>VFQN01001246.1_pt1 | contig 43574 bp, 54 predicted proteins | sample 3512371 | NCBI WGS metagenome assembly VFQN01 (sample SAMN10412370, study PRJNA504923) | tailings metagenome | isolation source: Replicate 2 from Balatoc abandoned mine | place: Philippines: Itogon, Benguet | collected 2017-08-28 | reverse complement strand
CCGCCGCCGACCGTCAGGCCTTCGGGCAGCGCGGTGATGCTCGTGCCGCTGAGGTAGAGCCCGCCGCCGACCGTCAGGCCTTCGGGCAGCGCGGTGATGCTCGTGCCGCTGAGGTCGAGGTCCCCAGTAACCTCGGCACCGGCCGGGAGTTTCCCGTCAAGGATCAGGCGTTTCGCGCGGGCCGCGGTGTATTTCGTCGTCATGCTTCTTCTCCCGAAAAAGCCGCCGCCGCGCCAGAGAGGGGCGAATTAGGCGCGACGGCGGCAGGAACTCCCGGCTGCGGGGGGGCAAAGAGCCCGGGAGGATCTTGTTGAAACAGCTCGCCCAGCGGCGTGGCGGGGTCATATTTCCGGAGGTATCGGCGCCGCTCCTGGAGCCATGCCTGGTAGGGCCAGTAACGCCGCTCGCCGAACGGATAGCCGCGCCGCAGCGCGCTCACGCGCATGCTGAACGGCGCATCGGCCGGGAGCGCGGCGTGGATCTCCGCGATCTTGGCGCGGGCCCGGGCGGGATAGTCCATGTCGATTGCGCCGCCATCGGGCTTGCCTTCCTTGAGCGCCTGATTGTCGGCGTGGAGCAGCCGGTTGGTCTGGCGGCTGGCGCGCAGACTGGCGCAGAGCGCGCGCAGGATCTCGGCGTCGCGGTGACGCCCCTCGCCCGCGAGGCGCAGGCGCAGCTGCTCCGCGGCGTGCAGCGTGGATTCGGCCCGGCTCACCATCATGACGTGCAGCCCTGATCGGCCGCCGCCCCGGAGCAGGGAGTACCGGGACGGCGGCCTTTATCCCCGGCCGGCAGGGGGCTGAGACGATCGGCCGAGGAATTCAGAAACAGGCGGTCAGCGCTGGAGGGGACGCCGCGGGCCCGATCCACCGCGCCCAGGGCTAGGCCCGCCATCGCGGCGACGACCAGCACCGCGGCGACGGTGCGCTTGCGAGGCACGGACGCGGTCATGGCGCAATCACCGGAGTGCCCGCCGCGTCGAACACCGCGCCGCGAGGCAGCACGATGGCGGCGCCGGACCGGAACCGCATCAACGTCCCGCCGGGGTGCGGCGCGACGTGCGTCACGGCGTCGCCGCGCAGCGCAGCGAGATTGACGGGGCGCTCGCGCAGCGTGCGTTCCGCGCTTTCTAGACACGCCAGCGCGGTACGAGTGCGCACGCCGGGCAAGGCGTTGAGGGCCGGGGCGCGGTTCACCGCAGCACCGCGACAACGGCGGGAACGATGATCGTCAGCGCGGCGAACGCAAGCGCGAGATGCGCGAGGTTGACGTCGAACCGTGTCTGTTCATTGTCGGGGCGCGAGGCCATGCACATTCTCCGCAGCAGCGGCGCCACGGGATGTGCGCCGCTGGTGCGTTTATGTGCATATCGCGCACAGTGTAGTCAATGCCAAAAGTGCGTATGCCGCACTTTTTTATGTGCGCCGAACCTCTAGTCGCGGTAATCCTCGGGATATTCCTCGTCGGGCCACCAGTCCTGCAGCGGCTCTTGCGATTCCGGAGCGGGCGGCAGGGTTGGTGTTTCGCCGTCGAACGCGATGCGGACATAGCCGCGCTGGTCCGCCCTGCCCTGGAATATCGCGGCGACGGCCCCGCGCCGGATCTGCATCGCCACATAAGGCGCGCGGCCGGCCGGGATATAACCCATCATCATGCCCTGCGCGTTATGCACCGCGATGGCATGTTCGTCGTGCGGGTTGTCCGGCTCCTGCCGAAGCTCGACATGGTCGCCCGGCTCGCAAAGCTCGAGCGCGAAAAGGCGCGTCGGCCCCTTCGGGCTCTTGTTCGGGTATTGCGTCCCGACAATGGGCAAGGTGATAGGGGGCGGCACGGCGCGACGATATCGCGCGCGCGACTGTGCTGCAACTCAGTGCCGCCGCGCGGACCAGGGGATGCGGCCGATGATCCGGATATCACTGCGCGGGAATGTGCGGACGCGGTTGGGATGGTTCGGGTTGTCAGAAATGACCTCGACCATGCCCTCCCCGGCCGGCGCGAGGCGCTTGATCGCACCGGCGCCATCGATCGTAATGGCATAGATCCCGTCGAGGCGGCCCAGCTCGTTCTCGGCCAGGTTGATCATCACGTCGTCATGGCTCCCGATCGTGGGCTCCATGCTGTCGCCAATCCCCTTGCCAATCAGCAGCAAGTGCGGCGGCGTCGTCGTGATCCGGCGCAAGTTGCTCGCGTCGAAGGCGTAAGGCTCTTCCTCGATCCAGTCGTCGAGATTGGTGCCCGCGCCCATGGCGAGCTCGAGATTGACGCGGCGCAGCTGCACCGGCCCGACATCGGAATAAGCGCTACGCGTTGGCAGCTGATCCGGGGCGCGCGCCAAGTCGAGCGCCTGGGGCTCCGGCGCTGGCTCGGTAATTCCGGCGCGGCGCATGATCTCTTCGCGCGACACCTGCAGCATGCGCGCGAGGATCTCGACGCGGCGCAGGGAGAGCTCGCTTTCGCCGTTGAGCATCCGCGTTACGCGTGTCCGATCGACGTGCATCTCTGCCGCGATCCCCGCATCGGTGACCTTGAGCGCCTTTTTGCGCGCCTTGAACCATTCCGTATCCATGTGCGGGGTGTGCACGATACGCACTAACAAAGCGTGTGCGTATTGCGCACTTTTTATGGTTGACACGGTGCGTTATTCGCACATATTTCGCCCATGACCACGCCGCTCGACAAATTCCTCACCGAAGCGAACGTCTCTGACGCCGAGTTCGGCGCGCTGATCGACAAGGATCGCACCACGGTCAACCGCATTCGCAACGGCAAGTTGCGCCCCACGCTCGACGTCGCGGCCAATATCGAGGCCAAGACCGGCGGCGCCGTGCCGATGCAGGCATGGACCGAGCTGGCGCACGCCTCGCTGTGCGCCGCGTGCGAGCGGCGCGCCGATGATCCCACCGTAACGAGTTGCACCCGCACGGACTGCGGCCTCCGCCAGAAGGAGGCCGCATGACGCGACCCGAAAGTCTGCCGGCGCCCTGATCCGGCGCCCAGTCCCGAACATCACGCCCCGCCGGGGCAGTCAAAGGAGCGAAAGCCATGAGCGAAGCCACGGTTTCGGACGAACAACTGCGCCTGTTCGTCGAGCGCATCGAGCGCCTCGAAGAAGAAAAGAAGGGCATCGCGGACGATGTGCGCGAGGTCTATCTCGAAGCGAAGTCGCAGGGCTACGACCCGAAAATCATGCGTCAGGTCATCCGCCTGCGCAAGATGCCGGACCATGACCGGAAGGAAATGGAGGCTGTGCGCGACGTCTATCTGTCGGCGCTCGGCATGCAGGCCAGCTTTGACTTCGACAAGGCCGCCTGACCATGCCGGCGGCGCGCGCCTACAAGCCGCGGCACATGCCGCATGGCGGGCCGCTGAAACGGCACGTCAAGCCGAAGGGCGCGCGCGGTGCGATCGTCCTCGCCGACGATCACGCCGCCGTGACTGAGGCGCGCTCGCTGTTCCCGGGCACCGTGGTGCATTCCTCGATGTCGCCCCGCGTCCTGGTGAGCGGGGTCAACAGCCGGAAGATCGGCAAGGCCGTGACCAAGGGCCGCTGGCGCGGCATGCCGATCTTCACCCTCACCCTCGAGGAACGCTCGCACTGCCCCCGCACCTGCGGCGAGTGGGCCAGCTGCTACGGCAACCACATGCACTATGCCCGGCGCCACATCGGCGACGAAGTGCTCGAGCGCAAGCTGGCCGAGGAATTGGCCGCGCTGCAGGACGCTCACCCCGGCGGGTTCGTGGTGCGGCTGCACGTCCTGGGCGATTTTTATTCCTCGCTCTACGTCGATTTCTGGCGCGGCGCGCTGAGCCGTTTCCCGGCGCTCCGCGTGTTCGGCTTCACGGCACACGCCATGGACAGCGAGATCGGCGCCGCGCTGCTTGATATCAACTTCCACCACCATGACCGGTTTCGGGTTCGCTTTTCCGGCACCGACGAGGACGGGCTCGGCTCCCTCGTGATCAACACCGCGGCGGACAGCCAGCATGTCCTCTGCCCCGTCCAAACCGACGCCACCGACTGCTGCGGAACCTGCGGGCTCTGTTGGACCATGGACCGCGTCGTCGAATTTGTGAGGCATTGATGATCCCGTATCTCGAATTCATTGCGGCCAAGACCGTGACCGCGGCCGATGTCGGCCTGATCCTCCCACCCGACCTGATCCATCCCGCGCTCAAGCCGCATTGCCGCGACATCGTGGAGTGGGCCGCGCGGGGCGGCCGGCGCGCGATATTCGCTGATTTCGGCCTGCACAAGACTATCATGCAGCTCGAGCTCCTGCGCCTCGTTCGGATCATGGAAGGCGGGCTAGCGCTGCAGATCGCGCCGCTCAACGTGATCCTTGAGGGCACGTTCGACGAGGACGCCAAGCGGATCGGCGACGCGCTGCGCTTTGTCCGAAGCGACGCGGACATCGAAGGCGCCATCGCGGCCGGATTTGTGGGCACCTTCATCACGAATTACGAGAGCGTGCGCGAGGGCAAGATCGACGTGCGGCGCTTCACCGCCGTCGCGCTCGACGAAGCGGACTGCCTGCGCGGGTTCGGCGGGACGAAGACGTTCCGCGAATTCATGGCGACGATCGCTGGCGACGATCGCAAGGCTGGGATCCGCACCGATGGGGTGCGTTATCGGTTCTGCGCCACGGCGACACCAAGCCCGAACGAATATATCGAGCTTCTCGCCTATGCCGCGTTCCTCGGCGTCATGGACGTGGGTCAGGCCAAGACACGGTTCTTCAAGCGCAACAGCGAGAAAGCGGACCAGCTTACCATCCACCCGCACAAGGAGGATGAATTCTGGCTCTGGGTCAATTCGTGGGCCGCGATCGTGCAAAAGCCCTCCGACCTTGGACACAGCGACGAGGGCTATTCCCGCCCGCCGATCCGGGTCCGGTGGCACGAGGTTGCCTCGGACCACAGCACGGCCGGTACCGAAAAGGACGGGCAAGGCAAGCTGCTCAAGACCGATGCGATCGGCGTGGTCGAGGCGAGCCGCGAGAAGCGCGATACAATCGACATTCGTCTCGCCAAGGTCATGGAGCTGCGCGCGGAGAACCCCGATGCACATCGCCTGATCTGGCACGATCTCGAAGCCGAACGCCTCGCGATCGAGGCCGCGATCCCGGGCGTGGTCAGCATCTATGGATCGCAGGATACGGAAGAGCGGGCCCGCGCCTTCGAAGGGTTCAAGTCCGGCACGGTGCAGGAACTGTCGACCAAGCCCGTTATCGCGGGCGCGGGCGGGAACCTTCAGCGGCATTGCTGGTGGGAGATATTCTCCGGCATCGGCTTCAAGTTCCGCGACTTCATTCAGGGCATCCACCGTGTCGATCGCTTCGGCCAGGAGCACGAAGTCCTGATCGACATTATCTACACCGAAGCGGAGCGGAACGTGCGCGCTGAGCTCGAACGGCGCTGGAAACAGCATGACGAGCTTCGCGCCCGCATGTCGGAGATCATCCGCACCTATGGCCTTGGCCTGCAAGGCGCGCGCGACGTGCTGGCCCGATCGTCGGAGGACGGGTCCGGCGCGGCGTGCGAGACGGGCGAGGATTGGAAGGTCTGGCGCAACGACACCGTGATCCAGACCGCGGCGCTTCCCGAGAACAGCGTCGGCCTGATCGTCACGTCGGTGCCGTTCTCCACCCAGTATGAATATACCCCGAGCTATAATGATTTCGGGCACAGCGACGACAACGAACATTTCTTCCGCCAGATGGACTATCTCTCGCCCGAGTTGCTGCGCGTGCTACGGCCGGGCCGGAAGCTCTATGTCCATGTGAAGGACCGGACCCGGCCGGGCGGGCTGGAAGGCGTGTCATTCCAGACCGTCGACCCGTTCCATGCCGAGTGTATCGCGCATTACCGGCGCCACGGCTTCTACTACATGGGCATGATCACGGTCGAAACCGATGTGGTCCGCGAGAACAACCAGACCTACCGGCTCGGATGGACCGAGAAGTGCAAGGACGGCTCGCGGATGAGCGTCGGCATGCCGGAATATGTCCTGATCTTCCGCAAGGCCCCGACCGACAACAGCGACGGCTATGCCGATGATCCTGTTGTCCATGACAAGGCGGATTACACCCGCGGCCGGTGGCAAACCGATGCCCATGCGAAGTGGCGCAGCAACGGTGACCGGCTCCCAACCCCGGAAGAATTCGCCGGGCTCGACGCCAAGGGCATCTATCGCAAGTGGCGCGATGCTTCGGTTTCGACGGTGTACGACTATGCCGCGCATGTCGCGGTGGCGGAGCATCTCGACGCAGCGAACAGCCTGCCGCCCGGCTTCGCTCTTCTGCCCCCGCATGCTTGGCATCCTGAAGTCTGGAGCGACGTTGCGCGGATGCGTACCCTGAACGGCGAGCAGGCCGCGAAGGGGCGCGAGATGCACCTCTGCCCGCTGCAGTTCGATATCGTCGACCGGATCATCGAGTTCGACAGCAATCCGGGCGACGTGGTCTATGATCCGTTCGGCGGTCTAATGACGGTGCCGCTGCGCGCCGTGATGAAGGGCCGCATTGGCTGGGCCAGCGAATTGAACCCAGGCTATTTCGCAGACGGGGTTCGCATTCTCCGCGGCCACGATGCAGAGCGGGCAACGCCGTCGCTGTTCGACTTGCTCGACATGGAGCAGGCGGCATGACGACGGTAGCGGTCAAGGTTGGCACCCCCTCGGACGATATCACCATCGAACTGCGGCGCGATTACGTGCGCCGCGAGCTCGGGGAGCGTCTTCATCACATCTTCAGGCTGGCTGACGGCCGGACCCTCCCCTGCGGCGGGCCCGGCTTTTGCCGCGAGTGCAATCGGGAGCAACCATGACAAAGAACCGTCTTAAAGACCTGAATGACCATCTGTTCGCACAGATGGAGCGACTTTCGGACGAAGACCTGACTGCGGAGCAGATCGAGGCGGAGGTGAAACGTACCGATGCGATCGTCGCGGTGTCTGACCAGATATTGGGGAACGCGAACTTTCATCTCAAGGCGGCAACCCTAATTGCGCAGCACGGCGACCGCTTCAAGAAGTCGCTGCCCATGATCGAGGAGCCTTCGGAATGAAGGGTCAGCGCATTTCCTATAGCGATGAAGAGATGTCGTGGCTGGCCGACAATCGGGCCATGGTAATTTCGGATTATCACCGGGACTTTGTGGCGGCGTTCGATCGGAATGACGTCTCCGCGGCGAACCTTCACGCTTTGAGAAAGCGGAAGGGGTGGAAAGTCGGGCGTGCGCCGGGGCGCTACATAGGCCGGTTGCGTAAGTACTCGCCGGCCGAAATGGAGTGGCTCGAAGCGAACCGAACGCTGCCGATCTCCGAGTATCATCGTCGGTTTTGCGAGGCTTTCGACCGGACCGACGTCACGGCCGGCGCGCTGCATGGACTTCGGAAGCGCCATAAGTTTCGGACCGGCCGGACCGGCCAATTCGAGAAAGGGCGGGTGTCGCCCAACAAGGGAAAGAAGTGCCCCGAAGGTACGATGGGCAGGCATCCTAATGCCCGACGCACTCAGTTCAAGAAGGGTCAGCCTGCGCCGAACGCACATAAGCTCGGCGACGAGCGCATTCGGTCGGATGGCTACATCGAGGTCATGGTCGCCGGAGCCAATCCCTATACAGGCGCGCCGCGGCGATACGTCTTTAAGCATCGACTGCTGTGGGAGGATGCCAACGGTCCGCTTCCTGCTGGGTACGCGCTGAAATGCCTGAGCGTCGATAAAACCGACTGTGATCCCAGCAATTGGGAGCCTGTCGAGCGCGGGCTGCTGGCACTCTTGAACGGCGGCCACCGCGGGAAGCGTCTCGGCTATGACGAAGCGCCACCCGAACTCCGCCCCCTAGTGATGACCCAGGCGAAACTTCGGCACCAATTGGGCAAGGTGCGGCGGAGCGCGGCGCAAGGCTGATATGAGCACCATCGCCACTGCCTTGAAGCACATGCTCGCGGCCGGGATGCCGCACGACGCGATCGTCGCGGCGGTCGCCGAGATGGAAGCTGCCATGCCGGCGGCGGTCGATCCGGTCGCGGAACGGCGCCGGGCCTATGACCGCGAACGCAAAAGGAACATAAAGCGGAATTCCACCGGAATTCCACCGGCTCCGGTGGAAACGGCGGAAAGTGCGGAAAACGCCCCCCCTTCCCCTCCCCCCAATGATAATAAATCTAACCCCCCTACCCCTGCCCCCGAGAAAACAACTCCGCGCGCGAAGGCCGAGGCCCATGTCGCGGCGTGGTGGGCGTGGCGGGTCAAGCATCCCTTCCCTCGGCCGTACTGGGCGGCGCCGCAGCCGTGGTCGGATTTCCTGACGAACCGGAAGCGGAAGGATCTCGCGAACACCGTGACGGCGCACAAGCGGTTGCTGCGCGACATCGAGGCCGCGGTAGCCCGCACCGGCTGGCCGCCCGGGCGGATTTTCGAGGCCTGCGTCGAGCAGGGCTGGGGCGCGATTTACGACACGGACGAGATGAAGGCGGCGATCAATGGAAACGGGAACGGTAGCAATCGGCGAGGCGCTGGGCCGGGACGTGCTGGCGGGCATGACAATCGCGACGGATTTGCCCGCGAGCTCGACGAGCAGATCGCGCGGCATCGCGGCGCTTCGGCTGGACGATCAGGCGCTGGAACAGATGGAGAAACTGGCCGCGGCGCCCTTGCCGCCCCTGCCGCCGTGCGGTGAGGGCGAGTTTGCGGAGCTGATCCGCGCCATGACCATCTTGCCGCGCCGCGCCGACGACGAGCTGACCGGCAAGCTGCGGACGAAATTCTATCAACGCAAGCTCGGCGGATATCCGCATGAGGCGCTGCAGTTCATGGTGTCGGCCGTACTCGACGAGTTCGACTGGTTCCCGTCGATCGCGCAATGCAAAGCCATCCTCGATCGCTGGGAGCGGAAGGACGAGGCTGTGCAGCGCAAGGCCTCGGCCGCGGCGATGGCGCGTGCCGAGCGGCATGCGCGGTTCGATGACGTGATGCGGGCGCTAGAGCAGCGCGATCTCGACCAGGCTGCGATTGATGCGCTGCCGGTGCGGCTGCGCGAGATCGGTGTCGAGCGCGGCTTCCTGCGTCTGCACGATGACGGCGTGTTCCGTGCCCGCCCGGTGCAGTTGGCGATGGATGCCTGACATGGCGTTTCTCCCCAATCCCGGCGAGCGCCCGGTTCTTCCCGATACCGAGGTTCGGGTGCGGTACCGGAGCGGCGAAGTGTCTCCGTTCCGACCGGCGAAGTGGTGGAGCAACTGGCGCCGCAGCGACGACGCATTTTCAATCGCAGCCTATGAGGAACGGAACGCGGCATGAGGCACGAGCAGCATCTTCTCAGCGAAGCCGACAGCGCGCGCGTCATCGACGAGATCAACGCTTGGTGCCGCCGTACCGGAACGAACTATCTCAAGCTGGTCACGGCGGCGCGGGTGGCGCCGTCAACCCGCTCGGCGGTGCGTCATCGTCGGCGGAAACTGACGATCGAGACGGCGGCGCGCCTGCGCGGCGCGATGGCCGCCAATCCCAACGGGATATCGAAGGGCGAGCACAAGGCCAGGCTGTCGCGCGCGCGCGCCGAAGCGGTGCGGACCATCGCGCTGCCGCCCCGCGTGGATAGCCGGACGTGCGACCTTTGCGGCGCACGCCGCGCGGTGGGGTGTCGTCATTACCCCGGCCCAGATTTTTGAGCGCAGCCCCTGACATGAAAGGATTTTGAAATGGGAAAAAGGATAACCGAGACGATCCGCCAAGCGTGCAAAATGACCTCGCTTTCAACGCGGACCATGGAGCGCATGATCCAGCGCGGCGACGTGAAATCCACGAAGATCGGCAAGCGCCGACTCATATTTGTCGAGAGCATTTATGCCGCGCTCGGCGTGGGGAACGGTGCGGAGGAATGAAGATGGCGACATTTGATAGGCTGGCCGTCGGTTCGATCGAAGACCTTTTGCGCGGTGTTATGGTCGATGAAGAGGGGTCGGTGCAACTTATGTTCCACCGTGCAGAGGGGTGGGAAGACGATCCCTGCTTTGTCTCCGAAGCGGAGCGGGACAAGGCGCTTGGCCTTGGCGGTATCTGGTCGTTGATTGCGGTTCGCCCTCTCAAGGACACTCCTCCTGACACGTCTCCATTTAGGACTGTCGGTCGCGCCTCGTCACTGGACGCGCTTCTCGCGTGGGTTGCGGAACATGCCGGCGGCTAGGGCTCCTGCCCCGAAGAAGAAAAAGAAGCCCGCCGCGCCCAAACCCAAGGGCGCGGCGAGGCCTTCGCGCGACGTGCAAAGCGGGCTGACGCTGAAGCAGAAGTTGTTTGCGGACGAGTATCTCGTCGATCTGAATGGCGCGCGAGCTTACCGCGCCGCGGGATATCGCGGTAGCGATAATGTTTGCGCCGTTGAGGCAAACAAGCTCCTAAGAAATCCTAAGATCGCGGCCTATGTCGAGGCGGCGATGGCGGAGCGATCGAAGCGCACCGAAATCACGCAGGACATGGTGTTGCAGCGCTGGTGGGACATCGCCACGGCCGACCCTAACGAAGTGATCCAGTTTCGGCGTACGTGCTGCCGCTACTGCCACGGTAAATCCTTCGAATATCAATGGATCGACCATCAGGAATATGCGCAGGCCGTGACAGCGGCGCAGCTCGCGCACAGTCAGTCCAAGGGCAAGAAGCCTGCTCCGCTTGTTGTTCCGAAGAACGACGGCGGCTATGGCTTCGTCCACAGCGCCGACCCGCATCCTGATTGCCCGAAGTGCATGGGCGAGGGCCGAGCCGATGTCTTCGCCCATGACACGCGCCGCCTGACGGGACCGGCGCGACTGCTTTATGCTGGCACGAAGCTCACGCAATCCGGATTCGAGATCAAGACGCTCGACCAGCTCAAGGCGCTCGAGAATGTTGCGCGGCACCTTGGTATGTTCAAGGAAACCCCAGCCGATCGTGATCAGGACGGGCTCGAGAAGCTGGACGAAGTGGGGCGCGCCGCTCGCCTCGCGGCGATCTTTGCGAACATTGAGCGCCGACGCGCCGCTGAGGGTGGCGATACATGACACCTCTTGCTGACCCTGCCTACCTCGAGGCGATGTGGGAGATCGCGACGCCTGAAGAGCGCGACGAGATCCGGCGGCTGCTCGACAATGATCTCTCGCATCACATCTGGCGAGCACAGGTCGGCCGCCAATCCGAAGCGGCTGACAATCTTGCATTTATCACGGGCTATGGTGGTTCGGCGGGTGGCGGAAAGACGGACCTTATCGCGGGCCTTGCTCTTACCGAGCATCAGCGCAGCGCGATCTTTCGGCACGAGAAGGCGCAGACCGAGGGCATTATTCAGCGGTTGGCCGAGATCATCGGATCGCACGACGGCTACAACAGTCAGAAATCATTCTGGCGGACTATCGTCGCTAACGTCCCTCGGCTGATCGAGTTGTTCGGCCTCGCCAATGCCGACGATCACCAGAAGGCGCAGGGCCGTGCGCATGACCTGAAAGCCTATGACGAAGTTACGGAGCAGCGCGAGTTTCAGGTTCGCTTCACGATGGGCTGGACGCGATCGAGCGATCCGACCCAGCGCTGCCGAGTGCTCATGACGATGAACCCGCCCACGACGGCTGCGGGCCGGTGGGTCATTCCGTTCTTTGGACCTTGGCTCGATGACAAGCACCCCAATCCGGCAAAGCCGGGCGAGCTGCGATGGTTCACGACGATCAAGGGGAAGGACGTCGAGTGCGACGACAACCGGCCCTTCGTGCTGTTCCGCGGCGAGCCGCTCTATGACTTCGACCCGACCGAGTTCTCACCTGAGAAGGTGATCCAGCCCACGTCGCGGACGTTCATCCCATCGCGTACGCGCGACAATTATTTCTATGTTCGCTCTGGCTATATCCAAACCCTGCAGGCGTTGCCCGAGCCACTGCGATCGCAGATGCTCGAAGGCGACTTCAATGCTGGCGTCGAGGACGACGAATGGCAGGTGATCCCGACGACGTGGGTAGATGAAGCCATGGCTCGTTGGGAGCCGCGACCCAACGGCAAAGGCCCGATGGACAGCCTGGGTGTCGACGTCGCGTGCGGGGGCAGCGACAACTTCGTGATCTCGCCCAGGCACGGGACCTGGTTCGACGAGCTGGTGCTGATCCCGGGATATGAAATCCCGCAGAAGACTGCAGGCCGCGTCGGGGCTTCGAAGGTCATGCTCCATCGCCGTGATCGGGCACCAGTTCATGTCGACCTGATCGGCTGGGGCCTGACGGTCTATAACGTGCTGGTCGAGGACGAGGTGCAGGTTATCGGCGTGAATTCGTCGCGTGCCTCAACCGCAACGACCTCTGATGGTCAGTTCGGCTTCTTCAACCTTCGCGCGGAGCTGGCATGGCGGATGCGTGAGGCGCTCGATCCTATGAACCCGTCGCCTATCGCGCTGCCGCCGCGGCCATCGCTCAAGGCGGATCTGTGCGCCTACAAGTGGAAACCGGTCAAAGGGTCGAAGAAGACTCTGATCCAGGTGTTGTCGAAGGACGACATGAAGGCCGAGCTCGGACGATCACCCGACGAGGGCGACGCCGTATTGATGGCCAATATTGAAACGATGAAAACTGAAACCGTCGAGGCGCTGGCGCAGGCCATGACGCGCAAGTCCTATGACCCCTATGCAGATCTGAACCGATGAACGAGAATTGCCGGATCGGGCTGCACAGCTTCCACGAATGGCGTGAGGTCGACAAGGGGCTGCAGCAGGAGCGGACCTGTCGGCATTGCCGCTTTGTGGAGCGGCGTCCTTACGAGGCTGAGCCGAAGCCTCCCTACAACCCCTACAACGACCTGCGCTGATTTTGAGCGCCGATAGCCGCTGAAATAGCGTCCCGCGGGAAAGGTGATCCCGCGCATGTGCATGCCCAGAGCCCCTGACGTTCCGCCTCGCCCGGCCCAGCGGCAGGCGATGAAGGCGCCCGAAAGCAAGGTGCCGGGCATGGTCGATGACCCGATGCGCCGGCGCCGCGGCTATGCGGCCCTCATGTCGAGCGCCGGGCCCAGCGCCAACACGCCGATGACGACGTCGACGCTCGGTGGCTGAGACGCTTAGCCTCAAATCACCCCCGGCCAACGCGCCGAAGGGCGAGCGGACGCGCCGCGAACATGCCGAAAAGGTGATGAAGGCGCTCAAAGGCACGCGCTCGGATTGCGAAAACGACTGGTACAGCATCGCGGATTTCTCCGGCTATGGCGCTTTGCCGAGCCTGTCGATCAATGCCCAGGGCAATCAGCGGCCGAAGATGCGCCAGCTGATCGACAGCCACCCGATCCTTGCGTTCCGCACGGTGCAGTCCGGCATGTACTCTGGCCTGTCGTCGCCGAACCGCCCGTGGATCGAGTTCAAATTCTCTGACCCCGATCTCAACCAGTACCAGGTCGCGCGCGAGTGGCTCGATGCGTTCCAATCACTGATCTACGCCCTGTTCGACGCTTCCAATTTCTACCAGGTTGCGCGGCAGAATTACGGATCGATGGCGCGCTTCGGCCCGGCGTCCGGCATCATGAGCGAGCATCCCGTCGACATCGCCCCCTGTCTCGGGCTCGGCATCGGCACATATTGGCTCGGGCTCAGCGATTCCTTCAACGTCGACACGATGGTGCGCAATTGCCCCATGACCGTCGACCAGGTCGTGAAGCGGTTCGTTGGCCGCCCCGGCGGGGCTTACGACTGGGCCGCCGTTTCGCCGCAGGTAAAGGCGAAGTGGGACAATTCGGACTATAATCACATCGTCCAGTGCAAGCAGCTTATCGAACCCGGCGCGATCGATGCGTGGGATTCGACAATCTGGGATTGCAACGACGATCGTAAGTCGGCTCTGCTCGAGGCCAAGCGGTTCAGCGAGCAACCCTTCTGGGCGCCGCGCTGGGACCTGACAGACAATAGCCCGACGTCTTATGGCCGTGGTGTCGGGCATGACTGCCTCGGCGACATGCGCGAGCTCGCCCTGATCAACCTGCGCGAGCAGGGCATGTTCGATCTTCTGACCAAGCCCCCAACGGTTGGCCCGGCCCGCGAGCTCGACATGCGGCCCGGTGCCCACACCTATGTCGCGGACATGTCGACCGTCCAGGCCGCCAAGCCAATTTACGAGGTGCAACCGCAGGCACTCACCGCTGCGGCGAGCAAGATCCAGCGATTGCAGGACAAGATCGACCGCCTGACCTTCGCGGATCTGTTTATGGCGATCACAAACATGCCGGGGGTGCAGCCGCGCAACGTCGAAGAGCTCGTGAGCAGGAATGAAGAGAAGCTGTCGCAGATCGGCCCGGTGGTCGAGATGGTCAATGACGACATGCTCCCCGTCGCGGTGAACCGAATGATCGGCATTGCGCGCCGCGGCGACCTCATCCCGCCCGCGCCCGAGGAATTGCAGGGCCGCGAGCTCAAGGTCGAGTTCGTCTCGGTCCTTGCCATGGCGCAGAAGATGCTCGGACTTTCGACAACCGAGCGTGTCGTGGGCTTCGTCGGCAGTCTCGGGTCGATCTTCGGTCCGCAGGTGCTCGACAAGATCGATCCCGATGCGATCGTCGAGGATTATGCCGAGCGGGCGAACATGCCGGCGAAGGCCATTCGCGACGCCACGGCGGTGCAGCGCATCCGCGACGCCAGGGCCCAGCAAGAGCAGATGGCTCAGATGGCGCAGCTCGCGCAGCCCGCGAAGGATGCCACGACGGCGGCGATGAATATCGCCGAAATGTCCAACGAACAGGCCCGCTACTGATGTCGCGCGGATCCGCCGAATGGCGCGCCGCGCGTGATGCGCTGATCGCCCGCCCCGAGTTCCGGCTCGCCCTTTTTGAGATTTACAGGGCCAGCGGTATCACCCGCTTCACTCGCGAAGAGCAGCAACGCCTTTTCACCGAAGGCAAGCGCTCCTTGGGGTTGGAAATTCTCGGCTGGTTCTCCGCGACGCCTGCGGAGCCGGATGATGTGATCGCAATCGCCATCGAAGCCGGGAAGCAACTCACACCCCCCAAAGGAGCCAATCATGATCAAGACCACCCTGAGTAATCGCCGTTCCACCCGCATCCGCCTTCTGAGCGCCGCTGGCCTGTCGCCGATCGAGCGGCAGATGGGCCGCGCCATGCGCGCGCCCGACGAACATGCCGGCGATGGCGGCGACGCGGGAGCCGGCGATGGCGCTGCGGGCGCTGATGGTGCCGGCGCGTCGGCGCTGGGCGCTGCGGCGGCCGAGGCGCAGGACGGCGGTGCAGATTCCGGCGCGGGCGCGGGCTCCGATGGCGACGCGGGAGCCGGCGATGGCGCTGCGGGCGCTGATGGTGCCGGCGCGTCGGCGCTGGGCGCTGCGGCGGCCGAGGCGCAGGACGGCGGTGCAGATTCCGGCGCGGGCGCGGGCTCCGATGGCGACGCTGGCGCCGGTGATGGAGCAGCGGCCGAGGGCAAAGACCGCGCAGATGGCGCTGCCGGGGCTGGCGGCGGTGCTGCGGGAGCAGCGGGCAAGGCAGCGGACGGCAAAGAAGACGACGACAAGGGCGATGCGGGCGATGCTTCTATCGTCGGCGCACCCGAGGATTATGACACCGCCGCCTTCGCGATGCCCGAGGGCGTCGAGTTCGACGCCGAGATGTTCGACCTGGTCAAAGACGATCTCAAGGGCATGGATCTGAGCCAGAAAGGCGCAGAGGCCGTGGTCGGGATCTTCGCATCCAAGGTCGTGCCGAAGATCGAGGAACGCGCCGTCAAGGCGATCGACGATGCCGGTGCGCAGCTCCGCGCCAATCTCGCGCGCGACCTGCAGGCCGATCCCGAAGTCGGCGGCACGAAGCTCAAGGAAAGCCAGGCCTTCGCCGCCAAGGCGTTCGCGCATTTCGTGCCCAAGGCCGAGGAGCGCGCGCAGCTCTCGCAGTTCCTCAACGAAAGCGGGCTCGGCGATCATCCGTTGCTGACCCGCGTCATCGCCGGGGCAGGCCGCGCGCTGTCCGAGGCCAGCGTGCCCGGCGCCGCGGGCGGCGCACAGGAACGCACCGCGGCTGAAAAATTCTATGGAAGGAAGGGATAAGACATGACGCTTCTCGGTACGCAGCTCCACACGCTGGCCGATCTCACCGCCCGCCTCGATCCCGATGGCAAGATCGCGGTCATCGGCGAATGGCTCTCGCAGCAGAATGAAGTCCTCGAGGATCAGCTCTGGGAGGAAGGCAATCTGCCGACCGGCGAGCGCACCACGGTCCGCACCGGCCTGCCCACGGTCTTTGCTCGCGGGCTCAACCAGGGCGTGCCGCGCTCGAAGAGCCGCGTGGCCCAGATCGATGAAGGCGTCGCCTGGTTCGAAGGCCAGAGCGATATCGATCGTCAGGCCGCGATGATGTCGGGCAACCCCGACAATTATCGCCTCACCGAAGCCTCGGCCTTCTATGAAGCGCTGGGTCAGGCCAATGCCCAGTGCATCTTCTACGGTAACGCCGGGGCGAGCCCGCAGCAGTACACGGGCATGTTCCCGCGCTACAACAGCCTGTCGGGCGCCACGAAGGACCAGATCATCGACGGCGGCGGCACGGGCACGGACAACAGCTCGATCGCGCTGATCGTCTGGCACCCGATGGGTTTCAAGGGCATCTATCCCAAGGGCTCGAAGGCCGGCATCACGCACATCAACGTGACCGGCGCGACAGGGACGGCGGACGATGGCTATGAAGTCGGCCAGTATGTCACCGATGCGGACGGCAACCGCTTCCTCGCGGTGTCGGACAACTTCATCTGGAAGACGGGTCTGTCGATCAAGGACTATCGCCGCGGCGTGCGTATCTGCAACATCGACAAGTCGCTCCTGACCCCGAACTATTCGACCGGGGCGCAGATCGAAATGCTGATGGCGCGCGCCCTCGAGCGCGTCCAGGGCCTGACCATGCCGGGCGCCAAGGCCGCGTTCTACATGCCGCGCAACATCCGCGAGAACTTCCGCCTTCAGCTGATCAACAACGCGAACAGCACCAACTTCTCCTACGAGACGGTCGGCGGCAAGCGCGTGATGGTCTTCGGCGAAGTGCCGGTGCGCGTCTGCGACGTGCTCAAGGCCGACGAAGCCCGCGTCGTCTGATGGTCTGATCGAAACAGAAAAGGAAGAAAGTCATGCTTTTTGATCGTGAAATGATCTTCTCGAAGGATCAGGCCGTTACGACCGGCACCGAATATTCGACCGGCAAGTACGACCAGGGCGTCGCGGGGGTTAACATCAACACCAACCGCGAGCTTCAGGTCGTGGCGTCGGTCACCACGGCGTTCGCGAGCGGCACGAGCCTTGCCGTCAACTTCGTGGAAAGCGACAATGCGGACCTGTCGTCGCCCACGGTGCTGATCGGCTCGGGTGTCATTACCGAGGCCAATCTGACCAAGGGCGCGGTGCTGCTGCGAGCCTCGGTCCCGCGCACGTCCAAGCGCTATCTGGGTTTCCAGTTCGTCACGGTCGGCACCCACACCGCCGGCCAGGTGTTCGGCGGCATCGTCCGCGACACCGACGACACCGCAATCCCGGCGTTCAACACGGGCTACTGAGCCTTCGACAGCAAAGGAGAGCCCTGACATGGGTAAGATGGTACAAGCAATCGTCCGCGGGCCGGAGCCGTTCTTCGACGGCGAGCTCCACGAGCCCGGCTCGATCGTCGTGGTCGACGAGGATCTCGTCTCGGAAGACGATTTCATCGAAAAGGAGGTCGAGGTCACGCTCAATCCGCCGATCCTCGACAATGGCAAGCTGGTCCGCAAGGTCATGGAAACGGTCGAGGTCCGCACCCGCTTCCGTCCGCTCGGCGCCGGCGTCATCGTCGACGAAGGTCCGAGCAACGCCATCGGCGGTACCGACGTGTTCAACGTGACGGACTTCCTCAAGGGCGGCACGGACGACATCGCGGCCAAGATCGCCAGCGGCACGGTCGACGATCATCTCGGCGCGATCGAGCAGGGCGAGCTCGCGCGCAAGGGCCCGGCCCGCGCCAAGGTGAAGGATGCCGTTGCGGATCGCATGGCTGCACTGAGCCGATAATCACGGTTCCACGGGGGAGACGGCGTCGGAGATTCCGGCGCCGTCTTTTTTGAGCGCCAATGGGGCGCGGCGTAGCGTCCCGGCATGGCGACGCATCCCACTCGACCGCGCGGCGTGGCGCGCAAGTCAAAGCGACCCAATTCCAGCCCCTACGATCGCGGCCGCGTGTCGGCGCTCGAGCAGGCCGTGGAGCAGATGCAGGAAGGCGAACCCAATGGCTCGTAACCTGGTGCAAATCGCCAACGAGGCGATCAGCGATCTCCCCGCCCATCCGATCAGCGGCATCGAGGACAGCCGGACCGAGGCGCGGGAGTGCAACCGGCATCTGAACGGCGTCGTCTCCGAGCTGCTCGCGATGCACGATTGGAGCTTCGCCAAGCGCCGGATCAGCCTCGCCGCGGTCGACAATGATCGCGCCGGGGAATGGGCCTATGCCTATGCCCTGCCCGACGAGATCGTCTCTCCGATCGTCCTAGTGCGGGATTATAGCGCTGCGTCGGTGCCGGGCATCGTCGCAACGCCAATGTTATACTGGCCCACGATCAATCCGGGCTATGAGCAGATCGATTACACGCTCGCCGACACCAAGCTCTACACCAACCTCGATCTCGCCATCCTCGAATATTCGCTCGACGCGGTCGAGCCGAACAAGTGGCACCCGCTGTTTCAGCAGGCCGTTATCCGCCTTCTCGCGGCGCGCATCTATCGTCCCATCCTGGGCGAGAAGGCCGACACGCGCGAATGGATGGTGAAACAGCAGGCCGCCGAGCGCGCCTTGAACGAAGCCATCGCGGACGATCTCAACCGCTTCCCGCGCCGCCGCAAGGAATTTGTGCCTGAGGCGGTGATGGTGCGCGGCGCCGATATGCCCTGGCCGGGAACGCGCTGGTGACGACGGTCAGCAAGCGCAATTTCACGCGCGGGATATTCTCGCCCGTGGTGCAGTCGCGCCGCGATGTCGATGCATGGTCGGCTGGCGCGCGGCGCCTGACCAATGTCACGCTCCTCAAATATGGCGGGGTTCGCAAGCGACCCGGGACTCGCTTCGTCTACCGCCTTCCCTCCGACGATGACGAAGCGCGGCTCCTGCCCTTCACCTATTCGCCGGGGCAGAGCTATGCCCTGCTCATGGGGCAGGCCACGATGAAGCCCCTGGCGCTGGGCGGCGCGGTGCTGTCCGAAGGGTTCGGCATCACCGGCATTACCAACGCCAATCCCGGCGTCGTGACCGCGCCGTATCACGGGCTCGACAGCGGTGCCGAGGTATATCTCGAGGGCATAGATGGCATGGATGAGATCAACGGCCGCGTCGTCGTCGCGACGGTGATCGATCCCGACAATTTCAGCATCGGCCTCGATACGACGGGCTTCGGCGTGTTCACCGCCGATGATGGCGATGTACGGGTCGCTCCGCCTGCCCCTCCCCCTGCTCCGCCCCCCGTTCCTGCCCCGACCCCGGCGCCGACCCCAGCTCCGACCGTCCCGCCGGGCGGCGGCGGCGGCGGCGGCGGACGCTTCAACGAGGTCAATCTGCAATAATGGCCGTCTATCCGCTCTACAAACTCGCGACGCCCTATAATGCCGGCGAGCTGGTCGACATCGACTATGCCCAGTCGTTCGACACGATCTATCTTGCTCATGAATATTATCCCGTCTCGAAGCTGGTCCGCGCGGATCACGCGGACTGGTCCTATGCAGAGGTGGCGTTCAGCCCGGGCATCGGCCCGCCCACGAGCGTCTCGGCCGTGGCGACGACGCCGAACACCGATTCGGCGAACTCCGGAGACTCCTTCTTCCCGCAGGATTATTCCTACATCGTCTCGGCCGTGAACGGCGACGGGCAGGAAAGCCGGGGCTCGGCGCACGCCAGCGCGACGAACGATACAGAGTTGCCGCGCAATTACACGACCATCACCTGGGCCGCTCCGGCCGGCGACGTCGACTATTACCGGATCTACAAGGCCCATGAGAGTGGCAGCTTTGGCTATATCGGCGAAACGACCGCACTGTCGTTCGTCGATGACGGGTACCAGCCCGATTATGCCGACGCGCCTATCGAGGCCTATGACCCGTTCGATGCGACCGGGAAATATCCATCGCGGCTCGGCTTCTGGGAGCAGCGGCTTTGGTTAGGTGGCACGACCAGCAATCCCAATGGCGTCTTCGCTAGCCGCTCGGCCGACTTCGAGAACATGGACTTTGCCCGACCGCAGCGCGAGAATGACAGCATCGCCATGTCGATTTCGACGGGGCAGAGCAATGTCATCGAGGCCTTCATCCCCATGGACCGCTTGCTGGTCGGGACGAGCGACAATATCTTCTCGCTCGTCGGTCCCAACGATGACGTGCTGGTGCCGACGCCGCCTCCTGGCGCGAAACGCCACGTAGGGCGCGGCATCGCCCTCCCAAAGCCGATCATGGTCGGCGAGGTGGCGTTCTATCAACCGCGCATCGAATCGGGGTTGCGGACGCTGGGCTACACCTTCGAGATCGATGGTTATCGGTCCAACGACGTCTCCATCTTCGCGCCGCATCTGTTTCAGGATTTCCGCATCGTGCGCATGGCGTACCAGGCCGAGCCGGGGTCGATCCTGTGGTGCGTGCGCAACGACGGCAAACTGCTCGCCTTCACATGGGAAGCGGAGCAGCAGGTGTGGGGTTGGACCGAGATGGATGTCGGGGGCAAGGTGCTCGACGTTTGCTGCGTTCCCGAGGGTGAAGAAAGCCGCGTCTACCTCATTGTCGAGCGCGAGATCGGCGAGGCGACGGTGCGCTACGTCGAATATCTCGATCGCCTGAAATGGACCGACTATCGCACCGCATCGTTCCTGGATTGCTCGAAAATCTATGTCTTCGACGATCCGCAAACCACGATCAGCGGCCTCGCGCATCTCGAGGGCGAAACCGTCACGGTGCTCGCTGATGGCTTCACGCTGCGCACCACGGTCGAGGATGGGACGATCACGCTCGAGGACCCTGCCTCGATCATCGTCGTCGGCCTGCCCTATTCCGCGATTATCGAAACGCTGCCGCTGCCGCCCGAGCCACGCAAGAAGATCACGGGCGAGATCTTCGTCGAGCTCGTCGAGAGTTTCTATGTTTATGCCGGCCGCGAAGAAAGCGAGCTCGAGCTGCTCACGACGCGCCGCGAAGGGGAGATTGGCGCCCCGATCATGTTCACGGGCCTGCCCGAGCCCGCGCGCCCGCAGCAAAAGGTCGACCGCGACGCGACGATCATCATCAAACAGAGCAGCCCTTACCCCATGACGATCGCGGGCCTGTATTACGGTGTCGAAGCGAAGGGTGGCGGGTGAGGTTCGTCGCGGCCGACGCGGCGCACATTCCCCTCCTCGCCAAGCATATGCGGGCAGACGACGTTCGGGAGTGTGCCGCCTTTGGCCGCGCCCCGGCCGAGGCTCTGCGCCATGGTATCATGTCGTCGTTGTGGGCCTTGACCGCGATCGTCGACGGCGAGCCGCATGCCGTGATGGGCGTGGCATCGCGCAGCATGATCGAGGGAATCGGAGTGCCGTGGATGCTGGGAACGAACCGGGTCTATGACCATGGGCGCGATCTTCTGCGCCACGCCCCGTCCGTGATCAACGAGATGCATGCCACCTTCGGCCGCCTCGAAAATCTCGTGTCGGTCGATAACGTCCGCGCGCTGCGCTTCCTGCGCCGCGTCGGTTTTGAGATTTGCGGCGCCCCGATCAATGTCGGCGAGGTTTCGTTCGTCCATTTCCGCAAGGGAGCCTAATCGGTGTGCAATCCAGCGCTTCTTGCTGTTGGCGCGGCGGCTGGCTCGGCGGTCGGCACCATCCAGGGCGGGATCTATCAGTCCCAGATGTCGCGCTACCAGGCGCAGGTCGCGGAGCAGAATAAGCAGATCGCGCGCGAGGGTGCGGTCGACGCAATCGCGCAGGGACAGGATCAGCAGCGCCAGCTCGGCCGCGAAGTCGCGGGCCGGGTCGGGGCGCAGTCTGCGCGCATGGCGGGGAACAATGTCGATATCTCTGTCGGCTCGGCGGCGCGCGTCATCGATGACACCCGCATGATCGGCCGCGAGGACAGTGCGGCGCTGAGTGAGAACGTGCGGCGCCGCGTCAAGGGCCTGCAGATTGACGCCTGGAATTACGAAAGCGAGAAGCGCGCCGCCAAGGCCGAGGGCAAGCAGGCGATGATCGCGGCCGGGTTCGGCGCCGCGACCACGCTGCTCGGCGGCGCCCAGCAATATTCGAAGTTCCGCGCCGGGCAGAAGGCGGGCTGATGGTTTCGGTCCCGACTACGCCGGGCCGCTCTGTCCAGGTGCAGGACGAGCCGCAGAACCGCCTCCGCTATGCCGAGGCTCGCAACTTCGTGGGCCGCGCCGTGGAGCAAACCGGCGCAGCCCTGTCGCGCGCCGCGGACGACTGGGACGCTATCAACGCGGTCTATGACACCGCGGCGGTGAAGAAGATCGACGTCGACGTCGCCAATGCCGCGCGCGAAACGCTGTGGACCGGCGAGGATGCGTTCTTCAACCGCCAGGGCATGGACGCGCACAACGCCCGGCCGGCCGTGGAGCAGCGGTTCAAGGATTTGCGCGAGCAAGCCATCTCGCAGACCACGAATGAGCGTCAGCGCAACATGCTGACCGCCTCGCTCGATAAGCGCTTCGGCGATTACATGGTCGATGTTGCGCGCTATTCGACGGGTCAGCTCAATGTCGAGCTGCAGAAGCAAAGCGAGGCGCGGCTCTCGGGCTTTCAGCAGGACGCAGTGCGGCTCTATGCCGACCCGGAGCGTTATGCTGACAATATTGCGGGCGGCCTCGCCGAGATCAATGCGCTCGCGGATCAACAGGGCTGGTCCGAGGATCGTGTCGACGATGCCGAGGAACGCTTCGTCTCCGGGGTGCACACCGCGGTCATCACCGGCCGGCTCACGGCCGACGATATCGACGGCGCCATGGGGCTGTTCGCCAAGTACCGCGACGATATGTCGTTCAACGACGTGCAGTCGATCGAGGCCAAGCTGCAGCCCGCGATCCAGTATCGCCAGGCCGAGGATGACGCGCTCGTCGCGCTCGGCACCGTGCCAACGCCTGGCCCCGACGATGCTCCGACGCCCGGCGTTGCTGCGGACCTGTACGGCCAGCTGAAGGCGATCGAGAGCAACGAGAGCGGCGGGCGCCATCTGGACAAGGGCGGCAAGGTGCTGACGTCGAAGGCCGGCGCGATCGGCGTCATGCAGGTCATGCCGTCGACCGGGCCCGAGGCGGCGCGCTATGCCGGGCTTGCGTGGGACCCGAAGCGTTTTCGCGAGGACGAGGATTACAACCGCGCGCTGGGGCAGGCCTATTACAAGGAAATGCTGCGCCGGTTCGGGGGCGATCCGGTGAAGGCCGCGGCTGCGTATAACGCTGGGCCGGGCAGCGCGGCGCGCGGTACGGGCGTCAACGGCGCCATGGCGAAGGCGCGCAAAGCCGGTGAGCCGGAGAACTGGGTTGCCTATCTCCCGGCCGAGACGCAGGACTATGTCTCGAAGTTTCAGAAAAAGACCGGGACCGCGGCGCAGGGTGGAAGCGCGCCGCGCAAATGGGACCTGTCCGCGGCCTACACCTCGCTCGAGGAACGGGCGAAGCGCGAGTCCTGGACGCCGGAACGCCTCGAGCGGGCCCGGCAGCGTGTCGACGAGCGCGTGAAGCGCGACGAAATGCTCGAGGGTCGGCGCGAAGCGGACGAATGGGACTCGGCGCTCGGCACGGTCGATGCGCTGGGCGACGGCTTCACCGATGTATCGCAGGTCCCGAATTTCGAGCGCCTGCCGGCTGACCGGCGCCTGCAGCTGCGCAATATGGCCGATGCAAACAAGCGCGGTACGGCGCCGAAAGCAGATGGCGACATGGCGACCGCGCTAAACATCATGGCGATCGAACAGCCCGAAGAGTTTCTGAAGGTCGACCTGCGCGAATATCGCTCCATGATGACGCCGGGCGAATTCTCGTCGCTGCAGACCAAGGCCGCGACGATCCGCGCCAAGCCGCAGGAAGAGATTGCGTTCCGGGGCGCCATCAGCGGGACGATCAGCATGTTCTCAACGCCGGAGATGGACCTCGACGGCAAGGCCAATGCGGACCGCAAGCGCAAGGTGATGGGCATCATGGAGACATGGCTTCGCGGACATGTGAAGCCCGGCGTCCAGCCCACGCAAAGCCAGTTGCTCGAGGCCATGCGCTTCGCCACGGGCAGCGTTTCGCAGCCGCAGGGCGGGCTCAAGGGCATGTTGTTCGGCGGTGAGAAACAGACGCGGCGCACCGACCTTCCCGCATTCGACGTGCCGCCCGATATCCTTAATGCCTATGTGCGCGGGTATCGCGCCGAGCATGGCGGCCGGAGCCCGACCGATCAGCAGATCACGGCTTGGTGGGAGAAGAACAAGGCGCGCTATCAGTGATCATCGATCCGCAAGACTATCTCGCGCCGCGCGGTCGCAAGAAAGACCCGAGCCTCGTCGATCGCGTTCGGCTCGACATTCGGCGCGAAACGCTGCGCGACGCCGCGACGGGCCTGCTCTCCGCGCCCGCGCCCGACCTGGCATCAAAGGCCAATCTTCTCGCTGGCCAGCTCGGCATCGATCCGTCGCTGATCGACGGCAACAACATCAACGATCTCGTGCGGCGCCAGCAGATCGAGGATTTCACCCGCACCGCGATGTCGATCACCGGCCTTGCGCCGTGGGCCAGCGACCCGCGCAACGCCGCGGTGGCGGTGGACGATAGCGAGAATATCGGGCTGTTCGGGCAAATCTGGCAAGGCATCAAGAATATCGGTTCGTCGGCCAAGGCCGGGACGCTAAACGCAATCGCAGGCTTCGGCGATCTGACCGCGGGCGTGATCGAGGACCAGGTCGCGCAGACCCGCGCGAACTGGGCCAATCCGAACAGCGACGTCAACAGGCTTGGCCTGGGCGGGTTCGATCGGGCCATCACGTCGCCGATTCTCGATATTCTTGACGATTATCAGAAGTGGAACCGGCGCGAGGCCGCCGCCTATCGCGGCAATGCCGATGCGGCCCGGCCCAATGTGTCGAACTGGGTTGCGCGGAGCCTGCTGTCCGGCGTCGAATCGATCCCCGGCAGCGCGGCGGGCCTCGCGGTGGGTTTTGCAACGCGGAGCCCGGGCGCGGCGACGGCGATCATGGCGCTGCCCGTGGCAGGTAATGCGTACCGCGACGCGCGCGACAAGGGCCTCGCGCCGGACAAGGCCCTGGACTACGCCGTGACGCAGGGCGGGATCGAATATCTGACGGAAAAGATCCCGGCCTCCCGCCTGCTCGGCGACATCGTGGCGAAGTCTCCGGTCGGGAAGAAGCTGCTAGGCCAGCTCGTGACCGAGATCCCGGGCGAGCAGGCCGCCACATTCCTGCAGGACTTGTCGGAATGGACGACGCTCCACCCGGAAAAGTCGCTGGGAGATTTTATCCGCGCCATGCCGGAGCGTGCCGGCGCCACGCTGCTCGCGACTATCGCGGGCGTCGGCGGCACGACCGCGACCGCGACTGCGATCGAGGGCACGGCCGGTGCCGGGGCCCGGCTCGCCAAGAAGCTCGACAGTGCGCGCCAGGCTCAGGCCGAGGGCGAGCTGCTCGACGCGGCGGCCGAGGCGGCGCAGGGTTCGAATGTGCGGCAGCGCTCGCCCGAGGCGTTCAAATCGTTGATGGACGCGATGGGCGAGGATAGCGCGAACCGGAACGTCTATATCCTTGCCGACGATGTCATCGCCTACATGCAGAGCGACAATTACGACGGCTCCTATGACGAGTGGCTGTCGCAGGTCATCGAGGCATCGACGCTGGGCGGCGACCTGGTCATTCCCATTGCGGACGCCGTGACCAAGCTCGCCGGCACTGAGGCATGGAATGCGACCCGGCCCTCGATGCGCCTCTCGCCCGGCGGCGAAACGCAGAGCGAGGCGGCATCGTTCGACAATGCCGTTGCGGATATCGTGGCGCGGTTCGCGGAAGATGCCATGCCCGCGCCGACCGGGCGCGATACGCTGTTTCAGTCCATCGTCGATAAGCTCATGGGCGCGGGCTTCGCGCCGGCCATTGCGCGCGCGCAGGGCGAGCTCCTGACCCAGCGCTATGCCACGCGGCAGGAACGCCTCGGCCGCCATGTCGCGGGCGATGAATTCTCCGGTGTCGAGGTGGCGCAGATCCTGCCCGAGCGGATCTCCACGGCGCGCAATGCTGAGGGCCTCGACCGTGTCATCGACGCGCTGAAGCGCAATATCAAGGGCGAGAGCTTCGGCCCTTCCCTGCTCGAATTCATCTCCCAGCGCGGCGGCATCGATGACACGGGCGGCGATATTGCGTCGATGGGCGGCGACACGTGGCACAAGGGCAAGCCGGGAAAGCGCCGCCTGCTGACCGCGTTCGACAAGAAGCAAGGCAGCATGATCGCAGCCGATGGGGGTCGCGACACCGCCCCGGAGCGCGTATTCCGTGCCGCGATCGACGCGGGATATTTTCCCGAGCTCGCGGGTCGCGGCGACGAGTTGGCGAGCGATGCGCTCGATAACCGCCAGTTGCTCGAGGCGATCGGCGCCGAGCTGAGCGGGACGAAGCGCTTCGCGGCCTCGCCCGACACGACGCTCGCCGATGGCGCGGCCGAGCTCGAGCAACTGCTGCGCGAGCGCGGCATCGATCCCGTCACGGCAACGCGAAAGGAAATTGCGGCGGCGGTCGATGCCTATGCCGCCGAAGCATCGGGCGGGATGCGCTATGACCAGTCCAAGCCCGGCGCGCCGCGGGGCCGCATCGTGTTTCCCGAATCTGGGTTCGACGGGTTCAACGCCCGCATCGAGCTATTCCAGTCGCGCGACCTTTCGACCTTCCTGCACGAAAGCGGGCACCTGTGGCTGGAAGAGCTCCGCTATGACGCCGAGTCTGCCGATGCGACGGACCAGCTCAAGGCCGACTGGGACGCGGTGAAGCAATGGTTTGCGGCCAACGGGCACGCCATTGAAGGCGACACGATCCCGGTCGAGGCGCACGAAATGTGGGCCCGCGGCGTCGAGCGCTATTTGATGGAGGGCAAGCCGCCCGTGGCCCGCCTTGCTCGCCTGTTCGAAACCATGAAGACATGGCTCGTCGGTATCTACCGCACCGTGAAGCGGCTCAACGCCCCTATCACCGACGATGTTCGCGGGGTGATGGACCGGCTTATCGCCACCGACGACGAGATCGCGCTTGCGGCGACGGACCAGGCCATCGACCTGCTGTTCGACAACGCCGAGGCGGCCGGGATGACGCCGCAGGAATTCGCCGCGCTGCAGGATCTTGCGACGTCGGCGCGGACCAAGGCAAACGAGGCCCTGCTCGCCAAGGTCATGGCGCCGATCAGGGCGCGGGTCACCAAGGAATGGAAGGACCGCGCCGCGACGGTGCGCGAGGAAGTCTCGGCCGATGTCGACGGCCGGGCCGTGTTCAAGGCCATCGCCATGCTGCGCGGCACGCCGATGGATTCGGACTGGGTCCGCGACCGGATGGGAGCCGATGCCATCGGGCGCCTTCCCCCGTCCGTGCCGCCACTGGTCAAGGTCGGCGGCGCCAATCCGGCCGATATTGCGGAGATGGCGGGCTTCGGAACGCCGCAGGAAATGATCGAGGCGCTGTTCGGCATCGAGGTCACGCGCAAGGAAATGCGCGACGCGGGCGACAAGCGCTCGGTCCGGCAAGCCGCGATCGACCAGGACGTCGATCGCATCATGAACGAGCGCTACGGCGACCCGTTCACCGATGGCACGATCGAGGACGAGGCGCTCGCCTACATCCATAACGATGTTCAAGGCGAGGTCATGGCGGCCGAGATGCGCGTGCTCTCGCGCCAGACCGGACGGACCCCGACACCGTACCGCGTCGCGCGGGAATGGGCACGGCGCCGGATCCGCGCCGGGATCGTCAACGAAACCGCGTCGGGCCAAGCCATCGCGCGGTATCAGCGCGCCGCGGGGAAGGCTGGCCGCGAGGCGATGGACGCGATCGTGCGCGGGGATCGTGACGCGGCGTTTCGCGCAAAGCAGCAGCAGATGCTCAACAATGCTCTGGTGTCGGAGGCCAAGGCGGCGCAGGACGATGTCGAAACGGCGCTGACGCGTCTCTCTCGCATCGCCCGGCGCCGGACGTCGCCCACGATCGACCAGGACTATCTCGAGCGCGCGCAGGCCCTGCTCGAACAGGTCGATCTCCGGACGCGGTCGCAGGCGAATATCAATCGCCAGGCGCAATTCGAGGAATGGGCCCGGGCGCAGGAGGCGGACGGCGTCGACGTCGCTGTGCCGCCGTCGTTCGCCGCCTCGCTCGGCACGACGCATTGGTCGCGCCTCGCGGTCGATGAATTCCTCGGCCTCGATGCCGCCGTGACCCAGATCATCCATCTCGGCCGGTTGAAACAGAGCCTTATCGACGGGGCGGAAGAGCGGGCCTTCGATGAGGTCGTGGGTGAAGCCGTGGCGGGCGTCGCCGACATGGAGAAGAAGCCCGCCAGCGATCTCTTCGAGCCGTCATGGATCGACAATGTGAAGTCCGGCATTGCGAGCGCCGACGTTGCGCTGCTGAAGATCGAAACGCTCGTCGACTGGCTCGACAATGGCAACAGTAACGGCGCGTTCAACCGCATCGTGTTCAAGCCGATCGCCGATGCGCAGGATCGTGAAAACGATATGCGCGCAGATTATCATGCCCGCCTCGCCGACGTGATCGGAAAGCTGTCGCGCGAAGATCTTCGCCGCTGGTCCGAGCCGGTGTCGGCGCCGGAGCTGCGCAACCGTGAGACGGGTAATGCTTGGAAGGGAGACCGTTCGAACCTGATCGCGATGGCGCTCAACATGGGCAACGAAGGCAACCGCCAGCGCCTTGTAGATGGCTATGGATGGTCCGAGGCGGGCGTGATGGCCGCGCTGACGCGCGAGCTCAATGAGGCGGACTGGCGCTTTGTGCAGGACGTATGGGACCTGATCGACACGCTCTGGCCCGAGATCGCGGCAATGGAGCGCCGCGTCAACGGCATCGCGCCGGATAAGGTCGAGCCTATTCCGGTTGAGACGCAGTTCGGCGTGCTGCGCGGCGGCTATTACCCCGCGATCTACGATAGCCGGAAGGACTTCGAGGCCGAGGGACACAAGGACCGCGCGGAGGATCTGTTCGCCGCGAAATACACGCGCGCCACGACGCGAGCCTCGTCGACCAAGGAACGCTCGGAATGGGTGCAGCGCCCGATCCTGCTGCAGCTCGGCGTGATCAACCGGCACCTGGGCGAAGTGATCCACGACATCACGCATCGCGAAGCCATCATGCAGGCGCACAAGTTCCTCAGCGACCCGCGCATCAAGCGCGCGATCGACGAGACGCTGGGCCGCGAATATCGCCGCGCCTTCACGCCCTGGCTGAAATATGTCGCGAACCAGTGGGCGCAGGAGCGGGCCGGCAACGAGGGAATCGGGCGGCTCATGTCGAGCCTGCGCTCCAATACGACCGTGGTCGGGATGGGCTGGCGCTTCAGCACGGTTATCATGCAGGCCGCGGGCTATTCGAATAGCCTCGAATTCATCGGTGCGGAGTGGGGCGCGAAGGGCGTGGCGCAGTTCTCGGCTCGACCGATCGAGACGTTCAACATGGTCATGGAGAAGTCGGGCGAGATGCGGCATCGCATGGACACGCTCGATCGCGACATTCGCCAGACCATCGCTGCCATGGCGGGCAGGAATAACCCGCTCACCGCGGCGAAGCGCTTCGCGTTTCATGGCATTGGATACATGGACCGGGCCGTTACGATCCCGACGTGGATCGGCGCCTACAACCGCGCGCTGCACGAAGGCATGGCCGAGGAACAGGCTATCTATTATGCCGACAAGGCAATCCGCTCGACGCAGGGATCGGCCTCGGCCAAGGATCTGGCGGCGGTCGCGACGGGGCAAGGCCAGTGGGGCCAGGCGCTCAAGCTGATGACGCTTTTCTATTCCTATGTGTCGACCGTGTATCAGCGCCAGCGCACGCTCGCGCGCGACGCCCGGCGCGCGAAGCCCCGGGATTTGCCGCAGCTCATGGCTCGGGCGTGGTGGCTGATGGTGCTCCCGCCGCTGCTTTCGGAATTGCTGGCCGGACGCGGACCGGACGACGACGAGGACTGGGGCGCGTGGGCGTTCAAGAACATGCTGTTTCAAGTCGTCGGCGCCATCCCTGTCGTGCGCGACGCGGCCCGGCCGCTCTACGACAAGATCGCGGGCAATCGCGGCTTCGATTATCAGCTCTCGCCGATCCAGCGTTCGGTGCAGACCATCATCAATGCGGCCGGAAACGTCGCCGATATCGCGACGGGGGAAGAAACGAAGAACGCGACGCGCACCATGCTCGAGGCGACGGGCTACATCACGGGTATGGTGCCGGGCCAGTTTGCCCAGAGCGCGCAGTTTCTCGTCGACGTGGCGGATGGGGAGCAAGATCCCCAGACCTTCGGCGATTGGTATGAGGGGCTGACCACGGGCAAGATCAGCCAGTAATCAGGGCGGCGGCATCTTCCCCGCGTCACGCTCGAGCTCGGTCACGCGGAGGTCGAGTCGGTCGCGTTCGACGTCGAGCGGCGCGGCGGCCGGGCCCACCGGAGACGATCGCGCAGCCGCCGTGTTCAGCTTCATGCGCGCTTCGAGCGCGGCCACCCTTCCCTCGAGCTTGGCGTTTTGATCCATGAGCTTTGCCATGGCCTCGTCGCGCGCCGCGAGGCGCTGCGACACGTCGTCGGCCGGCGCCGAGCAGGCCGCGAGCGCGAAAACTGGGAGAAAGGGCAACATTCGCATCGCGATAATATGCCCGAGGTCCGGTTAACGAACAACCCGCAGCGGCGCGCACGCTTTTTGAGCGCCGATAGGCATGGGCCTACCCCTCGCTTTGAGGTGAAGCGATGCCCGTCAATAGCGAAAATTCAGTTTCCGGCCCTTATTATCCGAATGGGGTAACAAAGAGTTTTGCCTTCGACTTCAAGGCCGCGTCGATCAATGAGGTTGTAGCGGTCGATACGGCCGGAAATATCATTTCGCCCGCGATGTACAGCGTCTCGATCGACGATGACGATGGCGGGACGCTGACTTTCGTCACCGCGCCGACGGCGGTGGATTATCCCGTCATCTATGTGATGAGTGATCCGGAGCTGACCCAGCCATCGGACTTCGACAACGCCGGACCATCGTTCAATCCCGCTGCGCTGACGCGTGCCATTGATCGCGCCGCTATCCGCGATCTCAAGATCATGCGGCACGTCTCCCGAGCCTTGCTCGCGCCTTTCGGCGAGGACGGCCTTGAACTCCCGTCGGCCGCTGCGCGCGCCGGAAAGTTCCTGGGCTTCGGCGCGCTCGGCGCGCTGCTTATGCTCGGAGGTACGGGCAACGACCCCGACCTGCGAACGGCCATGGCTGACCCGGCAGTCGGCACGCTGCTGATGGCCTTCCAGGCCGAAGGCGACAACACCGTCCCGATGATCCTTCGCGATGCGCTGGAGGCGGCGCGCACGGTCGAATGGTATGGCGCGGTCGGCGACAATGTGACCGACGACACCGCGGCGATCCAGGCGATGATCGACGACGTCGGTTATTTCCGGCTGCTCGCCAAGACCTATCGCATCACCAACAGCCTGCTGGTGCCGAACGGCGGCCCCTATGGCACGCTGTGGGCGGGCGCCGGGATGGAGCGGTCGGCGCTGCGCTGCGACGGCATGGCGGGCAAGCCGGCGATCAAGCCCGCAAACGTCGCATCGCTCTATCGCGTCACGATGCGCGATTTCAAAGTCTATGGCGACTGCGATACCGCGATCGACTTTTCGGGCATGTCGGGTGGCAACCAGCTCTATGCCTCGCTGTTCCTGAACCTGTGGCTGCAAAGCGCCGCAGACAGCACCTTCAAGGCGAGCAACCATTTCAGCACCGGCTGGAATAACGTCCACTGCTATTCGGGCGGCGGTCATTGTTTCGACCTGGAAGGCGACGTCGCGACGGTCCTTTACAATTGCTACGCGCACGAGGCGGGGACAGTCGGCGCAGGCAAGGCGGGTTATCGCATCAAAGGCATCGCGACCCTGATCGAATGCAACGGGCTGAACGTCGGCGACCGCTGGGGCGATTTCGGCGCGACGGTGGCGCAGGACGGCGCGAACGTCCAGTTCCGCATCAACCTGATCGGCGGAAATGCCGAGGATTTCGACGTCGATGCGATCCGCCTCCGCTATACCGGCTCGATCGCGTTCGACACTTTCGGCTTTATTCCGAAGGCAGCCGGCACCTTCAACACGCTCATTAACGGCAGCGAATATGGCGCGTCGGGTTGGAAGCTGGTCGACCGCAACAGCTTCTATTCGAGCAAGGGCGCGACCATGTCGGGCGTCAGCCGGATCCTGCACAACTCGGCGCCCGCCGATATCGTCAGCACCGGCGTCTTTACCAACATGCGGCGAACCGATCAGTCGGTGACTTATACGATCCCGAGCGAAGCGGCGTTCAATTCGGCGTTTGGCATCCTCGCGCGCCAGTTCGGCTATATCAACTACACGCGCAGCTATGGTTTCAACCTGCAAGTGCCGACGCTGTGGACGGTCAACTCTCTGACCTTCGACGTGACCCGCCTTAACACCGTTCGCACCGCCAATACGGCGGCAACATTGCTGCGCGCCGCGACGGGCGGGGAAAAGGGACAGCGGCTGACGATCATCGTCGAGGATGCCAACACGACGATCCAGCACAATTATGCGAGCGCGGGCCGCTTTCTCAACAAGTCCGGCGCCGACATCGTGGCGACCAACGGCGGCGTATACGAATATGTCCACAACGGGACCAATTGGCAGCAGGTCGGATGACCGACGTCGCGATCGCCTTTGGCTTGCTCGCGGTCGCTGCGGCGCTGCTGTTCGGATGCCTCTGCATCCTCGCCAATCATATGTTTCGGCAGCGCGGGCTGCCCGCTGAAAAGGAGACGTCCGATGACTTATAGCCTGAATGTCGAGGCAGCCGACAAGGCGGCGGCGATCGCCGCGGCGACCGGCGAAATCGACGCGCTGGCGGCGACGGGAGAGCTTCCCGGTATCGCGCGCGACGCGATCGTCGCGGCGGTAGAGGCGCATGTCGCGTTGCTGCCCGATCCGGGCGCCGGCGAAGTCGTGGGGGTCGGCGTGAACGGCGGGGCATCCGATTATGGCGCGGGGTTCGTCGCGGTGCAAACCGGCGTCAGCGTCATCGTCAAGCCCGCATGACGCCTGAATTCATCACCGCGTTTGGCCAGTTCGGGCCGCTCGGCCTGATGATCGGCTATCTCGTCTGGCGCGAAAAGGCTGGCGCCGAGAAGCGCGGCCAGATCGAGCGTGAGCGGGCCGAGGCCGACAAGGCACTCGCGACGTCTCTCTCGGCGCTCGTCGTCACCATCCAGCACCTCGACAACAAGCTAAAATGAGTGACGCGTCGAATCTTGCCGCCATTCGGTCGGTCCATGCCGCGGCGGCGCAGCTGACGTTGGCCTGCACCCAGATCGTCGGCCCAATCGCCATGGCGGTGTCGCTGCCTACTGCGCCGTCGCTGGGCGACCGGGTCCCGCACTCCATGCAGCGCAAGATCGATGTCCTCGAGGCAAAGGAGGAAAAGCGAACATGAGCAATGCCGACAAGATCGCGGCGGCGCTGCGCGCCATCGCGCCGGAACAGCGCCTCCTGCAAGCCGAGGTGCCTTACATCAATTCGATTGGCTCTCTCTGGGACACGCGCGAGGCTGCCATGGTCAAGCCGCAGCAACCCAGCGCCGACCCGGCATGGATCGCGGCGGGCCGCAAGTATATCGGGCAGCGCGAAATCAAGGGTCCGCAGCATAATAGCTGGATCGCGAAGGGCTGGGCGCTTCTCGGTGCGGCCTGGTTCAACGACGACGAGACGCCGTGGTGCGGCTACTTCGTCGCGCGCTGCCTCTATGACGCGGGCTTGACCTATCCCAAGGATTTCCCGCGCGCCAAGGCCTATGCGACGTTCGGTACGCCCTGTCCTGCGCAGCTGGGCGCGATCGGGGTCAAGAACCGCACCGGCGGCGGGCATGTCTTCTTTATCGTTGGCGAGACGCCGGACCGCAAAAACTTCAAGGTGCTCGAGGGCAACGCGAACGACATGGTCCGGATCGGCGATATTCCGAAGTCGGCCGTGACCGATATCCGCTGGCCGGCCGGTGTGCCGATTCCTGCGCGCTCGGCGCTCTATCTCCCGGTCCTCCCGGCCGGGACGATTTCGAAGAGCGAAGCATGAGCCGGATCGCGGCCTTCTTTCACTGGCTCGGCACGCCTTTTCGCGCCTTCGGCGATTTCCTGCGCGCGCTGGTCAACCTCACGCGCCAACAGATGCGCGCGATCTTCTCCCTCGCCATGCTGCTCGGCATCATCGCGTTGTCGTTTCAGAACATGGCGCTGCTCTACTGGGTGTTCTCGTTCCTGAAAAACGAGGCGCCGGGCTCGCTCTTCGGTCAAATGGCGCTGTCGCAGCAGATGTGGAACAATGCCATCGCGGCCGGGTTCGCCGCGATCGTCGCGCTCGTCGTGTGGGGCGCCGACTATCTGAAGGCGAAATATGGGGGCGTCGAGATCGAGGCCGGTGACGGCAAGGTCAAGATCGACGCTGCCGCGCCGGTGGCGCCCGAACCGATCGCCGATGAAACTGGGGCCGTCTGATGCCGGCCTTCATCATCAGCGCCATGGCAGGCCTTGTGGGCGAGCGCTGGTCCCGCGCCGCGGCATGGGCCGCGCTCGTCATCCTGATCGTCGTGGCGCTCGGCGTGGCGAAATGCACCTATGACGGCCGGGTCATCGAGGCCCACGACGCGAAGGTGACGCAGAAGACGCTGCGCACCGACGCCGCGGCGCATGACGCCGCCGCCGATCAGCGCGCGAAAGACGCGATCTCCAACCACACAGCCGCAAAGGAGCGGAAAGATGCAATCGAACAAGCTGCGCCTGGGCGTCCTAGCGATGCTGCCGTTCGTCTTGGGTGCGAGCGCCTGCGACAAGCGGGTAAGGATACAAGCGGCATTGCCGCCTGCCGCTGACCTCGTCGTCGAGCCGAAGCCGGTACCGACGATCGAGATCCTGACCGATGCGACGGCAGAGGCGAATTACAACAGCGACGTCGAGGCATGGGGCGAGCGCGGCTGGGCAGCCGTGGCGCGCGTCTGCCGTTGGGCCAAGGCCCACGGCGGGCCGGTGGCCTGCCCGAAGTCGGACTAGGTCACGAGCAAAATCCCCCGGCAGTTGGGCCGGAATGGCAAGGAGAAGAAGCATGACAATTACCGTCAAGGTCAGCGTCAACGGGAATTACAAATGCCCGGTGAGCTATAAGCAGGGCGACCGCGAAGAGCATCACGTCGTGTCTGGCTATGGCCGCGACACGCCGAACGAGCTCTATATTCCCTTTTATCACGGGCCCGACCTGATGACGCTTTCTGTCGGCCCCGAAGAGCCGGACAACGGCGAGGCCGAATCTGCCAGCGAATAAGCGGCCAAACGATATGGAAGGGCGTCGGCGCGATCCGGCGCCCTTTGCGTTCTAATCGGTCGCGGCCGGCCGATCTTCCATTTCGAGCAGCGGACCGGGGAGCAGGCGTTCGCCGTCCCACCATGCGAGGCCGTTCCGCACGGCATTGTTCGCCGCCGCCTTATAGCTCTTGAACCAGCGGCTCGACCGGAGTCCGCAGCGCCACCGATATTCGCGCGGCGGTTCCTTGTTCCATGAGAATCGGTCGCGGCGCATCAGTTTCGCAATCCTTCCAGGACATGGGCCGCGGGCTGAATATCCTCGAGCAGTATGTCGGCCCAGATCTGCGCCAGCTCGCGGCGGCGGTCCATGTGGGCGGCGCGGTTGTAGGCGCCCTCGACCTTGTCCTCGACGACGTGCGCGAGCATCAGGTTGATGACCTCGCGATCGTCGGGCCGCCCTTCCCGCCGGCGCCACTCGTTCATGATCGACGAGAAGGCCGAGCGCCAGCCGTGTGGGCAATGGCGGTGCTTGTATTTCTCGCCCTTCACCCGGATCATCATGCCGCGTACCGTGTTCTCGGACATGGGTCGGTGGCCGTGCCGCTCGTTCGGAAAGACGAAAGGCAGGTGCCCCGTGAGGCCGTGCATCGCCTCGATCGTCTCGACGGCCTGGCGCGACAGCGGCACGATATGCTCGTAGGTGATATCGTCCTTCAGCTTGAGCGCGAGCTTCATGGTGCCAGGCGGGATGCGCCAGATCGGCGCGTCGCCGTCGAGGCCTTCGAATTCGGTCCACCGTGCGTGCCGCTGCACGGCCGAGCGCACCGCGGTCAGCGCGAGCAGGCGGTTGGCGAGCTTCGTGATCGGACTGCCGCGCTCCCACTCCATGTCATAGATCAGTTGCCGACATTCCTTCAGGTCGGTGAGCGCGGGCTGCTTCCCGGCCTTGGGTTTTGGTTTCAGGAGCGATTTGACGACGGCGGCAGGATCTCCGGTGCGCAGGCCCCCGGCCGCGGCGAAAGAGAACACGCCGCTGGCGCGCTGCCGGAGCCGGTGAGCCGTCTCGATCGCGCCGCGGTTCTCGACCTTGCGCAGCGCGTCGAGCAGCAGCGCCTCGGTCACGTCCTTCACGGGCAGCGCGCCGATCGCTGGGAATAGGTCCGCCTCCATACTGTCGATGACGTTGCCGGCATGGACCGGGCTCCATCGCGGCGCGTTGAGCGCGTGCCACTCCCGGGCGCAGGCCTCGAAGGTGTTCGACGCCGCGAGGGTGCGGGCCGCTGCGGCTTGCTTCTTCTCCACGGCCGGATCGCGCCCGTCGCGCAGCGTGGCCTTCGCCGCTTCGCGCAGCTCGCGCGCGCGGACCAGGGAGACGTCGGGATAGGGTCCGAAGGTGAGCAGCTTTTCCTTGCCGCCGAAGCGATATTTGAGGCGCCACGATCGATTGCCGGTGGTCGAGACGAGCAGGAACAGGCCGCCCGAATCTGCCATCTTATAGGCCTTGTCAGTAGGCTTCGCCTTCTTGATCTGGACGTCGGTGAGCATGCCTCGGATCTCCGCCGTTGGGGGTATCGAGGCGGGGGTCTTGTTCCGGTCCCCCCATCGCTACCCCCAATTTTCGTTTTACGGGTCGGAAGGTGTCGGACAATGCCGGAGTAACCGACCCGCGCAAATGCTCGGCTTGGTTACACTCTCTCGGTAGATATCGGAAGCCCTAAGAAGAACATATGGTGGACAGGGCTGGATTCGAACCAGCGTACGGGAAACCCGGGCAGATTTACAGTCTGCTGCCTTTAACCACTCGGCCACCTGTCCATGGGGTCCGCGTTGGGAAGCGGTCCAATGGCGAAAGGAGTCTTGCCTGTCAATGGCAGTCATGGGAAAGGCCGCCGCTATGAGACAATTTTCCCGTCATCGCCGCCCGCAGGGGCAGACTCCGCGCGGTCAGGGCGTCCGTTTCTGGGGACGCCACGCCGTTCTGGCCGCGCTCGCCAACCCCGAACGTCGCGTCAAGCGAATCTGGGGGACGCGCGAAGCACTCGGCCAGCTCGATTTGCCGCCGGTTGTTCCCATCAGTTTTGCCGACGTTGCCGACTTGGCGCGGCTCGTTGCGCGCGATGCTCCGCATCAGGGCTTGGTGATCGAGGTCGATCCGCTCGACGAAATCTATCTCGGCGATCTTTTGCAGGACGAAGTCGATGCGGAGAGCAAGCGGCCGATCGTCGTCCTCGACCAGGTCACCGATCCGCACAATATCGGCGCCGTGCTGCGCTCCGCCGCGGCCTTCGACGCCGCGGCGATCGTTACGCAGGACCGTCACAGCCCGCCCGAAAGCGGCGTGATCGCCCGCTCGGCATCGGGCGCGCTCGAAACCGTGCCGTGGGTGCGCGTCGTCAATCTGTCGCGGGCGCTCGAGGAAATCGCCGAAGCGCAATATTGGCGAATCGGACTGACCGGCGACACCGAAACGACGCTGGGCGCAACGCTGGACGGCAGCAAGGTCGCGCTGGTGCTCGGGTCCGAAGGCGACGGTATGCGCCACAATGTCATGGAACATTGCGACGTGCTGGCAAAGCTCCCCATCTCGCCGCGGATGGAGAGCCTCAACATCTCGAACGCTGCGGCGATCGCGCTCTACGCGGTCGCGACGGCTGGAGCCTGAGCCCATGAGCAGCCACCCCGGCGAAGGCCGGGGTCTCAACTTCGCGTTATAGCTGAACCGTCGAGATCCCGGCCTTCGCCGGGATGACGAATGGGATCAATCCTCGGCGGCGATCCGCACCTTCAGCCCGTCGAGCGCGTCGCTGAACGGAATCTGGCACGACAGGCGCGAGGTGTCGTCGCGGTCGCTGGTCGAATCGAGCAGATCATTCTCGTCCTCGCTCATCGCCGGAAGCGCCGCGGCGTCGCCCGCCTCGACATGGACGTGGCAGGTCGCGCACGAGCAGCAGCCGCCGCACAGCGCGAGCAGTTCGTCGAAACCGGCGTCGCGGATATTTTCCATCACGGTCAGGCTGGTATCGCCCTCGATTTCATGTTCGGTTCCGTCGCGCGTCACGACAATCAGCTTGGCCATGCTCGTCCCCATAGTTTCGATTCGGCTGGGCTATGTCGTGCGTTGCGCGGCAAATCAAGCGTTGCTAATGACGGCCTTCAGAACAAAAGGAGAATATCGATGGGGCTGTCGCAGGAGCAATTGAACGCCGGGATCGATGCGCTCGCGGCGCGCGAGCCGAATTTTGCCCGCGCGCTGGGCAATGCCGGCTATCCCGAACCGCGCATCCGCGAGCCCGGCTATACGACTCTGCTGCGTACCATCGTCGGCCAGCAGGTCAGCGTTGCAGCGGCAACCTCGATCTGGAACAAGCTGGAAGCGGGTTTCGGGGTGGGTTGCCCCGCCGAGGTGATGGCGGCCGCGGAGTTCGATGCCCTTCGTGCCTGCGGCCTGTCGGCGCAAAAACAGGGCTATGCCAAAAGTCTGGCGCAGCTCGTGCTCGATGGCGAACTCGATTTCGCCGCCCTCCCCGCCGATGATGAAGACGCAATCGCGCTGTTGACCAAGGTCAAGGGCATCGGACGCTGGTCGGCCGAAATCTATCTGCTTTTCGCCGAAGGGCGCCCCGACATCTGGCCCGCCGGCGACCTGGCGGTGCAGGAGGCCGTGGGCCGCATCCTCCGCCTCGACGCACGCCCGAGCGAGAAGCGCGTCCGCGAAATCGGCGAGGCGTGGCGTCCCCACCGCGGCGCCGCCGCCATCTTCAGCTGGCATTGCTACAATATGGATGTGATCTGACCCTGGCGAGCCGGGTGGACCGATGAGCTCGTTCAGGAACGCCGCCACAGAATGATCGCCGCGCACGGCGTCGCCGCCGATATCATTGTGGTCCGCCAGAGACAAAAAAGGCCGGGCAGAGAAACGCCGCCCGGCCTTTTTGTTCACCTGATATAAGGCTTATTTCTTGGCGGCGGCCTTTTTGGCGGGCGCCTTCTTGGCGGCTGCCGGCTTTTCCTCGGCGTCGGCCTTGGCCGCTGCCTTCTTCGCCGGCGCCTTCTTGGCCGGAGCTTCGGCCTTCTCGGCCTTGGCTTCTTCCTTCACCGCGTCCTTCTTGGCAGCGGGCTTTTTCGCGGCCGCCTTCTTGGCGGGCTTGGCGTCATGATCATGGTCGTGGCCACAGCCCGGACCATGGACATGATCGTCGTCAGCCTCGATCGCGGCTTCCAGCTCTTCGCGGGTCACTTCGCGATCGCTGATTTCCGCCTTTTCGAACAGGAAGTCGACGACCTTGTCTTCGTACAGCGGAGCGCGAAGCTGCGCCGCGGCGAGCGCGTCCTGCTGGACATATTCGACGAAGCGCTGACGGTCTTCGGGGCGATACTGCTGCGCCGCCTGCATGACCAGACGCTGCATTTCCTGCGGGCTGACCTGTACGCCATGCGCCTGACCGATTTCCGAGAGGAGCAGGCCAAGGCGGACGCGGCGTACCGCGATGCTGCGATATTCGTCGCGATCCTTTTCGAGTTCAGCCTTCGCCGCCTCGGGATCGGCTTCGTGGCTCGCTTCATGTTCGAGCTGCTGCCAGATCTGGCCGAATTCGGCTTCGACCATCGTCGGCGGCACGTCGAAATCGTGGCTCGCGGCGAGCTGGTCGAGCAGCTTGCGCTTCATATAGGTGCGCGTCAGGCCGTTGAGTTCCTGTTCGACCTGGCCCTGCATCAGCTCCTTGAGCTTCTCAAGGCTCTCGAGGCCGAGCGACTTGGCAAACTCGTCGTCGATCGCGGTTTTGGCCGGAACCTTCACTTCCTTCACCGTCACGGCGAATTCGGCGGGCTTGCCCTTCAGATTTTCGACCGGATACTCGTCGGGGAAGCTGACCTTCACGGTCTTTTCGTCACCGACCTTCACACCGACGAGCTGATCCTCGAAACCGGGGATGAGCTGGCCCGAACCGATTTCGACCGCCATGTCTTCGCCGGTGCCGCCGTCGAAGGCGACGCCATCGACGCTGCCGGCGAAGTCGATGATGACCTGATCGCCGGTCGCGGCCTTCTTCGTCTTGGGCGCATCTTCAAAGCGCTTCATCTGCGCCGCGAATTCCTCGATCTTGGCCATTACGGCGGCATCGTCGGCCGCGACGGTCAAGCGTTCGAGCTTCAGCCCGTCGATCGACGGCGCTTCGATTTCGGGCAGCACTTCGAGCGCAACCGTCAGTTCGGCATCCTTGCCGCGCTCATAGCCGTCTTCCAGGCTCACAGCGGGCTGGAGCGCCGGACGAAGCTTTTCCTTCGTCATCAGATCGCGCACGCCGGCGTCGATCGCCTTGTTCAGCGCGTCGGCCGACAGCGCTTCGCCGTGCATCTTGCGGATCAGGTTCGGCGGCACCTTGCCGGGGCGAAAGCCGGGCATGCGCACGGTCGGCGCGATCGCCTTGACTTCGTCATCGACGCGCGCGTCGATGTCCTTCGCGGTGATGGTCAGGCGATATTCGCGCTTCAGGCCTTCGTTCAGCGTTTCGACGGTCTTCATTGCCTTGGTCTTATCCTTGCTCAAAATCTCGTATCGAACCCCGCCTTGATGACGAAGTTCCCCATTCCCGGCTTCTGCTCGCTAAGGTGGTGCGGGCGAAGGGACTCGAACCCCCACATCTTGCGATACTGGTACCTAAAACCAGCGCGTCTACCAATTCCGCCACGCCCGCATGAGCTGTCGGCCGGGTGCACGAATCCATGCGCTGTGCCGCGCACGCCCGTGCGGGCCGGGCGGGGCTATAGCAGACGCGTGGCCGAGGGCAAGGGCGGAAGGCCGCGATATTCCGTGAGCGGAACGATGAAGACGGCTATAGGTTGATCGAGTCTGAGGAGACGATCATGACCAGCGGCACCAATAGCCTGCCCGACCCCCTTCCCAAGCCCAAGCCCGATGTCATCGAGCCGCAGTCGCCGCCCGAACGACCGGTGCAGCCGACGCCGCACGAGGACCCCGCGGGGCAGCCGCAGGAAATACCCGGAAGCCCCGGCGGCGGCGATATCGATGAGCCTGGCCGCGGCCCCGACGAAGCACCGCCGCAGCACATTTAGCTTGCTAAGCGCTTGACCGTTCGCCTTCCCCGCCGCCAAGAAGGCGGCGGGAGAGAGGGATATGAAAAAGATCATCGGGGCGTTAGCCCTTTTTACCGCGCTGGCCACACAGTCGGCCGGCGCACAGGATCGCCCGACCATCTATCGCGGCGGACCGATCGTCACGATGGACGGCGACACGCCACATCTGGCCAAGGCCGTCGTCGCCAAGGACGGAAAGATCCTTTTCGTTGGCGACGAAAAGGGCGCGCGCCGGGCCGCGGGCAAGGATGCCCTGATCCACGATCTTGCCGGCGCGACAATGCTGCCGGGCTTCGTCGATGCCCATTCGCATTTCGCCGTCGCGCTCCAGATGGCGGGCGGGCTCGACCTGTGGGACAAGTCGCTGCCGCCCGTCACCGACATCGCCGGCCTGCAAGGCGTGGTCCGCGATTTTATCGCGCGGCGCGCCATTCCGAAGGGCGGCTGGGTCGTCGTCTGGCAATATAATGACGAAGCGCTGAAAGAGCGGCGCCATATCACCCGCGCCGAGCTCGACGCGGTATCGCCCGATCACAAGATCGTCCTGCTGCACATCTCGCTCCACGGGCTCGTCGCGAACAGCGCGGCACTCGCCGCGGCGGGACTGTCGGATGCAAGCCAGCCGCCGCCGGGCGGACTGATGCTGCGCGACGACACCGGACGGCTGAACGGCGTGCTGCTCGAAAAGGCGATGTACCAGATGCTGCCCGCGATGCCGCAGCCGACGGCGGAACAGAAGCTCGCGATGCTCGATGCGGCGCAAGCGCGCTATTTCGCCGAAGGCTATACCCATGCGCAGGACGGCGCGACCTCGCCCGCCGACCTGGGCTTTTTCACCAGCGATGCGGCCCGCGCGCGGCTCAAGATCGATCTTGCGCTGCTGCCGATCTACACCAGTCTCGACGCGCTGCTGGCGAAACCCGACATCCGCTTCCGCACCTATCAGGACCATGTGAAGATCGAGGGGGTCAAGTTCATCCTCGACGGCAGCCCGCAGGCACGCACCGCCTATTTCACTCGCGATTACGAACGCGGCAGCCCGAGCGGCGACCACCCGTGGCACGGGCAGCCGATCGTCAGCCAGGAAGAGTTCGACACGCTGGCTCGCAAGGTCAACGACCGCGGCTGGCAGATATTCGTCCACGCCAATGGCGACGCCGCGATCGATATGGCGATCAAGGGCTTCGATGCGCTGGGGATCAAGGCGGCCGACGATCGCCGCCCGATCGTCATCCACTCGCAGTTCCAGCGCCCCGACCAATTGCCCGCCTACGCCCGCATCGGAGTCGGCCCCGCCTATTTTTCAAATCACACATGGTATTGGGGCGACGTCCACCGCAGCAATTTCCCGAAGGAAGTGGTCGATTTCATCAGCCCCTTCCGCGCCGCGCGCGAGGCGGGCCTCATCGCGTCGAACCACAGCGATTTCAGCGTAACCCCGCTCGACACGCGCTTCATGCTCTGGACGTCGATGGCGCGCGTCTCGCCCACCGGCGTCGTCAGCGGCGCCGACCAGCGACTTGACGCCTATGCAGGATTGCAGGCGCTTACAACCGGCACCGCTTGGCAGGTGTTCGAGGAGAATCGCAAGGGCCGTATAAAGGCCGGACTGCTCGCCGACTTCGTGATCCTCGACAAGAACCCACTGACTACGCCGGTCGATGCCATCAAGGACATCAGGGTGCTGGAAACGGTGAAGGAAGGCCGGACGGTGTGGAAGGCGTCCGCCGACTAAGGGTGGCCGCCCTCCCCTACCAACATCGCCAGCGCCTTCAGGAAAGCGCCTTTTTAAGCAGCTCGTTCACGACCTGCGGATTCGCCTTGCCCTGCATCGCCTTCATTGTCTGACCGACGAAGAAGCCGAACAGCGCTTCCTTGCCGCCCCTATACTGCTCGACCTTGTCGGCATTGGCGGCAAGAACCTTGGCGATTTCCGCCTC
>VFQN01001244.1_pt1 | contig 43631 bp, 51 predicted proteins | sample 3512371 | NCBI WGS metagenome assembly VFQN01 (sample SAMN10412370, study PRJNA504923) | tailings metagenome | isolation source: Replicate 2 from Balatoc abandoned mine | place: Philippines: Itogon, Benguet | collected 2017-08-28 | reverse complement strand
ACGCTCATCCAGGTTCGCCCGAAGGCGGAGAGGGCCCATACGGGCGACAGATATTGAGCCTTTACATACTACAGAAGGCTATATGTGGTAGTACAGGACAGGGCAATGGGGTCTGCCAAAGCCGCTTAGCCTTCGTTGTAAGGCGCAACCGTGGTACATTCACCCTCAATTACGCGACGCTTGCAAGGTCAAGCAGCAGCTCTTGCGCTGGCAACAACATCCTTGCTCACAAGTCGTGTGCCTGTGACACCGTCTATCTGGTTGCTCCTATCCGTACAGCGAGAGGGGTGGGAAACCCCGTGTCCTTGATTGCCGGGACATGCTCTGCTTCCCGAATGGGACGGGGCTGGGCTCTCGAAGGGGACCAAAACTAAAAATCCATGCATACGATACCCGGCAGAAGCGTGGACCAAGACTCCGAGAGTCGAATGGGCTACGCCCTGGAGTTCGACAGTCGCCCTGGCTTCCTCAGTTGACACAGGCACTTCTGGTAGGCCCGCCACTGCCCGCCACGGTACCCCGGGGTTACAGCAGCTACGCGGCTACGGGCCGAGACTAGTTCCACCGCACATTGCCCACAGCTCTCACATCTACTGAAGCGGGGTTCTACATGGAACAGCACACGCGGTTGGCAATTTGGGTCAATGCCCGGGTGGCCGCTACTGCCGCTACGAAAGTGGCCCGACAGCGTCCAGCGTGCTTGTTGACGCTTTGATGCACGCAGCTCTTATTTAGGGTGTCACTTAGTCTTCTGCCATAGTGCCATTGCTACAACAGTATAACACCGGGCTTCTGCGAACCATGCAGAACAGCTTGCTTATCGTAAGCAGGCATAAACGCCAATTTAATTCACGGGAAGTTGCGGTATAATACTTACGTTGCATAAAGCTGACGAGGTGGGCGTCTTATGTAGTACAGCCCGGAGGCGGTACGCCATACTCCGATACTCCGTCACACCCCATTACTCCCTGAAGCAGAGCTACTTCCCTTGCCCGCACCACACGGCCTAGCCCACGAGCGCAATCCACGGGCTCTTCGGTACGCTACACTGGTTCTTATTTCTGCTCAGTTGCCATCCACGTTACTGTCCGCTGCCACACGACAAGCAAGAGCTACCTCTCTCAAGCCTTACGAGTTCCAAGCCCATCATACAAAGTTTACTGCGAGGAGGTTATCTAAGCGTCAACTGACCGTTGTGCACGAGCAGCTTCTGCCCATCGTCAACATGGCGGCAATCCTCGCCCTGTCCTGCCTAGCATTGCTAGCCATTTTGCATGGCGCTGAGAGTGCAGCAGATCCCCTTGTCATCAACATGGTTCCAGGTAAGAGAGAATGGCATCGGGAACCCTGTGCGGCCGGAAACGCCATACTGTGTGTCTGGGCGGCGAGGTAGGGACCCGTTGCCTGGAATGCCCCCGTGCTGCCTTTTTGGCTGCCACGGCCCAAGTAACAGAGGACATGCTCTGCCGTTCCTTGACACCGTGGTAGGAAATGCACGTGTCGCTAAATACGAGCTCCATGTGCATCCATTGTGGGGGTCAGCGACGTCAAGCAGCTTCGAGCCTTCACGTGCTGCGTATGAGCAGCTGTGAGTGAATGCACTTCCCCTCCGCCTTGCCCACCATACCCTGCAGTCCTGCTGCCATGGGGACCAGGGAACTCGTCTTATGCCATCCAGGTATGCTAGGCGGATGACCGGGGACCAGCCCATCCACAAGAACCCACAGCCCATACCACTCTTGCATCCCGTACTGGAGTTCCTGACTTCCTGTTGCCGAATGCCGTCCATTGCAGGACTTGCCAATGACACCTGTGACTCCCGTTGACGCCGCAGGCTGGCAGCATCTACACAGAGCTCAATCTGGGCCGGGTTTACATTGTAAGTGGCCAAGTGCAGTGCCAACGCTGCGCCCCTTCCCCTGCCACCGCGTTGCTGCCGTTAATTCATATGCCTACCCAGCCTTGCTGCACACGTGCCCTCCCAGCAGCGCCATACCACACCATACACTCGCCGAACATGTCGCGACCCCAACTCTTCCACTGACGCCTTGACCACCAGTACAGCCTGACCCGCGCGCCGCGCCGTACACCGTGTCTGAGTCACGTGCCTGTGTCAACGCTGCTGCCTTGCAGCCCACCGGCTCCCGCCGTTACCCTGCCCCTCGCGTAGCCCCTCAAGCGCCAGCGCACCCTGATATTCTGCACCTGTGACCCGTGGTCCCGCACGCCCCTCGCCGCCTCTGCCTGTTTGCCGTACGCACGCAGGGCCCCTGCGCGTACCGCATGATGCACATGCACATCCAGGCGGACGAGGTGCTGCTGCTGCTGTCGGGGCGGCTGCAGTCCTACATGGTGGCCCCGAACAACACGGTATACAAGCACACGCTTACACCGGGCAACAACGTGGTCTATCCCAAGGGTGAGAGCGGCGCTTATCAGGCTTAGGCTAGCGATTATGGGGGGCTGCCGTACCGGCACCGTCCTGCTTGGGGTCGTCGCACAGTGTCAGGTGCTGCGCACGGGCTACGCTGGGTTACATACTGCCCGCTTGCGCGGCAGCAGATGGTGTGGAGCGCGTACGGGCATGCCCTCGGTCCACGGCTGCCTGGCTGCTGCTTCATTTTGTGGCTGCTCTTCGGCCCCGCTCACAGCCGCCTGCCCACAGTTCTTGACAGCCCTGCAACGGCCATGGGCCTGTGGATGCTGGATGCAGTGCCCCCGCAACCCGAGCCCACCTTTCCCAACCTGCACCACCGCACCCGCGACTGCAACCGCTGGCCACTTGTCGCTGCCTGTACCCCCAAAACACCTGCAACCCTGTGGCCGGTTTCCCCATGCAAACATGCATGCAGGCTGGATGCACTACCAGTTCAACCCCACGTGCCGCCAGACGTCCTCCGTGCTGGCATTCAACGCCGCCAACGTGGGCACAGTCAATATTCCCTTCGCCCTGGCGGCCTCCGCAGACGACTACCTGCAGGTTCGTGGGGGGGGACGGGCACGTGCTGTACGCATGCCTGCATGTCTGGGGCGGCTTCCGCGGCCCACGTTGCCCACGGTGAAATTTGAAGACAAGGAACACCCGCGCGTGCCCTCAAGTCTGTGTGTTGCTGCGTTTGAGCTCGGCTTGCGCATTTGCACTTTTGCGAGGCCCAGCTTACCTGCGCGCAGTGCTTGCCCTGTCAGCCTCTGAGGCTCTGCCAACACGCATGCCTGAGCTTTTCTAGTCCAAAGAAGTTGGCGAGCAACTATGGTGCTCCTTCCGTATATGGGTTAAAGGTGATGAGCATGCATTCCAGCTGACCCAACCACCCATGGTTTCAACGCCCATGCCTGATGCCTCCAGAACACGTACAACGTCACAGGCAAGCCGCCCAAGCCCACTGCCATGTGGGTAACGGACCAGGCGTGCCTCAAGAGCTGCGCCAACACAAGGAAGTAACGTGGGTTAGCTTAGTGATTGGGCCCATAAGCAGACGGGAACTAAGCGGTTAGCTTGGTATGGCCTCACGCTGTAGCAGCAATAGCAGTAGCAGCAGGTGGGGGCATGCCCCTAATAAGTGGGCCCACACGGCCACAGGGCGCAGGTGTGAGTCTGAACTGTCACTGAAAGCCGTCGGTGCAAAGGCGGATGTTATGGAGACCCTGCGTTGACTGCGGGCTTGGTACTAATTGCATTGTCCCGGGACGATGGGGCAGTTCCACCGTGAGACAACACGTTGCGCCAGGCGTGCCTAGGTACCCACGCAAGCAAGCACAGAGCTTGAAATTCCTTCTTGTGCCTGGAGAGAAGGCGAAATGGCAACAAATTGTTTCTGGTGGATGGAAGGGTTTGCCGCTGGCTTGTAGCCTGCTGTAAATCCGCTGACACGGGGGCTGCCTTCCTCACGCGTCCTGGTTGTTGGTGGTTGTTAGGCTCCATTAAACTCTATGGACTAGGCACATGGATGATTCATACCGGTGTGCATCGGTAGCTTGATGGTGTCGTGCGGCATAGGCTGCTGGCGTAAGGCGCAACGCCTGGCCACGCATGGACGGCAGCGTTGTACAAGGGTCGGCTTACACGGCAGCCTTGGGGGCTTTGAGGTGGCCTAGGTACTGCTTAGGTGTGGCGTGTGGGACTGAGGTCCAATCCCACGGCCCCTGGTCTGCCGCCTGGGTCTAGAAAGCAAGTAGGCTATAATATATATTATGCTGCTTAGCAATTGGCAATGATGCTTAGGATGTAGGTGGTCATGTCCCGGCTCGCATACCTGTTGCTGACGGGCGGGCATGCTAGGCACAGCGGACACCCCTCGCTGGACTGCTTAGCAGTCGTACTAGTAGCCAATGGCGGCAGCCAACCAGTCCGCAGCAGGGCTGCATGCCATTCCTGCCGTCAAGCAACAGACGCCAACGGGGCCACATGACCTCAGGCAGGGGGCCAAAGATGTAAGAAGCTAGCGTACCCTGAGCGTAGGAGTGTGTCCTGCCGTGTTCCTGACCTGCCTGGATTGTGGATGGCTGGTGAGCCCCAAGATCTCCCTTCGTCCGCTGACAGTGAGGCTAATTACGCTAACGTGCGAGCGGGGCGAAGCACCTCCGCGTGGGTTACCCGGTAAGGAGATGCTGTGTATTGCACCCGGGACGCACCCAGGTGGCCCCCATCCACCGTCGGGGTTTGGCAGTGAGGCTCTTTTGGATTGCAGGTGTGGCAGAACCTACCTGCCAGAGTCCCCATGTAGTGAGGTTCCACGTAATTGCACGGTCATGCAGCGCAGAGAGAGGCTGCCGGGCCACCGCAGAGCGTGGGCCGGAGGCTGCTACTGGGATACGGTACTGCAGAATACCGACCGTTACCGCAATGCTGCTGCCCCCTGCTGCCACCCACAGCCCTTCTGCCCACAGCAGCGGGTTGACTTGACCGGTAGTAGCATGTGGCAAGATGCCACGGGGCGGGGGTGGGCCGAGGGCGGACAGCTGCACAGCGCCCCGTCAGGGGACGCTCGGGCAGCCCGTAGGCGTGCGCCGGTTCGCCCTGGTGGCAGCTCTGGTGTACTCTGGTGTACTCTGGTGTACTCTTTTCATAGACGGGAACGGTCAGGCCCAGACTGGCCAGTGGGAGCACAAGGTCCAACGAGGATCGACAAGCTGCGGCACCACCGAACACCCAAACTCTCTGCTGGCGGATACCACCCCCATGGGCCCTTTTGTGAGCACCAGTGGGGACCTGGTAGTCCTACACATGCACTACGCGGTGAACATGAGGACTAGTGGACTATGTTTCGTCCTTACGGCCCCCCGTGCTCTCCTGAAGCTCCCTGCTGGGCCTGTGAGCTGAACCGTATATTGGTATAGAGGCAGGGTTGCTGCTTCAGCGTGGGCCAGGTTGGGCCTGACGGACCACCTGCTCCTCCGTCTTCCTTCGTATAGGCCTGTAGGAGACGGAGTGTGTTGGAAGCACTCTTGCGCTTCAGCGCTGCTAAAGCACAAGAAGCATGCACAGCCGCAAAAGTGCACAGCTACAAAACCTTTGGATTGGGCGATCGGCCGGTAAGGTTCGTAGCGCCCGGTAACCGGGGAAAAAAAGGTGAGGGGGGACTCCTCCTGTTCCCTTGAAAATGAGAGAACACCAAGCAACCACCAACTGGCCTGGAACAACAGCTGCTCGGTCACTTTGTAATGAGGCCATGTACATTATTGCACACTTTGACAGGTGAGGGTGCGCGAAAAGAGGCCAGAGCGAGATCTTCATTGTTTGGGCGCCACCATGCATTCCACCATCCGCAGAGTCGGTCAAGCCACGCGCTTGCCACGTGCCTGCCTGCCAGGGTCCAAAATGAATGAGAACACCTGGTGATCTGAAGCGCATAGTGGGTAACCGACTTTCCAGTACAACTGCCCTTCCTCTTTACTCGTTAACGTCTCGGCGCTGGGCCCAGGGCCTCGACGTGGCAGAAATTCGTAGGGAAAACGCAAGCCGCATTGTGTCTGACGCAGCTGAGGGTAGCGGTGACCATTATACTTATAGCATGTATTACAACAAGTGAAATGAAAAGGAGCATCGGTCATACCGCTGATGCCCTCGACCTTCCTCTTTTAAGAGTACGGCGCCCACATCCCATTTCACACACAGATACAAAAGCCTACCGTGTAACTTTTGTGTCAGTACCAAACTTAGCCTGCTATCATTCAAAATGGATCGCCGTCTGATTAACCCTACCCTTGGCTTCCTCGCCCTTCTCGCGACGCTCAGTGCCGTCGCCGCACAAGACCCGCTTCAGACAGTCCTCACTCCCGCCCTGCTTCCGTGGCCCAGGGTATGGTAGTGCAGGAAAACAGCAAGCGCATGCGCAGCTCGCCGGCAGGGCTTGGTTCACCTTCGTGGAATGCACACGCCTGACGGACCCTTCCGCGCGGCCCAACTGGAGTAATACCATAATCGATCTCACTGATGTCTGTAGGGCAACTCCAGCAGCTCCGCGTCAGGAGCATTTGGAGCGGTCGATGCGTCTGTGGCACGTCTGACTCTGGTAAGGCGGTTTGGATTTGGGCCGACCGAGACAAGGCCATCGCGCTATGCTCATTCTTGCACCTGCTCAGCTTCACATGATACTGAGTAGGATCGCTTAACTATGTTTCAACACTACCGGGTTCAGCTGGCGTGCGGCCCCCTCGACATCGCGTCCAACCGTCTCTACTTCCGTTACGCCCGCAGGGCCCCTGCACCTACCGCGCGCTCCACCAGCACATCAGTGGCGATGAGACGTTCATCGCGGTGAGAGCCTTAACCTTTTACTGAAGGGTGTTCTAATGGCTCGGGAGGTTAATGCTGTGGTGTTCCCGGCTGCCACGTGCTGGGGTGTTCCGCTTGGAAGCATTACATGTGGGCCGCTATTGGACCTGCATGCAGCATTACCAAATGTGGAGCATTGCATTAATGGCAATGGGCTATCCTCAGCCCCAGTGCCCAACTGCCTGGTCCTTAGCGGCACCACCAACGCACAGCTGCCCTTATGCGGCATGCCCCGTCGGCAACACTGCAACCTGTGTCCCGCTGGCAATACTCCTACGTGCATGCCATTGATGGTCTTGCACGCAGCGTGACCGTCTGCGGCATGGCACCGTACATACGCCCTTTATGCACTAGCCTAACCCTGACCTAACCGAACGGCTACCACGCCCGTGCGTGTGCCCAATGGCCGCAGGTGGCTGGCCGCATCCGCTCCATCATGATTGCACCCAACAACACGGTCATCCAGCACTACCTGATTGCAGAATCCAACACCGCGAAGGTCGACGCGTCGCAGAACGTCATCTACCCCCGTGGTGAGTCAGGCCCTGATCCCCAGCGCCTTGGTCCACCCAGGTCTAGGTCACTTGCAAAACGCGACGCAGAGCTCCCATACAATGACAGCAAGTGGTGTCACATGCTATGCCGCTACCTATGGCAGTGTTGATACCCTGAACCGGTATTCTGGTCCCGATCGTACGGATGCCCTTGGGACAGGGGGTGTGCCGCGAATGCACGCGGGCACTCAGGCACGCAGCACGTGTCCTAGCGTCTGCGCCTGTGTGCCCGCTACACAGCCTACTCAGTAGCTCCGCCGCCCAGCTCTGCCGTCTGCTGCCTGACAGCAAAATTTACACCTCATAACGGTTCTACAAGAAAGCATGTTGCCGCTGTGCGTGACTCTCTTGCGTGTGCTTTTCCTGCCCTGCACGCAGGCTGGGCGCACCTCCAGTTCAACCCCACCTGCAGGCCGGCACAGGCTGTGGTCGCGTTCAACGCTCGCGCGGTTGGCACCATCAACCTGCCGCAGAACATTGTGGCCCTCAACACCGTCAGCACCTACCTGCAGCAGGCGTTCAAGGTCGACAAGCCGCTAACCGACAACGGCCTGTGGGTGGCCGACCCCAAGTGCCTCGAGCACTGCAAGCTCACGTGGCCTTAGGCTGCGGGCGAACGACCAAGGAACCGAGATTGATGCATATTGATATGGCGTTTCGTATATGAAAGGTGGTGGTTCGCATGGGGCGCTTGATGATCAAGTAGCGGGAACGGTTCCATGTTGCCCTGACGCAAAGGGACACCAGCACGAACCCGGTGTGGAAGAGAGTGGGCCTTGGCAACCATCCACCTGTACATATCAGCTCATGCTCTGGCAACGGGATGGTTACGTGTTTAGCCTGACACATATAAGCTTAGGAGGTTCTTACCTGTGACTACTGAGGCCAAGCCCATGGCGTGGCGCCAACGAGCATAGTTCGCTTGCGTAGTAGTTTGATGCCATATTTGTTGATACCTTGCTCGACATCGGAGCCATCGTTGATCTGTGATCCGAAAGCAATGCGGAGCCGTTGTATATTGCGCTTCCTGCATTTTTTACTACATCAAGCCACGCAGGCTGGACGGTGCGCGCAGCTGTACGGCATATAGCAGGGCCGATTGAGGACGTGGTATCCGGTTTGGTGCATTACGCACGTGGATGTTGGACTCCTTGCAATGGCGAACCGTGGATGAGGTGTTGGACGCATGCCGCATCTTTCAGGTTCGCCTGAGCAGCCAATGCAACTTACTTCGGCAACTTGTGTCTCGCGTTCGAAGCGTGCCTTGCGCCTTGCACCCAGCCAGTGCATGTGGTGTCTTGCGCGCTTGCTTACATGCAACCCCGCCACTAGGCTATTCGCAACACCGCTCCACGCTTGAAATTGGCACGATGCTGCGGTTGCATGTACGGTAGCAGTGCTCACCCTACTGATGCGCAGTGTGACACTGTGACTATGTTCGACTTTACGGCACGAGCGGCCCGCCCGGCCTGACACACGACCCAGCACGACCCGACACTTGGCTGCCCGCCCAGGCGTGCCGCACCTATGTATCACCTCGGTAGTCGATACTCCCCCTTCCACACACACCCCGCCTGGCCGCTGGTCCCGCGCAGCTGTGCCCCACACACAGGGCCCGCTGCTGCCGCCTGCACGGCATCCAAACCCACCATACCGACACAGTGCCCCAAATTGGTGTAGTTCGCCTTGCGTGCTACGGTAATTGGGGCTGCTTAGGCACCGTAGGTCCGTAGCCATATTTCAGTTTGTGAAACTGCAGTGCCCCATTACGGTACAGCAGCTGCGTGGGATAGGCCGCTGTCTTGTGAATGCTGAGTTGCACAGATCTGGAATCCTGGCGCCCTCGGTGGGAACCACGGCGGTGGTGGTGCCTGCCACAGAGTCAGGCACGTGTCGCGGAGCGCCGTCGACCGACGGGCGTATACCGGCGGTAGGTCGCACAGGTGTGTCGCGAATGCGATGCGGGATGTAGGCGTAATAAGCCTAAAACAGGCATAAGCGAGCAGAGTTCGGTGGCCAAGATCGCTGGCACACAGGTGTGGGCCCTGTCTGGAAAGCTCGCCTGCTGAGCTGTAGATTCCTGTTCCTGGCAAACCGCGAGATGTCAGTGGCCGGAACGAGCCTTCTCCCTTTTTTGCCCCTGTGACCGTGGCCTGACCTGGGCCGGAATCTGGAAGGAAACCAACAGCTGCTATCTAGCATAACAACACGGCCCAGTGCTCGTCGTTCGGTAGCTACGGTAGCCGTTGTACCGGGACATCGTACACATTCAAGTAGTAAGACAGAGGTGGTTGGAACTAGAACAGGATGGAACAAATTTCCAGGTCTTGCGTGGGGGGTTCAGGCGGGCTTGTCGATCTGGATGGGGGATGGAAGTGGGGGGAAGGGGGCAGGGGATGGTGGAGGTGTTCACCGGTTTTATTCCGTCCCATCCTCCCCTTTTCCCCGTTTCCGGATAAGAATCCCAGAGATTCGTCAGAAGCGGCCAAACATGCTAATCTTTCGAGCCAATGCCTGAAAAATGTTCCCTTGCTGGACAGTAACTACCAGTAACTTCGGGTTACTTTTCCGTCCTGGACCAGCGCCATGCCACGTGATAAGCGCCTTCATGCAACCACCAGCATGAAAGGAAGCTAGTGGTCTAGATCATTTTGAGTGGCAGGGTAGGAATGTCCTCTGTCCGAAGCGCTGTCCACGAAACGCTCTCAGCCTGCACCGTTGCGCGTTGGGCCTAACCATACGAAAAGGTTAAGGTAGGAACGTTTCTTTCACAGTGGGAGTTGGAGATGCTTAATGTGCTTACATGTAAATGGAAATGTTTGATCTTCTCAAACATAGCAGTGGCTATGCCTGGTGCCTCCGGCCCAGTCCGGCCTTCCCGTCGTGAACTAGAGTACGGCGCCCACAACCCTCCCCTAAAGCACTATATATAGCGAGCCGAAGAGAATGATGTATTAAACTAATACAAGATAGTAAAATGGCGCGTCTTACGATCAACACTACCCTTGGCCTCTTCGCCCTTCTCGCGACGCTCAGTGCCGTCGCCGCACAAGACCCCCTTCAGGCGGTCCTGGCTCCCGGCCTTCTTCCATGGCCCAGGGTATGGCAGTGCAGGGAGACATCGGGCGCATGCGCAGCTCGCCTGACCTATGTGGAATGCACACGCCTGACGGACGCTTTTGCAGAGCCGAAAATTTGCGCATTCTCACTGACCTCTGTAGGGTAACACCAGCACCTCGGCGTCCGGGGCGTACGCAGCGGTCGATGCTTCTGTGGCACGTCTGACGCTGGTAAGGTTGGCCCCGCATCTGGCATCGAGCCCCGGAGGTGCACCTGCTCAGCGTTTAATGATACAAACTATAGCACTATGTATCAACGTTAGCGGGTTCAGCATGTTGGACGGGCGGGCTCTTCGACATCGCAACCAACTGCTCTCCTACTTGCATTTCGTCCGCAGGGCCCCTGCACCTACCGCGCGCTTCACCAGCACATCAGTGGCGATGAGACGTTCATCCTGGTAAGAGCTCCCTGCCGCGTGGCGCAGCATATCCCTGTGACGGCTCGGTACAGCTGTTCCGCTCACATCCGCCTCAGTGCCACCTGCTGCACCTCATGGTCCGTTGGCTCCAGACGCTATGCCGAATGGTGCTAGCTCTCGCGGATAGTATGTTGCACTGTGGTGGTCACAACATGTGTTCTAACGTCTTTAGTCTAACCACCCAACCACTGTCCCTAGGGGCTGCCTCGCACCCCAGTGCTACCACCTGACCCCCACTGCCACTCTGTCTGCACCTCAAATCACTGTTCCATTCCATCAGTGGTTCTCACGGGCACACATGGTGCCGTCCCGTATGCAACATGTTGTCTCCGTTCCCTCTGGCGCTGGCCCACACCTGGCCCATACCGAACTGCTCCCACGCTCGTGTCCCCCGTGGCTTTCAGGTGGCGGGCATGATTCGCTCCATCCAGATTGCGCCCAACAACACGGTCTACGTGCACAACCTGACCGCCATGAACAACGACGCATCGTCCAACGTCATCTACCCGCGCGGTGAGTCCACGGTCCCAATTTCCGCCGTGTCCGAAGCATGCAGGCAGCAGCGCAAAGCCCCATGCAACAGCGGGCATGTCCACCACACGCTGCCATCCTGCCATACTCCCGCTGCACTGCCACCTGCGGGAGAGGATGACTGGCCCTGTGCACCCCCATCCTGCCAGCGCCCACTAACCAACATATCAGCGTAACAAGTCGCGCAAGCACATGCGCGCCAAGCCAATACCTGCTTATATCTTCCGCATCCCCCATGCAACCGCGCACCTGCCGAGGCTGCCCCACATCACCCTTTGCTCTGGCCTGCCCCACCCGCAGGCTGGGCGCACCTGCAGTTCAACCCCACCTGCAAGCCGGCTCAGGCTGTGGTCAGCTTCAACGCTCGCGCGGTTGGCACCATCAACCTGCCACAGAACATCGTCGCGATGAACTCCATCGGCACCTACCTGCAGCAGGCGTTCAAGGACCAGGACAAGCCCCTGATGGACAACGGCCTGTGGGTGGCTGACCCCACGTGCCTGCGTACCTGCAAGATCACGTGGCCTTAGGCTACGGGTGAGCTAAGCCACGAGTGCCTTCTCGGGATTTATACTTACGCAACGGGGCAGGACGAGCAAGTAATCTGGACAGCTGGTAGCCCACACGTACCGTACGTGTGAGGTGTCCTGTTGTGCCGTCGAAGCGCATTGCGGAGAGTGTTCTTGTTGGCTGGCGTACAGCTGCCTGGTACTAGTTGATCGCTGGGGAGGTTCTTTCATGCGCGCGATTGCAAGGGGATGCCAGCGGATTCTTGAGGAGGTATTTAGTCTGACCTTGCATGGCAGACGCGGAAGGTTCTTGTGGCACAGGCCAAGCCAAGGGGCTTGGCGCAGTAGAAAAAGGTGTCGCATGCTTATTAACGTGTTATATATATGTGGAAAAGGCGCACTGTACGTCGCTTGACACAGGAGCCTAGTTGCAGGTGTGTCCGTGTGTTTCAGGTGTGTGTGTTAGGACTCGGGAGCAGCTCCCCTCGTACGCTGCTAATTGGACACTGTGTCAACTTCAATGACCACGCACGGCGCACGGCTTGTGTGGGCTGCACCAAGTAGAGCGGGCATGGCAATGAACTGTTACATTGAAGTTGCATGCGTGACACGTGGTCGCGTATGCGCTTTGACCTCCGTCCGTCCAAGGCACAACCGTAGGCATCTGGTGCAGTTCATGGCTCACAGCAGGTGCTGACCGCTGTGCAACGCTGTCGAGAGTAGGCCTTGCCCGTTGCACCAAGCCTGCACCCAGCCAACCAACGTGGTGCCCTCCTAGAGGCTCCTTTGGGCCCTGCGTCGCTCGTGCTCAGCTGGCAAGGTGTAACCCACCGCGCATGCTGACCTGGTGCCGACCTTTCCCACAGACCCACACTGACCCTCCCCTGCTGGCGCATCACGGCTGTTTTCTCCTGCGTCGGGCGCATCACGTCGGTCCTGTAGTCCTGGCAGTACGGCCGCCGTGGCGTCTTGGCACCTGCGAGCCCGTAGTGCTGATCGTTTTCCGGATGTGGCTGAGATTGCTGGTGCCGATGCTGTGTCGCTGTCTAACGGGAGGTGGTGTGCGTGTGCCGACCGCCAGCCGTTGAACGTCGGCACCGATTCGCTCGACTGCAGAGACTGCATGGCAGCTGTGCATCAGGAGGCACTTTCCCTAGACAATCTCGTTTGCTCCCAGCCCGCCCGCACAGGGGTGGATCTGAACTAAGATGGCATACATCAGCCTCAGTGACTGACCGGAGTGCCCACAGCCGTAGCCATTACATGTAGGCAAGGGCGATGTCAACGGATTGTCCCTAACCCCAACGTTGCGGACCGCATCCCACCATACGACGCCGCCTTGCGTTTCAGACGTGGCCAAATTACGACGAGGACGGCCCTCCGGAACTGGCATGCAGGGCTCCGTACGCAATATGAACGCAGCAGGCGGGCTTAGGGACGGGCTAGCAGCAAGGCACCTTGCGCAGACAGCGCTCCTGGTCAAGTAAACACACGCGCCGCACGTCACCGTGAGGGTGTCATGCAGTGCCATAACACGCGTTGCACAAGCGCATGTGCGTAGAATGCACGGCTAGCGTACCGTACATGCCTGGGTAGCTTCTCGGTGTGGTGTAGACCTACCGGTACTACCCAATGGTAGGCTGGCCAGTACCCAATGGTGAGTCCTTTGCAAGTCCGCATGCACCCAGCGTCTGAGTTGAAGCAGCTTGGTGCCACACCTGTGCACCCCAGGTCCCCTCGCGCCCCGATAGAAAGGCATGCACAGTACCAACTGAGCACACGCATGGCTGTCCTTTGCCTCACAACCCATGCACAGCCGCCCATATGCTTTAAGCTCGTACCAAGGCCCTTGCGGGCAACGTGGCAACCGCTCCAATGCATTCACCTGCGCAGATGGCCCGACACACCCCAAGGCACGAATGCTACGACCAACCCAACAGCCAACACTCAGCCACGGGTGTGCTTGCCCCGCATGGCGCAACACCACCTGCAGTTGCGGCAGTCCACATCCTCCTTCTCCCAAGCACGGAGCCGCTTTAGCTGCTCCTGCTGCGAGTCGCAACACGCGGCCAAGCAGAACCGCTTCACCTCCCCTTCCACGCCAAGCGGGGATGCCAACGGGCGCCCCGCACGCCCCCCTGACCCCGCCGCCGGCTGCCACGCCCCCGACCCCGCCGCCGGCACCTCCAGCGACACACTAGCCTCGCTGTGTCCCCTCATGTTAACACACAGCGGGTTGGAGCACGTGCGCAGCACCTGTGCGGCAATGCACGGAGCGTGCGGAACCAACTCAACCCACTGCTGCTCCTGCTGCTGCTGCTGCTGCCCCTCCCCCTCGCCCCCACCGTCCCCAACCGCCGAGCCACCCAGCTTGCACTCGCCATCGTCCTGTGCCTCGCCTGGCCCGCCGGCGTCGGTCCTTGCACGCTGCGAGGCCCCAACCGCCGCCACCAGCCCCCCCGGGCCCACCAGGTCCGCTGCTATGGTGTCCCGCTCCAGCTGCAGCCAGCTGCCCTTGGCCGCCTGGTTGCCACAACTTTGCACGGTCAACCTTGCGCCGTTGGCAGCAAACTGCAGCAGCTGGTGCCGGGCAATAGCCAGCTCCTCCAGCTCGGCCGTGCCGCCCAGCCCCCCAGCAAAGCACAGGGCCCCGATGTGGGTCATCACAGGCAGCAGCCGGGGCAGCATGTGCGACAGCAGCATCAGGCGCTGCTTCGAGGAGCTGTCAATATCGACTGGGTAGATGCGTTGGCCGCTGACGGGAAAGACGCGGCCGCTGACCCCAATGGCACTGCGGCTGCAGCTGCTCCTGCCGCTCAACTCGCCACCGCCGCCGCCGCCGTCATGGCCGCCGCTTCCGCTGTCGCTGCTGCTGCTGCTGCCGGTGGCAGTGGATATAGCGGCCGCCCCATCGGCTTGGGCAGTCATGCCGGTCCGGAAGACCCGCGACAGACCCGTAGCCATCCGCGCCGCCTCCGCCAGGCCCTCCCTGTCCCTCAGCCACGCCGCCAGCTGCGCGTGCTGCAGGTGCGCCTTGCACAGTGTGGTGGCCAGCGCCGCCGCCTCCCGCCGGTGGCCCTCGCCCAGCAGCAGCAGCAGCTTGGAGCCGGGGGCCACCAGCAGCAGCGAGCGCAGCAGGCGGGTGGCCTTCCGGGCATCCATGACGCTGATCCCGGTGCTGCCTCTGGCGGTGCTGGTCGGCAACATGCGTTCTGCATCGCGGCAGGCTGCCCGCAGCAGGGCCTCGTAGGTGGGCATGTAGCCGGCGGAGAGGGCGTGGGGCAGGCCGGCGGGCGGGGTGACGTGGCAGGAGTCTGCGAGCAAGGATGAGGTGAAGCCAGAATGGCAGATACAGCGGTCAGCAACGCAGTCTTGCTGCACAGCACTCAGCCGATGATTTGAGGTTATGGTGTAGGACTGTACGTTACAGTGTACGACTGTACGGCTGTCGCTGGCGGACCGACCGGGCTGGAACGGATGCCATTTGCGCAGGGCGGACCAGCAGCCGAGGTAGCCCAAAGAGACGAGGTTCTGTGCTTCTATGCACAGCCTGTTATCTGTTTCAGCGCCCATCCCAAAGCCGTAAACGCCATCAGCATGAGATGCGTCTGGGCGGCTCCACAAGGGCACCAAGGCGTGCCGTGCGGTCCTGGCTCGATGCAGGAATACCGTTAGATACGCTTCCGAAATGAGCATGTTGCCATCCTGGTCCCCCACGGCCTCACCTGTATGCCACCCAGTCAGCGCTCCCTCGTCCGCGTGACCGTGCAGCTGCAGCAGCGCGCCACAGCGGCTGAAGTAGTGGGCCCAGACACCGCCTGGTAGGGCGTCATACTGCAGCTGCTGCTGCCTGCGCAGCATGGCCCGCACGCAGCGCACCGCCAGCGGCCACCAGCGCGCGGCAAAGGGCGCGTGGTGCAGCCGGGGGTCGGGGCGGGCCGCGGCAAGCGGTGCAGCGGCCGCGCAAGCCTCCCCGCCGCCGCCCTTGCTGCTGCTCCTGCTGCTGCTGCGCAGGACAACCACCGTCTCCAGGGCATTCAGGGCTAGGGCGCAACAGCCCTCCTGCTCAAACGGACGCCGAAGGCCACCCCCCGGCCGCAGCTCCCTTCCACCGCCAGCGTTCGCGGGCCCACCGCTGTTGCCATGGGGCCCCGTGCGGTGCTGGTGCTGGTGGGGCTCCTGCTGCTGTCGCTGACCTTGCCTGTGCACGTCCACGGAGTCCAGGGCCACACGTGCCGCCCGCAGGCACAGCGCAACCAGGTGCCTGCGCCTCAGGGGCCGCAGCGGCACCGGGGGCTCATGGGCCAGGCACGCCTGCCAGAAGGTTATTGCCCGGGCGACAGGCGTGCTGCTGACGGGAGGGCCCTCTTGCTGCTGCCGCCCCGGTCGCGGGATGCTGCTGCAGCCTTCCCGCTCAGGGTCCTGCATCTCCAGCATAAGCGCGTCGTACGGCAGGCCGTACAGCGGCCCGCCGTCAGCGGCGTGCAGCTGTGACACGGCCTGGGCTGTGGCGAAGAACTGCAGGCAGGGGCCGGACAGGACGGCGCGCAGGGACGGAGGGGGGGTCTCCCAGTGGCCGAGGTGGCCCATAATGCCGTGCAATGCGTACGGCAGAATGGAGACGACGCCGTCGCCGATGCTGCCGCTGCCGCCTCCGTGCGTCGCACGGGAGCCGAGTGGGCTTGGTCCAGGTGCTGTTGCTGCTGCTGCTGCCTTTGCTGCTGCGCGAGGCGCTGCCGCCTTGGCCAGGTGCTCCAGCAAGCCGCTGCTGCTGAAGGTGTCCATCAGCTCGGCCCGCAATAAGTAGTTGCAATCAGCAGCAGCCATGAGGTGCCGCACGACATCGAACAACTTGACCGCCGCCTCCCTTCGCATGTCCGCCAGGACACTGCTACGGCTGCTACTGTTGCCTATGCTCCTGTTGCGGCCGTCGGCGGTGGTCGCGATCACGAAGCGCGTCAGCACAGGGATGGTGTGCGCCCGCAGCAGCGCCGAGAAGTGCTCCCGCAGGAGCTCAACCGGGGGCGGTTGAATGTGATATATGAAGCAAAGGTAGAAGCCGAGCAGTTTGGACGTCTCGGTCAGCACTTCGAGAACGTCTTCCTCGAATGGCGCTCCGCTACCAATGCCCGCCGCTCGACGCGTGTTTGAGCTCGCCGCACGTGTCGACCCTACCGCTGCTGCTTTTTGTGGGACTCCAGGTGCTCCGAGGTTGGCAGCCGCGCCCCCGACGTCCCCGGGCCGTGCGTCCCATGGGTCGGTGGCCAGCCGCAGAGCCGCGGCGTGAAGCTGGATGAGCGCAACACGGGCTTGGGGCGTTTCCATGAGAATAACAGTGCCACCTGCTGTGTTTGAATCGAGCTCATAAGTGAGGGCATCGTTGAGCTCGCGCACAAGGCGGGACAGCTCGGGAAGCTTCAGGTCGGGCGGAAGCGAGGCCAGGCTGCCGCCGCGAGGGAATCCTACTGCATCCGCAAAGCGGCATATGCTGCTAAGCAGCTCCACAACAGAGTTGGGCGGCATCGTGGTGAAACGAGTATGCCCATTCACGGGATACAAAGTCAAGACTTGATGGCGGATAGCATACTACTAAAGTACAGGGAAGTACAGCGGACAAAGGTGCAGACAATGTATGTTTTAGGTCGTATTAGGCGCCTGCTTCCAACCTACTTGCCCCTTGTCCGAGGTCGGCTTGCCATGCAGATGAAGCGCATTTGCACATGCCTGCGGGATTCCTGGGGTGGCCCATGACCTCTAGCGCGCCGGAGCACGCAACGGTTCCCAATCCTCCGCAAGACTGCTCGGCATATTGCATGACAACCATATGTAAGTCGGATTGCCATTGATACCGGTAGTCATGTTCGCCGAATTGCAACCCGCACCACCTGTTGGAAATGGCCGCACCCGGGCAAGTCCCTCACAATGCACCTTGGCGCGCTCTTCACGCACTGACACCGAACGCTGGCCCGATTGGAGTTGTCAGAGTTGGAGCATGTCCGCTCAGCCTCACTTGACGCAGGCCCAGCTGCTATGGACACGGAAGGTGGTCGCCCCGCCCGCTCCCCTCCACATCCACGGCTGTCCCACCAACCCTCTCCTACACAGCTGCAAGGCCTCCACTGTGCGGTCCTAAATGACATTAAGAACTGGTTACTTACAGGTTGCGGGCTCTGGCAAGCAAGCCTTCAAGCGTGCAGCCCACAGCAAGGCCGCCAGGACTCCCTTGTAGCGGAAGTACCTTGAGCAGTGGTGGTCTCCCTTCTTGCCTTACATGCTCCTGCGTCCCAGGGCCGTGGAAACGGCAAAAGCGCTGAGTACGGCACCGGCAGGCAGGCCAGCTCAATGGCGCCGATGCATACTAGGGTCAAGCGCTAGGTACGAGAGTGCAGCGCGGCTGTTGGAAAATTGCAGCAGTCTCACGAGCCAGCAGCGTGGCAGCTGTACATGCGCCTATACTACAGTGCACCTCCGCCTTGCACTCCAGCAGGCTGTCGGCGCCTCAAATGCCATAGGCTCACACCATGTGCGCATATAAGGCGCCTCCCCTGGCCTCACCTGGAATGCTCGAAATAGCGCTGGCTGCCGTGATTTTCGGTGTACCGCATGACCAATGGGCTGTAGGCCGCAGCGCCAGGCCTGGGCGTGGTCTAGGCTGTGAAGCCATCGTCGGTGGGCTGCCGCAGCAGGAGCTACGACTGAGCATCGAAAACCCGCTTCATTTAATTGCTGTTGAGGACATTGCTATCGGTCGGCAGAGGGACAAAAGAAGTTGCCTCAAAAGATGCAACGTTTTGAGTACTAGAGAAGCTACATCGCCGGCGACGGATATCTTGAATATAAGACCCACTTGTATATATTCACGGCACACCAGTCTCTGTATGACGAAAGCCACCAGCGCTGACACGGTCAACGCCGGTCCTCCATCCAGCTGTTCTGCCACGTGCCAGGTACTAGCTCGACGCAACCGGCGTATACGATCCGCATGAACCGACTCACGTGCGCCATATGCAGGGCTTTGGCTACAGTATACGCAACCAGCTGGATACTGTATAGAAGAGATGCACGTGCCTTGCCACGTGCCCGCCAGGCTACCGGCACCCGTGCCTCGGCCCGTGTCACATGCCTCTCACGGTACCGTCATCCCTTCGGTCGAAGGTGTTACTCGGACCCATAACAAACCACGTCAGGCTACTGCCCTCGGTAAACGGCTCGATAAGTCGTCTAGTTGCTTTCAAGGCGCGTAACGTTTGAGATGCCGTACGGTGCAAAGGGCATTGTCTAGTGCACAACCACCACGGCATGCACAAAGAGCCTCCAGGGACCTGCTGCCACGGTGCACAGGTACTTGATGCGGGCAACCCATGCGGGCAACCCAATCTTCACACGTCCAACCCACAGCGTCGCCTTAAAGACATTCAACTATAGAGGCAAGCGCCCACATGCTGCAGTGCGCCCACGACCGTCTCACCAACTAAGCCAACCCTGTCTCCACAGCCCCTCCCCTCACTTGCCGGCGTACCGCACCGCCCGGCACCACCTGCACATCCTGCGGCCCCCCCGCGGCTGCAGCTGCAATTCCATAATCGCCTCTGCAGCTGCTCAGCATGATACCTCCCTCCGGCACCCCACCGAGCAGTGATGTATCACAGGCGCCCTCCGCTCCGCCTCCTCCGACCCGAGCTCCACGTGCTCCTCCCCATCCCTCCGTCGTCCCACGCCGTGCGACGGAACACCCAGCTTCACGCCGTTGAGTCTTAGCTGGTCCGCATGCACTCAGCATTGTGCGTCGTAGCAGCTGGGTGCCACAGCTGTGCACCTCAGGTTGCGCAAGCGCACGTGCTCTCATTGAAAGGCATACGTAGTACCAACTGAGACGCAGGCGTTGTTGGCCTGCGCTTCACAAACGGCGCATAGCAGTTCAAATGCCATAACCTCGCTAAGGCCCTTGCGGGCGACGGGGCGTCCGCTCCCATGCAATCACCTGCGCACAGTGCCGTACACATCGCTAGGCTGAACGCTACAACCAAACCCATCATCCACACTAACTGGTAAGCACAACCTCGTTGGACCTCTGCCAAAAAATGCCGGTAGGCAACCCATGCCGCCTCCACACACGTGCCGACAACGGTGTCCCACCAGCCCAACACTCAGCCACGGGTGTGCTCCCCCCGCATGGCGCAACACCACCTGCAGTTGCGGCAGTCCACATCCGCCCTCTCCCAAACGCGGAGCCGCCTCAGCTGCTCCTGCTGCGAGTCACGACAGGCCGGCGAGCAGAACCGCTTCACCTCACCTCCCACGCCAAGCGGGGACGCCAAAGGGCGCCCCACTCGTCCCCCTGACCCCGCCTCCCGCACCTCCAGCGCCACGCCCGCCTCGCTGTGTCCCTTCATGTTAACACACAGCGGGTTGGAGCACGTGCGCAGCAGCTGTGCGGCAACGCACGGCGCGTGAGGCACCAACCTTACCCACTGCTGCTGCTCCTGCTGTCCCTCCCCCTCGCCTCCACCGTTCCCAACCGCCGAGCCACTCAGCTTGCACTCGCCATCGCCCTGTGCCTCCCCGCCTGGCCCGCCCGCGTCTTTCCTTGCACGCCGCGACGCCGAAATCGCCGCCATCAGCCCGCCCGGGCCCACCAGGTCCGCTGCTATGGTGTCCCGCTCCAGCTGCAGCCAGCTGCCCTTGGCCGCCTGGTTGCCACAACTTTGCACGGTCAACCTTGCGCCGTTGGCAGCAAACTGCAGCAGCTGGTGCCGGGCAATAGCCAGCTCCTCCAGCTCGGCCGTGCCGCCCAGCCCCCCAGCAAAGCACAGGGCCCCGATGTGGGTCATCACAGGCAGCAGCCGGGGCAGCATGTGCGACAGCAGCATCAGGCGCTGCTTCGAGGAGCTGTCAATGTCGACTGGGTAGATGCGTTCGTCACTGACAGGAAAGACGCGGTCGCTGCTGCCGCCGACTCCACTGGCACTGCCGCTGCCGCCGCTGCTCCTGCCGCTCAACTCGCCACCGCCGCCGCCGCCGTCATTTCCGCTGCTGCAGCTGCTGCTGCTGCTGCTGCTGCCCGTGGCAGTGGATATAGCGGGCTCCCCACCGGCTTGGGCAGTCATGCCGGTCCGGAAGACCCGCGACAGACCCGTAGCCATCCCCGCCGCCTCCGCCAGGCTCTCCCTGTCCCTCAGCCACGCCGCCAGCTGCGCGTGCTGCAGGTGCGCCTTGCACAGTGTGGTGGCCAGCGCCGCCGCCTCCCGCCGGTGGCCCTCGCCCAGCAGCAGCAGCAGCTTGGAGCCGGGGGCCACCAGCAGCAGCGAGCGCAGCAGGCGGGTGGCCTTCCGGGCATCCATGACGCTGATCCCGGTGCTGCCTCTGGCGGTGCTGGTCGGCAACATGCGTTCTGCATCGCGGCAGGCTGCCCGCAGCAGGGCCTCATAGGTGGGGATGTAGCCGGCGGAGAGGGCGTGGGGTAGGCCGGCGGGCGGGGTGACGTGGCAAGGTTCTGCGAGCAAGGATGAGGTGAAGCCAGAATGGCAGGTACAGCAGTCAGCAGCGCAGTCCTGCTGCACAGTACTCAGCCGATGATTTGAGGTTATGGTGTACGACTGTACGGCTGTCGCTGGCGGACCGACCGGGCTGAAACGGATGCCATTTGCGCAGGGCGGACCAGCAGCCGAGGTAGCCCAAAGAGAGGTAATGCGCTCTGTTCTTAAACACACTCCTTTAGCTATTTTGACGTCCCTACCAAAGACCGTGAACACCACCAGCATGACATTTGTGCCTCTGTGCGGCAACAAGGGTACCTAGCTGCGCCGTGCGGTCCTGGCTCGATGCAGAACTGAAGCACCCATAAGATACTACTCAGACAAATAGTAAACGTGTTGCCACCCTCATCCCTCACGGCCTCACCTGTATGCCACTCAATCAGCGCTCCCCCGTCCGCGTGACGGTGCAGCTGCAGCAGCGCGCCGCAGCGGCTGAAGTAGTGGGCCCACACACCGCCTGGTAGGGCGTCATGCTGCAGCTGCTGCTGCCTGCGCAGCATGGCCCGCACGCAGCGCACCGCCAGCGGCCACCAGCGGGCGGCGGAGGGCGCGTGGTGCAGCCGGGGGTCACGGCGGGCGGCAGGCGGTGGCGCGGCGGTGGCGGCGCACGCCTCCCCACCGCCGCCCTTGCTGCTGCTCCTGCGGCTGCTGTGCAGGATAAGCACCGTCTCCAGGGCGTCCAGCGCTAGGGCGCCACAGCCCTCCTGCTCAAACGGACGCCGAAGGCGGTACACTGGCCGCATGCCCCCTCCGCTGCCAGCGCTAGCAGGCCCACCGCTGTTGCCATGCGGCCCTGTGCGTCGCTGCTGCATGGGGTCGTGCTGCTGTCGCTGACCTCGGCTGTGCATATCCATGGAATCAAGGGCCACACGTGCCGCCCGCAGGCACAGCGCAACCAGGTGCCTGCGCCTCAGGGGCCCCAGCGGCACCGGGGGATCCTGCGCCAGGCACGCCTGCCAGAAGGTTACCGACCTGCTGACAACCTTGCCGTTGACGGGAGGGCGCTCCTGCTGCTGCCGCCCCGGCCGCGGTGTGCTGCTGCAGCCTTCCTGCTCAGGGTTCTGAATCTCCGGCAGCAGCGCGTCGTACGGCAGGCCGTACAGCGGTCCGCCGTCCGCCGCGTGCAGCTGCGACACGGCCTGGGCTGCGGCGAAGTACTGCAGGCAGGGGCCGGACAGCACGGCGCGCAGGGAGGGAGGGGGAGCTGGTCGGGGGCCCAGGTGGCCCATGATGCCGTGCAATGCGTACGGCAGAAGGCAGGCGAGACCGTCGCCGATGCTGCCGCTGCCGCCTCCATGCGTTGCGTGGAAACCGGGTGGGCTTGCTGCGGGCGTTCCTGCTCCTGCTTTTGCTGCTGCGCGGGGTGCTGCCACCTTGGCCATGTGCTCCAGCAGGCCGCTGCTGCTCAGGCTGCCCATCAGCTCGGCCCGCAGCAAGTCGCTGCAATCAGCCGCCCCCGCCAGGTGCCGCAGGACATCGAACAACTTGACCGCCGCCTCCCTTCGCATGTCCGCCAGGCCACTGCTGCGGCTGCTGCTGTAGCGGGTGCTCCCGTTGCGGCCGTCGGCTGTGGCCGTGATCACAAAGCGCGTCAGCGCAGGGATAGTCTGCGCCCGCAGCAGCGCCAAACTGTGCTGCCGCAGGAGCTCAACCGGGACCGGTTGAATGTTATACAAGAAACAAAGGTAGAAGCCGAGCACTTTGGACGTCTCGGTCAGCAGCTCGAGGACGTCTTCCTCGGATGGCGCTCCGCTACCGATGCTGGCCGCTCCACGTGTGTTTGAGCTAGCCGCACGTGTCGACCCTGCTGCTGCTGCTTTTTGTGGGACTCCAGGTGCTCCGAGGCTGGCAGCCGCTGCCGCGGCGTTCCGGGGCTGTTGGCCCCATGGGTCGTTGGCAAAACGCAGAGCCGCCGCGTGAAGCTGGATGAGCGCAACACGGGCTTGGGGCGTGTTTATTACGATTACGACGCCACTTGTTGTGTTGGATTCGAGCCCATAAACTAGGTTATCGGTAAGCTCGCGCACAACGCCGGAAAGATCCGACAGCTTCCCGGACGGGAGCGAGGCCAGGCTGCCGCCGCGAGGGAAATCTACTGTGTCGGCAAAGCGGCATACGCTGCTAAGCAGCTCCGCAACAGAGTTGGGAGGCATCGTGGTGACAGGAGTATGCCCCTGCAGGGGATACAGGGTCACATAACGGTAGGGTACAGATAAGGTGCGGACAATGTGTGTATCAGGTCACATCGGGTTTGAGGATTCCGGAGATGACCAACCTCTAGCGCGCGAAGAGCACGGCATCGGCACGGCAACCCAATCCCCCGCAAGAGTGGTTGGCAAATTGCATGACAGGGATCCATAACCGATCGCAAGTCAGAGTAAAAACTGGTGACCTTTGTTGCCGGAAGCGCGGCTGGGGCATACACAACCTGGCAGGGCAGTTGTACCCTGCAGTTGCAACCCGCACCTGATCAGGAGTGCCCCCACGCCCAGGCACATCCCTCGAGATACACCTCTGCACGCTCTTAACTCTACGCACCCGAACGTTGGCCCCATTGGAAGAAGATAGTGTAGAACATAATGCATGTCCAAAAAGCCTCACTTGACGCAGGACTCAGCTGCTATTGACATGGAAGGGCGTCGCCCATCGGGGGGCGCGGTGGGGATGATCAGGTGCGCCCCAGCAGGCAGGCCTGCTTGGCAACACCTCTGTGCCACCCATGCATGCCAGGGTTCAGTCCTTGAGCATGGGGCACGAGAATGCAGCGCAGCCGTTCCAATGTGGAGTTGCAGCAGGTGGCACGACGCACGAGAGCGTGTGCAGCAGCGTGGCCGCCGCTGCACACGCCAATGTACTACTTTGTAACCCCAGCTGCCCCGCCCTGCATTCCAATGAGCTGCTAGGGCCCCAAGTAGCAAGTACCATACCCCCCCGTGTGGCACCAGCACCTAAATCATTGGTCCAGCCAGGCCGAGCTGGATTCGCTTCAATTTCCAAGTAAGTCCATAGGCCTTGCACCGTGACCCCTTCACAAATAGCCGCTGCCCTGCCCTGGCTACTCAACGCCAAACCGTCAGATCGGGACCCCGTGTCCTTTTTGGCACATAGGGAGTCGTCGTTAGCGCTTTCAGTATACCGGGCTGTACGGATACCTGCTGTCCCGTAGTGTTCTGGTGTAGGTCCTACCCAGCGCGGCTGGGGAAGGGGCGCCAAGGGGCGCTGCCACGTGCCAGGCGCTGCACCGTGTACACATGCGGGATGCCGCACGCTGGCTTAGAGGCTGTGCACGTGCATTGCCTTGATGCGTCCAACAGCTACAGTACTACCGGCACGGTGGTCTAGAATCTGCCCATGCGTGTCCTGCCAACCGGCATTCCACAGGTTGCCATCACAGTTCACAGAGTCTGACCCACGGCACACATTCGCCTTCATGGACGCGTGCGCGTGCGGTGGTGCCGAGCGCCGGCCGTTCAAGGTCAAGGCCCTTTTGCTTGACAATTTGCATACCGTATGCTAACGGAGGACGGGCACCTTCCCCTGCGAGACGCACGTGCCTTGCCACGTGCCTGCCCGTGCCTCGGCACGCGTAACATGCCTCTCACCGCACCGCCAATCCCTTCAGTCGGTGTTACTTGGACACACAACAAACCATAAAGGCTACTGCCCTCAGTAAGCAGCTCTGTTAGTCACCTGGTTGCTCTGACGGCGCGAACAAGTTTAAGATGTCACACGGTCTGATGCACAGATGCACAACCACCACGGCATGCAGGAAGAGCCGCCGGGGCCCGCTGCCACGGTGCACAGCTGGGCCAGCATTGTAGCACCCGCAGCATCACCATGGGGACTTACAGCTAAAAACCTTTCAAACAGAAACAAGCGCCCACAGCGTGCCCTGGAACGCCTCACCCACTAAGCCACCACCGTATCCACAGCCCCGCGCCTCACTTGCCTTCGTACAGCACGGCCCGGCACCACCTGCACTTGCTGCAGTCCCCCCGCGGCGACCGCTGCCACTCCATAACCGACTACATTTGTTCAGCATGGTGTCGCTGGCACCTCTCAGAGTAGTGGTGCATCACCGGCGCCCTCCACTCCCCCTCCTGACCCAAGCTCCACGTGCCCCTCCCCGTTACTTCACACCGGCGAGGCCTTTGCTGATCCGCATGCACTCAGTACTGTGCGTTGTAGCAGCTAGGTGCCACAGCTGTGCACCCCAGGTTGCGGGAATTTTGACAGCTAGTACAGCCAGCAAACCCCACCCCAGTACGCACGCGCCCGTGCTGTCATTGGAAGGCATACGCAGTACCAACTGTGCCGCAGGCAATTTGGCCCGTGCTTCACAAACCTCGCACATCACATGCCGTAAGCCTCATTTCGGCCCTTGCGGGCGACGCGTCGTCCGCACCAATGCAATTACTTGCGCACAGTGCCCGACACATCGCTAGGCTGAACGCTGCCACCAAACCCATCATCCAGACTAAGTGGTAAGCACGCCTCGTTAGACCTCTGCCAAACAATGCCGGTAAGCAACCCATGCCGCCTCCACATACACACCGATGCCGGTACCTCACCAGCCCAACACTCAGCCACGGGTGTGCTCACCCCGCATGGCGCAGCACCACCTGCAGTTGCGGCAGTCCACATCCGCCCTCTCCCAAACGCGGAGCCGCCTCAGCTGCTCCTGCTGCGAGTCGCGACAGCCCGCCGAGCAGAACCGCTTTGCCTCCCCTCCCACGCCAAGCGGGGACGCCAACGCACGTCCCCCTGACCCCGCCTCCGCCACCCCCAGCACCACACTCGCCTCGCTGTCTCCCTCCATGTTAACACACAGCGGGTTGGAGCATGTGCGCAGCAGCTGTGCGGCAACGCACGGCGCGTGCGGCACCAACTTAACCCACTGCTGCTGCTGCTGCCCCTCCACCTCGCCCTCATCGTCCTCCTCATCCTCCTCATCCTCCAAGCCACTTTGGCCGCACTCGCTATCACCTCTGGGTTTCCCCTCTGCCTCCCCACCTGGCCCGCCCGCATCTTTCCTTGCACGCTGCGCCGCCGACATCGCCGCCACCACCCCCCCAGGGCCCACCAGGTCCGCTACTATGGTGTCCCGCTCCAGCTGTAGCCAGCTGTTCTTGACCGCCTGGCTGTCTGTGCTGTGCATGACCACCTTCTCACCGTTGGCAGCAAACTGCAGCAGCTGGTGCCGGGCAATAGCCAGCTCCTCCAGCTCGGCCGTGCCGCCCAGCCCTCCGGCAAAGCACAGGGCCCCGATGTGCGTCATCACAGGCAGCAGCCGGGGCAGCATGTGCGACAGCAGTAGCAGCCGCTGCTTCGAAGAGCTGCCAACATCGACTGGGTAGACGCGTTGTCCACTGACGGCAAAGACGCGGTCGCTGCTGCCGCTGACCACACTGTCACTGCCGCCGCCGCCGCTGCTGCTGCTTGGCTCGCCTCCGCCGTCATTGCCGCTGCTGCTGCTGTCGCTTCTGCTGCTCGTGGCAATGGATACAGCGGCCGCCCCACCGGCTTGGGCAGTCATGCCGGTCCGGAAGACCCGCGACAGGCCTGTGACCATACCCGCCGCCTCCGCCAGGCCCTCCCTGGACCCCAGCCACTCCGCCAGCTGCGCATGCTGCAGGTGCGCCTTGCACAGGGTGGTGGCCAGCGCGGCCGCCTCCCGCGGGTGGCCCTCGCCCAGCAGCAGCAGCAGCTTGGAGCCGGGGGCCACCAGCAGCAGCGAGCGCAGCAGGCGGGTGGCCTTCCTGGCCGCAACCTGCGCCATAGTGGAGTTGCTGCCGGCACTGCCGCTGGCGGTGCTGGCAGGCAGGCTAAGCTCTGGACTGCGGCAGGCTGCGCGCAGCAGGGCCTCATAGGTGGGGATGTAGCCGGCGGAGAGGGCGTGGGGCAGGCCGGCGGGCGCGGTGTTGTGGCAGGAGTCTGCGAGCGAGGATCCGGGGGCAACAACAGCAGGCACTTGACATCAGCACAACAGCATTGCACTTAACGCCCCTACCAAAGACTGTGAACGCCGCGATCCTTGACACGAGGTGCGGCTCTGCGGCAACAGGGGCAGTGAGCTGGCCGTGCGGTCCTTGCTCAATTGCAGGACTACCGGTAGCAACTGGAATGGCTTAACGACAACCAGTGAACGTGTTGATATCCTGCCCCCTCACGGCCTCACCTGTAGGCCACCCACTCAGCGCTCCCTCGTCCGCGTGACCGTCCAGCTGCAGCATGGCGCAGCAGCGCTTCAACTCGGGGGACCAGGCACGACCCGACAGCGTTGCCTGTCGCAGCTGCTGCTGCTTGCACAGCATGGTCCGCGTGCAGCGCACGACCATCGGCCACCAGCGCGCGGCGGAGGGCGCGTGGTGCAGCCGGGGGTCGGTGTCCTCGCCGCCGTCATTGCTGCTGCTGCGGCGGCTGCTGTGCACCGTGACCACCGTCTCCAGGGCGTCCAGGGCTAGGGCACCACAGCCCTCCTCCTCGAATGGGCGCCGAAGCCCAACCCCGAGCCGCAGCTCCCCTCCGCTGCCAGTGCCAGCGGGCCCACCGCTGTTGCCGAGTGGCCCCGTGCGGCGCTGCTGGTGGTGGGGCTGCTCTTGCCGCTGCTGCTGTCCTTGCTGCCCCTCGTGCACGTCCATGGAGTCCAGGGCCACACGTGCCGCCCGCAGGCACAGAGCCACCAGGTGCCTGCGCCTCAGGGGCTGCAGCGGCACCGGGGGCTCATGGGCCAGGCACGCCTGCCAGAAGCTTACCGCCCGGCCAACAGGCATGCTGTTGACGGGAGAGCCCTCTTGCTGCTGCCGCCTCGGCCGCGGGATGCGGTTGCCGTCCTGCTCAGGTTCCTGTACCTCTGGCAGCAGTGCGTCGTACGGCAGGCCGTACAGCGGCCCGCCGTCCGCGGCGTGCAGCTGCGACACGGCCTGGGCTGCGGCGAAGTACTGCAGGCAGGGGCCGGACAGCACGGAGCGCAAGGAGGGAGGGGGAGCTGGCCGGTGGCCGAGGTGGCTCATAATCCCCAGCAGAACGCGCGGTAGATTGTAGGTCACTACACCGTTTGCGCCGTCGCTACCGCCTCCATCCGTTGCGCGGAAGCCAGGTGGCCTTGCTGCGGGCGCTGCTGCTGCTGCTGCTCGGGGTGCTCCGTCCTTGGCCATGTGCTCCAGCAGGCCGCTGCTGCTGAAGCTGTCCATCAGCTCGGCCCGCAGGGTGCCGTCGCAGTCAGCAGCCGTCAACAGGTTCCGCAGGACGTTGTACACCTGGACCGTCCCCTCAAATAACATGTCCGTCAGGCTAGTTCGGGTGTTGCTGCTGTAGGGGGTGCTCCCGCTGCGCTCGTCGGCGGCGGCCGTGACTAGGAAACGTGTGAGCGCAGGAATGGTCTGCACCTGCAGCAGGGCGGAGCTGTGCTCCCGCATGAGCTCCGCCGCCGAGTTGCGGTACCAACCCGCCATGCCGGGGGCCAAACGAACGTTATAGAGAAAGCAGAGGTAGTAGGAGTGCAGCTTGGACGCCTCGACCAGCACTGCGAGGCCGTCCTCCGCCTTCGCGTCCGCGTTGGATGCGGCACCGGTACCGATGCGCCCGGCTCCACGCGTGTTTGAGCTCGCCGCACGTGCCGATCGTTCCTTCCCTGCTGCTGATGATGATGCTTGTAGGACTGCAGGTGTTCCGAGGCTGGCAGAGGCCGCCGCGGCGTCCAGGGAGTGTCGGTCCCATGGGTCGGTGACCAGCCGCAGAGCCGCGGCGTGAAGCTGGATGAGCGCCACACGGGCTTGGGGCGTATTTATCATGGCTACAAGGCAATCTGGTGTGTTTGAAGTCAGCTGATCGTAGATGATGTCGTTAAGCTCGAGCAGAATGCGGTAAAGCTCGGAAAGTTTCAGGTCGGGCGGAAGCGAGGCCAGGCTGCCGCCGCGAGGGAACCCTACTGCATCCGCAAAGCGGCAAACGCTGCTAAGCAGCTCCTCAAACGGTTTGCGAGGCATCGTGGTGAAAGGAGTATGACGGAGTATGCCCCCGCAGGAAATGCAAGGTCAAGACTTCATTATAGTTTATAGCTAACGTATGGTACAGATGCAAACTAGCAAGCCATGTCACGCGCTCCAACCCGCACCCTTGGTCCAAGGTTGCGGCTGCGACGCCGATGCAGCACGTTCCACATGCCTGGAGGATTCCTGAGGTGACCAACGACCTCCAGCGCGCCAGAGCGCGCCAACGGTCCTACACCCCCGCAAGAGTGCTCGGCATATTGCATGGCCAGATCTATAACCATATGACAGCGTAATCCTGCCTTTTGCCAAAAGCGCGGCTGGGGCAATCTCCCCTGCAACCAGCTGCAACCAGCTGCAACCCCACAACCCATAAGAAATGCCCATTGCCGGGCACTTCCCTCACAACACACCTTTACGCGCTCCTTAAAGGACTCAACGCACCAAACGCAGGCCGGGTTGGAAGCGGGTACTGCAAGACGTGGATGCATGTCCGCTCAGCCTCATTCGACGCAGGGCTCAGCTGCTATTGACGTGGACGGGGTTCTTCCCGCAGATCCAACCAACTCCTCACCCACACAATTGCAGGGTCTCTTTGTACGTCCAAATCCAAGTTCATCACTGGGTACTTACAGGTTTCAGGCCTCTGGCACACTGGCAGGCCTTCAAGCGTGCAGCCCACGGTCAGGCGGTCAGGCCGCTCTCGTGGCTGCGGCACCGGTACATGGCGCAGTAGCAGCCTTTTCCTCGCCGTACGTCGTCCTGCATTCCAGGGCCCCTACGCGCGCAGTACAGCAGGGACGCCGCATCGTTAACGAACGCGGTTCAAAATGTGGGAGTTATTTGCCCTGCCGTACGTATGGTGTATACGGGGGTTAAGTGCGCGCCCTGCAGGCAGGCCTGCTTGACGACGCCTCTGTGCCACCCACGCATGCTGGGTCAAGCCTTTGGGCATGGGGCACGAAAGTGCAGCGCAGCTGTACGATTGTGACTTTGCAGCAGGTCTCACGAACCAGCAGCGCGGCTGCTTCACATGCGCCTGTTCTTTTGTTTGCCCCCGCCTGCACGCGCACTGTCTTGCTCTCCAGCAGGCCGTCAGACAGGATACTGGGCCCGCACACTGTGCGCACGTAAGGCGCCTCACCTGATATTCTCCGATAGCACTGCCTTGACTTGCGGTTTCGACCGCCTGAGCTACCGTCGCTGCCACATTATGTGCTGCCCTGCCCCGGTGTGGCCCCCTTTCCCAGGATGGGGGGCAACGAGGAGACCACGCCGCAGGCACATGCCGTGTGTGGCCCCCTCGTCCAGGATTTGTGACAACGGGGAAATACTGCAGACACATGTCAGGGAAGCAGAAAGCTGCTTAACAGTTCCCTGACGGAATGCGTGGGCAGCGCGTATGGTGTGCCTTTGGAGCATCCAAACTCTGCAGCACACACACTGGAAAGCGTCGGTTGGCTGCCGCAGCACGAGGCAGGACTGAGCTCCCAGCAGACGATTTTTATGTTAGCTGAAAAGAGCAACGCTGTAGGCTGGACGAAACGGTTTTCTCCTCATCGATGCGCACTGCAGCAGCTGGCGAAGGTAAGTCGGCGGTAACGGTCCTTTCAAATCTAAACATAGTGATAGCATATGCTATCCTTTAGGGCAGGAAAGTCACAGCAGGTCAACGCGCCGCTAGGCACGGCGCTGAACCCAGCTACTGCTACAAGCTACCGTAATGCGTCGTCGACCATTTGTGTAGGCCCAGGCATATTGACCGCAGACAGCAATGAGCGGCGTAAGGGGACTAGGACGCGCAAGTACGGTGGGATGGAGAGAGGTAGTGACGCCGGAGCCGGCAGCATGCACGGCCTTGGTAATGGGAGGGATGCTCGTGTGACGTGCGTGTCAGTGGCCGCCGCAGAGGCATGTTGCCCCTGATCGTCATTCCTCGGGTAACCAAACTGCACTCCCTCACAACTGCTGTGATCAAGCAGTGCCACTGCTGCCATGGCGTGATGCACAACTACCAATGCGTGCACTACCGGTAACAGCCACCGGGGCCTGCTGCCAACTCGCACAACTATCGGTGCTGGCAACGCCGCGTCAACCGCGCCTGTAACCACCTAGAATACCACAATAAACCCAAATGACAGCAGAGGCAAGCGCCCACGTGCCGCAGCGGACCCACAACGTCCCCACCCACTAAGCCACTACCGTATCCACGCCCCCGCCCCTCACTTGCGGACGTACCGAGCAGCCCGGCACCACTTGCACGTGCTGCAGTCCTCCCGTGGCTGCATCTGCCACCGCCTGACCGCGTCCATCTGCTCAGCATGGTGCTGCTGGCACGACATCGAGCAGTAGAGCATTGCCGGCGCCTCCGCCTCTTGCTCGTGCCTTAAGGTGACCCGAAACTTAACGCCCGCCTCACTGTCCCCATGCATGTTAACACACAGTGGGTTGGAGCAGGTGGGCAGCAGCAACGCGGCGAGGGACGGCGCGTGCGGCACCAGCTCACCCCACAGGCGCCAGTCCTCATCCTGGATGACCTCCTCCTGCCGCTCGCAGCCACCGGCCTCGTTCCCCGCCACGCCGCCCTCTGCCCTCCCCGACGCCGCCTGCGCCTCCGGCAGCCCCACACCTGCCCCCATGCAAACGGCCACGTTGTCTGCTCCCAAGTCGTCCCACTGCAACTGGCTCCAGCTCCTCTGCTCTTTGTAACCCTCGTGAGCCGCCGCAAACGCTTTGCCGGATGCAGTGTGCTCCTGCAGCCGCCGCCGGGTGCGGGCCAAGCTGCGCAGCTCCTCGCTGCTACCCCCGAGCCCCGCCGCAAAGCACAGCGACCCAATGCGAGCCACCACCGGCAACAGGCGGGGCAGCAAATACGAGGACAGACCCAAACGGTGCATCTCAGCGCCTGTCGAGGCCACTGCCGTGAAGCCGCCGCTCCTGCTATCGGAAGCATCTCCATCCACACCACCCGGCGCGCTGCTGCCGTCACCGCCGCTACCCCTGCTGCGGGCCCCGCTGCCGCCACCGCTGCCGCCGCTGTAGCCTCCGCCACCTCCCGCCCAGTCCCCGTCACCTCCCTGCTCCCCCAGCGCTTCCTGCACCTCCACCTCCGCCATGCTGACACGTGGCCGGCCCTGCTCACGCAGGAGACCACGGTGCATAACACGTGCCAGCCCTGTGACCATACCCGCCGCCTGCTGCAGGCCCTCCCTGGACCCTGCTTTGGCCGCCAGCTCCGCGTGCTGCAGGTGCGCCTTGCACAGGGTGGTGGCCAGCGCAGCCGCCTCCCGCGGGTCGCCCTCGCCCAGCAGCAGCAGCAGCTTGGAGCCGGGGGCCACCAGCAGCAGCGAGCGCAGCAGGCGGGTGGCCTTCCTGGCCGCAACCTGCGCCATAGTGGAGTTGCTGCCGGCACTGCCGCTGGCGGTGCTGGCAGGCAGGCTAAGCTCTGGACTGCGGCAGGCTGCGCGCAGCAGGGCCTCATAGGTGGGGATGTAGCCGGCGGAGAGGGCGTGGGGCAGGCCGGCGGGCGGGGTGGAAGGCACGTCTGCGTGGGGTGCATCGGGCAAAGGCACTGGCTAGGCAACCAGGTGCCAAGTGACTCTTAGGCGCCCCTGAGGTGTCAAGGGGCACCACGGGCTCGAGGGTGGGCTAATGGTAGTACGACCTTGCCGTGAAGCTATTCTAAGCGATACGCATCGGTTGGCCAAGCACAAGCCGCACATAAGGACCGTAAGCACACAGTACCCTTAACTGTCAGATGTCCATCACCCATAACGATGCGTCGCACGTCACATCAACCGCCAATGCGTGGTAGACACTGTTCGGTGGGCGGTCAATAGTGCTGATCCTACCCATCCCGCTCACCGCACGCATATCCATCCACTGGACCACCCCTCAGATGTACAGTACGGTATAGGCAAAGCATGTAGCTGCGGACCCACCTTTGGGCCAGCTTTCTAGCTCCTTGGCATCAGTGCGGCCATCCAGCTGCAGCAGCAAGCAGAATTGCTGAAACAGCGAAGCGCTCGGGGCTGAGTCCTCAGGCTGCCATAACAGCATGGTCCGCACGCCCCGCACCGCCAGCGGCCACCAGCGGGCGGCGGAGGGCGCGTGGTGCAGCCGGGGGTCGGGGCGGGCGGCAGGCGGCGGCGCAGCGTGGCTGTCACGCACACTGTTGCTGCTGCCGCCGCCATCATCGCTATGTACAAACCCAGCAGCGCTCCCGGCACCGCTACCTGACGCACCCTCAACCACGCGAAGTCCGCTGTCTCCGCTGCTGCTGTCGCCACCGCCCTCGGTCCCCCTGCTGCCCTTCGCACCGCCCAACACCATAGCCGCCAGCTCAAGGGAGTCCAGAGCTAGCCCCCCGCAATATTCAACCTCAAAAGGCCTCCCGAGCCTACCAGCCCTGTGTGTGTCACCCAAGCTACCGCTGCTGACCCCACCAGTGCTGCTGCTGCTGGTGGCTCGCTGCCGCTGCCCCCGCCGGCCCCGCTGCTCCAGCGGTCCCTGCTGTTTCCACTCCTCCTCCTGCATGTCCAGGGAGTCCAGGGCCACACGCGCCGCCCGCAGGCACAGCGCAACCAGGTGCCTGCGCCTCAGGGGCCCCAGCGGCACCGGGGGCTCTTGGGCCAGGCACGCCTGCCAGGAGATGGAGCTGGCAACACCCGTGGTGCTGAGGGACGATCGCTGCTGCCGTTGCTTCGCTGTCTGGTTGCCAGGGGGATCATTGGCGGGGTCTGCCAGCGCCGGCGGCAGCAGTGCATCGTACGGCAGGCCGTACAGCGGTCCGCCGTCCGCGGCGTGCAGCTGCGACACGGCCTGGGCTGCGGCAAAATACTGCAGGCAGGGGCCGGACAGCACGCCGCCCAGGGGGGCCGGAGGGCCGTCTCCGGGCCGGAGCATTACTAACATGCTTTGCAGTGCTTCCTGGAAGACCGAGCGAGGGCCGCCGCTGGTGCTGCTGGGTCTTAAAGAAACGGTTGCTGAGGGCGCGGCTGCTGCTCCTGCTCCTGCTGCTGCGCGGGGCGCTGCCGCCTTGGACAGGTGCTCCAGCAGGCTGCTGCTGGTCAGGCTGTGCACCAGGTCCAGGAACAGGGTCCGGTCGGTTGTAGCGACCGTGCCCCACAGGGGCAGCTGCCCAAAGATCACGTCAGCATCCCTGGCGGACAGCAGCGGCAGGGCCGCCGTCGGCCGCTGCCTGCCGCCGTCCTCATTGGCCGGGGCCATGGCGGTAAGGAGGCGACTCAGCGCAGGCAGCGTTTCCGTCTTGAGCATGACCGACGTGTGGAGCTTTACGTCTCGGCCCGGAGGCTTCATAACATCGCTCTGGTGATCCCACACACGCGGGCCGCGTTCCGAAATCAGGCCCGCTACATATATGAAAAGAATGTGTGAAACGTCCACCAGCACCGCGAAGGCGCGTTCTGCGTTGACGTCCGCGTCACGGTGGTCGACTGCTTTGCTGCCGGCTGCGCCTGCAGTTGCTTTATTAGCTTTGTCTGTTGTTCCTGCTGGTTCTGGAGCTGGAGCGGGGCTTGCAGGGGCCGCCGAGGCGTCCAGGGGCCGTGTGCCCCATGGGTCGGTGGCCAGCTGCAGAGCTGCGGCGTGAAGCTGGATGAGCGCCACACGGGCTTGGGGAGATGTCCTGAGAGCTGCCAGCGCATTGATTGAGCTATCACCTTTGAGTAGCCCTGCAAGCTCGCGTAGATGGCGGGAAAGCTCGGAAAGCTTCAGGCCGGGCGGGAGCGAGGTTAGGCTGCCGCCGCCGGCGACATCTACTGCGGACGCAAACCGCGAAATGCTGTTCAGCAGCTGCTCTGCCGTCTTGCGCTGCGAGAGGCTACCGCGAGGCATTGCGGTGTCAGGCCAGTGTCAAAGCGCGCAGGATTTCTGCAGCAGCTGTGTGCAGCCATTAGCAGATAGAACACGCAGATCGCATATTTGTTTGCACTGGAGGTCGGTTTGAAGGCGGAAGTGGGCAAACATGACTGTCTCATGCCGGATAATGCCACACAGCATGAAATATAAATGGAAAAGTATCCGCGTTAATCAGCATATCGGCAATAACAGTGTGTATTTCCCACGCATTGTGCCAGTCGCACAAGATAGACGGGCTGCGACCGACAGACTGTTGCTGCACCCTGCTGCACCACGCTGCGCCTCCGTGCCAGTCCAGTTCATCCCAAAGGTGTGGCTCGCTGCCCCTGAACACAAGCATGCTACTTTTTCTGCGCTGCTCGGCCTCACACACGCACAAAGCACGTGAAGGTGCCCCGAGCCTTTGGCCTATCCATATGCACCGTTGCTGCCATAACTGCCGCACAAGCGTTTCAAGTGCCGAACGCCAAACCAAGCAGTGCAGCGCTGCAGCCGGCCCCGCCGCTGTGCACCTGCAGCTGAACGCCCGGTCAAGATGGCTCCTTCTCTGTACGCTGCCGTCATATTAGGGATGCAGGCCGTGGAGGCAGCGGCCAGGCATGTCACATGCCCAACAGCCGGCCACAAACTTGCTGTCCTGCATCTGGCCACAAGCCTGGAAGGTATGCTCGGCGAGTCGCATATGAAGCGCCTGCACCTGAAAAACTTGCACCTGATATCGGATGAGTCCCTGGGTAGCCAAAGCCCGCGGTCATCCCCTCATCCGGCGCCGTACAGCTCAATCCTGCTCCGCCATGTAATGTGTTTCTTTGTGCAAGCCATGATGCCCCCGATCATCAGCCCTTGGGACACAGCGACCCATAACAGTACATCCCCGACAACTGCTGTAATTAAGCAGTGGCACTCAAGGCTCACCAGTAATTGCTATCATGGCGCGATGCACAACCACCATTGCATGCAGGACAGCCGTCAGGGCCTGCTGCCACCTCGCACGATCACCGGTGCTGGCAACCCAGCGTCATATCATCCGCAGCACCACCAATAAGAAACCACTATGAACAAATGATGGTAGAGTCAAGCGGCCCACGTGCCTCAGCGGACACACGACAGTCTCACCCACTAACCCACTACCGCAACCACAGCCCCGCCCCTCACTTGACGACGTACCGCACCGCCCGGCACCACCTGCACTTTGCTGCAGTCCCCCCGCGGCTGCAGCTGCCACTCCATGACCGCCGCTATCTGCTCAGCATGGTACCTCTGGCACCTCACCGAGCAGTAGTGCATCGCCGCCTCCCCTTCCCCCTCCCCCTCGTCCCCTGTAATGACCCCCAGCGTCACGCCCGCCTCACTGTCCCCACGCATGTTAACACACAGCGAATTGGAGCAGGTGGGCAGCAGCAACGCGGCGTGAGATGGCGCCCGCGGCACCAGCTCATCCCACAGGTGCCATTTCCCCCTCCTGGATGCCGTCCTCCTGCTGCCAACTGCCACCGGGACGCTGCGGCGCCTCCTTCCCCGCAGCCTCGCCGTCTGCTTCCCCCTCCTCCTCCGGAAGCCCCACACCTGCCCCGGTGCCGACAGGCACGTTGTCCGCCCCCAGGTCGTTCCACTGGAACTGGCCCCAACTCCTCTGCTCGTCGCAATCCTCGTTAGTCGCCGCAAACGCTGCCCCGATGGCAGCATGCTTCTGCAGCCGCCCCCGGGTGCGGGCCAGGCCGTGCAGCGCCTCGCTGCCCCACAGCCCCGCCGCGAAGCACAGCGACCCGACGCGAGTCATCACAGGCAGCAGGCGGGGCAGCATGAAGGACGCCAGCAGCATGTGTTGCATCTCAGCGCCCGACGGGGCTACCGCCGTAAAGCTGTCGCTCCCGTCATCGGAAGCATCTCCATCCACACCACCCGGTGCGCTGCTGCCGTCACCGCAGCCACCCCTGGTGCGGGCCCCGCTGCCGCCACCGCCGCCGCCGCTGCTGTTGCCTCCACCACAGGAGTCGTCATCTCCGCCCCGGTCACCTCCCTGCTCCCCCAGCGCTTCCTGCAACTCCGCCCTGCTGACACGTGGCCGGAACTGCTCACGCAGGAGACCACGGTGCATGACACGTGCCAGCCCTGTGACCACACCCGCCGCCTGCTGCAGGCCCTCCCTGGACCCTGCTTTGGCCGCCAGCTCCGCATGCTGCAGGTGCGCCTTGCACAGGGTGGTGGCCAGCGCCGCCGCCTCCCGCGGGTCGCCCTCGCCCAGCAGCAGCAGCAGCTTGGAGCCGGGGGCCACCAGCAGCAGCGAGCGCAGCAGGCGGGTGGCCTTCCGGGCATCCATGACGCTGATCCCGGTGCTGCCTCTGGCGGTGCTGGTCGGCAACATGCGTTCTGCATCGCGGCAGGCTGCCCGCAGCAGGGCCTCATAGGTGGGGATGTAGCCGGCGGAGAGGGCGCGGCGCAGGCCGGCGGGCGGGGCGGAAGGCACGTCTGCGTGGGTAGGAGTGCATCGGGCAGGGCGTTGGCTAAGCAAACAGCTGCCAATTGATTGTCAGGCGCCCCTGAGGTGTCAAGGAGCACCACGGGCTCAAGGGTGAGCTAACGGGGACATGGTTGTACGGCTTTGCCGTGCCGCTATCCTATGCGATACGCATCTGGCATTCGGTTGGTCAAGCACAAGCCGCCCAGAGGCACACGGTACACTTATCACGTTAGATGGCCATCACCCATACGTCAGATGGCCACGGCCCACAATACTGCGTCGACGCCTAATCAACTGCCAATGCATCTTAGGCACTGTCCGGTGGGTGGTCCGTAGTACGGTACTGGCACTACCTAACCTGCTCGCCGCACGTAGCTCCCAACTAACGCACAGGCTCAAAAGTAACAACCAAACAGGATACCGCCTGCAGACCCACCTTTCGGCCAGCTTTCGAGCTCTTTCACATCCGTGCGACAGTCGAGCTGCAGCAGGGAGCAGTACCTCTGGATGCGCGGAGAGGTCACACAAGCGTCCCCAGGCTGCCGTACAAATGCCCGCACGCTTCGCACCGCCAGCGGCCACCAGCGGGCAGCGGTGGGTGCGTGGTGCAGCAGGGGGTCGGGGCGGGCCGCAGGCGGCGGTGCGGTGTGGGTGTCAGTGTTGCTGCTGCCGCCATCATCGCTACGCACGCACCCACCAGCGCTCCCGGCACCGCTACCTGATGCGCCCTCAACCACCCGAGGTCCGCTGCCTCCCCTGCTGCTGTCGCCACCGCCCGCGGCCCCCCTGCCGCCCTTCGCACCGCCCAACACCATAGCCGCCAGCTCAAGGGAATCCAGAGCTAGCCCCCCACACCCAATAACCTGGAAAGGCCTCCCGAGCCTACCAGCCCTGTGTGTGTCACCCACGCTGCTGACACCACCAGTGCTGGTGCTGCTGGGGGCTCGCTGCCGCTGCCCCCGCCGGGCCCCTTGTTCCTGCTGCCCCTGCTCTTGTCCTTGCTGCCCCTCGTGCAGGTCCATGGAGTCCAGGGCCACACGTGCCGCCCGCAGGCACAGCGCAACCAGGTGCCTGCGCCTCAGGGGCCCCAGCGGCACAGGGGCCTCTGGGGCCAGGCACGCCTGCCAGAAGGAGATGGAGCTGGCAACACCCGTGGTGCTGAGGGACGGCCGCTGCTGCCACTGCCTCGCTGTCTGGTTGCCCAGGGGCTCACTGGCGGGGTCTGCCAGCACAGGCGGCAGCAGTGCGTCGTACGGCAGGCTGTACAGCGGCCCGCCGTCAGCGGCGTGCAGCTGCGACACGGCCTGCGCTGCGACGAAGTACTGCAGGCAGGGCCTGGACAGCACGACGCGCAGGGAGGGCGGAGGGCTGTCTCCGGGCAGGAGCATTACTAACATGCTTTCCAGTACTTCCTGGAAGACCGAGCGAGGGCCGCCACTGGTGCTGCTGGGTCTTAAAGAAACGGTTGCTGAGGGCGCGGCTGCTGCTCCTGCTCCTGCTGCTGCGCGGGGCGCTGCCGCCTTGGACAGGTGCTCCAGCAGGCTGCTGCTGGTCAGGCTGTGCACCAGGTCGACAAACAGAGTCCGGTCGGTCATAGCGGCCGCGCCCAACAGGGGCAGCTGCCCAAACACCTCTTCAGCATCCCTGGCGGACAGCAGCGGCAGGGCCGCCGTCGGCCGCTGCCTTCCGCCGTCCTCCATGGCCGGTGCCATGGCGGTCAGGAGGCGACTCAGCGCAGGCAGCGTTTTCGTCTTGAGCATGACGGACGTGTGGATCTTCAAGTCTCGGCCCGGTGGCTTTAAAACAATGCCCTGGTGGTCCCACACGTGCTGCCCGCGTTGCGCCATTAAGCCCGCTACGTAAGCGGCGAGGATGTGTGAAACGTCCACCAGCACAGCGAAGCCGCGTTCTGCGTTGACGTCCGCGTCACGCTGGTCGACGGCTGTGCTGCCGGCTGCGCCTGCAGCTTTCTTGCTAGCTTTGCCTGTTGTTGCTGTTGGTTCTGGAGCTGGGGCGGGGCTTGCAGGGGCCGCCGAGGCGTCCAGGGGCTGTCGGTCCCATGGGTCGGTGACCAGCCGCAGAGCGGCGGCGTGAAGCTGGACCAGAGCCACGTGGGCTTGGGGAGATGTCCTGATAGCTGCCAACGCACATGTTGCGTTTTGGCTGTTGAGTAGCCCTGCAAGCTCGCGAAGATGGCGGGAAAGGTCGGAAAGCTTCAGGCCGGGCGAGAGCGAGGCCAGGCTACCGCCGCCGGCGATATCTACTGCGGACACGAACCGCGAAATGCTGTTCAGCAGCTGGTCGGCCGTCTTGCGCTGCGAGAGGGTGCTGTGAGGCATTGCGGTGTCAGGCCAGTACCAACACGCGCAGATCACTACAGAAGCTATCTGCACATTGCAGTCCTTTGTACAATAAATCGCGCAATATCTCAATTTTATGTGCGTCGGAGGTCGGCTTGAAGGCGGAAGTGCGCCAAACATGACCCGAGACAACAATGCGATGCATGCCGGGACAGCGGGTGATACCACACAGCTGGACAAAGGGTACACGCGCTGCTGCATCTTCTTGAGACTCAGCACGCACGCATGTCGGCAGTTTCAGTATGCAGTTAGTACGCATTATGCCAGTCGCACCAGGATAGACAGCCGGCGACCGCCGGCTGTTGCTGGCCACTCCCATCAGCTTCATGCACCATTAGGGTGAGGCGCGCCGCCCCTGAACACGCATGTCACTTCCCCTAAGCTGCTCCACCAGACGCATGTTAAAGCACATGGAGGGCCCTCGTGGTGCCCCGAGCCTCTGGCCTGCCCATATGCACCGTTGGTGTAATGCCTGCTGCTGCCATCACTGATGCTCAAGCGTCCTTAGTGCCGAACGCCAAGCCAAGCAGTGCAGCCGGCCCCGCAGCCGTGCACCTGCAGCAAAGCACACGGTCAGGAATGCTCCTTCTCTGTACGCTGCCGTCCCGTTCGGGATGCAGGCTGTGGAGGCAGGGAGGCATGTGGGTGGGTAGGGTGAGAGCGCGGCCGAGCATGACACGTGCCCAACAGCCGGCCATAAGCTTGCGGTCCTGCATCTGGCCACAAGCCTGAAAGGTATCCTCAAATTGATGCAGCGCTCTGCACCTGAATATTTGCACATGATGCCGGTTGGTTCCCTGGGTTCCCTGCGTAGCGCGGCCTTCCCGGGCGCCGTACACCCAAGAAGGCTCAATCTGCTCCCGCCGCAGCATATTGCTCTTTGTGCAAAGCTCTCACACAAGTCCACGTCTTTTTACTTTCTAGCTTTGCCCCCAGGCAAGCTATTCTACCTCCCTACCCTTGCCCAAACCTTCTACGCTGGCGCTCCCTACGGCCAAATCGCTCTTACGGGTATCAGGTCCTTTAACACAGTCCACTATAACACCAGCTATCGACAGGTGGGTACTAAGGCTAGCTCCGTGTGTCGGCGCAAATGCCACGCGCATGGCTCTGTCTTCCCTCAGCTGCTACATGGCGATCAGCCTAGCGTCCAGCAGTTTTGAGGCCTTCTGCTGATTTTGCTGCAAATGCAAGGGTGCTTCGGTTGCTTGAGCGCGAACTGTCGCCCAAGTGCCGATCGCTGGGAGCGGCCGGCTGTAACAGCGTCTCGGCCTGCCACCTTGCCCTCGCAGACTTAATCGTGCAATCATGACGAGTACCGAGATTTTGTCCCCTCCCCCGTCCGCGGCCGTGGCCCTTGCCGCTGATGCCCCGCAACTCAAGCTTGACGCTCTGAACCTGCCTATGGCGTCCGCACACCTCGTTGCCGGGGCTGGGGACCTGTCCAACACTCAAATTGGCGACGTCGCTACCTTCGCACGTAGCTCCTTCAGAAACGAGGCCGCCAAGGCGGGGGCGGTGAGTTCTTGGCCGCGGCTTGAATTTGCCATGGTCTTGTGGCTTCGGTGTACGGGCCGTGGTTTTGGGAAGTGGACCGATAGGCCTTCTTGCCCTTCGGGGCTGCTTTCCGAGCTCTGACGGTCCGACAGCTCTTGTCACTGCCTAACATGCCGGCGTCTTGACGTTTCTGTTTTGCGCAGTTCGGCAAGGCGGGCATGCTCGACATGAAGGCAGAGGCTCTGGAGGTTGTTGTCCTGGACAACTGGAGCGTGCAGCCGGTGGACAGGGGCCCGGCCCCTGCGGCGCCCGACCCTCGTTTGCTGCGCTCCTGGCAGTACCAGGTGACCGGCAAGCTCGCGGCCGCCCAGGTTCTGGCCGACCTGCAGGCGGAGCACATCAAGTCGGGTGAGCGCTTCCACATACATGCAGTTGCGTTTGGCTACTGGGCCAACCGGGCGAGCGCTTCCGTACGCAGTTGCTACTGGACAACCTATCTGCAACTGGGAACTCACACGACTTGCACCGTTGGGTTGCTGTGCAGGTGGGCCGGCGGGCATGCAGGCTGTTGCTGAGCAGTACATCGTGGAGCACGGCAAGTCGGACGACAGCTTTTACCTGGTTGACCTTGGGAACGTCAACCGCATGCTTCGCGTAAGTACGGCCAGGGTGCTCCAGGTGGCCGCCCTTCGATTTTCTCATAATGATATGGGTTGGGTCGGGTGGGTAGGGGCTGTAAGCACACCGCTACATGTGTTCACGGGCTAGACAGGCTGAATGGCTCAACCTAGTGCAGCTGCGCATCCTCTTGAGCGCAGTTGTACTCAAGCCCGGCATGCAAAATTTTGGGAGATACACGGCCGGTCATGCCTGACTTTGTTGCACTGCACGGCCCCATCCATTAACGTTGCCCTGTTGTGCCTCCTTATGTGGACCTCGCAGGCTTGCCCTGCCTGACTGAACACTCGGTAGCATTTGGCATGTGCCCTGCACTCGAAGCACGACCACCACCAGCTGCTGCTGCCGCACCACCACACCGCTCGCCGTGCTACGCCTCGCCGCCTCCTCGCCAAGTGCCTCGCGCACCTTCATCACCAAGCTGCTCTGCTTGGCCTGGAGTCATCCGGCCCTGCCATCAGCCTTCTCAACAGTCCAGAACAACGTGCATACGCCTATGCCAAGCCCTACCGAGCCCAAGCCTGGTCCTCAAGGAGGAAGGCGCAAGCGGTGGTGGTGGTGTCGGCTGGCGCACGTGGACTGGAGCCCGTGGAACCGTGGAGTCGTGGAGCGTGGAGGACCAAGCTGCACGGATGCAAACAGCACAGCCCAACTGCTCTTGCTCCTGGTAACCTTGCATACTCTCGCATCTTATTGACTAGACGCCTCTTTGCCCCCTACTAACTAGGATTGCCACTTGCTCTCTCTTGATTGACAGCTAGGGAGTCACCTCGGGGCGCTATGCACAGCACGGTCTTTGTGCGGTCGGGCACGTGGTTGTGTTGGTTTCAGATGCACATCTGCCTCCTCTCGGGGCGATGTTGGATCGTTGTTTTCCGTGGACACGCAGTGTTTGCGTGGTTTCGCGTGCTGTGCGCTTGCTAGCTTCTCGTCTTGTTCTTTGTACCTAGTTCTTTTGTGTCCTGTCGCGCGCTGTCCTGTCCTTGTGTGCCTTGTTTCTGTGTTGCTTGTCCTTTCGTGCCCGTTGCGTGTTGTCGGGCGTGACGTGCCGCGCGGAGCATCCCTCGCATGTCCCAAGCCACGCGGCGTCTCCTGGCCCCTTTCCACACGGGGGCAGAGCAGGCGCACGGCCAGGAGGGCCCGTGGCTACGTTCGGCGCCTCCGTATCTGGGCCCCAACCTCCTGACGGCGGTTCGGCGGCTCAGATAGGCGGACTTGCCAACTCCAGGTGGTTGCTGACGTGCGCTGCCCCCACGGGCCCCCTTAACCCACAGGCCTGGCGCGCCGCCATGCCCCGCGTGGTGCCCTTCTACGCCGTCAA
>VFQN01001243.1_pt1 | contig 43688 bp, 78 predicted proteins | sample 3512371 | NCBI WGS metagenome assembly VFQN01 (sample SAMN10412370, study PRJNA504923) | tailings metagenome | isolation source: Replicate 2 from Balatoc abandoned mine | place: Philippines: Itogon, Benguet | collected 2017-08-28 | reverse complement strand
ACCCCGGGCCGCCCGGGGGGGGGGGGGCCCGGGGGACCCCCGGGGGGGGGGGCGGGGCGGGGGGGAGCGGGGGGGGGGGGGGGAAATGGTGCGGCAGGCGCAGGAAGCTGTCGGTAGCTGCGGACGCTGTGTGGTGCGACGAGCCCAGGCCAGGCCAGGCTGGGGAAGGGTGCACGGCGGGGCTGGGAGCCTTGGCCCGAGGCTGGCCGGGCCCCGGGCGGGGGCGGGCCAGTGTGTACGTCAGGCGACGGCAGGCCTACGCAGCCGGACCGGGGCCCCGGCCAGGCCAGGTCTACGGCAGGCGGCAGGGTGCACGGCTGGGCAAGTTTGGGCGGGGCGGGGCCGGGCTGCACCGCCGAGTGGGACGCGGCCGTGGTGTTTTTACGAGGTGGGCAAGGGAACAGGGCGACAGGGGCAGGGGGCAGAGGGGGCCAGGGGCTGCTGCGGGCGTGCGGGGAGCTTTGTCGAACAGCGCAGTTCGTTGTGTTGCGCTGCGGGCCGTGGCCGCCGTCGGGGCGGCGTGTTGCCTACATCCTTAGCACAGGGTTGCTGAGGGGACACAGGTATTAGGAAGCGGTCTTGTGGTCTGCAGGCTTGGCTACTTTGGTTGTGCCGATAGTGGGCTGGTGCTTGTGGGAGTTGTGAGTGCGGTACGGTACGGCACAATAGGGTACGGCCTGGTGCAGCTGGCCATGTTGCGTGCACGCACGCAATGGGGAAGGGGTAAGTGCCAACGGTGCAAACAGTCTCACCGCTTGGCATGTTTTGGGTAGGGCGACGCCGGCGTTGCCCTACCGTACTGGTGTTGCCCGACGGTTGTCGTCGCAGAAAGTAGGTTAGTATGCGCGCTAGCACACAGCAGAAGACTTACCGCCGGGCAAGTGCCCTGGCGTGCTGTGTGCGGGGCTTGGCAGGACACGGTGTGACGGAATAGGAACACAGAAACACCAAAAGGTCTGGCAGGGGGGTAGAATGGCGCCAAGCGTGATCGAAGTATCGTGTTGTTTGTGACCCTGTCCTACATTGTTTCTACCCGTTCTTTCTGGGCTGATCTGGCCTGTTACAGGGAAGATGGGGATTGTACCGGTATGCAGTTTGGACTTGTTTGTGAAACTGAACCTGGCCGGTGCATAGGACCGCCAAGGTCAGGTGCGGCTAGGTTGTTGTGCGGGGCAGGAGCGTGTGCCTGGCGTGCGTGGACTGGGCTTAGGCCTGATGAACGCAATGCAGAAACGAAGACACGGCAGGCTTGGATGTAACGCAATTTTCGCGTTTTATCCAGCTGGTGCATGTCTATTACATTTGCTGCATTTGGCTTTCGGCTGCTTTGGCCGCCGAAGCCTGCTTGAACCCCACACCGTGTCCCCAGTGCATTGTGAGTGCCAGCTGGACACCACGTTGTGACGTTGACAGACTAGCTGCAATAGAGGGTGGACAGTGGACTCGGCCGAGTTTACGATGTTAGATTAACATTGCTGTCTAATGCACATGCTATTAGTCGTCCGCTGTGCAGCGCGCGCCCTTGTCGCCAATTTCAACATGTCGGGTGTTGCCAGGCTCAACATCCGGGCTCTGCCCAATGAAATCAACAAATGAGTGCCAATACAGTTGACACAGAACTGTTGGTTCAAGAGCGTTAGGTGGCGACCGTTTAGAGTTTGGCAGTGCGTCTCCGTCATGACAGGATTGCAGAGCGCAGTGACGCCAAACGGCTGAGCTGGACAACTTTTAGCTACGATTTCCAGGAACATTTACATGTAGTATCCAACCCGTAGTTTAGGGCTCGCAACTTACAGCTACGCCCAGCTGCGAGCCAACGAGAACGCCCATTCGCGCCAACTGTCTCCGCAGCGCAGTAGCATGCTGTACATTGCCTGCCGAACGCTGGTACGCGCACTGTTGCTTAGTTACTGTAGTCACAAGTTGCAAATACATGTTGAGCTATAAATAACGCCTTGCAGCGCCATCAACGAGAGAGTGCTGGGCAGTGTCGCCCTTCCTGCGCCCTGCGGCATTTCTGTTATCAAGACCCAAGTGCCCTAACCATAGCTTTAAACCTACGAAGCAAAATACTAGCAGCGTAGCTACCAGATTCATCCAGCGTGTGTTACCATGTTCCCATTTCCAAGGGCGGCATGTCCCTCGACCGGCGGCATGTTTCAACAAAGCACGGCCCCAGGCCACGCGAACCCTGGCCGCGTGACCCTCCTACTCTTGCCAGTATGCGCCATCGCGTTCGTATGTGGCCTCGCAGTGGGCAACTGGCATGCTTCTCCACCCGTTCTGGTGGCATCCCACCGCGGCTGGGTCAGCAGTGGCGCTACGGCCATCACGGACGTCCGCAGCCTTCCGCGCAACCTTGGTCAAAGCTTGGAGCCCCTGCGGCTTGGAGATAAACGTGAGTGTAATGAGATATACAATAGACCAATGATGAGGCTCCCAATGCGTTGCACGGCTGCGTGCGCTAGGCTTCGGCGCAGCTCGTGCCATACTGTGTAAAGTTGGGAGTGGCATGTGTACCGGTATGTCCCGCACGCCCGTTGGATCTTCAACAGCCGGCCCCTGCATCCCTGGCCAATCGGGATTCACGCCGCACAAGGGCATGCTTTGACTGAACCATGGGTCATACCTTCTGGGGCCCAGCAGCATGTGTATTGGAGCTGTGCGGTATCCCCTGGCACGTGCTTGGCACGTGTTTGAGCGCTGAGGCCGAGGGGCTGCGCGGCGTACGGCGGGAGCCACCAAAGGGGCGGCCAAAAGGCTGCGATGCCACTTCCCCGCGTCTAACGTTCCCGAACAGCCTTCCCAAGTGGGAAACGCCCAGGGGACCGCAGCCATCACCATTACCATCCATGCCCAGGGGATGTCTCCACTCTCCAGTCCGCATCGTAGCACCGCTGCATCCGCCCCCGCGGCTGTACCACGTGGGCCCCTACACACACCAGCAGCCCTTGCCGAAACACACGCACACACACGTGCGCACACCCTCATCAGGCACTTCTCACGCAGTAACCTTAACCCACGCACGCACACCCTCACCAGGCGCTCCGCGGCTGTACCACGTGGGCCCCTCCACCATCCCCGGCGCGGGCCTAGGCGTGTTTGCGGCGCAGGACCTGCCACGTGGCAGCGTGTGGAACCCAGAGGACGTGCGGCCGGAGAGCACGGTCACCTTGTCGCGCGCGCAGTGGCAGACGCTGCTTAACACACTGGACATCGTGGAGGCAGCAGGTGGGTTAACAACTTAACACACATGGCATGCACACGAGCGTGCCTTGCATCATGCTGCTGCTAGCAGCTCAACACACTGGACATCGTCGAGGCAGCAGGTGGGCCAGGTTGCTACACTTTCTGTTTGTGTGTGTGCTCGGCGGTTGGTTGGTCCTGCATCGCTGCATGGGCCCGAAGCATTGGGGCAACACCCAGAGGACGAATACTAGCCTTCCCTCCGCTGCATCAGTGTGGCAATTCAAGGTTCGGTACAAGCAGTGTGGCAGCAACAACCGTGCCGGCACTGGTCTATGCCGGACCTGCCGTGCGGTGCGGTAAACCAAACCAAAAAAACAAACGGTACCGTACGGCACCTGACCCCACCATGCGGGCGGGCGCATCGCTGCCTACCGTACCTCACTTCCACACCCCGAACCCACAGGTTCCGTGCCCCTCATCGCATGCTGCGTTTATGCGTGGTATCCGAGCTGCCATATCCTTGCATCCCGTTGCCCTATTCAGCATACCCCCCTCGCTCCCCTCTCCTACACCCAGGCTTTTCCTCACCCGGCTACCGCCGGCTGCTGGCCCTGCTCAACACCATGCTCGCCCCGCTCAAACCCCGCGTACCCCTCTCCCACCCCCAGGTTTCACGGCAACCGGCTACCACCGTCTGCTGGCCCTGCTCAACAGCAACATTAATATTATTTATTATCCTGTGTGCATACATGATACAACCCGCCCTACACCCAGGCTTTTCCTCACCCGGCTACCGCCGGCTGCTGGCCCTGCTCAACACCATGCTCGCCCCGCTCAAACCCCGCGTACCCCTCTCCCACCCCCAGGTTTCACGGCAACCGGCTACCACCGTCTGCTGGCCCTGCTCAACAGCAACATTAATATTATTTATTATCCTGTGTGCATACATGATACAACCCGCCCTACACCCAGGCTTTTCCTCACCCGGCTACCGCCGGCTGCTGGCCCTGCTCAACACCATGCTCGCCCCGTTCAAACCCCGCGTACCCCCTCTCCCACCCCCAGGCTTCACGGCAACCGGCTACCACCGTCTGCTGGCCTGCTTAACAGCAAAATTTATATTATTGATCATCCTGTATGCATACATCCGCCCTACCTGCAGGCTTTTCCTCCACCGGCTACCACCGTCTGCTGTCCCTTCTCAACACCTACTGCTACTTCAACCACGAGACGCAGCAGCTGGTGCTGGTGCTCACGCCCTCGGGCTTCACTAACCACGCGCCAGAGGGCAGCAGGGCAGCAGCAGGGAAGGACAGCGGCAGCGGCGGGGCAGCAGAGGAGCAGCAGGGGCCGGTCGCCAACTCCGGCTTCTCGCAGGAAGACGAAAGGCAAGTGGGCAGGGCGAGGGGCGAGGGGCATACATGCAGCATAATAGAATTCTGAGACTTTTACCATTGCGCATGGTCTGCCCCCATGGCGTGCAACATGCGCTGAGCTCTTTCCCTACCGTATGCGACGCACGTCGCTTGGGGGTGGCCAAGGGCGGCACGTGTGCGATCTGCGATGGGGGTACGGCACGGCATGCCCTTCGCTGCACCACCCTTCCTGCTTTCCCTACTGCACGCATCCAACGGGTGCACTCCCACCCCGCCCACCTCGCGTCCAAGCTCCGTCTTTCATTGACCGTGGAGCGACGGAGGCGGTCTGTTTCCATGCGCCACGCTGTATGGCGTCGTGGCTGACGGGCCCTAGGAGTACGCACGCCCACAACCAGCACCCGTGTACCCTTGTACATCCCTTCTTGCTGCCATCTGTACCGGTACTGGCCGGCGCCTGACCCCGCCCCCGCCCCTGCAACACACCCTTCCCGTCTTGCACCCACAGCGGCACCCTGCGGTATGTGACTCACTGCATGGCGCCGTCTGACCCCCTGCCCCCTTTACCGAACTCCCTGTCCCCCTTTGCCTTACCACCTGCTGCCTCGCGCCCCTTTTTGCCCCAGCAGCGGCATCCTGAGCGCCACCATGCTTGACGTGGGTCGCGATGATTGAAGGGCGCACACTTGCGCATATGCCTTGTTACCAACACCCCTGCCCTCCCTGCTTTTGGCTCCGCAGCGGCATCCTGAGCGCAACCCTACGCGCACGTGATCTCGCTCGCGGGGAGGAGATCTTCGAGGACTACCGCACCTTTAACAACCCCTGACTTAACCCACACCCCACCACCTGCCGTGGCATCCGTCCCACACCCACAGCGGCATCCTGAGCGCCACCATGCGTGACGTGGCGCGAGGAGAGGAGCTCTTTGAGGACTACCGTACTTACAACAACCCCTGGCCGCGGGGGGCGGAGGGCGCGCACGCGTACGACGCCATCCTTAACCAGCAGTAGCCAATGCAAGCAGCTTGGATGATGTGAGCAGATGTGAGGTAGTACTTGAACAGCTTCAATGATGTAGAAGTGTTGAGTTGGCAGCAGCCGTTGCCGCTATAGCTTACACGGCGTTGCTGAGGTGGTACTGAGAGAGTAGTGTTAATGAAGTGGAAGTGTCAAATCAGGTAGTGTCAAATAGCAATATGGTAGTGTCAAATCAGCGCTGTTGGGGTTGTGGCGTGCGTGCCACTCCGCACCACGTGCCGGTAGAGACCCGAGATTGTAGGAGCACTGGTTTGGTCCTGGTCTGGTCTATAGCGTCGGACGAGGGCGGCCGCAGTGATACTAGCCCTAGCAGCTAGCGGCGCGCGCGACGGTTGAGGAGGGTAGAGGGGATCGCACCTTGGATTCGACGTGGTGTGGTACTGCGCCAGCCAGCAATGCGCGTCGGCCTGAGGGCTCCCCTGGTGCATCGGTGTGTGCGGTACCGTTATGTACGGCATGTACCGGCGTGTACTGTGTACGGTAGGGTGCCGGACCGGCATGCATGCACGTGCCGGCACGTGCCGGCTACCAGCACTGTGGTTCAAGGTTGACTAACCGACGCTGCAACGACGATTCACCCCAACGCAAAGGCTGTAATTGACCTGGTGTGAATGCTTCCTGCCGTATTTCCGTCGTGTTGGAGTTGCGGTCTGGCGGCAAGAAGTCCTCTTGGCCAGGGGCCGAGCCGCACACGGCAGCACACGGCATGGCGGCATGGTTGGGCATGAGCCGCTGTACGGGAAGGAGCAAGCTATGTTACCCATGCACCAGTGAACAACGTACGTAGGGCAAAGGGTGATGTTGTCCTGGAATAAACCCAAGTCGTAAGGTCGTGCCGCTACACTACTGCTACGACACACTGCCACGCAAATCAGGAAAAGCGTTGACCACTCGGGCTGGGGGAAACATGCACTCCAGCAAGGTCGTCCCGCGGCAGTGGACACGGGAGGTTTCCCAGCCTCACATCTACATGTCACTATCGCTGTAAGGCTGCCATAACAACACGATAGGCTGGTGAGCCAGAAGGGTGCAGCGGCTGACGGTTTACCTCGTGCACGCATCGCCGCTGGCGCAGGTCCTTTCCCGGACTGCCGACAGCCAACATCAGCCAGCAGCTCTTCACGGATGTGCTTACGCGGGCGCTGACAGAGCTGTATGGTCTGATCGGCGGAGCTGTCCCATTCACGCTGCTGGAGTTTGGCAGAGGCCGTGGCATCCTGCAGCTTGACAAAGGGTGCGCCATGAACACCGCACCAATGCTGTAGACGCTCTATATCAGCTGTATAAATTTAACTTGTTGTACACTCGTATCGCAGCGACGCGGAGAAGGTTTGGTCGGCCGCAGCCTACGCGACGACCTACGATGGGCACGACATCCAGCTGCAAGTGCTGCGAGCATCTCCCTTTCTAATGCTTTTGGCGGTGGACAGCCGGGACTGGGCAGTAGGCCGCGTGGGGACCATCGTCCCGCTCGCAGGCTGCAGGCCGCCCAGGGGGTAGCAGGGCGAACAGGGCGGGGCGGCCGTTGACACCAGGATACCTTCCGCCTGCAAGGAAGATGATGGAACTCTGTACATCCCAGCCATGCCACAGTGCAGCGTCCACGACTATGCCGCCTGCCTTGTGAAGGGCAGGGCAGGGGTGTTATACTGCTTGGTTGACTGGACGGCGCCAGGGCGGAGCAGCTTCCCAGCAGCTCCTGACGGAGGTGCAGGTCCCTACACACTGGACCGAGGGTGTGAGATCAGGGGTCAGGGGCCAGCATCCGAGGCGGTCGGCCACGGCGTTTTGCACGGCACGGCACGCCGTAATGGGTGCCAAGGATGCCTAGGCGACCGACCGCCTGATGAAAAAGAAACGGCGCCAGGGCGGAGCAGCTTCCCAGCAGCTCCTGGTGACGGAGGTGCAGGCTCCTACACACCGGGCCTGCTGCGCTCTCATCAGGCGGAGTGTTGTGTCATCGCAACACCGCAACACCCAAGCGGCCTCTCTCCGGACGACGGAGCAGCAGGCCCCTAAAGGGGCTGCAGGCCCCTAAAGGGGCTGCAGGCCCCTACACCCCGTGCCGGGCGGCGTTAACAGGCGGTGTTCAGGCCCCTGGTGAGCCCTCTGGCGGGCTCCTACACCTTGGGCCGGCGTGTCTTCGGGCGACGTGCCACGTCCCAGCGCGCAGCATGCAAAGCCAGCAGCAGCACAGCAGCAGCACAGCAGCAGCCTGCCCCCCTCACTATGTAACCGTTTGCGGGATGGGTGCATCACAGCGACACGTGGCACGTGGTCAGCCGTACGCCGTACCGTACGGCACTGCGTGCCACGCTGTCTGCGCAGCGTGGCGGTGCTGTACATGACCCTCCTTGACCAGCCCGCCGCCACCTGAACATGTTACGGCTCTGCAAGCAGCCTGCGGGGCTTAGGTCGGCATCCTTGCTCACCAGCAGCAGCAGCAGAAGCATTTGATGACGCCGCTGTCAGCTTTCCCCCGCGAGCGTCGCAAGCCAGAGGCACGAGCGGCCGCTTTGGAGCCAAGGGACGGGGGCGCCTACGATCGGCGGCCACAAGCTGCCGAGGTGCGTCGTGTGGGGTGCATGAGATGGGGATGGTCCGGGGCGCCAGGGACAGCGGAAAAGGGTGTGGGGGTGGGAGTGCTGGGCCGGAGGTGGCGTGGGGTGTCGCAGCGCACGTCGCGCACGTGGGGTACCGTAGCGCACGTCGAAGGGAGTTAGTTGGCATGGGGCACCGATGCGCACGTTGAGGAAAGTCGCTGTTGCTGCGCAGGGCCGGAGCACACTTGTACGTTGCTGGCCTTTCCCGATCCCGACGCTCGGGCATGGCCGTGCTGTGGGTCAGCCGGCTGGTGTGCTAGCCACGTGTGGTGCTGTTGTCCTGGTGTGTGGATGCCATGGCGATTCCCCGCCTTGCACCTCCAGCAGAGTAAGCCGTACCCTATCCTCTGTCCCTGGCGCCCTGTTCCCTGCCCGCAGGGCTCCCCTGCCTGCCTCCCAATGGACACGTGGCGCAAGGCACGGGACCGCCTTCCCTGCTCGGCCCAACCTGTAGTTAACCTGTGGTGCAACCGGCAGTTACACTGGAGGCATCTGACGACGCGCACGACTAGACAGGGGAGGACGCCGCTGCATGGCATGTGCGCACCGTGTGTGGCCGCGCAGGACTTCACCCGCAGCACTGCAAGGACTCGTGCAAGTGCTGCGGGTGTGTGCCGCGAGGGCTCCTGGGACCATGCGCTGCCGAGCGAGTAGCAGCAAGCTGCCGGACCAAAGCACCAGCAGGACTGGAGGACGCACGACGTGGGTGGCGCAGTCCGTGAGCAGTGCAGCAGCTGCGGTACGGGGCGGTATGGCGCCCTGGTACGGGTCAGCACGGGACGGTACGGCGGTACGGGGCCCTGGAACTGCAGGCGGCTTGGGGCTGCAGCGGGTAATGCCGGCTCCGGGGCTGCCGACGTGCCAAGCGGAGGGCGGCGGTTGAAGCAGCAGCAGTAAACGACAGCGTGCAGCTTTGCAGGGCTGCAGGGCGCTTGGGGGTATAATGGTGTGTGGGTGTGGGGTGTGGGCGGTTGCAGCAGCTGCAGTCCGCGGTCAGCAGAGAGCGGCTTGGTTAAACGTGGTCCGGTCATGAGCGGTACGGCGGCGGGCTGCTTGGGGCTGCTGCGGGTGTGGCGGTGAAGGCGCCTGGGCCCGTGCGCCGCCGACGAGGAGGAGCCGCTGCAGCAGCAGCACGCGAACCAGACGGAAGGTCAGGATGCACCGACAGGGCGTTTCTTTGCAGGGCGTCAGGGTGATGCGGGGTAGCGCGTGGGTGTAGGTGTGGGTGCAGCGCGGTACGGCATGAGGCGGTACGGCAGGCGGCTTGGAGCTGCTGCGGGGTGTCGCGAGGATGCCTTGAGATCGGCAATGTTGCCGATGGGCGTGGCGGTTGCTGCAACATGCAGCAAGCAGCTGGCTGGAGGCGTTGAGGAGCACCGGCAAGCTGATTGCACTGCAGAACAGCAGGGCGATGTGGGGTGGCGCGGCGCGGGTCATGGGCAGGCGCAGCAGCTGAAGGGCGGTGCAGCCCCTAGGGCGGCGGGCGGCTTGGGGCTGCAGGCGGCTTGGCTCGACCGCCGAGTCTTCACCTCGCCAAGCAAGGGGCGGCCGTTGCGCGGAGGGGCCGGTGGGGAGGGAAAGCGCTGCAGGGCGCAAGGGCGCTGGCGGGTGGCGCGGGATGGAGGGTGTTGTGGGGTGCATGTGGCGGCATGTGCAGCAGCTGCGGGGCGGGACGGCGGCCTGGAGCTGCAGGCGGGCTGGGCCTGCTGCGGGGTGCCGCGATGGCGCCTTGATCTCTGCGATGCCGAGGGGAGGGGCGGCGGTCGTTGCAACAGCAGCAGCAACCAAATGGACTAAATGGATAAAATGGACCCAATGGACCAAGGGCACGCCCTGGAAGCCCAGCACGCACTGGCCGAGTGTTCATTGAAGGGCGATGTGGGTTGGAGCGGATGGAGGGCGGCGCGGGGTGTTGGATTTGGGTTGGTGCTGCAGCTGCTGGGCGGTACGGATCCGGTGAGCTGCGGGCGGCTTCGAGCTGTTGCAGGGTGCCAGCTGCCAGGGCGCTACGGGGTGGCACGCTGTGGGATTTGGGCCGGTGCTGCAGCTGCGGGGCGGTACAGATCCAGTGAGCTGCGGGCGGCTTGGAGCTGGTGCAGGGTGCCAGCTGCCAGGGCGCTACGGGGTGGCATGCTGTGCAATTTTGGTCGATGCTGCAGCTGCGGGGCGGTACGGATCCGGTGAGCTGCGCGCGGCTTGGAGCTGGTGCAGGTGGTGGCCCGGGGGCTGTCGAGCAAAGGCCGGCGGTTGCCGCTGTGAGGTGCAGGCGGCTTGGACGTTGGGGCTGCTGTCGACTAACGCGGTGGTGCCTTGGTGGGCTCAGCACTGGCCAGGGTGCGGCTGGGGCCTGGGCGGCGCCGTGGGCCGGCGCGAAGGCTCCTGTGTGCTGCCTAGGGGCGGCGGCAGCAGCTGCAGCAGCGTTGCACAATGGGCCTTGAGCACGAGAAGCACCGGCAGGGTGTTCCCCTGCAGGATTGCAGGGCGATGTGGGGTGGCGCGGATGGAGGGCTCCGTGGGCTGGTGAGGGCACAGCAGTTGCGGGGCGGTACGGTACGGCGTGAGAAGCGGCAGACGGCGTCTAGTGGCTGCCGACGGGACGCCTTGGTGAGGAGCTCGGCGTTGCCCAGGGGCGGCAGGGTTGCAGGGCGCGGGGGGATGAGGCATGAGGGATTGCGCAGTGTGGGGTATGGGCCTGAGCTGCACTGCAGCATGAGTGGCGGTCTGTTGTCCGCTGTCCACAGAGCGGCTCAGACGGCAGGCTAACGGGCCAGTGCCTTCGGCGGTTCAGGCACCAGCGCATTTAATTGCATACGTATTGTATTGTGTGGGTTGCAGACCTGGGTGTTGTGCACTGGTTTTGACAGTCTTCAATTCGCTGTTGTACGCCCTGGTTTCAGACAATGGAGACCCTTGAGCCCCGGGCTCGTACACGGGCCGTTGCAGTTGCGGAGGGAATACCCTTGCCATGTAACACTGTCTGGCTTGCCATCTTCCTGTCATGCGGAATTATTGCCCCGGTGTACGGTGCAAGGAGCAGAGCCTGAGGCACAACCCGGTGAATACGGAAAGCGGAAAGCAGCCGTACGCCGCCGTACAGCTGTACGGTAGACTGGGGTGGTGACCGGCTGCGTAATGCTGCTGCAGGTAACAGGAGGTCACAGGAGGCGAGGTAATCCAGGGTAATCCTTGCAGGGGAGGGTGGGCAGGTCCCTGATCCCGTGGGTTCTGGGTTGGTGCGTAGGGTGAAGGAGACACCCGGAGCTAGAGACAGCATTTGGCAGAGGTGTTACCGGTGCACGCTCAATGTGGTTCGATGGCGCATATGCCGTACTGATGCCATGTCGAACACCATCCCAGCTGCCGGGGGCTCCAGCCTGCTCCCACCAACGTACGCAGGCGCGCCGTAAGCCCCGCGCAGACCAAGCCACTACGAACCCAAGCTGCACGACCTTTGTCACAACGGAGTACAAGATAATCTTCATGCGACGACCCTCGCACCTTGCTTGAGCATTGCTCCGAACGCGTAGCACTGGCAGCACGAGACCCAGTGGCCCCACGCGGACAAGCCACGTGTCACGGCACGTGTCGTAACGCTTAACCACCAGCTACACCAGGCTAACCTACGACACCACAAGTCGCAACGCACAAAGCCATAACGAAGTGTTTGCAAGCGAGAGTCATGCTGGCACCTGGTCGACACGATGCACGTGGCCTTCGCGTGTCCTTATGACGCACAGGTCGCAACGCACAAATCGCATGCAAGATACCATGCAGGCAACAATTCAGCACGGAATCTGGACAACAGCGCATACAGCCTTTGCATGCCCCTCCAGCTACGAAAGGACTACATGCATCGCAGCACCTGCCACTGTCACAGCCGACAGACAGACTCCAAAACATGGGAATGCGGCATGCAGATGAGCACGTGCACACGTATATGTGCAAGGAGACGCAGTGTCGCCGCAATGTACGGCGACAAGGTAGGGCCTCCCGACGTGCACAGCCTGGATCACACCCCAGACATGCATACTCCCAAAAAGCTGAGCAAATGGCCCGCACACAGTTCCCTCAACTACAGAGGCATTCCCCAAGCGACCCAAGTGTACCCGCGGTAGCCAGCGCGCGTGGGGTCTCCCTGCGCTGCACGCACTTACTCGTTACGGGGCCTGTGACAGCCACACCCACCGCTCCATTCCAGTAGTGGACGTACACGCATACGTACACGTAGCGTACACAACGCGCTCTGTAAGAGGGCGCCTACTACGCTCACTACGGAACGACTCTGTCCTTCGCACCTGTACGTGCGAAAAGACACACGCCACATGTCACTGTGAACGCCTCAAATGCAGAGGAATAGGCAGGCCAGAGCTGTGTGCTTCCCGGCGGCACGGCCTGGCCCCCTAAGAACCAAAGCAAAGGCACGCGCACAGACACAACCCATAGATGCAGCACAAAGGTATGGATGAATGTGGTCCGTCCAATCAAACCATGGCTACATCTCCGTAATCAGAAATTCGTAATCAAAACCATGGGATGGCAGCTTAGGCCATCCTGTCAAGTCCTCGGCTGCTCCGCACATGCCCCACAGGTGCTCATACATGCCCTTTGCCTGACACAACCGTCACACCCACAGCGCCCTCAGGGCATTGAGGCATTGGTGCAACGCGCCACTGCCACTTAATACACATACTGTCCTTGTCATTGGTTATCATGCCAATCCAGTACTATGCGGATGCCACAAATGGCGCGCGACCACCGTAGCACAGCCGCCATAGCGCAGATTTGTGCAATGTGCTTGATCAGATGGCACCATACTACGCCTACTACGGAGCGACTCTGTCCTCCGCACCTGCACGTGTGCAACAACAGGCCCCGTAACACAGCCACCATAGCGCAGAGTGTCTTGTACGCATGGTGCTGTGCTACTTGCAAAGTCGGTAACACAGATTATGTCCTCGTACACTCGTTGCAGTTGCGCACCATGCGGCGCCCCATCATGCCAGCAATGCCCTGTGCCGTCCTCATAGCAACCTGTCAACGTCCAGGAAAAAGGCTTCCCACCACTCCGCTTGTTGCTAAATTACACTCTCTGCCTTCCCGCACTGTGCCATGCGCCTGCTGCTGTCATGGTCACAGGTCAATCACACGCCCTCCGCATTACCACTCCATGAATCCAAACCGTGTTCCTTCCCACACAATCAAAGTCCTGCGCTACCCCTACGGCCTGTAAACGTTGCGCGCCGCAACGCACTTCTGTCCTACTGTGTCAAGCGCCTAACAACAACGTCAAGGGATGCACGCCAACGCTGCCAACAACTGCAGGCTCTGCTCCATAGCTGTCGGGGCGCCGGCAGCCACGGCCCTTAACCCGCTCCAAAAAAAACGTCAATTGGTGTATAGCTGTATACCGGTACGAGGGCCCGACTGGCCAGTATATCAAGGCCGACCCACAGCCGTCGTAGCGACGCCACACCTTGCGAATGCCCCTGCTGCTGCCGCCGTATCCTTGCCCCGCCGGCCCGGCCCCCGCTCCAGGCCCCTGCGGACGTCCCTTGTTAGTTGCGGCCATCGACCTCTGCCCAGCAGCTCATCCGCAGGCCCCACGCACAGCGGTGGCGCCACACCCTGCGGGTGTCCCTGCTGGGGCCGGCCTGTCTCTCACCCCCGCCTGCCTGCCCAGCAAGTCCCTCGCCCAGCGGGCTGCACACCCTGCGGACGTCCCCGCCCGCCGCCGCAGGCCGCTGCTTAGAGGCACCACGCCCTGCGGCTGCCCATGCCCAGCAGCTCTCCCTTTAGCGGCGCCACACCCTCTTGATGTCCCCGCTTGGTGACTCCCCGCCTAGCGGCCCCGCCCCCTGCGGATGCCCGCCCCCAGCAGTGCCACACCCTGCGGATGTCCCTGCCGAGGGGGCCCACGCCTAGCGGCGCCACACCCTGCCGATGCACCCGCCCGCCCGCCACCGCAGGGCCCAGCCTAACGGTGGCACCACACCCTGCAGATACCCCTGCTGAGGCCGTGCTGCCTTCGGCTGGGCCCCGCCCGTCGCCGCAGGCCCCCACATCTAGCGCCGCCACACCCTCCGGATGTCCCTGCTGAGGGGGCCCACGCCGCTGTCCAGGGCGACCAGCAGCGCCTCCAGGGCGGCGTTGGCGCGGCCGGGCTCGGGGCGAGCCAGAAGCTCCTGGTGGGCGTGGGGAGGGGAATCATGTGCTGCTTGTGGGTGGAACTAGAAGAAACGAACGGGTTGGTCTGGTAGTAGTGTGTACACAGCAGTGTGTCACAGCATGGCGTTATATCAGGTTGAACCAGGGGAAGAGCGTAAGCAGAAGGGCGGGTCGGCTGCACAACGACTGCCGTGGAGCATGTGCAGTAAGGGGTGCCAAGGTCTGCATGACTCCGCGCTGGTCCCATTCACACAGTCTATAACGGACCCATTGTAGTGCTTATTCAGCGTGCTACGTGCTGATCCAGATGGGTAAGACACCAACGCGTGCTGACCCAAATGCAAGCTCATCGGGTGTGGCCGCCGCAGCCCTCACGCTCCCCGCCACGACCCGTCGCCACTCGTACCCTTACCCCTCCGTCCGTGCCCCATGCATTGCCGCACCCTTCAAGGTCTACAAGTATGTTACGCACTTCAAGAATACAATGACGTATTCGTGCGACTGCTGGAGCTCCACCACACACCCTCACGCTCTCACCACGGCATACACCAAACGGCTGACCCGGGTTGGTGCCTACTCGGCGTGCGATTGCTGACCCAAATGGATACCGGTACGACAGAGACCATGCTCGCAGCACGGCTTGATGCAACGCACTGACACGTCGGGTACATAATGCCGTAATCGGTATCATGGTTGCCCCAGTTCACTCACCCTCACGCTGTCCACCACGGCGTACCACTCGTGCGGCAGCGGCCCCAGCGCCGTCTCCACGTCCTGCTCGTCCACCGCCTCGCAACCCACCGGCCCCGTGCTCAGCAGCGCCAGCAGGTCCGCCGCGTGCTGCTGCGGCACCACCACCTCGTCCCCGGCGCGGTCGGGGGGTAGCAGCTGTTGCGGCTGGGGCTGTAGCGCGGGCTGTAGCGCGGGGTCGGACGTGACGGTGACGGAGTTTGCGGTGACGGTGACGACTGGGTCGGGAGGGGTCCCGGCCCGGGCGGGAAGCGTCGCGAGCTCGGGCAGGATGCCCAGGCGAAGCGCGGCTTCTAGGCGGGCGGTGCTGTAGTCTTTGGATGTTGTGAAGAGGATGCGGAATAGCGCCTCGGCGGCTTCCTCGGGCGTCACTTCGCAATCCCATTGGACTGCCGCCAATCGCTTTGGGAGGTTGCGGAGGAGCTTGTACAGGGTCGAGGACAGCCCGCGGGCGACGATGAATACGCGGGCTCTACGGCGCTGGTGCCGCATTTCGGCTTCGGCGTTTGCGGCGACGCCGAAGCGCTGGGCGGGGCCTTTCGGCTGCAGCTGCCCGGCTGGCTGGGTGCCGACTGGTTGCTGGTCAGTAGAACCGTCTGATGAAGAAGAGCGAACATGGGGATCGCAAAAGAGGATGTGCTGAGCCTTAGAGGCTTTCCCCGCCCAGGTCGGAGAGGCGGCATGAGCGCTAACGCTCATCCGTCGGCCGACTTGGCGAGCCGAGACGACGCGCCGGGCAGCTTCCGGCGTGCGGACGGCTGGACATCGCGTCGCACAATTGCTAGACAAGAAGCCCCGGCAGCTTGCCATTATGACTTCGAGTTGCGCAACCCTTGAGCTGGGTTCGGGCAGTAAGGCATAACATACCATGTCAGCGACCTTACGACCGTGAGCAACTGTGCAGGATGCAATGTGAGAACACAGTCATAGCGCCGTGCTACCAATTCGCCGTGCCTCTGGGCAGTGCCATAATGGCCCTTCCCAGGCTTACCCTGCCTCACACCTCAACACGCAAACGCTTTCTTGTAATATGCCGGCGTCCCCAGGATCCAATTCGTGTGTCCTATGCTCACGAGGAGGAGAGCTTTGGCAACCTTTGCTCGCGCTTCGCAGCTGACGCAGCCGACGCAGCTGACGACAAGCACTTTTCTTGGTAAGCAACACAAAGTGTAAAGTCGCCTTAAGTGTTTTTCATGGTTCGGACATTATCGGCTCCAGGCCCTAGAACCCGTTTCGGAATGGAGTACAACAAGAAAAGGTTGTCCTTGGACTGGTGCAGACCCAACACCGACAAAGTATATTATGCATAAAAGTGTATCTAAAGAGCAGGTGTGACAGGCTCCGGGACCCTCGAGTCTCCAGCTGTCATTCACCACCAGTCACGACAGCCCGTAGGCTGTCCCAGGCTCCCCTCGTGCCACGTGCAAATGCGGTCCCGTACAAGTCCGCACCTAGTCCAGCTGCACTTGGACATGTAAATGGTCCCACTTGTTGCCTAATGACTGGGGGATTCAGGCCACGGGCCCCTTGCAGGCGAGCCAGGGTGTACTTTCCTAGGTTGTCCGGGCCCCCCTGCCACAAGTAGCGTACCGCATGCTTTGTATTGCGTTCGTATGCAGAGAGGACTAAGCAAAACCGACGTTATGCAGGAGTTGACGGGGAAGGTTGCTGTTAAGGGAGGCCGTGCGGGCATGCGTGCGGGACACGCACGGAGCAACGCCGCGCACACGCGCCCAGGGGACGGCACGAGGCGCACCGCAGAACGACCTACACCAGCTGCTCGGCGACAGACACGCGGCTTAACCCACGGCGGACACGGAATACCGGTATGCCACGCAGAGTTCTGGCATGCTGTGGGCATTGCAGCAGGGAAGTTCCTGTGCACTGGTTGCGCGGCCGTTCCTTGTTTAAGGCTCAATAGCACGTCATCTGCCTCCTCAAGGCTCTTCTCCACCCAACTGCTCCACCCCATCCAGTCCTCTCCGAGTCCGACCCGCTGAGCGGCATGGCATGGGAGCGCTATGATGCCCCGGGCGCTTGCTGCTCTCGGACAAGTGCATTCTGGCCTCTACACCTCAAAGTTTGGCACGGCAAAGAAGATGTTGCATGTGTCTTACAATCGTTGCAGGGGTTTGTGCACTAGTCCCCTGGGTTGTGACGTATTCCTCCTATGGCCGACAGAGCATGGAATAAACCAGCTTCAGGAATGTAAACGTCTCAAGGCATTAAGGGCATAATAACACCTAGTAACTGTCACACGCTAGATGCAAGGGAGTACCCCTGACAAACCTGCAAGACGATGTTCTGCCATCAAGGCAGCTGCCTTACCAGTACGGTACCAACAGCACTCAGGTGCGGCGTGCTGTGCAATCAGTGGCACGGAAACGATGCAGCCCCATCCGCCCTCAAACAGCAAGCAGCAGGACTGGGCGCAAGGATGCATGAGAAAGGCTCCGAGTTAATGATGCAACTGCAGTGCTGTCAACCTACCCCCGACCAGTGGGAACGTATGCTCGGCCGCATGCGCTGTGATATGTTTTGCATTGCATGCGCTCCTTCACCATGCCACTGCCTGCCATGCTGCACCTCGGCCCCTGACCCGCGGGCCACCAATTGCTTTGGTACTGATGAGAGCCCGTGCTGCAAGCACATACCAGCCAGCGAAAGCAACCACGAGGTTGCGCGAAAAGCTACTAGCAAAGCAAAGACACCAGTTTTCTCAGTGCCGTAAATGATATGGCTTCCCTTCCACCGTCGTACACCTTCATCCACGTCCTCATGTTGTCCCCTGACCGGGGCACGTAACATACATACCGCTGCAACCTGCCACCACATGCATGCCCATTCCAGCAGCAGCACAGCTGCCTCAAGGCCTGGTGCTCCACACGGGCTTCCTAGGCAACAGGCCGGCAGACGACAGCCCAGCACAAGCCGTCATGGCCGTCGCCCAATACGCTCCTTACCGAAACGCTCAACCCCACGCTCAACCTCACAAACAACCAAAGCCGTCAGTACCATACCAAAAAATATTACCGGTATCTACCTACAGACCAACGCAGCGCACGCATTCCTTGGATCACACACTTCTCCGCGGACTGATTGTTGCGCAGCTTACTTGGGCGCGGCGATGGTAACTGCCGGCACCTTCATCCCGTCAGCCGTCAGCTCCTTCTCGCCGTCCATGTCGACGCTGGAGTCGGTCTCGGGCACGTATCGCTTGCCGTAGCCCAGCAGCCGCTCGAACAGGGACAGGTAGCGCGGGTTGACAGCCTCGCCTGCAAAAGGACGAGCAATCCAATTTAGCTTATTTATTTTATCAGATTTTCGGGTAACAATTGGAGGCAGGCGCTCGAACAGGGACAGGTAGAGGGGGTTGACGGCCTCGCCTGTGGGTAGCGGTTCGGGGAGGGTGGAGTGAGGCGCGTGAGAAGCAAGCCAAGCGGACAAAGCTGTGGCAGGTACTGGCAGCGGATACAGGCGGGTAATGTCAACACGTGATGGCCTTCGTCCGCCAACCACGCCATTGGCCTACCATGCCGCACAGCTTGGACTTCATGTCCCCCAACACTACAAGGATAACTGGTGAGCAACACACCTAGCATTCAGAGCATCTTCATCGTTCAGAAAGGAGGAGGAGACTACATCATGCATGTGTGTTGCTCACCAGGTAGGCGAGGTGCGGTTTCCTCACCCTTGTCTCCACCAACCCACATCCGCTAACCCACACCCGTTAATACACACTCACCGGTGTAGGCGTCGTGGTGTCCGTCGAGGATGGCCAGCCAGCGGCGGTCACCCTCGCGCAGGTCCAGGCCCGTCACGTCGGGGATGGTGATGATGGTGAGGATGACGCCTGGCAGGGGAGCGCGAGGAGTCAGTTGAGTCAGTTTGGCGGGTGTTTTGGTGGGCCAGGACACGCCGGCTTGTGGGCCTCGTGGGTAGACACTGTCCAGTCTTCACTTGCCCACGCCCACGACCGGATTCCTGCAGTCCACTCAACCACTCACCGGCCAGACCGCAGAAGGCACTGATCCAGAACTTGATACCGCACACCCTACTCCCTCGCTCAAGGGCGTCAAACGCACCCCACTAACCCAACACGCTGTTAACCCACCCGCCAGACCGCAGAAGGCGCTGATCCAGAACTTGACGCGGTTGTCCACCATGGCGAACACCACACCGGCCACCAGGGCGCCGGCCTTGCCCACGGCCGCGGAGAAGCCGTGGCACATGGAGCGCACCTGCGGGTGGGGGCAGGGGGCGCAGGGGCGATGGGTCGTCAGGACAGACAGAGAGGCAGGGGATGGGCAGCCGAGACAGCAGGCAGCAGAGACACAGCAGGGAGTCGGAGGCGGCGGAGGAGCCGTGGCAGGTCAAGCGAACCCGCTGTGTTCCTTCATCCATCTTGGGGAAACTCCTTACCTCGGTGGGCGCCAGCTCGGCGGGCAGCAGCCAGGTGGTGGCGTTGGGGCCGAACTGCCCCCAGAAGGACGAGAAGTAGTACAGGAACTGGAACTGTGGGGGCGAAGGGAGAGGGGGAAGGGGAAGGGTGGGGTCAGCAGGGAAGGGATAGCGGGCGAGATCGGGACAGGCAGATCGCTTGGGCGTGGGGAAGAGGCGTGGCTGGTGCGCTGGCGGTGCAGCGAGGAGGCAGCAGTGCGCAGGCAACCCGTTGGCAAGACGGCAGAACAGCACCTCTGGCTGGTGCTGGCAGGCGCACACACAGGAACGACGCAAGACATGCGAAGGGCGCCAAGACATCAGCGCTACTCACCGCGTGGATCCACTTGGGGGTGCTCAGCTCCGTGTAGCGGACGGCGCAGATGAGGAAGAGCACGAACTGCGTGGATGGGAGAGGGGGTAGAGCAGCGACGGGGGTGTGGTTAGCGTATTGTCAAGAGGGCAACTGCACACGGGGTGCCAGGAGGCTACCCGCTCGGTACAGCACAGCGGCTGGCACGTGGCCATGTGGCGGCACGGCTGTGGGTGCCTTAGCAAACAGACGGCAGCGGCGCGGACCATCTCACTCCCCTTACAAACCCAGCATGCAGTGGATAGACCTGTCTTCACGAGCTCTCGTTTCCCCACACCCCGTTCCCTGCCACCCACCATCCAGGCGAAGCCCATGCACTGCATGCGCATGCGGCCCATCCACTGCGGTACATGCACCAATACACGTGCCTTCCCAGCCCCCATGATAGCCCACCACCCACCATCCAGGCGAAGCCCATGCACTGCATGCGCATGCGGCCCATCCACGGCTTGTCAATTGTGAAGGCGGCGAAGTAGTAGCCAACCAGCGCCACGGCGCTGTTGAGCAGCGTCCACTCAAGCACCTCAATCAGGCCGGCCTTGGGGTTGATGATCTGCACAAGGGAGGCGCACGAACCACCGGAACCAGGGAATCAGGGAGTTGCAGCAACACGCAAGACCTGGGCCATTGATGTCGTGCAACGGCGCCACTGAGGCCAAAAAAACCCCACTTCACACTTCTTGTTGAACGTTGCAGGTAGGTTTGAAGCTTCGGTCGAGAGACGCACCTTGATGAAGGTGCCCTGGAACAGCTTGTTGCCGTAGAAGGCGAAGTCCCACACGAACCAGCTCATGGCGGTGCCGAAGTTGCGGTGCCAGTAGTACTTCATCAGCAGACCGAACTTGCGCATCTGCACGCCGCGGTCGACCTGAGAGGGCAGGGGTGAGCGAGCGGGGCGAGTCAGTACACACAAGGTGTAAGGGGTTAGGGACTGGGTTGTGCGCCAGGTAAGCAGGCTGCACGCCACATTCGACTTCAGGGTTGAGGGAATCGTGGCATGGCACACATCTGCACGCCGCGGTCAACCTACGTCAACAGGTGTGAGCGGGAGGGGCGAGGGGCGGGTCAATGCCGCGGAAGGCGTGGGTATTAGAGACTGGGTTGTTCGCCAGACACGCGAGGTGCACGCCACACTCGACGCATGGTGGAGGCAGGAGCGGGGCGTAATGAACGTGTCCCGCCCGTGCTCCACGTGACACGTACTTTGCGCCCCACCCTCGCACGCACGCACACACGCATTGCCCTCCCACCTGTCCGCCCATGGCCTCTAGCCTCACGCTTCTTCTGCCACCCCCACAAAGCACGCCCGACCTTCGCTGTGCTACACCACACTCTAATACACTATTTCCCACATCACACAGCACACGCTCCCACCTGGCCGCCCATGGCCTCCAGCGCCTCACGCTTCTTCTGCCACACGGCGCTCTCGCGCAGCCTGCGGATGCGGCACAGCCGGATGCCCGACAGTCAGAGAATCTTCAAATCAGAAGGCGGGCAGTAGCGGTACAGATGCAGGATGCCAGCTAATCAGTCAACTCAGTTGGACCCCTGCCAGCCATCGAACCAGTCACACACCTGAAGATGCGGTACAGCAGGATGCCGATGAGCGGGATGAGGCCGATGGCGTACGACAGGCGCCACGTCACCTCTAGCGCGTGGTCGTCGTACGGCGCAGAGTACTGGTGGAAGCCGGCCATGATGGCTGCGGAGGAGAAGGGAGGGGGAGGATTAGCCGAGTAGGCGAGAGGCAGGAGAGCACGAGGGGGGGTGCGGAACGTCGACTAGGTTGCTCCCAGGTCAGGATGGCGGACATCAGCACCCACCCACACCATAGTTGAGCACCAATGATAACCGCCGAGTGGACCAGGCGGCCCAAGCGACCATCAACATGCTCTCGCGCAGCTAACCCGCATGCTCACGCCCGCATGCTAACCCACATCGCACTTAACCCACCAATGATGACGGCCGTGTTGACCAGGTTGCCCCAGCCCCGCATGCTGTGACCACCAGCACCCCTGCTAACCCACACCCACGCTAACCCACACCACGCTAACCCACCAATGATGACGGCCGTGTTGACCAGGTTGCCCCAGCCCTGCATGGAGTGCTAACCCACACCCACACCATTGCTAACCCACATCGCACTAATTTAACCCACCAATGATGACCGCCGTGTTGACCAGGTTGCCCCAGCCCTGCATGGAGAACACCAGCACCACCGTCTCCCCGCGGCGCTTCTGCAGCCTGGCGCTCGACTCGGCGCGCTCGTTGGCCGAGGTGGAAGCCACAGGGTACTCGCCACCCACACCGATGCCGAAGATGAACTGCACGGCGGTGAACATGGCCCACAGCGCGCGGTCGTTGGGGCCGTCGGACGCCACGATCAGGATGCCGCCTGTGCAGGGACGGGTGGGGAGGGGAGACGGGAGAGTTAGGTCAGAGGCCTGGTGGGATCGTCCCAAGCTACAACGAGTAGGTAAAGGGCCGTGGGGCAAGCGGCAGTGGGATCGTGAGGGGTAGGGTGTACGCGGAAAGGAGTGGGTAAACAGGCAGGGTGCAGGGGATGCCCCACGCAGCCGTACGGTGCGGCACCGTACGACATAAGGGTACGACACGGGGCAAGGACTCACCGACACACATGGTGGCGGCCGTGAGCACGCTGCCCCATTTCCGGCCGAGTCGGTCCGCGAAGAAGCCCAGGAAGATTTGGCCTGTGGGGGATTAGGAGGTGTGGTGTGGGGCACAGACAGGGCGTCAGGCTCAGGCGCCGGGACGGCAAGGCGTGCACCGAGTGGTGACGGGGGATGAGGCGTTGAGGAGCTGAATTGCCCTTGAAAGGAAAGTCCAGCATGGATGGCTGCTGCTGCTAAGCACACTATCCAGCAGCCGAGTCAGCAGGGACATGGGCAGCCGGCGCAGACTAGCAGTGTGACGGCTCTTGTGCTGTGTGCATACGTGCTGCACAGCGTACGGCACACCCGGGGTTGCACCTACCCGCGATGATACCGCACACTTGGGTGTACGTGATACTGTCCGAAAGCGACACGGGGCAGGTCTTGTGCGCCTTCCAGCAGTCGGCGTACTCCACCTTCCACAGGGACGACAGGTTCCTGTCAGCAGAAGGGCAAAGCAACAGCAGCAGCAGCGGCGTTAAGCAGGAGTTGGCGCGGCTGGTGGCGTGAAAGGGAGGCAGGGCGGGAGACGGAGCAAAGGCGTGCGCAGGCGCCGAGGGTGGCTGGTAGCGTGTGGGGCGCACAAGGCGGCACCGCAAGACGACCGGGTGCAGTTGCTGAGCGACAGACAGGCGTCTTACCCGACGGCGAACACGAAGTAGGCCTCGCAGAACTGTGAAGGTTGCAGCGGGGGAGGGCAAGGGCGCGAAAGTTATTTTGCGGTCTCGCCTTGTCGCGCGACGGGTAATTGGGTGCAGGTGGCAAGGCCATACGCCAGTAGTAAGCCATACAAGGTGTAGTAGGCGCAACGACAGCCTCCTAAGTAGCTCATAAGTTCGCAAGGGCACTAGCCGCCGGCGATAGCCTAGAACGCGCTTACCATGCCAAGCCCCGGAATCATGAACGACCCCAGGAACTGTATGAGCCTGCAACATGACGCGAGCGTTGCGGAGTCATGTACTGCGCCGTAGGCTGCCGTTCCGGACGCACAGGGTTGGAAAGGAGTGGTCTGGGGTGTGGCGCCCGACATGCACACCTGATTATGGGATTGGAGTGCAGCGGCGCCTCTGGCTGCGCTGCTGTTTCTTGTTTTTGTTGAAGCAGCACTAAGTCAGCCTTCTTCAGGCTCTTCTCCATCCCATCCGTCCTCTCCGAGTCCGTCTTGTTCAGCGCCATGGTGGCGCTGTAATGCTGCTGGGCACTTGCTGCTCTAGAAGAGCTGCCAATATGCCTCTACACCACACAGTTTCGTGACTGGGCCTGTCATATGCAACTCCGCCGCAGACACCGCCTCTTGTAACCCGTCACTCCCGGCTGAGGAATCGTTCACGAATATCCTGTACGGCCCATTAGATGCCTTTCAGGCTCGAAATGCGTAAATGATTGTTTGTTTTACGCTGATGTATGGAAAAGCGCTCCAGCGCGCTGCCTCAAAGCTGGGGTCAATGCCGGACTCCACACCTCGTACACGTGCCGAGTGGCATCATTTGTCAGCTTGCTCCTAACATGCGCGTGCAAGATACCTCACAAATTCATGTTGATTCAATACACTGTCTAAAAGCCTGCGAGGCGGCTTGACCGTCGACATGAGCTCGGACCCATCCCCGCATCTTTCATGAGGAGAGGAATATAATGGTGTGGCGTCGGACCCGGTTGGTTGTGCATACGAGGCATCGCCCGTATATCACTGTTCCTGTCACCTCCCTCTCCTCGAGCTGCCGAAACGAGGTGTGACGTTTCAGCTGCATTCCAGCGTCGTGCATTCCCGGAACTGCGCGGCTCGCCACGTGCTGTACCAGGCATGCCGCTGCGCTGAACACATGCCGGGTTACACTAAGGCGCTGAGCGGGACGACTTGTTGTTCGCCAATCCTCGGCAAGTCGGCATGCTACTTTCAGCCCGCTCCGAATGGCGACGGAAGGCGCGATTGACTACTTGAGACAGCACATCTTGCCAACAACATAGGGAAGCTCACAGCGCGTTGTCCATTTCCAACGTTACAGCATGCATGGCACACACATGTCGCACGCGGCGACCCCCTCTCCTAGACCACGCCCGGACTGCGTACACGGTCATTACACCGTCGATAGCGCTGCCCGCCGTCCGCCACAGCGCCACAGCGCTCGCTTTATGACATGCGAATGACCACCTTGCCCAGGTGCCGGCCACGTAGCATGTAGTCCACCGCATCTGTGACGCCTTCCACGCCCTACAAGCATCCGCAGCGCCCAGGGCAGGGGTAGGGGTAGGGGTCAGTGGCCATGGGGGTGTGTGACGGGGAGGGGATGGGGGTGCAGGCTGGTTGGGGGGTGGCTCGGCGCGTGGCACGACGCCTGAAGCTACGTGGAGGTGGTGCTAGGGCACGGTAGGGTGCGCTTGGGCGTCGCGTGCGGCACCGAATGACGTCTGTCCAGCGTCTGGAGTATTAGGTACCCCATGAGGTACCAAACGCCAAAACCCGAGCGGGCGGGCGTGCAAACGGCGTAAACTCAGCAACCGGCCAGTCTGCACCCAGGGGATAGGGGAAGGCAGGGACAAGGGGCGGACTCAGCCCACACATGTTGTCCGCACCCCAGGCCTGTGAGGAATGTGTAGGATGTACCCGGGCTCCGGCCCTCCCCTACCCTAACGGGCTATTGGCACCTGTACAGTGTTCATGGGAATGCTGCAATGTGTTTAGGATGTGAAGGTGGGGTGACCCGCACGTCCGCAGCCGCACACCTGCTCTCTGTGCCCCTGGTCCTCGGCAACGCCACCCTGCCAGTGCGTACCTGCTCTCCAAGCCCGTGGCCTGTGCTAACCCCGGGTGCAGGTAAAGGCGTTTCCTTGACTCCCAGATGCCTACCACGCTTCCCTTAATACACACCTGCGGCCGTGCCTTAGCTGTCGTACGTACGCACCTGCTGTCCGTGCCCCTGGTCTGTGGCCACCCGCAGTCGGGCCTCTGCCCCAGGCCCCTGCTCTGCCCTGCCCCACCTGTCATAGATACACACCTGCCGTCCGTGCCCCTGGCCTGCACGACACGGTCCTGCCCTGCCCCACCTGTCCTTAATACACACCTGCCGTCCATCCAGCCGGCTGATTTGCACCATAGCCTCGGCCAGTAATCTTCTTCCCGGAGATGGTAGTGAGTGACACTATCCTATATGCCTGCTTGCAAGGGATTCAATATATCCCATTCCCGCACCGCATCCGCTACACACCTGCCGTCCGTGTCCCTGGTCCGTGACCACCCGCAGTCGGCCCTCGGGGGCTGCCCTTCCCCCACTAGCGCACGTGTTACCCGTGCCCCTGGCCTGCACGACACGTCCTGCCCTACCAGACCTGTCCTTAATACACCTCTGCCGTCCGTGCCCCTGGCCTGCACGACACGTCCTGCCCTCACACATAACACACACCTGCTGTCCGTGCCCCTGGCCGGCACGACACGTCCTGCCCTCACCTGCCGTCCGTGCCCCTGGTCCGTGATGACCCGCAATCGGCCCTGGCGGTGCAGCTCGAACACGCGGCGGCGGCAGCGCACGATGGACTTGAGGTCCTGCAAGTGGAGTAAGGATCGGTACCTAAATGTGTCGATTGATGTTGATGGCACGTGTATCATGACTACGATGTGGTGGCTATGGTGGAGTGCGGTACACTGCCTTTACGAGCGAGCCTATATCCATCTCCCTTATGAAGACACGGCGGCGGCAGCACACAACCTGGCACAACCAATCCTGCCAGCAGGGGGTACACGTAAAACGCGAGAAACCGTGTGAGGCGTCAGGGAAGCACGGAAACGGAACGCTAGTGCCTGCACGTGACTGCCAGCAGGGGGATGGCGGGTGTGGTGAGAGCAAGGGTGCTTGGCGGTAAAGCATTGGAAGCAGCCACGGCAATGGGAGAGCATGGGAGGACTCGGGGCAAGGAGAAGAAGGGTGTCAGTGTGGGGCTGTTGGGCGTGTCGGTGAGGTGTCCCCCGGCTGGGCTACCTGGCTGTACTAAATTCCACGCTTCCACCGCAGGCACGCGCAAACCATCATCAGAAGGGTAGCTACTCCTCCCTTATTATGCTGCCCGCTTCCGTGCACAGCAGGTCACAGCGCGTAGCACAGCAAGGGAAAGGTGGGTACCAGCGTACCACCGATCACCGCGCCCACTGCCACCGCACGCAACGCCCATGGGGCAAGCGTCATCCGCGTTGCCACCAAGCCCCTTGTCCCCAGCAAGCGTAGCCCCAAGTACTTGTACAGCAGGCGGCCCCTCAGTCCCCGTGGGCATCCCTCGTCCATAACCCTCCCTGGGGACCCACCTTGGGCCAGACCTGGCCGATGATGCGCTGCCGCCCCCGCTGAACGGTGTTAACCCACATCATGTCGACACACCCCGCAAGACCACCGCGGATGGCTCACCTTGGGCCAGACCTGGCCAATGATGCGCTGCCGCCCCCGCTCCACGTTGATCCCGCGCCAGAACAGGTCGGCACATGGGGGGACCTCCCCTGCATCGCCCAGGGGGACCTCCCCTGCATGCGACCCCGCCGCGCCGTTGCCGCCGACGTCGCCGACAGGCCTCCCCGCACGCCCCTCCGCCCCTGCCTCCCGCCCTGTCCCTGCACCTGTACTGCAGCCATTCGGGGTGGCTCTGCTGCCGCCACTGCTGCTGCTGCTGCCGCCACTGCTGCTGCTGCTGTTTCCTTGCTCGGCCTCCCAGGTGTGTGGGTACTCCGAGATGTACCCCACCTGCGACGGTCAGGAGGTTGAGGGTGGGGGTTAGAAACCGTTAGCAACCGTCAGCGCCAGGGGATGCGGGCGTCGTGTAGCTCCATCGGAGGAGCCGATCCGCCGAGTGTTTCTACGATCCGTTCAGCACCCAAGCCCACGGTCCCAAGGCATGCAGAAGCAGCACATCCCGCCGGCGCTACAGACCTGCACACGTGCGATGCCTGCGTGCACATGCGCCCCACTTGACCATCCTCCCTCCTCCCCACGCCCTGCCCCTCCGTACGAACTCCTGCCGACCCCCGCTGCACCACTTGAACCCCGTGGGGTCAGTGTCGCGCGCCTCCCGTCCACAGTTGTGATTCTGCTCCTACACACGAGTATCCACACACCCTGCGTAACAGGATCTATAACCGGGCACCGTGCTCCTGCAGCAGCCGTCCATCCGGCGTGAAGCAGCTCTGCAGGTCCGCCCAAACCCTCGTACACCACATCCGCACGGCATCAGCTAGTACACAGCTAACACGCACCTGCAGCAGGCGCCCCTCCGGCGCAAGGCAGCTCAGCAGCTGCTGCCTCAGCGCACCGCCCACGCCCTCGTACATCACAACCGCACCGCACCAGCTACGGTAATACACAGCTAACACGCACCTGCAGCAGGCGCCCCTCCGGCGCCAGGCACCCCAGCAGCTGCTCCCTCAGTGCTCCGCCCACGCCCTCGTACACAACGTCCGCACCGCCGGGGTGCCGCCGCAGCAGCGCCGCTGCAACGTCCTGTTTAAGGGTGTGTAAGGGACGAGTACCATTATTCATAGCAGAGACTGGGATTGGGTATCATGTTTGGTTGCTGTATATGGCACATCCCATTCTACTCCCTAGCGGGGAAGCCGCAGCAGCGGGTCCGCGACTTCATGCCTAGGGGCCTAGAGCGTGGAGGGCGCGTGGGAGATGTCGGGACAGGGAGGGGTACAGCGTAGGGCACGGTTCACCACCGCAGCAGCGCCGCGCGCCGTCCTGCCCTGGGCACGTAGGAAATGTGGGGGTGGGCAGGTCCGACAGGTTCAGGGTGCAGGGTACAGCAGGGTACGGCAGGGTTAAGCGCCGCAGCGGCGCCGCCACGCCGCCCCTTTGCGTGGCAGGGCAAGATGTGGTAGTAACTTCCGTTGCGTTGGCTGGCAAGGGATACGCGTCCTCCTGGGATGGCGCAGTGTCAGTGTGCCGGGGAGACATCCCATGCATGAGGGCACGTGTGGAACGAGGGGAAGCCGTTTTAACGCGCCAGAGAGTCACGAGACCGCGACCACGGGTGTGTGTACGACAGGGGGGGGGGGGGCGGGTGGGATGCTGGGTGGGATCTCGTTCCCCAAATCCCGCCTTGTGCAAAATCGAGGGATGTAAATGCCGGTGTTACGTGCCCGTACCGGTAGCCGTACCCGTACCCGTACCCGCATGAAGCCCACGGCCATGTCAAATCATCGGCGCACGATGTGGCTGGATCTTCCTCGACGACCCATCCCTCACCCACCAGCCCCTGCGTGTAGTCAATGACGGTAGCTGCCCCCAGCTCCGAGACAAGCTCGCATTGTGCGAAACCGAGGGCTCATGACCGTGTTACGTGCCAGACCCACCTCCCACAGAACCCAGCAAAAGCCCATTGCCGCGTCCCATCCTCGGCATACAACGTCCCCCACACCCACACCCACGCCCCAGCCCCCACACCCACACCCACGCCCCAGCCCCCATACTCACCGGCTCCTGCGTGTAGTCAATGACGGTGGCTGCGCCCAGCTCCGAAACCAGCCCCGCCTTGTGCGGCCCGCCCACCACCGCCACCACGTGTGCGCCCGCCGCCGCCGCCAGCTGTACGGCAAGGTGGCCGGTGCCGCCCGCCGCCGCCGTAACCGCCACAACCTCCCCCGGCCGGACGCGCGCCGTGGCCTGCGGAAAAGATCGTCAAGGGAAGGCGCAAAAAGCGAGGGATTAGCGTAAGGCGTCAGGGAGTCACGGAAACGCTGATACCTGCACGCGAGAGACAGTTACGGTGATTGGCAGTCGACAGCGACATGGCGTGTGGGGGATGGTGAGCTGGGGGGCACACGCGCGCCCTGGCCTGCGGTCCGATCGTCAGGGGATGGGAAGTAAGAAATTAATTGCAGTCTGCACAGACGAGCCTGGAAAGACGCACATACCGGCGTTGTCGTTTATTGGCTGGGCGCGAGCTGTTGGCGTGGCCCCGCACCCGCCTCAACCTCCCCCTTGTGGATAGCCTTGACCCTCACACCTACGCTCCAGCTATCCGTCCCACTTTCCTTACGCCTTACCGAACCCCATGCACACACTCGCTTCGCCCAGCACCCCCCTCTCCTCGCGGCCAGCGCCGCACAGCGCCGTTACACCTGACAGTGTCAGCGCCGCCACCTGCGGCCCCGCGCCCGCCCCTCCGGCACCCACTACCGGTACGAGGAACCCCTTGTACACTCCTCCTAACCTCCACGCCCCCACCTTGGACAAACTTCCCAAGCCATACGAGCATATCGCCCGCACGGATGCCTCCGGCTTTCCTCCACCCCCACCTCCAGAACCCAATACGCAGTACCCCACCACTCACCTCCCGCGCAACACAGGCCGTAACACCCGACAGCACCAGCGCCGCCGCCTCCCGCCCCGCATTCGCCTTTCCCCGCCACACCCCCGTCCGCGGGCGTAACGGTCTCCCCGTGGTGCCCTTCGGTATCGATCGTTGCTTTCTCTTGTCCACCTCAACCTCTCCCGTCACTTTGCGTGGTAGTTACTCCCTCCCCCCTCCTTCACTAACCTCCAACGCAACACAGCCTGTGACGCCTGACAGTATTAGCGCCGCCGCCTCCGGCCCCGCGCCCGCCCCAACAGCCCACGCCAAAAGAACTCAGCGCTTGACGTTTCTTCCAGCACCTAATACCCCGTGCACTCAATCTCCGCTACCACCCCACGCCTTCCTCCACTTACCTCCAGTGCCGCACAAGCCGTGACGCCTGACAGCACCAGCGCCGCCGCCTTAGGCCCCGCACCCGCCTCGCCCCCCCCCCCCTCTGTGGCGAGCCTTGACCTCCCTGTGGCGAGCCTTGGCCTCGAACTCCTACGCTCCAGCTATCCGTTCCACCTAGCACACGCTGTACTACTTGTGTTTAGTCACCCCTTACCCCACGCACACACGCGCTTTGCCCAACACCCCCCTCCTTCACTCACCTCCAGCGCCACACAGGCTGTAACGCAGCACCAGCGTCGCTGCCTCTGGCCCCCCGCTAGTGACTCCGTCCCCCATTGACAGTAAACTACTCGTGTACCCCAACGGCCACTCTACCCCACGCCCCCTCGTCCACTAACGTCCAATGCCGCCCGCCCGGATGCCCAACCCCGGGCTTCCACCAACCCCCACTCCCATAACCATACGCGATACCCTACTGCTCACCTCCAGCGCCACACAAGCGGTGACGCCCGACAGCACCAGCGCCGCCGCCTCCGGCCCCGCAGCCGCCTCGCCGTCCCCCACGGGCGTCACGAGGGCGGCACGCGCCGTGACGTACTCCGCAAAGCCGCCCGCGCCGTTGACCGCAACCGCCTGGCCAACCGACAAACCGCCAACGCCCGGGCCAAGCGCTGCAACCACGCCAACGGCCTCGGCGCCCAAGGGGAATCCCTGCGAGGGTGGTTTGGAAGGCCGCGGCGATTAAGAAGGCTTGCAAGTGCGTGGAGCGAGCTCAGCTGCGCGTAGCAGCACGTTCCAATGGTAGCCTTAATGCAGGAAAAGGCGTACTCGCCCGGCGCCCCGAACGTGTGCACCCTGTCACGTGCCACGTGCCACGTGCCGGCCCGGCCTGTCCTGCCCCGATGCTCACGCAACGGGCCCCCCTCTATACCCTATTGGCGGCGAAGGCATACTCGCCCCGCACCAGAAACGCTGGATTCCCACATATCCGCCCCCGCCCTGCCACGATGCACATGCAACCGCCCCCCCGTTCTCCCCTGTTGACAGCGTGGGCGTTTGTGGAGCGTTTGTGGAGCGTGGACGTTTGTGCTTATTGGTGTGGAATGAGGTCTGTACCCTATTGGCGGCGAAGTTGTGCTTCTCCCCCACCACACCACGTGCCCGATCCAGCTGGCCAGGCTAATTGACTGTCCTTATTCCCATCCCCGCACCCTCACCTTCAGCACCCTGTTCGCTGTCCGCACCCTCTGCCCCCCTGTTGGCCGCAAAGGCGTACTTGACCCACTTCTCCACGGACCCAATGTTTTATCTACTACTATGCTTGTTCGTCCATCCCCGAGTCCGCACCTTCAGTCCCCTGTTCGCTGCAAACGCGTACTCGCCCCGCGCCCGGAACGTCTCGCAGCCGCCGTTGACGCCCGCGTAGGTGACACGCACCAGCACCTGAGGGGTGTTTGGCGTGAGGAAATTTGCGTGTGTATGTTGGGGAGGTGAGCGTGGGATAGGATATTGTGGGGTGCTCGAAAAGAGGTGAGGGTGCTTTTGACGGCCGGATGAGCAATTGCAGGGCGTGGGTTGCGGGGACGGGGCCAGGGCAGGAGCGAGTGGGACAGAGCCTGGGTGCGCGGTGGGCGGGGGTTTTGCGGTTGGCATTGACGCCTGCATACGGTAGGTAACGCGGCTCAGCACCTGTGGCAGACAAGCCTCTGCGGGGCGTGCTGTGTGCAGGCGCGGGGCAGGAGCACGTGACCGGGTGTTGGGATGCGCGAAAGTGAGGATGGGGCCGGCTGTGCGGGAGGGATGGGTATATAGACCACGCGGACCCACACCAGCAGGGGGTTGGTTGTGCGCGGGTGGGGCAGGTGCATGGGGCATGGTGTAGGGGCGCGAAAGGAAAAAGGGGCGTAGGGTGTGCTGGAGAGATGGGTGTAGTTCTTACGGATGAGTACCTGCAGGGGCCAGGGGCGCGCACGGGGACGGCAAGAGCATGGGCTTACGAGGAGGGAGGAGGGAGCCGGATGCGTTGCAGAGATGGAAGGGTGTGGGTGTGCTTTCCACGGACGATCACTCGCAGGGGGGCCAGATGTGCGTGGATGCGGGCCAGGGGCACTGGCATGATTGTGGGGCACGGAAGATTGGGTGGTGCACACGTGTAGTGTTGCAGGCAGGGCCTGGTGGTGGTCATGGAAGCTGTGGAGGTACGGTGGCCGTCCACCAAGTGCTTGGTTGGAAGGGGGCTTGAACACATCGGACAAGGGGAAGGCGTGCGGGTTTGGAGGTGTGGGAGGAGCGGCGGTGGCGTGCCGTGTGGCAGCGTACCGTGTGGTAGCTTGCAGCAGGGGAGGTGGCCTATGACACAAGGGGCGCACAGGGGCGCACCGCTCCCCTGGCTGGCAGTGCCGTGGTGCGTGGTGCAAGGACTGTGCGTGTTATACCGGTGAGCATCCGACCTACCTCCCCAGGTCCGGGCGGGACCAGCTCGACCTCCACCACCTGGGCAACCTCCCGGAAGCTTCGCCCACATTCGCGCGCTACAAGCCGGCGGAAGGTGCTGGGAAGCTGGGGTGTTGCAGCTTGGTGCTCCGGCGCTGGGTGCTGGGTGGTTGGTTCGAGCTGGGCGGCAACGTTCGCTAGTGCGGCTTGTAAACGGACGCTGCGTCTTGTACGCTTATTAGTATGTACTGTTGGGTTTGTACAGCCGGTGTGTGGACAGGCCGGGGCGCGCCAGGGCGCTCGGCGAAAATCCTGCTGCCTTGCAGGGCACGGAGCTTTGTGGAAGTTCAGATAGTACATGATAGCATGTCGTGTTGATGTGTTTCAGCAATGGAGTAACTGCCGTCGCGTCGTGTCGCTTGGGTCGCGTCCGGGCGATGCTCCGAACCCATCCTTTCACTTTCGACTGGGGCCCAGACGCAGGCTCTATCGTGGGGTGCACATTATATGCTTACAGGATTTGTACTTGAACAACCCATACTATTATCTCCCAAGACAAAAGCACCTGCCTTTCGATCACCTGTCGCTTGACCTCAGCTACGCGCCACTGCCGCTGCCGAGTAGCATCAAATATTCGAGGACCACTCCGAGCTGCCTTGATCAAACTTTGACAACATGGCGGTGAGAATCATACACACAGTCTATCGTCATGCCTCGGGCAATGTGCTTCTGGGCTAGGCAGTGGACTATCTCACACCCATTCGCGTGCCTCAAAATTCTGGTATAGGGGGACTTTGCTGCGTTTGAGGCGAAGATGAAGGCTTCGGGCCTCAGCGAGGCTGCCATTGCAGCTTTCAAGAAGAACTATGACCAGCTCGTTGCTGGCGTGACTGGTATGGTAAGTGCATGCATAATACGGTATAACGGAATTGTCTTTGCCGTTGGTATGGGTCAGGAGCCAGTTGGCGGGAGCAGCGAGGGCTGTTGCATGTCGCACAGCACACGTGTCATGTCACCCGGATCAAAACCAGCCCTCTTTTACAGCTGGAGTTACACTTACAGTTACTGAGGAGGCCACGAGGAGGCTTACGAGCTGCGCTGGTACCAGCAAAATCTGGTTCCACAATACGTGTCCACACTGCTGGTTGCCTTGCTGCACTACACACCCGCCGCACACCTGCTGCCCTGGCCCCACCCCACGAGCCACGACGCCTCCCGCTCGCCAGTTCACACGCCCTGCACCACACAATCCTGGAACTCCGTCAAATAAACAACCATTACAAACACAACGCAACATGCTGAACTATTGTCGCCATTGTACCAGGCAATAAGGCACATGTCCCTATACCCATATCCAATGTTGTACAAGGCCATGTGTGCACCCACGTGTAGATCGCAGAGCGCGAGATTGACAGTGCCACACGCCTTGTACCACACTGTCATGCACATGCTCGTTTTTATGAAGTAACTAATACTTATGCAATGAACGCATCCGTGCACAGGTCGCCGAGAGCGAGATCGACAGCGCCTCCGGCCTGCCCCAGCTGGTGGACCTGCCACACGTGTCACCCGCGGACGCAAAGGTGGGGTTAGGCAGTGGTTGATTAGATAGGCGGTTGGATAAATGAGGAGATAGCGGTTGCATGCGGCAGCCCCTGCAAGACCATGCACCTCCGGCCCGGTCCTCTCCTCCCTGCCTCGGGCCTTGCTGGCCCAGACAGCGGAACATGGCCCGGGTCTTTGGTCAGTACTCGGTGTACCGTACAGCAATCTTCCGGCCAGTCTGAAACGGAAATCCGTGTCGTTCTTGGGCGGGTCAGTGCGGGTCATGTGGCAATGCATATCGCATGGTCCTAGCAAAGGTCAAAGGTCACGGGATTTCGGGAATGACCACATCCCTAATCCACCGGCGGAGAGGCAACCAGGGCCCATAAGCCGGATTAGTAAGCGATGGTTTATAGTGGCAGTCGCGCAAGCGCGGGTCTGCCGAGATATTTACGACATGAGCGAGAACCCATGCCGGTAGTGCCCTAGCACACTGTTTACACTTCCCCACAGACGGGAGCACTAGCATGGGGTTGGAGATTTTACCGCAAGAGATACCTAAATCTTTAATTTTACTTGTACCCTGGTCCCCGTTTCCCACACACACTGCTGGCACAAACGGCGGTGCTCAAGCTCAACGGCGGGCTGGGGACCAGCGAGGGGCTGGAGGTCATCCAGCAATGTTTTTTGCTGCATGCTCTACACAATTTCAATCTAGCACCCTGTTCTCCCTCCCTTGCAGACGCTGCTGGCCCAGACGGCGGTGCTCAAGCTCAACGGCGGTCTGGGGACCAGCATGGGCCTTGAGAAGGCCAAGAGCCTGCTGGCAGTGAAGGACGGCAAGACGTTCCTGGACCTCATCGCGGAGCAGGTGGGCGGCTGTGGGTTAAGGCGTGTGTATTAGCTTCTGTGTGCTGGCATGGGGCTAGAGAAGGGCCAAGAGCCTGCTGGCCGTCAAGGACGGCAAGACGTTCCTGGACCTCATCGCGGAGCAGGTGGGCGGCTGTGGGTTAAGGCGTGTGTATTAGCTTCTGTGTGCTGGCATGGGGCTAGAGAAGGGCCAAGAGCCTGCTGGCCGTCAAGGACGGCAAGACGTTCCTGGACCTCATCGCGGAGCAGGTGGGTGGTGTGGGTTGTGGTGTGTGTATTAGCCTGTGTATTAACATAGCACGGCTTGCTGTCGGTCAAGGACGGCAAGACGTTCCTGGACCTCATCGCGGAGCAGGTGGGCGGGGCAGGTGTGGGGTAACGCGTGTGTGTAAGAATCCGTGCGTGTTAGCATGGCCTGCTGGCCATGAAGGACGGCAAGACTGGTCAAGCACATGCGCGCGCCGTGTGCGCTTCGGACACTTTCGTTACTGTTGCTCCCTCTACCCATGGCACTTTCTGGACACGCCGAATGCCGTACCCCACTAGGTCAAGCACATGCGCGCGTCGTACGGCAGCCACGTGCTGTTCACGCTAACACCAATCCATATTTTCCATCCCTACTGACTCATGATATTGTTTCATGTTTGCCGTCATTTTCGCCATGGCAGGTCAAGCACATGCGCGCGTCGTACGGCATCCACGTGCCGCCATGCCGTATCCCGATACTTAGATTATTGTATCATCTCAGCTTGGTTCCGTGTCGTTGTCATACAGGTCAAGCACATGCGCGCGTCGTACGGCAGCCACGTGCTGTTCACGACTAGCAGCAATCCATACGTTCCATGCCTACTGACTCATGATATTTGTTTCATGTTTGCCGTACTTTTCGCCATGACAGGTCAAGCACATGCGCGCGTCGTACGGCAGCAACGTGCTGTTCACGCTGATGAACTCCTTCTCCACATCGGCCGACACGCGGGCCTTCCTGGAGGCCAAGCACCCCGACCTGCTGAAGGTGTGTGTGAGGGGGGTGTATTAGCAAGTTTCGTAGGCACCTGCTCCAGTGATATACGGGTGCAAGGCTTGGGGGCCTTCCTGAAGGCCAAGCACCCTGACCTTCTGAAGGTGGGGAGGGCGTGAGAGAACGGGTGTGGGTTTCACAGCTCAGCTGCCGGCGCATTGCGAGGGAGAGACGGTGTGCAGGGCATCGAGACCCGGGGTGCAGGGCAGCGAGACCCGTACGTGAAATTCGTTGTAGGTTTGTCCACGTGTGCAAGCTGCCGTACGGCTCGGCTGCCCCAATGCCGTACATACCCCTTTACCGCTGCCGTACAGGCGCCGTCCGTCGAGCATTCGAGCTGATGGCATGCACGCCCGCCCTCGCACCCCGTGCGCCACCCGGCGTGCCGTACAAAGCCTCATGACCCTGCCGTACAACGCCGCTGTACTGCTGCCGTACGCGCCTTCCCCACTCCCGTACAGGAGCCGTTCATCGAGCTGATGCAGAACATGTCGCCCAAGGTGGACGCCGCCACGCTGGCGCCCGCCACCTGCCCCGAGCAGCCTGACCTGGAGTGGTAGGTGTTGTGCTGGCTTACCATGAATATTGTAAGTACTAGTGTAAATGACGATTATGTAAAGAAGCCATGTGCAGGACTCCGCCAACTGCCCCGAGCAGCCGGACCTGGAGTGGTGGGTGACTGCCGGCTTAAATCAATATACATTACAATACTAATGCGTAAAGTAACCGTGCGCTGGCCCCCGCCACCCGAACATCATGAACAGCTGGGGCGGAGTCTCAGAATGGGAGACGGGAGCAGAGTTGTGAAAGAGCAGGGAGAATGCAAGGGGGCCGGGCAGGAGGTGCCATGCACGCCGTACGGATTGGTCATGATGTACGGCAGCGTGTGCTGCAGGGCTCAGGCCCGCGTAACCTACCCGGAGCACTAAATTGGGGGGTGGGGCGGGGTTCGAGTAGGTCATAGGAGGAGAGGAAGGTGGAGGGTTCGGGGCGGGGAAGGACTACTATTACGGCATGCGGACCGGGCTCGGGGCAGGGTCGATGGCAAGGCCTCCTGCCAGGTCTATGCACCAAAGCGCACGCCTGCATACGCTTTACCCTAGCGCCCTAGCTCCCTGACCTCCAGCATACGCCCCAGTCCTATGCCCCGGTGGGCCCTGCACCTGGCGGCCACGGCCACATGCCGCCACCTGCCCCTGCTTGCTGCTAACCCACGCCCTGCTAACCCACACCCCACCCAGGTGCCCTCCCGGCCACGGCGACATCTACCCCTCGCTGCTGGGCAGCGGCATGCTGGGCAGGTTCCTGCTGCTGCTGCTAACCCACACCCTGCTAACCCACACTCTGCTAACCCACACCCCACCCAGGTGCCCCCCCGGCCACGGCGACATCTACCCCTCCCTGCTGGGCAGCGGCATGCTGGGCAGGTTCCTGGAGGCGGGCATCAAGTACCTGTTCGTCAGCAACAGCGACAACCTGGGTGGGTTATCCATACATCTGATGCATTGAAGACAACACCGAGGATGTTAGTCCAGCTCTTAGCCATTGTCCAGCATATCATCCCAAGGTGCAATCCTGGACCTGAACATTGCTTGCCGAGTGCTCTGTCACATCTCAACCCACACCCCTCCTACCCCCCTGGTGCCACCCTGGACCTGGACCTGCTGGCATACTTCCACGTCACACCACCTCTCATTCCCATGTCTTAACCCACACCCCTCCTTAATACACACCCCAAGTGCCACGCTATCGCTGGACCTGGACCTGCTGGCCTGCTTCGCGGGCTGCCCCACCTGCCATACCCACATATTAACCCACACCCCTCCTTAATACACAACCCCCAGGTGCCACGCTGGACCTGGACCTGCTGGCCTACTTTGCGGGCTCCGGCAAGGCCTTCCTCATGGAGGTGGGTGGATGCGGGGCGTGTCTGGTGTACGGCACTGCGCTGTACGGCGCTGTACGGCAATGCATCACTGCAGACGTGTGTATCCCTGCTGCCGCATGCCCGCACGAACCGCCTTGCCGCATGGCTGGCAAGGCCCTCCTCATGGAGATGGGAGGCAGCGGGGTGTTTCTGGTGTGTTACATCAGTGCCGACGCGTGTCGTGAGCATCCTCTTCGCCCTCCAACCCAATACAACCTCCCGCACCGTTGGCGGCGAGACATTTCTGTGGTGTACGGCACGGCAGCACTGTACGGCATGGTAGCAGTGTACGACGTCGCAAGTTCTTTGCGACGGAGGGGTGCAGCCCTCTCACACGCGTTGGCCTGCCGTTTCTCCTGGTATGTCGGCACTGATGCATCAGGAATACCATGGGCCCGGTCCGGCAAGGCCTGTGGGCCAGCCCTTGTGGCGCCTGCCACCTGCCATTGCTGCATCCGCTTCAGGGAGGCCGGCCGGTTTCACCCCCAACCCCACCCCATCCAGGCGTGCGAGTGCACTGCCGCCCGAAAAGAATGGCGGTCACCTGTGCGTGCGGCGCAGCGACTGAGTTGCTGGCCTGCATACCGTACCAACCAGCCATGCGTATTAACATTCCCCTGCCCCTTGCCCCCCAGGTGTGCGAGCGCACGGCGGCGGACAAGAAGGGCGGCCACCTGTGCGTGCGGCGGAGCGACGGCAAGTTCATGCTGCGTGAGAGCGCCATGTGCCCCGACGCCGACAAGAAGGACTTTGAGGACATCAAGAAGCACAGGTGGGGGCGGGAGGGGACGGACACCTCGCCTGGAGTGTATTAGGGATGTGCAAACTGGGCGGGGCGGGTTAGGGCGCGGGATGGGCCGGGGCCATGTGCCCCGACGCCGATAAACAGGACGTTGAGGACATCAAGAAGCACAGGTGGGGGCGGCGGTAAGAGAGGGGGGCGGTTCACGGCAGCGCGGCAAAGTGGCGGTGACCTCGAGGCGAGCCTCGCTGTGCTGTAAGCTACCCTTGTGTGCATGCACACGGCTCTGTGGCGTACTGGAGCACCTGTCGCCACCACCTGTGTGTCTTGTTCCCCTCCGCCGTGCAGGTACTTCAACACCAACAACCTGTGGGTTAGCCTCGAGGCACTGCGGGGCACACTGTGGCACGTAGATTTACTCTTAAAAACAATATTATTTACTCCTTAAAACAAATTGTTTCTATATATGTAACTGGAAACCCAATAACGCAGGTACTTCAACACCAACAACCTGTGGGTCAGCCTGGAGGCGCTGCAGGCCACTCTCACCGCCTCTGGCGGCGCGCTGGGCCTACCGCTGATCAAGAACAAAAAGACCGTCAACCCGCGCGACTCCAAAACCACGCCCGTGTTCCAGCTGGAGACGGCCATGGGTTCCGCCATCGAGTGCTTCGACTCGGCAGGTGCGGAGACGTACCGTATAAGAAAGGGTGCTTATGTATAGCAAAATAAGCGCGGCTGTGCGTGAGAGAGCGATAGGAAAAACCTGGAAATGTAGTGGTATTGCCCAGCACCAAGGTGCGGTGTTCCAGTTGGAGACGGCCATGGGGTCCGCCATCGAGTGCTTTGACTCGGCAGGTGGGGGCGCTTCCTACACGCCTTCCTTGTACGGTGTCGTGGTGCGTCAGTGAGGAGGAGAGGGGGAAAGGGGGAGTCGTCGCCAAGGGGTCCGCCGTATCGTTTTTCAACATGGCAGGTAGGCGGGTTTTCCTACTCGGTCAGTGGGCGGGAAGCTGGCTACGCACCGCGGCTCTTCGCGCTTCCCGCGTACCCCCACCCCCTCCCCCCTGGTAATCCCCCGTTCCCGCTTACCGCCCGTCAGTTCAAGTATTATCCAGCTGCAGCCCCTAGCCACGCCACGTACCCTCAACGGAACCTTCTCTCCCTAACCCTCACCCCCCAGGCGCCATCGTGGTCCCCCGCGCCCGCTGTGCGCCCGTCAAGACCTGCTACAACCTCTTTTGTGCTCCGCTCCCTCGACCATCACAAACCATGCCTCCTCCCTCCCCACCTGCCCCCCACCTCCCAGGCGCCATCGTGGTTCCCCGCTCCCGCTTCGCGCCCGTCAAGACCTGCTCCGACCTGTTCGTGCTGCGCTCCGACGTCTACGTCATCGCGGAGGACGCCACGGTGGCCCTGGCCCCCGCACTGGCCACCGCGGGACCGGGAGGGGCGCCCGGGGCCGTGCCGCTGATCAAGCTGGACGACGCGCACTACAAGCTGGTGGACCAGCTCGAGGTGTGTATTAGCGACAGGGTGTGTGTATTACTGTGGGCGTGCGGGTTGGCGTGGGTGTGCGGGGCCGTGCCGCTGATTAGGCTGGACGACGCGCAGTACAAGCTTGTGGACCAGCTCATGGTGTGTATTAAGAAGGGTGTGTGTGTATTAACGTTGGCGTGCGGGTGGGGGTGGGTGCGCGTGCGTGTGTATTGGTGTACGTGGGCAAGGTGGATGACGTGCACTACAAGCGGCTGACCAGCACGAATTACACATGTGTATTAGCGGAGGGGGGGGCGCAGGTGTATTGACGTGGGCGCTTGGGTTTGCGGCTGTTGATGATGCGAGGGCCAGCCCGCACTCCCGTCCCTGGACTTCTGGCCCACACGTCCCACCCTTTTCCTCCGGGCCATGACACATTACGGCCTAGGCTGAAAGGCACCCTGCACCCTACCCTCAGGCGCTGGCCCCCGCGGTGCCCAGCTGTGTATAACAAGGCAATCTACATTCCACCCTTGGACCCTTAGCCCACATTCCCCCACCCTTCCCTGCCCTTTCTCTCCGGGCGCTGGCCCCCGCCAAAGCATGAGGGACTGTTGTATTTTTGGCATTTTATGTTACAATCCAGGCGCATGCACTTGAAACAAAAATAGCTCCCCTCATCGTGTCACCCTCAGGCGCTGGCCTCCGCCATGCCCAGCCTGCTCAATGCCGCTGCCGTGCCCATCATGTGTATTACCAGCCTGTGTATAAGCAGCGTCAACCTGCCCCTCCTACCCAGACGCTCGCCCCCGCCGTGCCCAGCCTGCTCAAGGCCACCTCCGTCACCGTCAAGGGGCCAGTCAAGTTCCAGCCGGGTGGGTGGGGGCGGGGTGCGTGTGGGTGGGGATGAGGTGCGCGCGGGTGGGGTCCACGTGGAACGCCTGGAAACTGGGTGGGGCGGGGTGGGGGCGGGTGGGGTGGGTACGTGTGGGTGCGGGTGGGGTGGGTACGTGTGGGTGCGGGTGGTGTGGTGTGGGTGCGGGTGGGGTGAGGTGCATGCGGGTCGGGTACTGGGGTTCACGTGGAACGCTTGGAAACCGGGTGGTGTGGGTGTGAACTGGGTACACCGTGGTAGTCAGCGCAGGATGGAGAGGGCATGGCGCTACAAGGGGGCATAATACAGGGCCGCCGGGGTAGGGGCACTGCCAGGGTCCAGCCGGGCGAGTGCGGATGTGGGTGCAGGTGCAGGTGGTGTGGGTGGGGTGCGGGTGGGGTGCGGAAGCAGTTATGGGTTCTTGTAACGTGCAGTGCGGTGTGGGTAGTGCGACGCAGGAGTGAGTAGGTGTTGGAGCAGACGGGCAACCGGCAGTGGCACACTCCTTACCCCACCTACAGGCGTGGTGCTGGTTTGCGAGGTGCTGGAGTGGTGCTAACCCACCGCTACATGGGTATTGAGCTTGTTGACGTAGTGTGCTAACAACACACCCTCTCCCGAACCCCCACACGCATGCAGGCGTGGTGCTGGAGGGCGAGGTGGTGGTGGAGGCGGAGGGCGGCGCGCCGGCGGAGCTGGGGGCGGGGACGTACACGGGGGCGGTCAAGGTGGGGGAGAAGGTGGCCGTGCCGGCGTGAGGCGGGAAGGAAAGGAGCTACTGAAGCAGGGGGCGGCAGAAGCATGAGGGGGAGACGTGTATAAGCGCGCAGGACGGGGGGCACGGGTCAAGGTGGGGGAGGTGGTGGCCGTGCCGGTATGCTCCAGTTCATGGAGGCAGTTCAACCTGCATGCTCCAGTTAATGGAGGCGAGTTAACGTGGGGGCGAAGGTGGGCGTGCCGGCGTGAGGGGAAGGAGGACGCAGGAGAAGGGAGCAGCAGGAGCATAAGGGGGAGACGTGTATTAGCGCTCAGGACAGGGGGGCGGGTTGAGGTGGGGGAGGTGGTCGCCATGCCTGCGGTTTGCGAGCCACAGAAGCAGGAGAAGGGAGCAGCAGGAGCGTGGGCATGCCCCAGTGCTGGGGGGCGGGTGAAGGTGGGGGAGAAGGCGTGGCCGTGCCAGCATGATGAGGAGCCACAGAAGCGGGAGCATGAGGGGAAGACAAGTTGACCCGTCTAGTTACAAAAGCCGTGCCGTTGGGGGAGACATACACGATTTTGCACATGGAGGCGGGCAAAATTGGAGGGGGAGGGGAGGGCCGCGCTTGCCGCGTGAAGTTTACGGGCAACTGAACGGAGCCACAGAAGCAGGGGCAGGGAGCAGGAGGTGGGGCTGTGGGCAAGGGGCAAGGTGGGCAAGGCGCACGCGTTTGTGGCGTGCTGGTGACAGGGGTAGGTCGAGCCAGTGACAGGGCTGTCCGTAGCTGTTTTCTTGACATGGGATTCGTTCGGGTGTGGGATGCGTTCGGCGGGAGGAGGCAAGGAGGCACAGGTATAGGGGCCGCTTGTTGGCAAGGACACGTGATGAGCCTCGGTGAGCCTTTGCTCAAGGTGCAAACTGGCGACTTAGTGGTATGCTGAGCTGGGTGCAGGGGTGCAGCGAAGCAGTGCCCTGCAACCGTACCGTACCGTATTGAGGGCGTGGGTTGGTGCGCACGCACTGGGGACACGCTGGTGTGACGGTGTCCTTTTTTTTTTTTTTTTTTTTCAGGAGAAGGGTTTTGGGATTATCGGGGACCTATTTTTTGCGGGTAGGTTCTCAAGGTCGTCTCTTCACTTTGCTTGAAGCTGACGACGCAGGAGGCGCTGAGGAGACAGGTTTCGTCAAGCTTGCCCACACCAGTAAACTCCTGAACAGGGGAATGGGAATCATCCACCAGCTGATGCCCGACGGTTCATCATCCACTGGCAGGCACCTGCCACCCTTATCCAACGCTTGGTGTTGTCGATGATTTAAGATGTATTTGACTTGATAAGGTGGCGCCCTATCAAGGAGGCGCCGCAGCGGCTGATGTTGTGGGGGAGCCTAATACAAGGGAGTCCTGGCCGCCCCCCGTGCACCGGTGCTTGACTAAAGGCTGCCCAGCCTGACCGACACCTGCGCCTGTTGACCCCGAAACTGCCGATCTGACGTCATCGGCACTGAGCCTCTGTCCCTCAATGCGCTGCACTTCGATTCCACCGCATGTCTGGATAAAGTTAATACCAGACATCATACAAGCAGACGCGTGACCATGAACTGTTCAGCTGTCTCGCACCGCCCCGGCCTAGGGCTTACTCAAGCGGGTACCAGTTGAGGGGTCTCAGGCCAAGCGTTTGAGTACAAGCAAGAGACGGCTCCGCCTGGCGCCCAATGACTTCATATATCATAAGCCGTCACTGTCGAGGCTCTCCGGGGCCCTCAATCGCATCACAGGTGTCCTGAAGCTGCGACATGTGCGTGCATGTCTCGCTCCGGGGTGCCAG
>VFQN01001242.1_pt1 | contig 43691 bp, 32 predicted proteins | sample 3512371 | NCBI WGS metagenome assembly VFQN01 (sample SAMN10412370, study PRJNA504923) | tailings metagenome | isolation source: Replicate 2 from Balatoc abandoned mine | place: Philippines: Itogon, Benguet | collected 2017-08-28 | reverse complement strand
AGACGCAGACCCGCCGTCACAGCTTCCTGGTGTCGCTGATCGGCATCAAGCGCGTCGTCGTCGCGATCAACAAGATGGATCTGGTCGGTTACTCGAAGGACGTGTACGAGCGCATCGAGAAGGACTACCGCGAGTTCGCCGCGCAGATCGGCCTCTCCGACATCCTGTGCATTCCGATGTCGGCGCTGAAGGGCGACAACATCATCGAGAAGAGCGCTGCCACGCCGTGGTACACCGGCCCGGCGCTGATGGACCACCTGGAGACCGTGCAGATCGAGGACGATCTGCAGGCGCGCCCGTTTCGCCTGCCGGTGCAGTGGGTCAATCGCCCCAATCTCGACTTCCGCGGTTTCTCCGGCCAGATCGCGTCCGGCATCGTGCGCCCGGGCGACCGCGTGCGCGTGCAGCCGTCCGGCCGCGACACCACGGTCGAACGCATCGTGCTGTCGACACAGGACCTGAGCGAAGCGGTGGCCGGTCAGTCGGTCACCGTCACCTTCGCCGACGAGATCGACTGCTCGCGCGGCGACGTCATCGTTGCCGCCGACACGCCGGCGCTGATCGGCGACAGCTTCGACGCGACGCTGGTCTGGATGAGCGACGAGGCGATGGCCACCGGCCGCAGCTATCTGATGAAGTGCGCAACGCGCACCGTCGGTGCAACGGTCAATGCGGTCGAGCACCGGGTGAACGTCAATACGCTGGAGCGCTCGCCGGCGACCGCGCTCGGCCTGAACGAGATCGGCCGCGTGTCGCTGCTGACCGACCGTCTGCTCGCTTTCGACGCCTACGAATCGGTGCGTGACACCGGCAGCTTCATCCTGATCGACCGCCTCACTAACAACACGGTCGGCGCCGGTCTGCTGCACGCGGCCCGCAGCCGTCCGCGCGACCTCAGCTGGACCCGTCTGGAAGCCGGCCGCGCCGCGCGTGCGGCACTGAAGCAGCAGTCGCCGCTGCTGCTGTGGGCAGGCGAGGGCATCGCCGCGGACAAGCTTGAACAGAAGCTCATGTCGCTCGGCCGCCACACCATCACGCTGCCGGCTGCCACCGCAGATCTGCCGCGTATCGTCGGCATCCTGCTCGACGCCGGTCTGGTGGTGGTGATCGACGCCGACTCGGCGCAGCCGGACAGTCTGGTCACCGCACTGCCGGCCGGCGAGCACGTCGAACTGAAGATCGACGCCAGCGCCGCTCAGGCCGCGCTTGACGCCAGCGGCCAGCGCCTCGTGCTGGCTGCGGGCGCAGCGGAAGAAGTGGTCGAACAGATCGTCGAAACCCTGCGCCGCGCCGGACGTCTGAGCTGAGCGACAGGCCGGGCGCGCGCCCGGCCCTTCCTCCCACCGACGCCGGAGCCGCGATGAGCGCCCAACCTCCCGCAGACGAGGACGCGGTCCGCGCCGCGTCGATCGAGAAGTACCGCAAGCGCGCCGCCGGCTACGACGCCACCTGCGGACCGACCTGGCCGATCCGCGAGCGGGCGGTCGCGCTGCTCGGTCTGCAAGCCGGTCAGTCGGTGCTCGACGTCGGCTGCGGCACCGGTCTCAGCCTGCCGCTGTTGCGTGCCGCGGTCGGAGATACCGGGCGGGTCCATGGCTTCGACCAGAGCCCGGACATGCTGGCGCAGGCGCGCCGCCGCGTGGCCGAGGCCGGCTGGGACAACGTCGACCTGTTCGAAACCGCAGCCCAGGGTCTGCGGCTGCCGGGTCGGGTCGATGCGCTGCTGTTCCATTACACCCACGACATCCTGCGATCGCACAGCGCGATCGACGCCCTGCTGGCCTGCGCGCGACCGGGCGCCGTGGTGGCGATCGCCGGCATCAAGTATTTCCCGCGCTGGCTGGCGCCGCTCAACCTCTGGGTCTATCTGAAGAACCACGGCTACAACGGTGCGCCGGGCGAACTGCGCACGCCGTGGGACCGCATCGCGCCGCGTCTGGTCGACTGGTCGATCTCGACCACCCAGTACGGCATGGGCTATCTCGCCCGCGGCCGCGTGCCGGAATGACCGACAGACCCGTGTCGGGCCCGAAGCAGGCCATCGTCGCGCTGGCCGCGCTGCTGCTCGGCAACGCATTGCTCAGCGCCAACAATCTGTGGCCCACGCCCTTCATCGTGCCGGATCACCGGCTGTCGCCGGAGTTCGTCGGCCTGTGGCTGGCGCTGATGGCGGCGGTTGCCCGCTATGGCCGCCTGCCGACTCGCGCACTTTCGGTTTTCACCGCGCTGTTCCTGCTGTTCGCAGTCGGCCGCTACGCCGACGTGACGGTGCCCGGCCTGTTCGGTCGGCCGGTCAATCTGTTCTGGGACGGTCAGCAGATTCCGCGCTTCCTCTGGGTGACGGCACAGGGTCTGCCCTGGTGGGTGAGCGTCGGTGCGCTGGCCGGGCTATCGCTGCTCGTCTGGGCACTGTGGCGCGGCGCGCGCGCGCTGGTCGCGCAGATCGCGCACCGGGCGGTTCCGTATGCGCTGCGTCACCGCTGGTCACGCCTCGCGACCGCGCTGGCGACGCTGCTGGTGGCCGCCAATCTGGCCGGTGTCGAGGCGACCTGGCCGCTGGTGTCGCGACCGATCACACCGACCTACTGGCGGCAGGCCACGCTGCTCGCGACGCTGATGTCGCCGGAGGCGGTGGCGCGCGCGCTGCCGCAGGTGCCGGCGCTGGACGACGCGCTGGCGCAGCCGCCGGGCCGTGCGTTGAGCGCGCTGCGCGGCCGCGACGTCTATCTGATGCCGCTCGAGTCCTACGGCGCCGTGGTCTATGACAGTGCCGAGGCGGCGCGCCTGCTGCAGCCGGCGCGCGACCGTCTGGCGCAGGACCTGGCCGCCGGCGGCTGGCAGGTGGTGTCGGCCTTCATGCGCTCGCCCACCTTTGGCGGCGCGTCCGATCTCGCCCAGCTCGGCATGCTGTCCGGCCTCGATCTGAGCGACCCGCGCCGGCACGACCTGCTGGTCACGACCGAGCGACCGACGCTGATCACGCTGTTCCGCCGCAACGGTTACCGCACCTACGGTTTCTATCCGGCGCTGTTCTGGGAGTGGCCGGAGCGCGTGTTCTACGGCTACGACGTGTTCATCGACGGCCGCGACCTGCGCTACCCGGGACCCGAAATGGGCTACTGGAAGATTCCCGACCAGTATTCGGCCGAGCGTTTCGAACAGCTGCACCCGCGCGGGCCCGGGGAGCCGCCGCGCTTCGTGTTCTTCCCGACCATCACCAGCCATCTGCCGTTCTCGCCGGTGCCGCCCTTCCAGCCCGACATCGACCGCCTGCTCGGCGACACGCCCTTCGATCCGGCCGACGCCGCACGCGCGCTGGCAAGGAAGCCGGACTGGCTGAACATGTTCCCCGACTACATCGGCACCATCGAGTACACCTACCGCTGGCTGGGCGATCACCTGAAACGGGCGACGGCGCGCGACACGCTATACGTGCTGGCCGGCGACCACCAGCCCGTGGCCGGCGTCAGCGGCGAAGGCGCGTCGTGGGACGTGCCGGTGCACATCGTGTCGCGCGACCCCGAACTGCTTGCGCGCTTCGTCGCCCAGGGCTTCCAGCCGGGGCTGGCGCCACCGCGCACGCCCATCGGCGGCCTGCACGATCTGACGACCATGCTGCTGCGCGCGTCCGGCGATCTGCCGACCGCGCTGCTCGGTCCCGCGTCGCAGTCTTCGGCGCGCTGACCGTTCAAGCGACGTCGAGCGCGGCCGGCGTCGCCTCCACCGCCTCGTCGCGATAGGGCACGCGCCAGCCGAGCAGGTCGCTGGCCGCTTCCGCCCGTGCGCGCAGTTCGGCCGCGTCGGTGCCGTCCAGATGGACGATGCCGTAGCGGTGACTGCCGGTCCATTTCAGATCGCGTCGCAACGCCCGGCCGTGGCGGCCGAAGGCGAACAGCAGTCCGTCGGGAAAGGCCTCGGCAAAGCGCGCGCGCCGCGCAACGTCCGGCATCGCCGGCACCTCGTCTTCATCGAAGGCGCGATAGACCAGGCTGGCGGCGACGCGGGCACGTGGCGCCTCGCGACGCAGCAGACGCGGGTCTTCGCCAAGCGCCAGCGCCAGCGACCAGGCGTGCGCGTCGATGCCGTGCACGCGCAGGTAGAGATCGGAGAACTGCGACGCCAGACGCGGATTGCACTCGATGACGGTGAGCCGGTCGCGCGCGTCGTCGTAGAAGAACTCGAGGTTGAAGAAGCCGTGCTCGTAGCCGATGGCGCCGAGAAAGCGGCGTGCGACGTCGAGCGCGCGCACCTGCACCGACGCCGGCAGCCGGCTGGGCAGTTCCCAGCGCATGAAGGCCTGGGTGCCCGGATGCATGATGGCGTCGACCACGCCCAGCGCATGCACCTGTCCGTCGAACACCCAACCGTCGAGATTGAACTGCGGCGTGGCCGGATCGACAGGTTCCTCCAGCAGCATGCGGTGCGCGCTGCCGGCCTCCGGCAGACGCGCGCGGCAGACGCGGTCGAAAGGTTCGATCAGACGATGGATGATCCAGCGCTCGGCGATGTCGAAGCGGGTGTGCGCCTGCAGCGCCTCGCGGCTGCCGACTTCGCGTGCCAGCACGGAAAAGGCCGCCTTGATCGGCTTTGCATAGACCGGGTAGGCAAAGCCGGCTGGCAGCCGTGCCGGCACGTCGTCACCGCACACCATGTCCAGCGCGGCGAAGCGCAGGCAGGCCTCTGGTGCGACCGACGCCAGCACGCGCCGCGCGTGCAGCTTGTGCTGTGCGGCCAGGATGGCTGCGGGCGGCGCGCAGGGCAGATCCAGCCGCTCCGCCACCAGCGCCGCCGCCAGCGCGCCGAAGGCCTCATGGTGCGACAGTACCGCCGACCAGCCACGACGGCGTGCGCGCGCCGCGGTGCGCTCGGCGAAGCGTTCGAGGTCGAAACCGATCAGCCGCAGATTGGACGGGAACGAAAACAGATCGAAGCCGGCGTGGTCGAAGGCGTGGCCCGCGCCCGAGCGGGCGAAGCCGATGCGATCCCAGTCGTAGGCGAACAGCAGGCCGGTACGCGGTCTGGAGGGCACGTATCATCCTTGGCGAGTGGCCGGTCGCGCCGGCGGGATCCACTGCGGGCAATCGGCCGCCCGCGCAGTAAACAGAATACGAGGGGAATGGACCATGGTGCGCACGCCGCGTTTCATCCAGCTGCAACCGGTCGACGACGCGCGGCAGATGTCGGCGCTGTGGTCCGGTCTGCAGGCGCCGGTGGCGCGGGTGTCGCCGAAGTATTTCTACGACGCGCTGGGTTCGCGGCTGTTCGAAGCGATCACCGAACTGGACGAGTACTATCCGACGCGTACCGAAGCGGCCATCTTCGATGCCCACTCCGCCGACATGGCGGCACGGCTGCGTGCGCACGTGGGCGCGGCGCACGACCTGATCGACCTCGGCGCCGGCAGCTGCGCCAAGGCGGCGAAGCTGTTTCCGCTGTTCGCGCCGCGCCGCTACGTCGCCGTCGACATTTCGGTCGACTTCCTGAAGCACTCGCTCGAGTGCCTGCAGCGCGCCCATCCGGACATGGACATGCTGGGCGTCGGCCTCGACTTTTCGGCCGCCCTCGCACTGCCGGCGACGCTGTATGAAGGTCCGGCGCTGGTGTTCTACCCCGGCTCCAGCATCGGCAACTTCGCGCCGGGCGAGGCACTGCGCCTGCTGCGCGAAGCGCGCACGGCGGCTCGCGGCGGCGCACTGCTGATCGGCGTCGATCTGGTCAAGGACAAGGCCGTGCTCGACGCCGCCTACGACGACGCGCTCGGCGTCACCGCCGCCTTCAACCTGAATGTGCTGCGCCATCTGAACCGCATCGCCGGCACCGATTTCCGCCTCGCCGACTGGCGCCACGTCGCCTTCTTCGACCCTGAACGTTCGCGTATCGAAATGCATCTGGAGGCGAGACAGTCGCTCACAGTGCATTGGCCGGGTGGCGAGCGCCGTTTCGCCGCCGGCGAGCGAATCCTGACCGAGCACTCGTGGAAATGGACGCGCACGCGCTTTGACACCTTGCTGCGTGAAGCCGGTTTCGGCGACGTCGCCTGCTGGACCGACGCGCGCGACGGGTTCGCCGTCTTCCTTGCGTGCGCCTGATGAGAGGCCGATCAGTCGAGCGCGCAGCTGCGGAAACCGGCCGGCACGTCGTCGCGGTCGGGCCGGAAGAAGTTGCGGTAGCGCGGGTCGCGCATGCGCGGCTGCGTCATGAAGGAGGCGCCGCGCAGCACGCGGCGGTCGCCGAACCACGGCGCCGAATAGTCGCGGTAGGGGTGGGGCGCGAAGCCGGGGTATGGCAGGAAATCGCTGGCCGTCCATTCCCAGACGGCGCCCCAGCGGAAGCGGTCCGCAGCAGTCAGTGCCGAGCTCAGTGCCGCGTACTCCCATTCCGCTTCGGTCGGCAGCCGGCGACCGGCCCAGTGGCACCACGCTTCGGCCTCGTAGGCGCTCAGATGACAGGCCGCGGTGTCCGCGTCCAGCGCCTGCCAGCGGCCGTAAATGCAGCGCTCCCAGTCGCTGCCGGCGCGTCTCAGGTAGCGCGGCTGCGTGCGCCGCTGCGCCGTGCGCCAGCGCCAGCCTTCGGTGCTCCACCAGCGCGGGTCGTCGTAGCCGCCGGCATCGACGAAGGGCAGGTAGTCACGCCAGCTGACCGCAGCGCTGTCGATGTCCAGCGCCGGCACGCTCACCGCGTGCGCGCACAGTTCGTTGTCGAAGGCGAAGCCGTGTCCGCTGCTGCCGAGCTGATGGCGTGCCGCGGGCAGCGACAGCGTGTCGCGTGCGCCGGCCACGGCCGGCTGCCAGCGCAGGTCGTCCACCGCGATGTCGAGTTGCTGCGCCATGTACAGCGCGGCTTCGTGGTGCATGTCCTCGTGCAGCAAGGACAGGCGGAAGAAGTAGAGTGCGTCGTCGCTGTCGTCCGGCACGCCGGCCAGCAGCGAAAGGACAGCGTCCAGCTGCCGGGCGAGATCGTCCAGCGTCGCGTCGGCGTCCGGCAGCGGCAGGGTGGGGCGGCTCGCGTGGGGCACGCGGCTGGAGTCATACAGCGCGTCGGCATTCGCCCGCAGCGGCGGCGTGCGCGCGACGTCGGGGTCGGCACGCACGCCCTTCAGGAAGTGCGGATTACGCAGCGTCCACCACGCCTGGAACCATCCGATGTGGCCCAGCTCCCACAGCGGCGGATTCAGCGTTTCGTGAGCCGGGATGCGCAGTGTCGGGCAGGCGCGCCGATAGTCGGCGAAACGGGCCAGCGTGTCATCGCGGCTGGCGCGCAGCGCTGCCGCGAGAGCCCGGCGGTCTCCGCGACGGGCGCTCGCCGATTGATCTGAGGCCTCCATCGAACACACGTCCATGTCCCGTCCATCCATTGTCATCGTCACGCCGGCGCTGGCCGACGCCAACAACGGCAACTGGCGCACCGCACGGCGCTGGGCCGCCATGCTGCGGCCGCGTTTTGACGTGCAGCTGGTGTCCGACTGGCAGGGCGGCGACGAGGCATTGATGATCGCACTGCACGCCCGCCGTTCCGCCGCAGCCGCCACCGCGTGGCGGAAGGCACACCCGTCGCGTCCGCTGCTGCTCGCGCTGACCGGCACCGATCTGTACCGCGACATCGACTGCGACGCCTCGGCCCGGCATTCACTGGCCATTGCCGATCGCCTGATCACGCTGAACACGCTCGGCGCACGTGCGCTGCCGCCGGCGCTGCGCGCGCGCTGCAGCGTGCTGCTGCAATCGACGCCGGCGCGCGCACGCGTTGCACCGCCGACGCGCCATCTGCGCGCGCTGATGATAGGCCACCTGCGCGCCGAGAAGGCGCCGGACACCCTGTTCGACGCGGTGCGCCGGTTGCGCACGCGCACCGACATCCGCATCGACCACATCGGTGGGGCGCTGGATCCCGCGCTGGGCGAGCAGGCGCGCACGCTGATGCAGGAATGCCCGCACTATCGCTGGCTGGGTGGGCTGACGCACGGCGACACGCTGCGTCGGCTGGCGCGCGCCAGCGTGCTGGTGCATCCGAGCCGCATGGAGGGCGGCGCGCATACGGTGATCGAGGCTGTGCGCTGCGGCGTGCCGGTGATTGCGTCGCGCATCGACGGCAACGTCGGCCTGCTCGGCGAGGACTACGACGGCTGTTTCGAGGCGGGCGACGCGGCGGCGCTGGCCGCCTGCATCGGCCGCGCGCGCGACGATGCCGGCTGGCTGGCCCGGCTCGAGCGGCAGTGCGCGGCGCGCGCACCGCTGTTCGCGCCCGAACGAGAGCGGGCGTCGCTGGTCGCGCTGGTCGACGGATGTCTGGCATCCTTCGGCCCGCGACACGGCGTCGCGACCGCATGACAACCCCGCAGGAACTGGATCGACAGATGAACGAAGCACAGGCAGCGAACCCCGAACCCCGACTGACTTCCCTCTCGCACGGCGGCAGCTGCGGCTGCAAGATCGCGCCCGGCGTGCTGTCCGACATCCTGAAGCACACGGCGGCGATGCCGGTGCCGCCGGAATTGATGGTGGGCATCGAAACGTCGGACGACGCGGCGGTCTACCGCCTCAACGACGAGCAGGCGCTGATCGCGACCACCGATTTCTTCATGCCCATCGTCGACGACCCCTTCGACTTCGGCCGCATTGCCGCCACCAACGCGATCAGCGACGTCTACGCGATGGGCGGCCGGCCCATCCTCGCGCTGGCGCTGGTCGGCATGCCGATCAACGTACTGTCGACCACGACCATAGGCCGCATCCTGGAGGGCGGTGCGTCGGTCTGCCGCGACGCCGGCATCGTCGTCGCCGGTGGCCACACCATCGATTCGGTCGAGGCGATCTACGGGCTGGTGGCGCTCGGCATCGCCCATCCGGACCGCATCCGCCGCAATGCCGACGCGCAGCCGGGCGATGTGCTGGTGCTGGGCAAGCCGCTCGGCGTCGGCGTCATGTCGGCCGCGCTGAAGAAGGGGGCGCTGGACGACGCCGGCTATGCGCGCATGATCGCCAGCACCACCAAACTGAACACGCCCGGGCCGGATCTGGCGGCGCTGCCGGGTGTGCATGCGCTGACCGACGTGACCGGCTTCGGCCTCGCCGGCCACGCGCTCGAGCTGGCGCGTGGCTCCGGCTGCGACGTGGCCATCGAATGGTCGGCGGTGCCACTGCACGCCGGCACGCGCGAACTCGCCGCGCAGGGCTTCGTCACCGGCGCATCGAACCGCAACTGGGCCGGCTACGGCGAGCGCGTCGTGCTCGCCGACGGGTTCGCGGCGGAAGACCGCGCGCTACTCACCGATCCGCAGACCAGCGGTGGCCTGCTCGTGTCCTGCGCGCCGGAGGCGCTCGACGCAGTGATCGCCACCTTTCGCCGTCACGGCTTCGATGCCGCGTCCGTGATCGGCCGCGTCGGTGATCGCAGCGCAGCGCCGGTCGTACGCGCCGGCTGATTCCGGTCGCATCGGTGGCATACTCGCCGCCGTTCCGTCCGCCCGGATGGTGAAACTGGTAAACACAGCGGACTTAAAATCCGCCGCCGCAAGGCTTACGGGTTCAAGTCCCGTTCCGGGCACCAACACAGGAACAACCGACTCAGGTCGTGGATCTGGCGCATTCTCCCTGTGGGAGCGGCCTTGGCCGCGACTGGGCCCTTGCGGCTCGCCGGCTTCGATCAAGGCTGCTGTCGGGGGGCAGAAGACCCTTCCCACCGCATGTGGCGTGGAACGCCCGTCCTGCCGGCGATCGGCGGTTTGGCTTTCACGGCTCACAAGGCCCGCCGGACGTCGGATTCCGCCGACAGCCCGCATCGTTGCCGGCCTACCGCGTGACAGCGGACCTCTCCCTAGACTTCAGATCAAGCCGCGAGCGATCGACATCGCGTGCTGACCGACCAATGACTGCGGAGAAACGCGATGAAAACGCCGATCCATACCCTCAAGACCGTATCCATCGTGGCCGTGCTGGCTGCCCTGACGACTGGCTGTGCCGGTATGAGCCGCAGCGAGAGCAACGCAATGATAGGTGCCGCGGCCGGTGGCGTTGCCGGTTCGGTGCTGACCGGCGGCAGCACTGTCGGTACGGTGGGTGGCGCCATCGTCGGCGGCGCCATCGGTAACGAGATGGGCAAGAAGAAGCGCTGAACGAGCGGGGCGAACGTGATGCCCGCTCAGGGGCCGGTGGTGCACGGATGCATCACCGGCCCCTGTCGTTTCCTGGCTGAGCAGAGCAGAGCAGCGCTATGCTGACCTCCCTGCTCTCCGAAACCGATCATGCTGATCGATACTCACTGCCATCTCGACGCCTTCGAATTCGATGCCGACCGCATCGCTATGATCGAGCGCGCACGTCGTGCCGGGGTCGGCTGCATGGTGCTGCCGGCGGTCGACCGCGATGGCTTTGGCCGGGTGAGGGCGCTGTGTGACGGACAGGCGGATCTGCGCTTTGCATTGGGTATCCATCCGCTCTTCGTGCCGGCAGCGCGACCCGACGATGTGGACCGGCTGGCGATGGAACTGGATGCGCACGACGTCGTCGCGGTCGGCGAGATCGGCCTCGATTTCTTCGTCAGCGACATCGATCCCGAACTGCAGGAGTGGTACTTCGTCGCCCAGCTGAAGCTTGCGCGCGAGCGCGGCCTGCCGGTGCTGCTGCACGTGCGGCGCAGTCAGGACCGGATACTCAAGCACCTGCGCGCCGTGTTCGGCCGCAACGGGCCGGGCGGCATCGCCCATGCCTTCAACGGCAGCCGTCAGCAGGCTGACGAATTCATCAAGCTGGGTTTTGCCCTCGGCTTCGGCGGGGCGGTGACCTGGCAGCGCGCATTGAACCTGCGCCGCCTGGTGACCGAACTGCCGCTGGAATCCATCGTGCTCGAAACCGACGCACCGGACATCCCGCCGGAATTCGCCGCCGGTGAACGCAACGAGCCGGCCAATCTCCCGCGCATCGCGCAGGTGATCGCCGGCATCCGGGGCATTGCGACCGACGAACTGATCGCCGCCACCGGGGCCAACGCGCGGCGCGTGCTGCCCCGGCTGGCGAGCGCTTACATCGAGTAGGACGCGGACAGGCCGATCAGCCAGGTGCGCTCGGCGGCCGGAGCGTAGTAGCGGCCGGTCAACGCGTTGCCCGCATTGATGTACACCGAACCGACATAGTCCTTGTCGAACAGGTTGTCGATGCGTGCGAACTCGTTCAGCGTCCAGCCCTTCACCTTCTGCGTGAAGCCGGCGCGAATCGCCGCCACGCCATAACCACCGACACGAACCTCGTTGGTGTCGTCGCCGAACATGCGTCCGCTGGCGCGATACTCCAGTGCGCTCTTGAAGCCCCACGGATCGTGCTTATAGGTCACTTCGCCGTAGAAGGACTTGTTGGCAATGCCGGCGATGCGGTTACCGTCGTTCACCGTGACTGCCTGGCCCGGCGCGCAGGGGGTGGCGAGGCAAGTGCGGAAGGCATCGTCGAACTCGGCCTTGATGAAGGTGAGCGAGGCGTAGGCACCAACGTCGCGGGTGAGGCGCGAATCGAGCGCAAACTCGACGCCGCGGCGCGAGGTGTCGCCGGCGTTCTGATAGACAGCGCGACCGTTCTCGTTGCTGCGGATGACGATCTCGTCGGACGAATCGATGTAGAAGGCGGCGGCGTCAAGGCGGGTCGAATCGTTCAGGAAAGTCTTCACGCCGACTTCATACTGATTACTGGTCGACGGCTTGAGATCGAAGTTCAGACCGCTGCCGCCATCCGGACGGTAGGCCAGCTCTATCAGCGTCGGCGCCTCGAAGCTGCGACCGGCGTTGGCATACAGGTTGGTGCTCTGGGTGACCTTCCACACGGCACCGAGGGCCGAGGTCCAGTCGCTGTAGGAAACCGATCCGCTGTCATCCGGGTTCACGCCGGCCGCATTGGTGGTGCCGGAGCAGCCGCCGTTGCAGACGAAGTGGTCGCGCGACTTGAAGTCGAGCTTGGTGTAGCGCAGGCCGCCGGACAGCAGAACGGTGTCGGTCGCCGCCCATTCGCCCTGGAAGAAGGCGCCGGACTGCTCGGCCACGTTGTTCTCGTCACGCTTCAGATCGCCGCGGAAGCCGAATACGGTGCTCAGTGCCTGGGCACCACTCTTGGTTTCGCCGTTGCGATAGCCACGGCGGTGTTCGTCGGCGCGTTCGTATTCGGCGCCGAGACTGAAGGTGACCTTCTCGTACTTGCGGGTCCAGCGCAGGTTGGTGCCCCAATAATCGCGATCGAACGCTGACACGCCACCCGAAGCAGTCACGTTGTCCTGTGTGCCAGCGTTCAGCGCGAGGTACTGCTCGTTGTTCCGGTTGCCGAGGTAGAACATCGCGCGCAGCGAATCGCGTTCGGTCAGTTGGGCCTCGAACACGGCACCACCCTGGGTGTTCTCCAGCGTACGGCGGGTGCCATAGAAGGAGGCGGTTCCAGGATTGCCGGCAAGATTGCGGTTGGACGTGCCCTGCTGGCGACGATTGTCGTTGAGTTGGGCGAAGGTCAAGCCGAGTGGGTCCTGACCCTGCTGGTGCATGTAGTTGCCCACCACGGTCAGTGTCGCGTTGTCGCTCAGACGCCACTTCGCCTTGAAGTTGGCCTGGTCCTTGTCGGACTCGCTGTAAGCGCGGTAGCCATCAGTCCGGAAATGCGAAACGCTGCCGGTGTAGTTGAAGTTGCCGACGGTATCGCCGAACTTAACGCCATAACGTGCTGTGTCGTAGCTGCCGAACTGGAAGCTGGGCGGGAAGGTGAAGTTCTCCGGGCCGTCCTCGGTGAACACCTGCACCACGCCACCCGAGTGGTTGCCGTACAGCGCCGAGAACGGGCCGCGCAGCACTTCGATGCGGCTGGCTGAAGCAAGGTCGAACAGACCGGTACCCCCCTGACCATCCGGCGTGCTGGCCGGGATGCCGTCAGCGAGTAGTTTCACGCCCCGCACACCGAACGCAGAGCGCGCGCCGAAGCCGCGGATGGTGAGCGACTGTTCCTGCGTGTAGTTCTCCTTCCCTGCCGCGGCAACACCGGGCACGCGGTTGATCACCTCGGACAGGTTCACCGTCGCGCGCTGTTCCTGAATGGTTGTCGCGTCGATCGAATCGATGGCCATCGGCAGGTCGAAGGAATTCTGTTCGACACGGGTGCCGGTGATGACCACGGTCGGGGCGAGAATGGGTTGATCGGCCATTGCAGCCTGGCCCATCAGCGCAAGCGCGAGGGCGATCGGGGTGTGACGGAGCACGATTGTCATTGGAGGTCTCTCTCTGGGTGTCTGCGGCCGTGCGCAACTGCGCGAGCCTGCTGTCTCGGATGCGCGGCGCGTCTGTGCGCGCCTGATCGAACGGGCGCGAGTATAGGCAGCCGCCGCTTACAAAGCCTCACGAAAAACTTGAACCGGCGCGCCGTACGGCCGACGACTTGCTCAGGAGGCCAGCAAGGCGGCGAGGGCGGGTGGTGCGACCACCTTCAGCGTCGACGGACACAGCCGGTGCCGGCCGAGACGCAGCACGGCGCGGTCGCGCGACACCAGCAGGTCGGCTTTGCTGCGTACCGCGAGGTCGAAGAACTTCTGGTCCTCGCGATCGCGGCAGCGCGGCAGCGAGGTATCGGGTTGCGCCGGCAGCGGATTCAGTTCGACCCGTGCGAGGTAGTCGGCGTACAGTCGGGCAGCGGTCTCGTCGTCGAGACCGAACTTGTCGTAGCGCAGCACGGTACGCAGTTCGCGCAGGCAGGCTTCGTCGCACGACAGCCGCGCGCGACCGTCGGCCAGCGCCTGTGCCACGCAGTCCAGTTCGGCGTTGTGCCACAGCAGCAGGTCGAGTACCGCGTTGGTGTCGAGAACGATGAGCTTCACGATGTCCTTCATGATCGGCGCGCAGTGTAGGGCTTCGGCGTCGCGGCGGCGAACGTTTCCGCCCGGCGCACGGTCTGTTGCGCATCTGCGGAAGGAGGTGCGTCATGGTGTCGCAGGAGTTGCTGGCCTTTCTGGTCGACCTGGCGTCCAAGCTGTCCGGCTATCCGCCCATTCCGGTCGACGCGCTGCCGCCGGTGCAGGTGCTGTCGGAAGCCGAACTGGCGAAGGCAGTCTGTCCTGACGCCGCGGCGGGCTGCACCAATATCGCGGCCACCTTCGAGACCGAGCATTACGTCATCTACGTGCGCGATACGCTGGACCTCGAAAACGCCGCCGACAACTCCTTCCTGCTGCATGAACTGGTGCATGTGCTGCAGCACAAGGCCCGCGGCGACGCCATCTTCGCCGACTGCCCGACCACGCTGAAAACCGAAACCGAGGCCTATCAGGCACAGAACGCCTACCTGAAGCGCGAGGGGCAGTTCCTGCGCTTCGGCGAGGCGCTTGGTTTCATGAGCTGTGCCGGCGAGCAGAACACCTTCTTCACGCGCGACATCATGATCGATCCGCTGATCGTGAAGTAGCGCCGACGGAACAGGTTTCGATCGAGGCCGCAATCGCGAGCAAGCTCGCTCCCACCGAACCCTTGCTCACGCTCGGGTCACGGCGCTGGCGCAGTCCCCCTGTGGGAGCGGCCTTGGCCGCGACGGGGCCGTGGCGACAGGGGTGGCTTACCGGGAAGCTGCCTCGCCGCGGTCGTCGTCCTTGGGCTCGAAGCGTCCGTAGTGCAGCAGCAGCGTCGGCAGCACCAGCAGGTTAAGAATGGTCGAGGTGGCCAGACCGCCGACGATGATGGCGGCCATCGGGCCTTCGATCTCGCGGCCCGGTTCGCCCGAGCCGATCACCAGCGGCATCAGGCCGAGGCCGGTCACCAGCGCAGTCATCAGGATGGAAGGCAGGCGCTCGGTGGCGCCGAGGATGGCGGTATCGACGTTCCAGCGGTGGCCTTCCTGCTCGACCAGATGCTGGTAGTGCGACGCCAGCATGATGGAGTTGCGCAGCGTGATGCCGAACAGCGTGACGAAGCCGACCACCGAGCCGAGCGAAAGCCAGCCACCACCGGCCAGCGCGGCGAGGATGCCGCCAATCAGCGCGAACGGCAGGTTCACGAAGGTGATCATCAGGTTGCGCAGACTGGTGAAGGCCAGCATCAGCAGCACGGCGATGGCGGCGGCGGCGAGCAGCGAGTGGGTGACCAGTTCGCGCCTGGCCTGGGCCTGCGCCTCGGCCGCACCGGTCACCTTGTAGTAGCTGCCGGGATTCAGCTTCACGTCCTCGCGCAGCGCACGCTGCACGTCGTCACTGAAGCGGCCCAGATCGTGGCCGGCGGCGAGGTTGGCGGTGATGGTCTGCACGCGCTTGCCACCCGAGTGCAGGATCTTGTAGCGGCCGTTCTCGATCGCGATGTCGGCCACATCGCGCAGTTCGATCAGCCGGCCGTCGGGCGTGCGCAGCGGCAGGCGGCCGATTTCGGTCGGCGAGCGGCGGTGGTCGGGATCCAATGTCACAACCAGCGGTGTCGCCAGCGTGCCGCGATAGACCTCGCTCACCCGGCGACCGGCAAAGGCGGTCTGTGCCGCCGCCAGCACGTCCTCCGGCGACAGACGCCAGACGGCGAGCTTGTCCAGCCGCGGTCGCACGACGATTTCCGGCGTGCCCGGCGGCGCCAGCACCTGCACGTCGGTCGCGCCCTTGACCCGCGACAGCGCGGCGGCGACGGCGCTGGCGTCGGCGTCCAGGCGGTCGAGATTGGTGCCGAACACCTGAACCACAAGCGTCGCCGGGAAGCCGGATTCGGTCTCGCCTATGCGCTCGGTCAGGAAGGTATTCACCGAAAAGGCGAGGCCGGGGAAGCCGACGGTGTTCTGCGCCTCCTCGTCCGAGCGGTCCTCGTCGCCGTCGTCGCCGGTGACGGTGCGCCGGATGTCGGCCAGGATGCGCTCCTGCTCCTTTGCCGGCAGCGGACCGATCTCGATCTCGACCTCGCTGTAGTGCGGGCCGAAGGGGTCGGCGCCGTTCTGTGCGCGGCCCACCCACTGCGCCACCGACTTCACGCCTTCGATCTCGAGAATCTTCTCGGTCACGCGCTGACCCACGCGCAACACCTCGCCCGGCGCGGTGCCCGGGATCGTGGACAGGTGCACGATGTAGTGACCTTCGCGCAGCGGCGGTATGAATTCGCCGCCGAACAGCGGCAGCACGCCGATGCCACCGGCCAGCATGAACATGACGCCGGCGATCAGGCCATGCGGGCGGCGTTCGATGGCGCGCAGCGTGCGCTCGTAGCGCGGGCGCAGCCAGCGGATCAGCGGCGGGTCGTCGTCCGGCAGTTCGCGCCGTCCGAGCATGAGCCAGCTCATCGCCGGCGTGACCGTCAGCGCCACCACCAGCGAGGCGAGGATGGCCAGGATGTAGGCGGTGCCCAACGGCGCAAAGAGCTTGCCCGCCACGCCCGACAGCGTGAGCAGCGGCACGAATACCAGCGCCACGATGAAGGTGGCATAGACCACCGAACTGCGCACCTCCATCGACGCGTCGAACACCACCTTCCAGGTTGGCACCGGCGAGCCGTTGTGGCGGTTCTCGCGCAGGCGGCGGTAGATGTTCTCGCAGTCGATGATGGCGTCGTCCACCACTTCGCCGAGCGCGATCGCCAGTCCGCCCAGCACCATGATGTTCAGGCTGGCGCCGGTCTCCAGCATCACCAGCACGGCCGCCAGCAGCGACAGCGGAATTGCGACCGCCGAAATGAAGGCGGTGCGCAGGTTGTAGAGAAAGAGGAAGAGCACGACGATGACCAGCGAGGCGCCGATGATCACGTCCGCACGCACATTGCCGAGCGCGGTCTGAATGAAGTTGGCGGGCCGGAACAGCGCCGGGTGCAGCACCAGCTGCTCGCGTTCGAGCAGAGGCGCCAGATCGGCCAGCGCCTTTTCCAGTTCCAGCGTGACACCGAGCGTGTCGGCGCCGAGCTGACCCTGCACCATCATGAAAACGCCCGGCGTGCCATTTATCTGCGCCGCACTGATGGCTGGTCCAGGCGCCTCGCGCACGCGTCCGATGTCGCCCAGCGCAAGCGAACGGCCATCGGGCAGCGTCACGGTCAGCTGCTCGAGGCTGCGCGCGGTCGAGGGTGTGGCGTCGATGGCGATCAGCAGGCGCTGATTGTCGTTCTCGACGAAGCCGGCGCCCGCGACTGTGGCGGCGCTGCGCGCCGCCGTTTCGACGTCGGCCAGCGTGACGCCGAGCGCGCGCAGGCGGGCCGGGTCGAGCTGTATCTGCCATTGCCGCACGTCGCCACCGAACACATTCACGTCGGCAACGCCCTGTACCGCCAGCAGGTGAGGGCGCACGACAGAATCGACCAGATAGCGCATGTCCATCAGGCTGCGCTTGTCCGACGTGAGGCCGACGCCGAGCAGCGTCGACGCAGACGAGGTCAGCGGCGTGATGACCGGCGTGACGCCGGCCGGCAGCAGCGCGCCCAGCGTACCCAGTCGCTCGGCGACCAGCTGGCGGTTGCGGAACAGGTCGGACTTCTCGTCGAAGATGACGGTCACGACCGACAGGCCGGGGATGGACTGCGAGCGCAGTTCCTTCAGTCCACGGGTGCCGGACACCGCTGCCTCGATTGGTGTGGTGACGCGTGTTTCGACCAGATCGGCCGGCAGTCCGGGCGCTTCGGTCTGGATCACCACCTGCGCCGGCGCGAACTCCGGGAACACATCCAGCCGCGCATCGACCATGCGGCTGACCGCGTAGATCGTCAGCACCAGCGCAAGCGCTAGCACGATGCCCGGCCGGCGGACCGAGAAGCGGACGATGGCTTCAATCATCGCGCGCCCCTGCCGCCTGTGGCGCCAGCCAGCGTGTCAGCCGGACGATCGCCGCAGGCATGTGATGCGCGGCCGCATCGCGGCGGGGGCGCCGCTCCCACGGGGTTCGGAGCGACGGACGGCGCGGGTCTTTGTGGGAGCGGCGCCTCGCCGCGATTCCGGTCGCGGCATCGCGAGAGGCGGGCGAACGGTGTGCGAGCGCGGACGAAATCCGCGATCCTGCCGGCAGGCGATCAGTCATCGTTCTCGTCCGCCAGCGTGTGCTTCAGCTCTTCCGACAGCAGCAGCTGTGCGCCACGGGTGACGACGCGGGCGTCGTCCTCCAATGCCGGCGCGAGCCAGCCGTCCGGGCGCTGCGATTCGGCGGGCAGGGCCTGGCGGATGAATTCCTCCGGCTCGTCGTCGTCGCGCACGTAGATCCACGGCAGGCCGGCGTACCAGACCACCGCGCTGTTCGGCACCAGGTGCAGCACCGCGGTGCCGGTCACGCCGCGGGCGGCAAGGCGGGTGCCGGTCGGCAGCACGCGCTCGGTCTTGTACAGCCAGGTTTCGCCGGCCGCGTGCGCCAGACTGCGTGGCGCGAGGCCGATGCGTCGCGCTTCGATCGATTCGTCGCCGTCGGGCAAACGCAGCTGCATGGTCGGCGGCGCGTCGCCGGCGCCGCGCAGCGCGATCGCCACCAGCGAGGCGCGGCGGTCGGCGAGCTTGTCCAGTTCCGGCGGCGCGTCACCGGATGCGGTGCCGCCGAGCGCGCCCCAGCCCTGCACCAGTCGCGCATGCAGACCGTCAGCGCGGGCGCGCGCCGCGGCCAGTGCGCCACGGTCCTGTTCGGCCTGGCTGCGTGCGGTCTGCAATGCGCGCTCCGACGCGTTGCGGTCGTCGCTGTACAGCGCCTGGATGCGGTCACGCTCGGCTTCAGAGCGGGCCAGTTGCGAAGCGAGCCGGGCGATGTCGGCACGTGCTTCCTGCAGCTGCGCGCGCAGTGCGAACAGCGGCTCGACGTCGAGTACGGCTGCCTGCGCCTCGCGCTCGGTGCCGGCGCGCACGGTCAGCGGCTGGCCGACCTCGATGCCGCTCGCCTTCTGCGCGGCGGCCGTCAGCTTGACGCTGCTCATGCCGCTTTCGTCGCGCTCGACCAGCGAGGGCACGGCAATGTCGTCGTCGGCGGGCGCTTCGTAGAGCTTCCATTCGTCGCGTGCGTAATAGATGAGGGCCCAGACCAGGGCGATGATGAGCAGACCCATCAGGAACATCGCGCGATGCGGTGTCAGTGCTTTCATGGCTGTCCTTCCGTGGCGGCGCTGGCGGCAAGCGGGCGCTGCATGGCGTCTTCGAGCGCGAGGCGCGAAGCCAGCGTGCGGGTGCGCGCCTGCAGCAGCCGGATGTCGGCTTCGAGCAGGCGGGTGAGGGCGAGCACGCGGTCGAGCCGGTCGGCGTCGCCGCGGGTGAAGCGCTGTTCGGTGCGGGTCAGCTGCAGCCGCGCTTCGTCGTGTTCCGCTTCGGCGCCGTCGGTATCCAGCGTGGCGGCCTTGACCCGGGCGCGCGCGAGGTCGAGTGCGGCGAGTGCCTGCGACTGCAGCAACAGGAAGTCCTGCGCCGCGATTTCGCGACGCGCGACGGCTTCGGCGATCGGACCGGCCTGGCGTTGCGCCGCGAACAGCGGCAGCGAGGCGCCGAGTTTCCAGACGGTCGCACCCTGGTCCCACAGCAGGCCGGGCTGCAAGCGGATTTCCGGGTATTGCGCGCGCAGTTCGACCTGCAGGCCGGCTTCGGCAGCGGCGTGGCGGGCCAGCGCGCGGCGCAGATCGATTCGGTCCAGCGTCACCGCGCTGCGCAGCGCGTCGTCGGCGGGCAGCGGAGGCGGCTGTTCGAATTCGTCGAAGTCGAGCGTCAAGGCGTCGACAGCCGACAGCGGCAGCGCGAGTGCCTGCGCCAGCTCGCCGCGGGCGCGGATCTGCCGCTGCTCGGTCAGCACGTAGCGCGATTCGGCCTGTGCGGCCGCGGTGCGCGTCGTCGTCAGATCGAGCGCGTCGGCGGCGCCGAGGTCGTAGCGCTTCTGCATCGCCGCCTGAGCGTCCAGCCAGCTCACGACCAGGCGGTCCAGCAGTTTCAGTTCTTCACTGGCTGACCACAGTTCAAGCAGCGCGCGGCGCGCGTTGCTGCGTATGGTCCACGCAGCGTCGGCCTCGTCGAGCAGCGCGCTGTCGGCCAGCAGGCGGGCGCGTTCGATCCGCGCTTCGCGTACCGACTGACCGGTGATCGCAAGGTCCAGCGCCAGCCCGATACTCCACGCCGACTGGCCGGGGTCGCGTTCGTTGGTGCGTTCGACTTCCGGCGCCAGCACTGTGCGCGGCTTCAGACCGGCGGTCTGCAGCTCGGCGCGGGCAAGCTGGGCGCGAGCACGCGCCTGCGCGGTGGCCGGGTGACGGTCGAGGGCGGCCAGCACCAGTTGCTCGGGCGCCCATTTCGCCGGCGGCCATTGCGCGACATCCATATTGCGCTGCGCCAGAAAGTCGCGCGTCTGCGCATCGGTCAGCTGGCGTTGGCGGAACGCCGACTGCGACGCTTCGGGCTGCAGCGGCGCTGGCTCCACGTGCTGCATGGCACAACCGGACAGGGCCAGAAGCGGCAGCAGCAGTGGAAGAAGTGAGGTGAGGCGCTGCATCCTGATTTGTTATTCTGGGCCGCGTATGGACGCCGAATGCTAACGATGCTGACAGTTGAGTGCAAATCCGCAAGCGCCGTTGCCGGGCGCCTGTGGCGGTCGATGATGGGTGCGCTGTTCGCCCTGACGGTGAGCGCTTCGATGGCGGCGGAGACGCTGCCGATGAAGGAGCTCGCGCCGGGCGTGTTCGTGTTCAACGGTGTCACCGCCGAACAGGACGCGCACAACCGGGGTGCGATCTCGAACCTCGGTTTCATCGTCGGCAGTCGCTGCGTCGCGGTGATCGACACCGGCGGATCGCCGGCGGTCGGTGCCGCGCTGCGCGAGACCGTCCGACAGAAGACGGCGCTGCCGGTGTGCTACGTCATCAACACGCATGTGCACCCGGATCACGTGCTGGGCAACCAGGCTTTCGTCGCCGACAAGCCCGAGTTCGTCGGCCACGCCAAGCTGCCGGCGGCATTGGCGGCGCGCGGTCGCAACTACATCGCTTCGGCCGAGCGCCTGATGGGCGAAGCCGGGCGCGGGCTGGAACTGGTCGCGCCGGCGCGCACCGTCAGCGGCGAGGACACGCTGGACCTCGGCGGACGCGTGCTGCGCCTGCGCGCCTGGCCGACCGCGCACACCGACAACGACCTCACCGTGCTCGACGAAACGAGCGGCACGCTGTTCGCCGGCGACCTGCTGTTCGTCGGTCACATGCCGGTGGTCGACGGCAAGCTGCTGGGCTGGATCAAGGTGAACGCGCAACTGGCTGCGCTCGACGTGAAGCGCGTCGTGTCCGGTCACGGCGACGCGGGGCCCGCCTGGCGGGAGGCGTTTGCGAAGCAGGGGAACTACCTGCAGGCCCTCGCCGATCAAACGAGAGCGGCGATCAAGGCCGGCCGCAAACTGGCGCAGGCCGCCGACGAGGTGGCGCGCGATCAGGTCGGCAACTGGGAACTCGCTGATCTGTTCCACAAGCGTAACGTCACCGCGGCGTATGCCGAGCTGGAGTGGGAAGATTGAGGTTGGCGGGGCGCAGTGCGCCTGCGGCGGGAAGACGGCGATGATGCGAGGGCCCTGTCGCGGCCAAGGCCGCTCCCACGACCACGGCTGCCTGGCGACCTGGGTTACAGAACAATCGAGCGATCGGCGTCAGACTGATCGTCGCGGAGCAGTCCATCTGGAGGAGAAGAACATGAGTATTTCGCGCAGGCTTGCCTTTCTGCTGGCCGGCTTTCTGTGGGTCGCCGGTGCCCAGGCGGCCGACGACGGGTCCGACACGGCGATCTGGGGCAAGGTGAAGACGCTGCTGGTCGGTGATCGTCCGGTGATCGACGACACGGCAGGCAGCGTGATCGAACTGGACGCACCGGTCCGGGCCGAGGATGCGGCGGTGGTGCCGCTGGCGGTACGCACAAAGCAGCAGCCGGGCGGCGTGCACGTCAGCAAGGTACACCTCGTGATCGACGAGAACCCGTCGCCTATTGGCGGCACCTTCACCTTCTCGCCGATTGCCGGGCGCGCCGACATCGAAACGCGGGTGCGCATCGAGGCCTACAGCTGGGTGCGCGCGCTGGCCGAAACCAGCGACGGCAAGGTCTATATGGCGCGCCGCTACGTGAAGGCTTCGGGCGGCTGTTCGGCGCCGGCCGGCAAGGATCAGGAAGAGGCGATGGCGCGCCTGGGCAAGATGAAGCTCAAGCTCGACGACGACGCCGTAGCTGGTCAGCCGAGCGCCGCGCAGCTGATGATCAGCCACCCGAACAGTTCAGGTCTCGCCATGGACCAGCTGACGCGCCTCTACGTGCCGCCGCATTTCGTGCGCCGGGTCGAGGTGAGCTACGCCGGCGAGCCGGTGATGACTGCCGACGTCGATTTCTCTATCAGCGAAAACCCCAACTTCCGCTTCTGGTTCGTGCCCAAGGGCGAGGGCGAACTGAAGGCGGTCATCGTCGATTCGAAGGACCTGAAGTTCGAGAGCGCGGTGGCCATCCGGCCGGGTATGAAGGGCGGCAGCTGAGCGACGCGGTCGGGCAGGGCGCGGCCGGCGATGCCGGCCGCGAGGGGCATTACTTGATGAAGCAGCGCTTCTTCGATTCGGACACGATGCCCATGTATTTCTTGACCGCGTCCTTGGTCTGATCGGTGCCGCGGAACATGCCGCCGCGCTCACCGCTCATGGACGACGAGCGGCTGAAGCTCGACAGTTCGACGTATTCGTCGTAATTCAGCTTTTCGGCGATCTCGTCGATAAGGCACGAACACTTGTAGATGTACTCGTGGTTGTTGCCATAGGTCTGCAGACATTCGAGCGCGAATTCGACGCGCGACGAGGTCGGGTAGTCGTTCGCTGCAGAAGCCAGCCCCGGCGCGAGCAGGGTGGCGAGCGTGGCGACAGTGATCTGGAAACGATGGAAGTTCAAACCGGTTCTCCTCAATTGTTATCGACGGACTTGTTATCTGCGAACCTCGGTGGCTCGGCCTCGTCGGGTGCAGAAAAGGCTAGCACAGCGCTGAAGACCACCGTCGGTATGCCCAAGTTTCGCGGGATTCTTTCCTTGTTGCGCGGCGCGGTCATCGCGATTTTCTGGTTCCTGCCCGCAGCACTGCTGCAGGCGCAGACCTTGCCGGCGCTGACCGTGCGCACGCTGGCCGACGGCGTGCACGTGCTGCCGGCACCGGCCTTCGAAGTGACCGCCGATAACGCCGGCTTCGTCACCAATATCGGCGTGATCGAGGACGCGCGCGGTCTGGTGCTGATCGGCACCGGCACCAGCCACCGTTTCGCACAACACCTGAAAACCTTCGTCGAATCGCGTTTCGATAAGCCGGTGATCGCCGCGGTCAATCTGTATGGCGGCGGCGACCACGTGCTGGGCAACGGTTTTTTTGTGTCACGGGGTGTGCCGGTTGCGGCGCAGATTGAAACAGACCGCTTCATCCGGGCCAGTTGCCACACCTGTGTCGAGCGCCTGACCGCGGCACTGGGCGAAAATATGATGTCGAGTACCGAACCGACGCCGGCAACAGTGGTGTTCGAAGGTACGGGCCATCTGCCCGGCGTTTCGCGCAGGCTGAAGCTGCTTCATTTCGGCCACACCTTCCAGCCCGGTGCGACGGCACTGCTCGACGAGGCAACGGGAACACTTTTTGCCGGCGAGCTGGGCGCCGCGCACTATCTGCCCGATCTGTACAACGCGCAGGAGCGCGGCTGGCGCGACGCGCTGGCGCAGCTGGGCCGGATGGACGTGAAGCAGGTGGTGCCGGCGCACGGCGCACCGGGTGGCCGCGAGGTGCTGGATGCGCCGCGCCGCTACCTCGACACGCTGATCGCGCAGGTCGATGCGCTGTTCGAGCAGGGTGTGTCGCTGCTCGAATCGCTGGAGAAGGTCGAGGCCGTCGGCTTCAATGACTGGTATGGATACTCGGTGTGGCACCGGCGGAACGTGCATTTCGCCTATCTGCACCGGGAGCAGGGCGAGTTCGGCGCACTGACGGACAAGGGCGCAGGACCGGAAGAAGGACAGCACTGAACAATGCGAGGGTGTCGGTACAGACGCCCCGAAAACTACATCGCGGACAAAAGCGAAGAAGTCACGCACAACGAACTGACTGAAGAGGATCACCGTAAATGTCGGAACCGTTTTCCATCCCGCTGGAACAGATGCGCCGCATGGTCAAGCCGACGCCCAAGGGGCGCGCGCTTGACCAGAAGGCGGTGGACGAGGTTCGCGCGCTGCTCGGCAAGATGCCGCGCCGCCGCGACCTGCTGATCGAGTGCCTGCACCTGCTGCAGGACAATATCGGTGCCGTCCACGCCCGCCATCTGGCTGCCCTGGCGGCGGAGCTGAAGATGTCGCAGGCCGAGGTGTACGAGGTCGCGACCTTCTATCACCACTTCGACGTGGTCCGCGAAGGCGAAGCCGCGCCGCCGGAACTGACGGTGCGCGTCTGCGAAACGCTGTCCTGCGCGATGGCCGGTGCCGACGAACTGCTGCACAAGCTGCCGGGCATCCTCGGCACCAAGGTGCGCGTCATTCCGGCGCCCTGTGTCGGCCGCTGCGAACAGGCACCGGTGGTCGTGGTGGGCCAGAACGCGCTCGGTGGCGCGACCGAAGCGGCGGTCAAGGCCGCGGTAAAGGCGAAGGAAACGACCGCGCCGGCGCCGAAGTACATCGGCTACAAGGCCTACCTGAAGGCCGGTGGCTACCAGCTGTTCCGCGACCTGGTCGAAGGTCGTCGCGACCCGGAAACCGTGATCACCGCGATGGAACACTCCGGCCTGCGCGGTCTCGGCGGCGCCGGCTTCCCGGCAGGCCGCAAGTGGCGCATCGTGCGCAGCGAGCCGGCCCCGCGCCTGATGGCGGTGAACATCGACGAAGGCGAACCCGGCACCTTCAAGGACCGCTGGTACCTCGAGCGCGACCCGCACCGCTTCCTCGAGGGCATGCTGATCGCCGCCTACTGCGTCGGCATCGGCGAGGTCTACATCTATCTGCGCGACGAGTACGCCCATGTGCGCGAACTGCTGCAGAAGGAACTGAAGAAGCTGCTGGCGGATCCGCCCTGTGCGCTGCCGCCCATCCACCTGCGCCGTGGCGCGGGCGCCTACATCTGCGGCGAAGAGTCGGCGATGATCGAATCGATCGAAGGCAAGCGCGGCATGCCGCGCCTGCGTCCGCCCTACGTCGCCCAGGTCGGCCTGTTCAACTACCCGACGCTGGAACACAACATGGAAACCGTGTTCTGGGTGCGCGACATCGTCGAGAAGGGCCCGGAATGGTTCTCCAGCCAGGGTCGTAACGGCCGCAAGGGCCTGCGCTCGTTCTCGGTGTCCGGCCGGGTGAAGAAGCCGGGCGTGCATCTGGCGCCGGCCGGCATTTCGGTCAAGGAGCTGATCGCCGAATACTGCGGCGGCATGCTCGACGGCCACACCTTCTACGGCTATCTGCCCGGTGGTGCCTCGGGCGGCATCCTGCCGGCATCGATGGGCGACATTCCGCTCGACTTCGACACGCTGCAGCCGCACGGCTGCTTCATCGGTTCGGCCGCGGTCATCATCCTGTCCGACAAGGACACGGCGACCGACGCCGCACGCAGCATGATGCACTTCTTCGAGCACGAGTCCTGCGGCCAGTGCACGCCCTGCCGCGTCGGTACCTCGAAGATGAACACGCTGATCGACAAGCCGGTGTGGGACACCGCGCTGGTCGAGGAACTGTCGCAGACCATGGTCGATGCGTCGATCTGCGGTCTCGGGCAGGCGGCACCGAACCCGGTGCGCTGCGTGATCAAGTATTTCCCTGACGAAATCAAGTGAAGGGACGGCAACCCATATGAACGCACCTCTTGATCCCGCGGTCGCCGCGGAAAGCATCGAATTCACGCTCGACGGCCAGCCGATGAAGGCGCGCGTCGGCGAGACCATCATCCAGGCTGCCGCCCGCCAGGGCGTGGACATTCCGCACCTCTGCTACAAGGACGGCTATCGCCCGGACGGCAACTGCCGCGCCTGCGTCGTCGAGATCGAAGGCGAGCGCGTGCTCGCCCCCAGTTGCTGCCGCGCGCCGACGCCAGGCATGAAGGTGAAGGCCGAATCCGAGCGCGCCGTGAAGGCGCAGAAGATGGTGGTCGAGCTGCTGCTGTCCGACATGCCCGAGAAGACCTACAAGCCGGATTCGGAACTGGCCTACTGGGCCGGTAAGCTCGGCGTGACCGACTCGCGCTTCGAAGCGCGCGAACAGCCGCCCTGCGACGAATCGCACCCGGCGATGAGCGTGAACCTCGACGCCTGCATCCAGTGCAACCGCTGCGTGCGCGCCTGCCGCGAAGAGCAGGGCAACGACGTGATCGGCTATGCCTTCCGCGGTTCGGACTCGAAGATCGTGTTCGACCAGGACGACCCGATGGGCGCCTCGACCTGCGTCGCCTGCGGCGAATGCGTGCAGGCCTGCCCGACCGGCGCTCTGATGCCGGCCGGCGGTGTCGGCATGGTGAAGGCCGACAAGAAGGTCGATTCGGTCTGCCCGTACTGCGGCATCGGCTGCCAGCTGACCTACCACGTCAAGGATGACAAGATCCTGATGGTGACCGGCCGTGACGGCCCGGCCAACGAGGAACGCCTGTGCGTGAAGGGCCGTTTCGGCTTCGACTACGCGCGCCACCCGCAGCGTCTGACCAAGCCGCTGATCCGCCGCGCCGACGCGCCCAAGCACAAGGACTTCGTGGTCGATCCGGCCAATCCGCTGACCGCCTTCCGCGAAGCCACGTGGGAAGAGGCGCTGGCGCTGGCCTCGGGCAAGCTGCGCGAAATCCGCGACAGCAAGGGGCCGAACGCGCTGGCCGGCTTCGGCTCGGCCAAGGGATCGAACGAAGAGGCCTACCTGTTCCAGAAGCTGGTGCGTACCGGCTTCGGCACCAACAACGTCGACCACTGCACCCGCCTGTGCCACGCCTCGTCGGTCGCCGCACTGCTCGAAGCGGTCGGTTCCGGCGCCGTGTCCAACCCGGTGCGCGACGTGCTGCATTCGGAAGTGATCTTCCTGATCGGCTCGAACCCGCTGGTGAATCACCCGGTCGGCGCGACCTGGATGAAGAACGCAGTGCGCAACGGCGCCAAGCTCATCGTGTGCGACCCGCGTCGCAACGACCTGCAGCGCTACGCCACCCACTTCCTGCAGTTCAAGCCGGACACCGACGTGGCCATGCTGAACGCGATGATGCACACCATCATCGAAGAGGGCTTGGTCGACGAAGCCTTCGTCAATGACCGCACCTCCGGCTTCGAGGAACTTAAGAAGAACGTGGCCGACTTCTCGCCCGAGAAGATGGCCAAGATCTGCGGCATCCCGGCGGAAACGCTGCGCGAGGTCGCGCGCATGTTCGCCACCTCCAAGGCCTCGATGATCCTCTGGGGCATGGGCGTGTCGCAGCACGTGCACGGCACCGACAACGCGCGCTGCCTGATTTCGCTGGTCATGATGACCGGCCAGATCGGTCGCCGCGGCACCGGCCTGCATCCGCTGCGCGGCCAGAACAACGTGCAGGGCGCGTCCGACGCCGGTCTGATCCCGATGGTGTTCCCGGACTACCAGGCGGTCGGCAACCAGACCATCCGCCAGAAGTTCGAAGAACTGTGGGGCACCACGCTGGACCCGAATCCGGGCCTGACCGTGGTCGAGATCATGGACGCCATTCACGCCGGCAAGCTGCACGGCTGCTACATCATGGGCGAGAACCCGGCGATGTCCGACCCGGACGTCGACCATGCCCGCGACGCGCTGGCCAAGCTCGACTGGCTGGTCGTGCAGGACATCTTCCTGACCGAAACCGCCTACTTCGCCGACGTGGTGCTGCCGGCCTCGGCCTTCCCCGAGAAGACCGCGACCTTCACCAACACCGACCGCCAGGTGCAGCTGGGCCGCGCCGCCATCAACCCGCCGGGCGACGCCCGTCAGGATCTGTGGATCATCCAGGAAATGGCCCGTGGCCTGGGTCTGGACTGGAACTACGGCGGTTCGAAGGACGTGTTCAACGAAATGCGCAAGGCGATGCATTCGATCGCCGGCATCACCTGGGAACGTCTGGAGGCCGAGCACTCGGTCACCTACCCGTGCGAGAACGAGGGCGACCCGGGCGACGAAGTGGTGTTCATCGACAAGTTCCCGACGCCCAACGGCCGCGCCAAGCTGGTACCGGCCAAGCTCATCACCGCCAACGAGAAGCCGGACGCCGAGTACCCGATGGTGCTCATCACCGGCCGTCAGCTGGAGCACTGGCACACCGGCTCGATGACCCGTCGCGCGTCGGTGCTCGACAGCATCGAGCCGATCGCTACCGTCACCGTGCATCCGGACGACGTGGCGAAGCTGAAGGTGAAGGCAGGCGATGTGGTCACCGTCGAATCCCGCCGCGGCAAGATCGCACTGTACGTGCGCATCGATCCGCACGTGCCGGTCGGTTCCGTGTTCATTCCGTTCGCGTACTACGAAGCGGCGGCGAACATGCTGACCAACCCGGCACTCGACCCGTTCGGCAAGATTCCGGAGTTCAAGTACTGCGCCGTGCGTCTGAAGAAGGGCGGCACGCCGACCCAGCTGTCGACCTACGGCGGTGGACAGGCGAAGCCGGTGACGGCGTAAGCGCAAGCTGCAGCAGTGAAGACCGGGGTCTTGAGCCCCGGTTTTTTTTGTCATGCGTCGGCGAGCGCTCCTGTAGGAGGGGTCTTCTGACCCCGACAGCGGCCAGTATCGAAGGCTGTACAACCGGCATCGGCCCTGTCGCGGCCAAGGCCGCTCCCACAGAAGCTGCGCTCGACCCACGGCCGGAGCTTGGCTGGGGTTCTGTGGGAGGGGTCTCTGACCCCGACAGCGGCCAGTATAGAAGGCTGTGCAACCGGCATCGGCCCTGTCGCGGCCAAGGCCGCTCCCACAGCGGTTTCGCAGGCCCCGCGGCTGGAGCGCTGTGGGAGGGGTCTTCTGACCCCGACAGCGGCGCTTGCCTTGACCAGCCCCCCGCATTTCGCATACCCTGCGCTCGCCTCAGGTGCCCTGCGCAGCGTTCGCTGCAAGGGGTGAAACGGGAAGTCCGGTGCGCAGCCGCATTCGCGGTCTGCTATTCCGGCGCTGCCCCCGCAACGGTAAGCGAGTCGTAGCGATCCATTCAGCCACTGTGCCTTCGGCACGGGAAGGCGGATCGCACATATCCCCTCGTGAGCCCGGAGACCGGCCTGGCGCAATGGGTCTTTCGACCCGACGACCGATGGCTGCGGTGGGCGGCCTGGGGCGCATGCGTTCGCTCGGCCGTGTTGCGGCCGTCATATCCGTTCCTGTGCGTTTCTCGCGCGGCCTGCCGTGCGCCATCGGATTTTCTGCACTTCGCCGGCGGGTGATGCCGGCACTGCACGGAGGTCTGCATGCGCACCACACTTTCCACCCTCATCGCCCTGTCCGGCTTCGCGCTGGCGGGTTCCGCACACGCCGGGCCGTTCGCGCCGGCGGCCGGCAGCGCCGGCTCCACCGCCATCCACAAGGACAGCGCTGCCTTCGTCCAGTGGGCCACCGGCTACTCGGACTACCAGCCCGGCCCGAACGTCGACGCCGCCTGGAAGAATCCTGCCGAAGGCCTGGGCAAGGCCGAAGGCACCTCGACCGACGTCGTCGTGCTGGGCGACGGCGGCCGCATCACGCTCACTTTCGACGGCTACATCACGAATGGCGCCGGCGCCGATTTCGCGGTGTTCGAGAACAGCTTCAGCAATACCTTCCTCGAACTGGCCTTCGTCGAGGTGTCTTCCAACGGCACCGATTTCTTCCGCTTCCCGAACTACTCCTTCACACCCAGCCCCGTATCCGGCTTCGGCACCATCGACCCGACCAATATCGACGGCCTGGCGGGAAAGTACCGCGCCGGCTATGGCACGCCCTTCGATCTCGACCTGCTGAGCGGCATCGCCGGCCTGGACGTGAACAAGGTGCAGTACGTGCGCCTGATCGACGTGGTCGGCAATGGCTCGACCTTCGACAGCTACCCGGCGGCCTACGGCGGCCCGCACCCGATCTACGACCCGTACCCGACCAGCGGCAGCAGCGGCTTCGACCTCGACGCGGTGGGCGTCATCCACTACGCCGCTTTCGACGCGCAGACACCGCCGGTGCCGGAGCCTTCGCAGTGGGCGATGTATGCCGCCGCACTCGGCCTGCTGTCCGTCATCGTCCGTCGCAACCGCGCCTGATCGGCGCCGCATAAGGAATCCCGCAGATGAACATCCGCACGCTTGCACTCGCCACGCTCGTCAGCTCGGGCGCGCTTGCCCTGAGCCAGCCGGCCGCCGCCGCCAACGTATCGACCTTCGACGACCTGGCGCTGGCGCCCGACAGCTACTTCTTCCCGCAGACCAGCACCACCTTCACCAGTGGCGCGGCCACCTTCAACCACAGCTTCAACGACTGGGGTGGCGACTGCTGCCACACCGACTGGGTCTATTCCAACCTGACCGACACCACCACCGAGGGCTACCTGAACCAGCACAGCGCCATCGCCGGTGGTGGTGCCGAAGGCTCGGCCAACTACGCGGTGGCCAATATCGGTGCGCCGGTGGCGAGCTTCGCCGCACCGGTCAGCGTGCTCGGAGCCTGGTTCACCAACAGCACCTACGCCGCGCTGTCGATGCTGAACGGCGACGGTTTCGCCAAGCAGTTCGGTGGCGCCAGCGGCAGCGATGCCGACTGGTTCATGCTCACCATCACCGGCCTGGACAGCTTCGGCCAGAGCACCGGCAGCGTGGACTTCATGCTTGCCGATTACCGCTTCGCCGACAGCGCCGACGACTACATCGTCACCGACTGGCGCTGGGTGGACCTGAGCGCGCTGGGCACGGTGAGCAGCCTGCAGTTCGCGCTCGCGTCGAGCGACAACGGCGCCTTCGGCATGAACACGCCGGCCTATTTCGCGATGGACAACCTCGCGGTCGCCGCCGTGCCGGAACCCGAACAGGCGGCGCTGCTGCTTGCCGGTCTGGCGCTGGTCGGCGCCGTCGCCCGCCGCCGCATGGCCTGAGCCATACCTTGAGTCATGCCCGGCTTCGCCCTGTGGGCGAAGCCGGTGCTGAGGCCATCTTCATGAACATCTTCTTCCGGCAAGCGCTGGCGGCCCTCGCGTGTCTGCCCGCCATGCAGGCTCACGCCGACGAGCCCTTCCGGCTCGACGAAATCGTCATCAGTGCGCCGTCGGCCGATGACACGCTGCGCGCGGTGCCGCACGGGGTGTCGGTCATCACTGCCGACGACATCGAGCGCGCCGGTGCGCAGGGCATGGGCGAACTGCTCAGCCGTGAAGCCGGCCTCAACCTGCAGAGCTATTTCGGCCGCGACAAGGGCGCCACCGTCGACATGCGCGGCCTCGGCGCGACCGCGGTCAGCAATGTGCTGGTGCTGGTCGACGGCGTGCGCCTGAATGCCGACGATCTGTCGGGCGCGGACCTGTCTTCGGTTTCGCTGTCGCAGGTCGAGCGCATCGAAGTGCTGCGCGGCGCCGGGGCGGTGCGCCATGGCGACGGTGCGGTCGGCGGCATCGTGCACATCCAGACCCGGCGCCCGCGGCCCGGGCCGCTGAGCGGTCAGCTCGATCTGCGCGCGGGCGCCTGGGGCTCGCGCGAAGCGCGGCTGCGCGCCACCGGCGGCACCGGGCCGCTGGCCGCCAGTGTCACCTTGAGCCGGCAAGACAACGACGGCTACCGCGACAACGATCGCTACGCAGCGCGCGACAGCGCGGTCGAGCTGAGCCTGTTGCCGGAAGGCACGTGGTCCTTCGTCGACATCAGCCTGCGTGCCGCGCGCCACATTGATGAATACGGACTGCCGGGGCCGGTCAGCGCCGAGAACTTCCGTGGCGGCAGCGCGCGCAGAAGGAGCAGCGACGCTTCCCCGCTGGATGGCGGCAGCACCGACGACCGCACGCTGGGTGCCCGGCTGCGTGCCGATTTCGGAGACACGGGGCTGCTCACCGTGCAGTTCGATCACCGCGACCGCGAAAACCCGTACTTCATCGGCGTGCAGGCCGGTACGGCACTGGCCGACCAGCGCAACGTGATCGACTCCACCCGGCGCGATCTGCGCGTGACGCATGAGTTGGGCGTCGACGCCTTCGGGCAGCGGCACGATCTGGCATTCGGCTACGTCAGCCAGTCGTCCGACTACCTGCGCCGCGAGAACGGTGATTTCGTGGTCGGAAACTCGACCCGGCGCAGCGGTGAACTGAACGGCCACGCGGGCTGGGCCGAAGGTGTGTTCAGGCTGGGGCAGGGCGTCAGCGTCAACGCAGGCCTGCGCCACGACCGCGCCGAAAGTCGCACCGCGGGCAGCCGCTACACGCGCGAGTGCCAGTACATCTTCATTCCGTTTCCGGTCGAAGTGCCGGGCAGCTGCGTGAACGCATTCCGCGCCACCGACGCCACCGCATCGGACTGGCGCAACCGGGCGAGCGAACTGGGGGCGAGCTGGCAGCTGTCGCCGGCGCTCACCGTGTTCGCCGCGGACAGCAGACACTTCCGCAACCCCAATGTCGACGAACTCGCGCTCGCCGCGCCCGACCTGCGTCCGCAGAGCGGCCGCACGCGCGAGGCCGGCCTGCGCGCGCGTGGGGAGACGGTCGAGTTCGGCGCCACCGTCTATCGCATGCGCATCGAGGACGAGATCTACTTCGACAGCGCCAGTGGCCTCAGCGTAAACCGCAACTACGAACTGCCGACGGTACGCACCGGCGTCGAGATCGATCTGCGCTGGCGCATCCGCCCCGGTTTGCTGTTTGCCGCCAACGCCGGCTACGTGCAGCCACGTTTCGAAGGCAGCGACGCCGACGTGCCGCTGGTGCCGCGCCGCACCGCCAACGCCCGTATCGAATGGGCGCCGACCGACGCGCAGCGGATCACCCTGAGCGCCCGCCACGCCGGCCGCCGCTTCGACGGCAACGACCTCGACAACCGCAGCTTCGCGCCGCTGCCGTCCTACACCGTGTTCGACCTGGCCGTCAGCACCCGAACCGGCGCCGCGACCTGGTCGGCCGGCATCAACAACCTGTTCGACAAGGTGTATTCGACCCTTGCCTACAGCAACACCTACTACCCCATGCCCGAGCGAGCGGCCTGGGTGGCGGTGAGCTGGAAGATGTAGGGCGCCTCTATTTCAGTCGCTGTCGGCTGCAATGCCTGTCTCTTGCAGGGGGGCGCTCGATCCGCGGCCGACGCCGGTGCGGGGGCTTTGTGGGAGGGGTCTTCTGGCTCCGACAGCGGCGGGTGCCGAGAACTGCAGATTGCAGCGGCCCTGTCGCGGCCAGAGCCTCTCCCACAGGGGCTGAGCAAGACCTGCGGCCTGAGCCTGGAGCGAGGATTTGTAGGAGGGGTCCTCTGACCCCGACAGCGGCCTGTGCCTAGAACTGCAGATTGCATTGGCCCTGTCGCGGCCAAGGCCGCTCCCACAAAGACCGCTCCCGCAAGAACACCGTTACCCGCGTCGTATCGCTGAAATATCCCGTCGCTACCCTCGACTGTCCGACAACACACCAACAATCAGGGGGTCTTCATGAAACTCACATCGCTCGCCGCGGCGCTGCTGCTGGCTGCCGCCGCTGCACCGGCGTCTGCCGTGTCCTTCGTCAATGGCATCGCCATCCCGGGCAATACCGGCGACCTGTTCGGCGGCAGCGTGAACGACGGCCGGCTCGGCATGTTTTCCGACATCTACTACGACCCCAACCGCAACGAATGGTGGGGTTTGTCGGACCGTGGCCCGGGCGGCGGCACGCTGCCCTACGATGTGCGCGTCCAGCGCTTCACGCTGGACGTCAATCGCAGCACCGGCGCGATCTCGAATTTCCAAGTCGTCGATACGATCAAGTTCCGCAACGGCGCCGGCACTGTGCTCGGCGGCCAGTTCCCGAGCACGCTCGGTGGTTCGGCCAGCAATCTGGGCACCGCCTTCGACCCGGAAGGCATCGTGATCAACCCGCTGAACGGCCACCTGCTGGTGTCTGACGAATACGGCCCGTCGCTGTATGAATTCGACCGCAGCGGCACGATGATCCGCGCCTTCAATACGCCGCAGGCGCTGCGCCCGGCACTGACGGCCGGCGGCTACAACTACGACGGTGACGGCAATATCGGTCGCCGCACCAACCGTGGCTTCGAAGGCCTGGCGATTTCGCCGGACGGCCAATACACCTTCGCCATGCTGCAGAGCGCGATGGTGGACGAGGGTGGCGCCAACGGCGTGTACAACCGCATCGTCAAGTTCGACAACGCCAGCGGCGAAGCCGTCGCCCAGTACGCCTACCGGATGGAAACCGCCGCCCAGGGGCGCGGCATCTCCGCGCTGGTGGCGATCAACGAGCACGAATTCATGGTCCTGGAGCGCAACAACCGCGGCCTCGGCGCCGACGCCACCTTCGCCGGCACTGCTGGCAACAAGAACGTCTACCTGATCGATCTCGCCGGCGCGACCGACGTGACCGGCATAGACCTCGACGCACCCGGCGCCAGCTTCACCGCCGTCAGCAAGAACCCGACGCCCTTCATCGATCTCGCTGCCGACAATCTGCCCGCAACCGGCGGCGTGTCGCCCGAGAAGTGGGAAGGCCTGGCCATCGGCCCGCAGCTCGACGACGGCTCGTGGCTCATCGTCGCCGGCAACGACAATGACTATTCGGTCACCCAGAACGGCAGCGCGGTGCAGTTCGACGTGCTGTTCAATCCGCTCACCCAGCAGCGCATCCAGTGCCCGCTGGGCTCGACCGAAGGCTGCACGCTGCACGCCAGCACCACGCCCTACAGCGGCAGCACCGACGGTTTCGAACTGATCCCCGGCGTGCTGCACGCCTACCGCGCCAGCCCGGCCGAACTCGCCGGCTACACCGCCCCGGTGCCCGAGCCCACCACCTGGGCCATGCTGGGCGCGGGTCTGGCGCTGATTGGCGCTGTTGCGCGCCGCCGGGTCGGCTGACCTGCTCGCGCATCCGCACGCCGTTCTGGTTGCGGATGCGCGTTTTCGAGAGCGGGACATCCCCGCTACCTGGGACTGCTCCGCATGCGCGAGGCGTAGCGCGACGGACGCCCGTCCGCTCTGCATGCCGGTGCCTGTCGTGCTGTGAGGCCCGTTCGATCGTCAGGGTAAGGAGAGGTCAGATCAGCGAGGCGGGTTCCACACCTACGAAGCGGCTGGAAGTGCTGCCTTTCGACAAATATCTCGTCTCGCGCCGGGACGCGATCCCGAGTGGGTGGGAAGCCAGTAGCCATGAATGGGTAACTCATGTAACAAATACGTGGTGACGCACCGTGTTTCGGTAGTCTCCTTGGTCTCGCACTGGACGAACCTCGGCCGTCAAGTCCCTGTCATTTGCCTGGGAGCCGTTGCGTAGCATCAACGCGTACGACGGGTCACTTCCTTGAAACCGTGACGTAGTACTCTGCGCGGCGGACGTACCGCAACGGATGCCGAGGTGTTGTGGTGCAGCATCACAGGTCATTGATATACCGTGGCAGGCTACTCGTCGGCTCGCGCGTTGCGTGCTTGCGCCAAAGGTCACAACTTCTGTTAAACGAACGAGTCACTGGACCGACCTGATGGTCAGTCGCCTTACCGGCTCGAGTCTCCGTGTTTTCATATGCAGCCGCTGACAAACCAAATCACAGACACGAAACAACCACCCTGGATCGACCTTGCGCCTTGGTTGGTGCTGCTCGCCGGTTTTGGGGCGGTGTATTACCCGACATTCTCTGACCTCATGCGTACCCTGTGGAGTACGGATCAGAATGCTCATGGCCCGATCGTGCTCGCGGTGTCGATATGGTTTCTTTTCCATAAATCGAGAGAAGTTGCGGCGGATGAGTCGGTGGTTGCCGCCCCCGCTCCTATTCCGGGGTTCTTGGTGCTGCTGTTCGGGCTATTCCTTTACATAGTAGGGCGCTCTCAGGCTTTCTACTTGTTCGAGGTGGGGTCAATCATTCCGGTGACGGCAGGCATTGTTCTTGTCTTTTTCGGATCGGTCGTTCTTAAGAGGCTTTGGTTTGCCTTTTTCTTCATGTTCTTCATGATTCCATTGCCGGGTTCGGTGATCGATGCACTCACGCAGCCGATGAAGATCGCCGTTTCTTGGGGGGCCGAGCACGTCCTCTACGAAATGGGCTACCCGATCGCGAGGAATGGAGTCGTGCTCACGATTGGTCAGTATCAGTTGCTGGTTGCCGACGCTTGCGCTGGACTCAATTCTCTTTTCACGCTGGAGGCCCTTGGCCTCCTCTATATGAACCTGATGCGGCATGAATCGGCATTTCGCAACATACTTCTTGCGGTGCTCATCGTGCCTATCAGCTTCAGCTCGAACCTTGTTCGCGTGATCACGCTGTCTCTGATTACCTACCACCTTGGCGACGAAGCGGGGCAGGGCTTTTTGCATGGGTTCTCGGGCATGGTGCTGTTCTTGACGGCGCTCATGCTGATCATCGGTGTTGACTCCCTGCTCAGATATCTTTCGGCGCGTTTTAAAAGGACAGAGGTAGCCGCAGCATGAATGGCCTCAGCGTTAAGCTCCCGCGCATTTCCCTCCCGTTCGCGCTGGCGATATTCGCCGCGCTCGTGATCGCCGCCTTGGCGGCAGTGGCGGCGACGCCTGATCTGGTTGAAGTGACCGACCGTATCGACCTTGAAGAGTCGGTTCCGAAGGAGTTCGGCGGCTGGAAGATGCTTCCGAGCGGCGCGGTCCAGGTCCGCCTCAGCACTGGCGACGACACCAATATGGACCAACCCTATGATCAGACTGTCATGCGGACGTATGTGAACAGGGATACGGGCCAGTATGTCCACCTTGCGCTCGCGTGGGGACGCCGCCAGCGACAGGAGGTGAAGGTGCATCGCCCGGACCTTTGCTACGTCGCTCAGGGTTACAAGGTGGAGTCGCTTGCCACGACCCGCTTCGATGGCGTGGGTAACACCGACGCGCCGGTGGTGGGAAAGCGGATGTATGCGGCAAATTCGCGCAGCGGCGAGGCGGTTGCGTATTGGATACGTATCGGTGGGCTTTACAGCGAAGACGCACTTGAAACCCGTCTCTACATTCTCGGCGAAGGGATCAAGGGGCGTATCCCGGACGGTATCCTGGTTCGCGCTTCGCGGGTGGCTCGTAGTGCGGATGATGCTGCCAACGCATTTCCGGCTTTGGAGGACTTCTTAAAGGAACTGGTCGCTTCAGTGCCGGATAATGTCCGACCTTATCTGATTCGTTAATTGCATGTGGTGTCATCCTTTGTTCTGTCCTTGGGGCCTACGCTTCGATATTTGGGCCAAGGATACGAGTGTTACCGATCATGCTGCGAACGTTAATTAGGCCCGCGCGTCCGTTTGAGCTGTTTCGCGTAGGAGAGATTGGCTGGAGTTACGATATTTCTGACGTTGGGCTGGAGTTTTTTTGAAAATCCTAATTGTCAATTCGTTTTACTATCCCGAAGAGGTGGGTGGTGCAGAAAAATCGGTCAGATTTCTGGCCGAGTCACTGGTCAGGAAAGGACATTCTGTCAGGGTGGTATCCCTGGGGCGGGAAGAGTCGATTGATCGAATCAACGATGTCGAGGTTCAGCGGGTGAAGATCCGGAATCTCTATCTCCAGGAAGCCCGCAAGGGGCCGCCCCCTTCTTGGAAGAAGATGCTCTGGCACGGCGTGGATGCGTACAATCCGCTGTCGAGCAGGGTGTTTTCCCGCATCCTGAGCGAGTTTTCGCCCGACGTTGTGCATACGAATACCGTATCCGGATTTTCTGTGTCCGTATGGGATGCAGCCCGTGCGGCGGGTATTCCGGTAGTTCACACGATCCGGGACTTCTACCTGTTGTGCTCGAAAAGCACGATGCTCAAGGACGGGCATTCGTGTAGCAGCCAGTGCCGGTCGTGTGCGTTCTTTTGTGCGCCGAAAATGAAGGCCACTTCACGCATCAATCATCTGGTCGGCATCAGTGAATTCATGTGCCGCAAGCATCGCCAGTTCGGGCTGTTCGAAGGCGTGCCCCAGACGGTCATCTACAACCCCTACGATGCGCATGCAATCGAAGAGCGGAACGTCGAGCGTGTTCGGCACATCGGTTTCATCGGGCGGCTCGACCCGGCAAAGGGGGTCGAGTTGTTGATCGAGGCATTCTCAAGACTGCAGCGGGGCAATGGCGATTTGAGCCTGTTCATTGCTGGTGACGGGCGAGCGGCATACCTCGAGAAGTTGAAAGGACTTTCCGCCGGGCTTCCGGTAACGTTCATGGGGAAGGTTGATCCGGCAGAGTTCTTCGCCAGGATTGACGTGGCGGTCGTGCCCTCGATCTGGGAAGAGCCGTTGGGTCGAGTCGTGATCGAAGCGCTCGCCTACGGCCGTCCGGTTGTCGCGACGCCGATGGGGGGCATCCCCGAAATGATTGACGAGGACACTGGCGTGGTCGCTGCATCCGCGACGGTGGACGGACTTGTGCAGGCCATCGACGAACTGCTGCACAAGCTTGATGGCGATTATGCGCGCTGGTCTGGAGCGGCTCTGAGGTCCGCTGCACGGTTCAGGTCGAGCGCGATTGCCGACGCATATCTGTCCGTATTTGAAGGAGCCGTGAATGGCCGTGGCAACCAGCGTTGATCCGGGGCTGGAGATCAACAGGTACAAGAATCAGGCGGCTGCGGGCCCATGGAAGACGCTGACGGGTCTTCTCGTGTTGTTTTACCTGTTCACCTTCGCGTTCGAAGGACTTGTCCGGTACGCGCTTGATCAGGCGGGCGCAGGTTCGTTCCTGTACCTGCGCGATGCCGTCCCTGTCGTGGTTGTAGCCGGCTGCATCTACGCGTGGATGGCTGGCTTCATCCGGCCCACCCTGCTGTTGCTTGCTCTATTGCTGCTGTTGATCCATTTCTTCATCGGCTATTACTACCTCGGCGGTCTGTTCCAGCGATTGTTCGGCTTCAAGATCTTTCTGCCTTTTCTATTGGGAGTCTGCTACTGCGTGGTGACCGACGGTCGCGTGACCGCGCGATACATGCCGTGGATACTCGGCGCGTTGCTGATTTCGGTGGCGGCGGTGGTAGTGAACAATTTCGTCGCCATGCCATGGGCTGGCGGCGAATTCGAGACAGCGTTTGGTGTCGTCCCACAGGCACGAAACGTCTCGGCTTTCGGCATCCGCCGTCTTACCGGCCTTTCGCGTTCTGCCTATGATGCTGCAAGTGTCATTCTGGTCTGCATGGTCATCGTATTTGCGTATTACCGGAAACCTGCGATCAAGCTGCTGCTGTGGATGCTTGCAATCGTTGCCATCGCGCTAACGACGACGAAGGCTGCCTTGCTTGCAGCGTTCATCCTTGGCGTTTGCGCGCTCTTCTACGAAACGCGTCGCGCCGCAAGCGTGTCGCAGCTGGTGATGGCCGGGGCGCTGCTTCTCTGCGTCGGAATGCCCGTACTTTCGCTTTACCTCGATGTTTCGACCCACTCGGTGTCGGAAAGCAACCTATGGTGGCTTGCGTCGTTTGCAGATCGCATGGAGAACATGTGGCCCCGCGCATTCGAAGTGTGGACCGAGCACGGCAATGTGCTCATCGGCCGTGGCTTGGGTGGCGTGGGTTTTCCCCAACGATTTGCCGCTAGCGAGTGGAAGCTGATCAACGTTGCTGACAACCTCTTCGTCTACTGGACCGTGACCTTTGGCATCCTCGGCTGGTTCTATGCAATGGTTCTTCTCTGGCGTTTGTTTTCGTGGGAACCGCCAGACGAATTTATGATGAAGCTCGTGTATGGATTCATGGCGGTGTTGTTCTCGTTCGGTCTGACTGCAAACATTGTCGAGCAGCCGGTCCTCCTCTTCTCCGCGGGATTTTGCTTTGCCCTTGTATGGGACCGAATAAAGGACCGACAGACGTGAATCGAACTGGCACGCTAACGGTACTGCTTCTCTTCCTTCTGTTCCCATTTCGCCTGACTGCAGCGCAGCCGGATTTCCTGTTTGGGGTCGCCATTCATCTGTCTCAGGGGAGGAATGATGGCGCCTTCATGCTTAAGTTGATCAATGAAGGGGTATTCAACAGCTATCGCGACGATCTGTACTGGAGTATGGCTGAGAAGTCGCGAGGGCGGATCGATTTCGCAGCGTCATCACGACGCTTGGACGATCTGGCTTCTGCGTCCTCTGACCGCGCACCGCCGATGCTCATTCTTGGTTACGGGAATGCTCATTACGGAGGGGGCTTCCCGCTGACCGACGAGGCGAAAGCGGGTTACATGAATTACGTTCGTGCAGCTGCGACGCGATACGGAAGGCTTGTTCATTCTTTTGAAATATGGAATGAGTGGAATATTGGCGGTGGTAATCGCAAGTTCGGCGGTCGAACCGGTGATCCGATCCAATATATGGAGCTGGCTGTCGATGCTGCAAAAGTAATTCGGGAAATAGCCCCGGATGTAAAGATCATCTGCGGTGCGGTGGCCGACCTCGATATACAGTGGATACGCGTTGTACTCGATCAAGGTCTGCTTAAGCACTGTGACGGACTGTCTGTACATCCCTACGTTTACTCGAACGGCAAACGGGCCTATCCAGCAGATGTCTTCCAGTGGCTGGATCGCGTCGCCGAACTGATGGCGGTCGCGCCGGGCGGTGCCGGCAAGAAGATGTATGTGACCGAATTGGGGTGGCCCACGCACAGTGGTAAAGGCGGCGTGAGTGAGGAAAAGGCTGCGGCCTTTCTGATCCAGTCCCTTGCACTTGCGCGTACGCGCGACTACCTGGCCGGGCTTTGGTGGTATGAACTGACCCGCGGACGAGATGATCCGGCGGACCGTGAATCGAACTTCGGCCTTTATGGCCGGAACTATGAGCCTAAGCCCGCCTCGGTCGCTCTTGAGGCGACGGCTGGGCTGATCCGTTCCGCTAGATACCTTGCTCAAGGAACTGTCGGTTCCAGCGGCCGTTGGGTGAAATTCGGAGTCGAGGGGTCTTCCGCGGCGGTCCTTGTCCTGTGGGGGCGCAGCGGTGACAGCGAAGCGTATTGCCTTCAGATCGCGGCCTCGGATCAGCCGGTCGACGTCCGCAATGGGTCACGACTAGAAAGAGCTTCCTCGCCGTTGCTTTCAAACGATACCCCGATCGTTATCCGGCTCGAAGGTGCCGGAGCGCAGGCTATGTCAGCCGAGCCGGTTCGGCTGGCAAGGAACGGCCGCTGCACTTGAACTTATTCGAGGAGCACATAAGCGCGAGAAACACCAGGAAAGGTAGACCGTTGGGCGTAAGAACAGTCGTTGTGCTGAATGACTTCGGTCATGTAAATGGCGGAGCCGCCCAGGTTGCCATCAGTTCAGCCAGAAGCCTGGCGGCGCGTGGCATCCGGGTCATCTATTTTTCAGCTGTCGGACCGGTCGATGCCGGGCTGGGCGATGCCGGCGTCGAGTGCGTTACCACAGGGCAGGCGGACATCCTGCGCTCGGGCAGTCGTCTTACGGCCGTCACCCAAGGCATCTGGAACACACACGCGGCCGGAATGCTGCGTGACACGCTGTCCCGCTTGGATCGATCGGACACTGTCGTGCACATACACGGATGGTCCAAGGCGTTGTCAGCCAGCGTGTTCCGAGTGGCACTCGACAGCGGCATCGAGTGCGTCCATACCTTGCACGATTACTTCAGTGCATGTCCAAACGGTGGCTTCTATGACTACCAGGCCGACCGGATATGCACGAAACGTGCACTCGGCCTGCAGTGCATCACCACCCACTGCGACTCGCGCAGCTATTCGCACAAGCTCTGGCGGGTCGCCCGGCAGGTGGTCGCGAGCCAGACGGCCTTTTCCAGGACGGGCATCCGCAACGTCATCTCTCTGTCCAGCCTCGCCCGGGCAGCGCTCTCGCAATATTTCGATAAAGCTGTCACATGGTATGACGTCAGGAATCCGGTAATCTGCCATGCAGCCGAACGGACCCGGGCCGAGGACAACGGCGACCTCGTGTTTCTTGGCAGGCTCTCGCCCGAAAAGGGCGTGGATGTCTTTCTTGGAGCCGCCCGCAAGCTGGCGCTTCCTGCCGTCGTGGTGGGTGACGGCCCGCTGCTAGAAAGCCTCTCTGCGCAATACCCGGAAGCCCGCTTCCTGGGATGGCAGGACGCCGCTGGCGTCGATCGGGTACTGCGATCGGCGCGTGCGCTCGTATTCCCGTCACGCTGGTATGAAACCTTCGGCCTTACCGTGCTCGAGGCGCTGGGGTATGGGCTGCCGGTCGTCGTGTCGGATGCCTGTGCGGCCGCCGATTTCGTAACGCCCGAGAACGGCTGGCTGTTTCCTGACGGAGATGTCGATGCACTCGCAGGGATACTGAGCCGGCTCAGGGATGACGCCATCACGAGGGCCATGAGCCAGGCCGCTTACGATGGTTTCTGGAGTGACCCTCCGGACGAGGCATCGCATTGCGCGCAGTTGATACAGGTTTATGAAGACATGCTCGCCCGTGCGGCGAAGTGATAACGCCGTACGCGAGAGCTGATTAAGGAATGCAATGCGTAACATCAAGGTTGCTGTCGTCCATGATTGGCTGCTCGTCTATGCTGGCGCCGAGAAGGTACTGGAGCAGATTCTCGACATATTCCCCGATGCAGACGTTTACTCCACCGTCGACTTTCTCCAGGACGATCAGCGAGCGTTCCTGAAAGGCAAGAAGGCTCGCACAACTTTCATCCAGAAGCTCCCTTTTGCGGCAAAGCGATACCGCGATTACCTGCCGTTGATGCCGCTGGCGATCGAACAACTGGATCTGTCGGCCTATGATCTGGTGATTTCTTCGAGTTATGCCGTGGCGAAGGGGGTACTTACCGGCCCCGACCAGGTGCACCTCAGTTACGTGCATTCGCCCATCCGATATGCGTGGGATCTGCAGGCCCAGTACCTGAAAGAGGCGCGGCTCGAGCGGGGCATCAAGGGCATGCTCGCGCGAGTCATCCTGCATTACATCCGTCTCTGGGACACACGGACCGCCAACGGCGTCGACTGCATGCTGGCCAACTCGGCCTTCATTTCCCGACGTATACGCAAGGTGTATGGCAGGGAATCGCAGGTGCTGTATCCACCGGTCGACGTTGCTCGCTTCAACGTGTGCCACGAGAAGGAGGACTTCTATGTGACGGCTTCCCGGATGGTGCCGTACAAGCGGATTCCCCTCATTGTCGAGGCGTTCTCCCGCATGCCCGACAAGAAGCTCTATGTCATAGGCGAAGGGCCGGAGTTCGAGAAGGCCAAGGCATGCGCTTCCTCAAACGTGATCCTCCTCGGTTACCAGAGCACGGATGTGCTGGTCGACCACATGCGCAGGGCGAAGGCCTTCGTGTTCGCGGCGGAAGAAGATTTCGGCATCACGCCGGTGGAAGCTCAGGCATGCGGTACGCCGGTCATTGCGTATGGGAAGGGCGGAGTGCTTGAAACAGTCATTGCCGATGATCGCGAAGGCAAGCGCACCGGCGTGTTCTTCCAGCAGCAGACGACGGACGCGATCTGTGCCGCCGTGCACGAGTTCGAAAGCCTTGAGCGAGCCATTCAGGCCGACAACTGCCGCGCCAATGCCGAGCGCTTTTCCATTGAACAGTTCAAGGCCGGATTTGCCGCCTATGCGGAGAGCGCGCTCAAGGCCCACCCTCGATTCGAAAACGTCCAGATTTAGTTTTTCAGGAGCATCCAGAATGAAGATCACCGTAATCGGCACCGGGTACGTAGGCCTGGTCTCCGGGGCCTGCATGGCCGAGATGGGCAACGACGTGCTGTGTCTGGACCTTGATCCGG
>VFQN01001241.1_pt1 | contig 43691 bp, 78 predicted proteins | sample 3512371 | NCBI WGS metagenome assembly VFQN01 (sample SAMN10412370, study PRJNA504923) | tailings metagenome | isolation source: Replicate 2 from Balatoc abandoned mine | place: Philippines: Itogon, Benguet | collected 2017-08-28 | reverse complement strand
AATAGGTCTCCGATAATCCCATAACCCTTCTCCTGAAAAAAAAAAAAAAAAAAAAAAAGCGAATACCATGGCCGCATGGTGGCTCTTCGTTGACCGCCGTACATGTGTCCTTAGTACCTGTACACCAGAACAGCACGCAAAGGCTACAGCTGGCTACAGCAAGTGGCCTCTCGACTGCATCTGGTCCGTGAAAGGCCCAGAGCTGCTTTGCAGCACGTGCCTGCCGGGGAACCGTGCGACTGATAAAACCGACAGCGCCTCCCATGCCGCCATGGGCACGTGGGCAGGGATAGGGTAAGCGCGCCAGCCCGGCTACCGAAGGATATGGGGACACGCACACTGCACACAGGGATGTGGCGGGTCCTTGACATGCCGTACTCGGCATGGGGCGTGGAACGGGCATGGAAGCCCTTGCTTCGAGTGTGGCACCCGCGAAAAGATTCCATTGACGGCGACGTCAGCTGGACGTACTGTACTGATGACACGTACCCACTTCGCCCCACTGCGACGACGTGCAAGTGACTTGTTGCAGGAACTTGGCATAACGTAACGTCACGCACCGTGTCATTATATGGGCAGGCAGTAACCCTGGCTGTCTCGGCGCGCATCCCTTGCGGTCATGGTTCACAACGTAGAACCAGACCCGTCGCTACCAATCCTTACGGTAGACAACCTGACTGTCAAACGCCTGATAGGCAGGGGAGGCTTTGCCGCTGTCTACGTTGCACTTTATGCGAAGCAAGAGGTGGCGCTCAAGGTCCTTTCACCCAGCGCCTGTCAAACAGCCGACACGGTGTCATATGCCAAGATGTTTCTTAGAGAAGCGGCCTGCACGAAGCAGGCTGGACACGAGTGAGTTTCCTGGCAGACGGCAAGTTCATGCGACAGCCTGTCGCGTCTAACAAGCGCCTCAGCCACTTGCGCTCTCCAGCCTTTACAGTAAAGCGACAGGTTGTCTTTACAGTTGATCTGCAACTTGCACGCGTGGGGCATATGGCCCTCGTGGGTGCGAAAAAGCGACGTGCCGCCGGTTTGCCACTGCTACCCCGCGCCACGCGTGATTGCGCACTTGGATAGTGTAGATCTATACGTTCTGGGACACGAATCCTCCAGTACCGTAGCTTCGTCACCCTTTCGACCAACCTCCCACTGACCCACTTCCGCCAACGCCATCGACAAAACGGACAGGTCCATCATCGACTGCCTTGGGGTGGTGCGCCTCCCTGCTGGCTTCCCGGGCATCCAGGGGCCCTCGCAGCCCACCTGGGGGCTTGTGTTGGAGCTGTGCGAGGTGCGGCAAGGGGGTGTGAGCGTGTGACGCGGTGGGCGTGACGTGGGCACGAGCGCAGGCCGCCGCAGGACGCAGGGGACGCCATCCAGGGGCAACCCTCCTGAAACGTGATGCATGTGGGCGTGGTACCTACACTACGCGGGCTTTCTGTGCTCAAACTGCATGCAGTATCCATGACACAGCAGGATGCGTGCGGTGCGGTGTTGGCGCTTTGCGTGGTACAGGGGCAGAGCGCACCAAATGAGACAATTGAAGCGCTCATTGACTCCTTCGAAACCCGACATCTTAGCATTGGTCAGGGCGCCATTGTACGCTTGGATGCAGCGTGGGAAAGGCTTGGACTACTTGCCCACTTTGCCGGCCGGGCGCCATGAAACCTATTGGGCCACACGCCCCCGCCCCCGCCCCTTACCTGCACGTAACCCACCCGCTCAGGCCTACACCACCAAGACGCTCATCACGCGCGGCATGGCGGGGGCCCGCCGCATGTACACCAACCTGCAGGCATACGAGTGGCTGTGCCAGGTGGGGCCTGGTCAAGCTGGTTGGACCCTGGGCCCTTCTTGGTGATCCTGGTGGCCCGTGGCGCGGGCGGGGGTGCGGCTCCAGCACAGGGGGCGCGGAACGTGCGGCAGGCCCCATCCTCACGGTCTGGTTCCGTCCCCGTTAGCTGCCATGCACGTGTACCGGCCACAGCTGGGCCCTCATCGTAGCTGCTGTCCTGCTACAGACCGTGGCCTCCCGTGCTGGTACCTGGTGTTATGTGCGCAGTGCGCATTGCGGCAGGAGCCTGACGGCTCTGTGCTACCGGTATCCATGCATATGTTGCGCCCAGCTAAATCTTTGCACTGCGGCCGCGTCGCTTTGCTTCCCGCGGCCGAGCAGGCGCTATGTATAACCCGGCCCCATATTGTTGTGGCTCCAGACCAGGTAGCCGCCCCTCGTGTGAATCCGTCCCCATGACCCGCCCCCGCTGCACATGCAATGTACAGATCGCCTCTGCGCTGTCCCACCTGCACGCCTCGCGGCCCACCATCATCCACCGCGACATCAAGCAGGAGAACCTGCTGCTCAAAAAGGACCCGGCGCAGGGCGGCAGGCTGGTGGCGAAGCTGGGGGACCTGGGGCTGCACGTGGTGGGTTAACAGCGATGCTGCAGCCCAACGATCACCAACTGTCACCTGGCATACTGGCACACTAGCTGGGAGCTCCAGGCGAAGCGTTGATTGTACCGTACACGCTCTGCCCATCCGTGTGCCGTACAGGTTCTAGAGCATGACCGCTCCGTCATGCTCCGCCGCAAGTCGCGCCTGGGCAAGTCGCGCTCCGTGCATTGCCGCAGCCGCCGAATGTCCGGCTCCAGCCACCAACCGCCCGGCCCGCCTTCCAAGTGCGGCAGCACCCACGCCGCCATGGCCCTGCGGGGCGACGAGACGCCCTTCCTGGCTGTGGGCGCGAGCAACGCCCCCAGCATCGCCAGCCGCGCTCCCAGCATGACCGGGAGTCTCGTGCTGCATGCAACAGCCACCGCACCGCGCTCAGGGGAGACGGATGAGCCGGGTTTCGAAGTTTCAATTTACAACGTGTTAGCGGAGGAGACGGGCATGGCAGCTGGGCTTCCCCCGCCTGTGGTGGGGCAAGGTATTCGTGCTGCTGTGGGCAGTACGGTGCAGGCGACGGTGGCGGCGGGGGATGTGGGCCAGGCGGGGGCAGTGCAGGGGGCAGGAGCGTCAGGCGGAGGCGAGCAGGGGCGTGTGGAGGAGAATCAGGAGCTGAGCATGGTGCCCAGCTTTGCTCACAGGATGGCGCCAGAGACATCTAGCCCCGAGACGGAGGCAGACATACGGTGGGTTTGCCAAGTGCCTGACCATGACGGAACCAAGGATGCAAAAGACACAGGGATCCATCTCCTAGATCCTCTCAGCAGGTTCGCAACAAATCTGTTGCGTTCTGACGCAACGCCCCTGTTCCATAGATTGACGACACAAGGGAGTGGCCCCGACCCGCCGACTGTGACCTCCGTCGCTCGCTCGCCCTGCAGGCCACACCCCTTGGTCTCCATGCCCTCACCGTTCTACTCTCTACCCAACCGGCAGTCCTTCGAGGGCTTCTTGCCCCCCGTGCCGACACCCACACCGGAACCCAGCAGCCACAGCCCGGCGCCCCACAGCCTCAGCGGCGCACCCCTGCTGCCCTCCGCCTTCTCCACAGTCGCCAGCCTCCTTGACACACGGGCCAGCGGAGGCGTAGCCCACAGCTCCTCTTACCACCAGCGAAGCCACCATGCATCACAGACGGGAATGGGAACGGTGGTGCTAGCAGACCCCGTGGAGGGCGGTACGGCGGAGGGCGAGCGCTGGCGCCCGCCACGGATGTCATCCACCGGCTTGCATGATGGCAGTGGAGCTGGCAGCCCCGCGACCCATGGGTCGTTAGCCCCGCTGTACGGCGGCTGGCGTGGCAGCTCGGCAGGGCAGTACGGCACGGCTGTGGGGGTGCGGTCTGCGGCCCTGGTGGTACCTCCCTTGGACACCTCCTGTCCCGTGAGCGGCCACCGGGCCGTGGGCTTAGGCACAGCAAAGGGCGCTGATTACAAGCCGTCTCCGTTGTCGCAGCGGTCTCTAGGGATAGGGGTCGGAGCACTGAGCCCCGTGGGGCAAGGCGGCGGCAACGGCGATGGCTCGGGGGCGCATGCGGGGCAGGAGGGGCAGCGGACGGTGCCCGGGGCCGGGGGTGGCGGGGAGCAGAGGCGGCAGATGAGCGGGCCGCTGGCGGTGCGGCCGCGGTCTGCGGCGGATGTGGTGCCGCGGCGGCTGCAATCGTCGTCCGGGAGGCCGGAGGCGGCGCCGCAGACGGCGCCCAACTCCACGCAGCTGCCCCGTGGAGCGATCGAATCTCTTGGGGCGCTCATCGAGTGAGTTCCGTTAATAGCAATAAACTGACATGACATGCACGATGCGCCGTACAGCCAAGCAACACAGCGGCCTTGGCAAGGCCTGTCCCCACGTGGGCAGGTCTGGCGCAGCTACGTTGACCACTGGCACACACTTTGCTGCTGGACGTGAAGATGAGCTGTGCAGTCTGAGGACGTGCACGTGCTGAACCCCCTTGCTTCTTGACAACAAAGCCTCACCCTGCCCTGCCGTTCTCGCCGATCGTACCACAGGATGAACCCCGATCTCATCCAGCCTGTGCCGGTGCACCTGGACCGCTCCTTCACAAGCGGCCTGCGCCGCGTGCGCAGCGTGCTCAACCAGCTACGCCAGGACGACCTGCAGCAGTTGCGCCAGTCATCCATCGAGTGGGTGCGGGGATGGTGGTTGGGGTCGCTTGTAACAGCATACGCACGAGTGAAGACCACAGGGCAGGACATTCACTTTACTTGCACGGCTGGGGAGCCGATGGGGCCTTTCCATGCATGATGACCGATGGGCAAAAGATGATTATGTGACTGGTCTTGCACTGGCAAGGAGCGCGCAGTTCCTGCCTGGCCCCGTATCAGTGCCCTTGTGGGATGTAGGGTGACAGTTGGCACGTCCTACACGTGCATGCCTTGCTGCCTTGCGCAGGTGGGTGTTCGGCCTCACAGGCCAGGCGGGGTCGTGCATGTACATGGCGCCGGAGGTGTACCGCAAGCTGCCGTACAACGAAAAGGTAGGGTGGTTCGCATGCCTGCAATTACAAAAGGCGCAACCAGCACAATATCTCAAGCGAGTGTTGGGACCCGAACGGTGGCGAAATATGCCTGAGCAGGGTGAAGGCAGAGGAAACTCTGTGGGGTCAACTCGTAGATGCGCTAACGTGCAAATCGCTTGTCAGACTTGGGTAGCAGCCGGCGTGCCCTGCCCAAGGGGTAGGACGCCACCCTTTACGTCCCGCCCCCCACCCGTCTGATGCCCCCACATGGTGTCCTGTGTTGGCTCTCCAGAGCTTTTGCGGAAGTGGTGTAAGCACGGCAGCTCTGTGTCCTCGACGCACGGATCGATGCCCCTACGCCACGTCCCCAGATTGACGTGCGTCGGTGCGTGTGTGCTTGCAGGCGGACGTATTCTCCTTTGGCGTGGTCATGTACGAGCTGGTGGTCCGCGAGCTGCTCATCATCACCTACTTCAACACCAGCAAGGGGGCCAAGCTGGGCATGCACACGCCCGAGGACTATGCAGAGATGGTGGGCGGCGAACGGCATGCCACGTGCCGTGCGTGCCGCACCTTGCCACTGGACTGGTGGCGTAATGCCGGTGGAGGGAGGATGCCTTACCGATTCTTAAGAGTACCTCACACGTGCGTGCATCATGGTCGAGGCGGTGTCACTGTCGCAACTATGCAATGCTTACGAATGCCACGACGCCATTCATCACGACCGGTGCGCCCCTTCCACCCTACCTGCCCCCCGGCTGCTGCACGTGCTGCAGGTGTGCGACGGCTACCGGCCGCCGCGCCCCGAGCGCCTGCCGGACGCCGTGTGGTCCCTCGTCGAGGAGTGCTGGCACGACGACCCCGTGCGGCGGCCGCCCATGGATGTGGTGCTGCAGCGGCTGCGGGAGCTGCGGGACCAGGAGGCAGCGCAGCCCACAGACGGTGGCGGGGCCATGGGCGGGTGCGGCTGCGTCGTGTCTTAGAGGCGGTGCGCAGGCAGTGGACGCACGTGTGGGTTTTCTGTGTAGGTACCCCATGTCGGTGGCTTAGCATTACCGCAGGAGCAGAGAATCGTAATGGGGGGACTTCTTGGTTTCTGGCTCGCACGCACTGCATTTTGGCCGCTCACATAGAGAAGGCTCGGCAGGCGTGCGTCCCCGGACGACGGGGACTTCGTACGGGGGCCATTGCTTCATTTGCAGTCTTGTACATGTTGTGTCTTGCATCACCGCGCTAGCGAAATGGTCCGCATCTTGATATTGGGTTGGCAAAACGTTAATAGCTGCACTTGCTTCGGGAGTGTTGCACTGCTGCCAACAGCTGTTGCCTGTCGTGTCGTGTCGTACATGCATGCTCGGGCGTCGGAACGTTTGGGAAATCATTTGTGCATTGAGCCTGCAGCAAGTGCGGCGACACACTGGTGCGCCTGTCAAACGCAAAAACGTCAGGCACCATACCGGCATTTGTCAACTGTTTGACGTTATTCGTGAGAAGTGCGTGTGCAACTCTGCTTGGCGGTACGTGCTAGCACTCACGCACACGTGCCGACTCTCTGCCGTGATTATGGTTGGGTTAGCAGTAGCGCGTTACGGACCTGTGCACCCGCCTGGACCAGGGCGGACTGCCGCCACGCACCGCCGCCCTTGCCCTTTGGCACTGATGGGGGCTGCCCGCTGGTGCGGTGCGACAGGAACGCAGCTACCCTGGCGCGGACATGTGAGCCCTGAACCTGCCTGAAACGGTGCTGGATTGACCAGCAACACGATGGCCGTGGGCTTGGCTGTTTGGGCAGGCAGTTTACGACTGATTTTCGCTCAACTTGATGGTGTACATGCTCGTACCGCAATAAGAAACCGTACTGTACTTGAGGTCCTCAAGCAGCAGTGCCGTAAATGTATGTATGTGGATGCTCGGCAGGAGAGCTGCCCTGGTACCAGTACCGGAAGGCATGGTACCGTTTCCCTGGCGTTTGGTTGTGGCTGCATGCCTGCAAGCTGCAAGCCTGGGTGGCTGGTTGGTTCTGTTTAGTTTTGGTCAGGGGAGAGAGCAGAGAGGTCTCCCCTGGTTTTGGTTGCCGCATTCTCTCCAAGTCTGTAACACGTTACGGTATGGAGACCCCCTGACGAGCCGGTGCCGCTATTGGTAGGGAGTGTGCAAAGGGAGCTATCATGCTCATGATACTATGCAGCCTGGTTGCTGCTTGCTGGGCCTTGATCCGCCATGCAATTGCCGGTCCCGTGGCTGCTTTCCTCTCTCCCATTACATACGGTCAGCCATGGTTGCACGCTCTGTGTCTGATATCATGGCTTCTGTTCCAAGACACCTTCCACACATTACCAGTAGGTGGACATCTCAATGCCGGAGCAGGTGGCCTGAGGTATTCGTTTATGCTGAGCAAATGCCATGGCGGTACTGGCTGCCGGAAGACCCTTAGTATGCGCGAGAGGGAGTCCGCACCTCCAGTGGAGGCTACCGTACGGTCGACCGCCAAGGCGTCGAGAGGCACAGACAGGCGCAACAGGGTTCAGCGGTAGCCTTTACATGAGCATGTCAGTGACGCCGCATGCAAGACCCTGTCAACACTGGTCCTCGGGCCCACAGGGGCCCATATGCCAGCTCTCTCCCCTCACTATCCACGACCACTCTCTCCACGTGCTCCGCCGGGTTAGTATACCGGCGAGGGTGCTGAAGGCACGGAGGTCAAGGCGTGCCGTGGGCCCCACACAACAGCCACACCTGCCGGCAGAGCATAAGCAGGCTAGCTGATGCACAGAAATACCACCACGGCAGGAACTGCCTACGACCCCATAAAATTCCCTCGTCCACTCGCAAGCGTACCCACTGCTGACAGGGCACCCGAGGCAGCACACGTGTGAACACACACCACCGGACGCTACCGGCAGTATGTTAGGACACATGTGCCATGCCCCAGGCGTCACGCTGCCACAGCCCAGCCTGCCTTGCACTCATCTCAAACAAAATACACTGAACGCCACATGAAGGATCGGTCCTGAAATGAACGTCACACCTCAGGCAAGCGTTGGGTCCAAGCTCCCTCGTGCATCACTCCAATATCCGCTCAGGCACACCGCTCATGCTCACGACTCCAAGTATCTGTCCCGCCAACCACCGTGTGCTTACTCCTTGTAAAGGTGTCAGGCCAACATTATAAAAGGTATATACACTCTCTCGTTTGCACTCCTCTCGTGCCCTCGCTCGAAGTGGCAACCAAAAGCAACCGCAAATAAAACCACCGCTCCGCTCACGAAACCCCCTCATGCCAAGGTACGGCTGTAGGCAACACCACTCAGCTGCCTAAGGTCCTCGCACAAAATCCACGGTAAAAACCCGCTGAACACACAAAAGAGGTAACGAAAAGCAGTAAAGAATGTGCCGCCAATCGGCATCAAAGCGAGGGACCAAGACAAGGCCCACAACTACGCCACCACTAACCCGCCTCCTAACTCACTCGGAGCACCAAGGAGCCCTCGAACCGCATGGTCGGTAGAGGGGTCCATATGCCAACACGGCTAACTAGCCAATCACTTCTCTCGCTGTCTCTCAGTCGCACCACTCCCACACCTCAAATCATTTGTCCTGGTTGCCACGGGTTTGGCATGGAGGCCATCAAATTAGGATCAGGCCATGAAATTCCAGGAGTCATGAAAGCAGCCGTGCTCCAACTGCTCGCCGCCACGTGCACTTAGTCCCTCCCTTTGACAGGGAATAAAAGAATACGCAACAGCCCAATAAGCGCTTGACCGCTGCTGCGAGCCTCACTCGAGGTGTCATGCTTGCGTTCATACATGCATCCGCTGCGCCACTGCGCCACGCTGGCGCTCTAGATCAGGGGAGAACCCCTGACGGCCTCGATGATGAGCATGGCGGCGAAGCCAATCCTGCAACACGAGGAGACAGGGAGGTATTCTTGGTTAATAACCGGTGTCAGAGAAGGCAACAGCACAGTCAAGCTGCACATGACGCCCTAGTCCATCCCCCTGCCTGGGCATTCTTGGCCTCCACGTGCAAGCTCTATGTGAGCAACGATTCACGCACGCCAAGCAAACCTCCGTGCAGTATTGGTGGACGCCATGTACAGCGCATGTCTGCCCGGAAAACAAGTGGCTGCGCATGGCATTCATGCGCCTGTCCATGGGTCCACCACCCGGGTAGGGACAGGAACCAGCGGCAATCACACGCGTCACTTGCATCAGGGCGCAGTAACCAGCAAACTCACATGGCAGCGCGGCCGTTGATGAGCTCGGCCTGGGGCGTGAAGGGGCCCAGCTTGTCGTCGCGCTTGGTGCGGAAGGCGGTGACGAGGGAGCCGCCCACGAACAGCAGGAAGGCCAGGGCCACGCCGGTGGGCTCCTCCGACCACTGCTTCAGCACGGGCTCGCCGCTGGCAAACTCGGCGGCAACGGCCGAGATGAAGCCCAGCATAGCCAGACGGCCGTTGACGATCTCGGGAGCGGTGCCGCTGAAGCCCATCACCTCTGAGGGTACGAGGGTGGGGTGAAAGGGGCGGGGACAGCGGTGAGGGACGTGCGCTGGGGTTGCGGGCGGGGGAGGAGGGGTGCGGGCAGGGTGCTTCTGCAGACCGGATGGTGGGTGATACCAAAAGCTAGTGCGAAGTTTCCGGGGGAGGTGGTGAACACCTGGTGAACTAGAAGCCGCAAATCTGTATGCTGCGCTGCGCCTGTCCCCAGCTCACCGTTGAAGGAGAGGGACGCAGCGACAGCCTCAGACGCAGCAGGAGTGACGGGCTCCGGGCGGGCCAGGCTGCCGCTCTCAACAGCGGCCGTCCACTGCGGAATAATAACGCAGGATCGTATTCGTTACAGGTCAAGTATGCATTCGCGTGCATGTGGGGACACTGGAGGCCTGTTGTGCTCACGAAGGCGCGCGACGCAATCCGAGCGCTGAACCCCCTTGCGCGACACACCACTGCGTTTGCGCGCTGATAATAGGTAAAATTCTGACACTGTAGTAGGGTTGACCACGGCTGGTTCCTGGCGCCAGCAGCTCACCTCCTCGGGCGAGTAGGCCTTGCCCGCATAGAAGACAGTGCCGTTAGCGGTCGGAGCTGGAGTATCCTCCGGCGCAGCAGCAAGGCGGACAGCGCGAGAGCTGCGCTTCGCAGCAGCTGGGCGCGCAAAGGCAGTGCCACGGCGAGACAGAGCGACAGCGAAGGCCATATTTGCAGGGTTGTTGATAATACGCGAAGAAGATGAGCTAATAAAATGTGCAGGAAACTGTGCACAGAGGCGCTTAAGTAGAGCACGGCCAATGAAATTACAGTATCCGATGCGTATCGCCTGGCCATAAATTTTCCGTTTGTGGCCGATTGGGCAGCGACCGTACGACACCTCAAAAAGCCCCAAGCCCCTCCAACTCCGCCGGGGAGACAATGAACTTAATTCCCTTGCCTTTTTCGTTGATCATTTTCGCTGTTTCGTCGCAGGGTGTCGTACGTGCCACCTCGGCACCTCCACCAGCCGCGCGTTTGGGGAGTTGACAGTTGGGCACTCTGTCGCCGAGACGGCGCCACATCGCTCTCAGGCCATCGGGTACCACTGCCACTACGCATATGTAGTAAGTGCAAGATATTGGCATATGTGTCCTGCTCATCGGGCGACTTGTCCCCGAGCACGGTCGCCTGCTAGGTGCCAGGGTGGATGCTCCGATGCCCTGAACCCCCAAGTCCTTCGGCTTGCAGATGAATCAGCAACAAACCGCGCCGGCGTGCAACGCTATGGTGCAGCACATCCCAGCTCTGCAACAACCTCAGTCAGCCAGCCGTTCTGACTGTTCGAGTTCAAGTGACAGCAGACACAGACAGCTGTCACACTGCCGACACGCTCGCCAGTCGTGCGGTGGTACCTTGTAGGAGACACGAACACACAGTGTGTTGTTGGGGTTATGTGCACGGGTACCAACCGCCAGGTCAGCGACAACGTGCTGCACAGCGCTGCTTTGGCCCGCCACGGCAGGCGCCGCGCTGCAGCTGGCCCAGGCTGGCCGCATAGACCACCCCTGGCATCGACCGCTTCCGCCTGCTCTAGCACTTGTTGTGTGGGCCACAGGCACATCTGGTCAGGCGAGCATACGGAGAGCAGCTGCGGCAGAAGCACAACAACCTGAGCCAAGCCAAAGGCCGTGCGTGGTGCCATCGTTCCATCACACATCATGGCTGCCAGGTACAGTAAGCAGCAGTGCCCACGAAAGGCCAATGCGCAGAGCCGAGTGTAACCTTCTTACTAAGAACATGAAGAGCGCCTGTCACCGTCCACAATTATATGACCCTGACATGCCAAGCGCCCTGCCTGCCACCACCTGAGACCTGACCCTACTGGAATGGCACAGAACTGCACCAACAGCAGCACCAGTAGGTGGCAGTCATTGGCAGTAGTAGCGCCGGCAGGACTGGCCGCAACGTCCGCCCTTGGCTTTGACATGCGACACAATGACACCTGTTAGGTGAACCTGCTTGCACAGTCACACAGGACCAGGTAACCGCGCCAGGTGCAGGGTTCACCGCCCTTGGGAGCTACTCCTGCGTGATGGGTGGCGATTGGCACAACGGAGGCTGGGGCTGGGGCTGGGGTGGGTAAGGTAATGTAGGGCAAACAGGGGCCGCACCGTTATCCAGCCCTGCAAGCTTGATCAACTACCGCCGCTGCTGTCGGCCCCTCGCTGCCTTGCGCGGAGGGCCCGCCACGGTCATCAGAGGCCAATCCTGCTGCAGCTGCAGCGCCGGCGCGGTGCACTGCAGCTGCAGAGGCTTGACGGTAGGTAGCAGCGGAGCAAACCGCCGGCAGCAGCGCGGGGCCTAACCACACCGCTGCCGCACCAGCTCCCACCGACTGCGACGGCTAACGCGTGCGCAGCAATACGGCGCAACACCGCAACTGCGTGCCAGCCGCAGCGGACGTGCCGCCGCACAGCCACTTGATGGGTCTGCGCTTCAGCCCGGAGGTCCGAGCAGAAAGTGAGCGCCTTCACGCTGTGCTGGTTCGTCAGCTGATGGGGGGCAAACACGCTGCCCCTTTGGCTGCGTGCCAGGCGCCCAAGATAGTAATGTCGCCTGCCATTGCTCTGGGCTCTGCTCCGCCCCTGCGACATGGATTGCCCAGGCGCACACCGCGCACCGTGCGTGGAGCCCTACAGCCGCAGCCAAGAGCAGGCCGCTGCTCGCACGCTGTGCTCCGTAGAGCCTCCTGCTGGTGCGCGTGAGGACGTCTTATCAGGCCATGCGGCTCACACCTGATACCACCATCTGTCGCAGAAGGGCCGCTATGCGCCGAATCCAACGCCACCGCCGGTCGCACATGTCCCAGTGCCCTCAGCTTCACGCCACTTGCCAGGCGCCGGCCCTACACTTAATGTGCTGCCGGCCTGGGCTGCACCCGCGCCCTGGTGCCTCATCCCAAGCGGCAGGCGCTGGTCTCCTTGGGTGCAACTCTCACACTGCCCATCATCCACCTGCGATACTGTTCTTAACATACAGCCGTGTGACTTTGCTAGCTGGGTGCCGCTGGCGCAGCTGCTGACGCTCTCTCCACCGCTCCACTCGCTGCTCTTCTCGCCACCGCACTCCTCGCAGCCACTGTGACCCATGCCCCCGGTCTCCCCCGCCAGCCATTTAGGCGGCCCGCGGATACGCTGTGGCCTCCGCTGCAGAGCTGCCTCGTCGTCGGCTCCCTCCCCGGCACCCGTCTGCGGGCCCGTGTACCTGTGTCGGCCCCCGTGCACGAGGCCGGGGAGGCAGGCAGCGACTAGGCAGCTGTGCAGCGGAGGCCCCTGTCGGTCGTGCTGTGCTGCTAGCGCAGCCTAGAAGGGCACCGTTAACGCACAAGCATGTGTTCCACTCTGACCGTTCGCGTTGTATGCCCCACCAGCCTAAACAAGTGCAGGCAAACGGTAGAAGCGAGTGAAGGGGTTCAGAAACGGAAGGGTTCCGAAGCTTCTGCTTCTCATAATCAATATGAGTCCAGCTTGTATACATATGATTTCCATGGCAAGACAATAAATTATGTCCTGGCTTGGGTGGAGCGCTGCTGCTAGGGTCTTTCGCTCTTTCCTCCATGAACGCGGAGGCCATTCGAGCGATCGACACCAGTCCAAAAGACCGTGCCCTTCCTTGCTGTAAATACTTGTGACACCACACATAGCTTGCACTCGTGTACTCCTACAGCCCTGTACTCTACCTCTCTGCTTGCGTTTTTGAGACCAAACCCTTTCAGCAAAAATGAACATGGGCGGTGGACAAGACTGGGACACGGTGGTGCTCAGGAAGAAGCAGCCGTCTGGGGCAGCGCTGCGCGACGAGGCGGCCGTGAACGCTGTAAGCTGGTGGCACTCGTGGCGGCCATCTACGTGCTGGTGGAGGCAATAGCGTAACACTATCCACCCTGGTGAACATGACTGCAGGCGCGGCGACAAGGCGCGGCTGTGGATACCATCCAAAAATGTGGGTTGAAAGGAAGGCGCAGCGTCGCGCGGGATCTGGACTCGATTGGGTGCCTCACACCTTGCCTGTTACCTGCTTGCAGTCAACGCCGGCAAGAACAAGCCTGGCCAGCAAACTACTAGCGGCAAGCCGGCGGCTAAGCTGGAGCAGGAGACGGAGGACTTCCACCGTGAGTGCTGAGCGGGTCCTGCCCCGGCCCGGGCGAAGCCTGCGTCGTGGGGGGTTCTTGCATCTCGAAGGAGTCCCCTGACCGCGCATTGCCCCCTTTGAGTGCAGACGAGCGCGTATCTTCGACGCTGAAGCAGCAGATCATCCAAGCGCGGACAGCGAAGAAGATGACCCAGGCGCAGCTTGCTCAGGTAGGTGGAGGGTCCAGAGGGCGCTACCAGCGAAGCTTGGCGCTCAGCGCCGAACACACTACTTGTAAGGAATGGATTAGCAACTACCGTTCGACCGTTAGGGGAGTTCAGATGCAGGGAAGGGGTTTGGGGAGGGGGAGATGGAGATGCAGGGAAACTGAGGTGTATGTTGTACCTGGTGGGTCAAAGCCATATCGTGGTAGAGCATTCACGATAGGTTAGGGTGGGTGCGAACTGTCACCACCCTGGGTACACTGCTTACCTCTGAATCATAGTGTATACACACCCAATGCGCACCAAAGTTCCTCCTGACTGCTGCGTTTGGCCACCTTGCGTGCCCCTCCCACAGGCCATCAACGAGAAGCCCCAGGTCATCCAAGAGTACGAGTCCGGGAAGGCCATCCCGAACCCCCAGGTCCTCTCGAAGCTGTCGCGGGCCCTGGGTGTGGTGCTGAAGAAGTAATGCACTTGCGCAAATTGGGGTGTGGGTAATGGGTTTTGCGGGTAGCTTGGTTCAGCAATAGATCTAGAGATGGGTATAGCGCTGGTCCCATGTAAGCAGCCGCTGCTTCGCACGGGTTTTTGTAGCGGTTCCACACCTAATTTTCTGAACTGTCTAAACAAGGTGCTGTGTGCGCTGAGGGGGAGCGTTGGCCTGCCGCGTTGGGCTGCAGCCCTGTGGTTTGGAGGTGCGCACGGCGGGTTGTGAGCAGAGCGGAGCAGGAGGCATGAGCATTGGAGCTTGGGTGTTGTAGCCGTACGCGGCCGACTGTATTGGGCTTCTGTAGGTTGCCGCGCCAAGGCTGTGTGCCTGGGAAGGCGCTATTGTGATGCCCCCTGGATAGAGGTTGGGTGCATGCGCGGGCGGCGCACAGTGACAGATAGATACCGGACTTCCAGTCTCGACTGTAACATAGTAGGATTACATGCTGCCAACGTGGCAACGGCGTGCTGCTCCAGTCTAATGAAGCGCCAAGTGTCAGTCAAGCGCTCTTTGCAGAGGCGCCACGCTGCGCTGACGGCGCTCACGTGGCCCATGCTTGCCAAGCCACCCCAAGCATGACCTCCTCCCAAGTCCACATCACCAACATCGCCTCAGCAGCCCTAACACGCACTTTCTTGCAGCACTTTCAGATCTCCATGTGCCATTGTGAAGAGGCCCAGCTGCTCTCCATCCTGCTGCTCAAGCGCCGCCGTACCGGTAACCCCGCTGCCTGGAAACCCTATGCCCTCCACACCACAGCCTGCTGCCCGCCCCTTAGCCGATGTAGTTCCACACCACCAGGTGCAGCACCAGATTCGCTAGCACGTAGTCAGCGAAGGCGCGCTCAGGGGATATCCCCGCGAACTCCTTGTTCGCCGGGTCCACTTGCATGCGCAGGCACACTGCACGGGGCACGGAGGGCCGTGGAGGGGCGTGGAGGGACGCAGGATAGGCACGCAAGTACCGGTCCGGTGGTGCTTGCGGATACCGTATTGGGTGCTGTACGAGCAGCATGTGGAGCAGCATTACGTTGTGCTTGTCTGCAGTGGCGTGGGGGAAAGCTACCACGCCGGGTGCAACACGCGAGGCGATTGGGGAGGGCCGTGCAGAGACCGGCCCAAGAGCCCCAGCCATTTGCCAAGACACGTGCATCCTCATGTGCACGTGCGTGCTTCTGTCCATGTAGAAGGCGGCTGTAACATAGACGCTGTGTGGCAGCAAGTCCCCCGCTGCAACAAATCCAAGCACAGTACGGCGGGTGTTGCAGGAGGCCCATCCCGTTGCACCTGCGCTCCCCTTGGTGCATGGTGCAGCTGCACGCACCTGTTAGCGCGAAGAACCCGATGCACGAGAGGAAGCCGGCTAGGAAGGCGTTGAAGGGGAAGGACCCCACAAGGAGCATGTAGGCCAGCTGCATAAGGGACAAACGTATACTATTAACCGTCAGCAGGGGTAAGCGCGTTGACCAATGGGTCATGGCTGCCGTCAAGACAAGCAGCATGCTAGCTGATGCAGTGCTCTGGTCGGCTGGGTGCGAGCAGGCCGCGTGGTGGGGTGTCGTGAGCTGCCTGGGGGCAAGCTACACCCAGGCGCCAAGTGCGACTTGCCTGAATCCCTGCCGTCGCCAAAGCATACACGAGGAAAGCGTCCAGAACCTGCATGATAAACCGCGTCCGTTCTTTTGGCCTCGCGCTCCTCGTGTTTGCCAAATGATCTGCAGCATGCTCCATAACTGTCGCACCTTAACACGTACTGGACTCTTTCTGTACTCATCGGAGAAAGCTTTTGCAATCTCGCCAATCATCGTGTATCGTGTGACGCGAACTGTACCCTATGCACGAGTCTGCACCAAGTCGGGTGTTCAGGGGAGCTTGGTATCCGCGCAGACACTAGAAATAAGTCGCTTAATATGGTATGTACAGTGATGTCAAAGCACAGGATTCATATCGGGGACCCGCTTTCGCAGAGCGCCACGAACCGCCTCGTACACACTCAGCACCCCCTACACGTGCCCTTCACGACGTGTTGGCGACACGTCCACCGGGCCAGAGCAACGGCCCATACCGGTAAGCATCATTCGAATACCATATTGAAGCCTCGCGCTAATCTCCATCCTCCCGCTGAACGTGTCGTGGGTTTGTGGAAGCGTCAGCCACCCTCTAGCGCTCTAGGGCAGTCAAGGGCGAGGGCCATGTAGCCGTCCCACTCACTGCCGGAACACTGCCCCCGCATGTCACGCGCTTGCGCAGGGGCTGTGTAAACGTGCATGGCTACATCCATGGCAATACCCCGTCCATGGCTCGACAGAACACCGTTCTGGTCTGGCAAGGTCACAAGGCAGAATCTGTTCCATGGCGGTTCAGGTCAACACACGCCATCCATGGAATCCCCTGGTCCTCACCAAATCTCACTAGCTCACAATCGTCGCACAGCAACGTCCTAGGGGGTTCATAACTGCACGACAAGGTGCCGCAGGTTGCCACCCACCAAAAAAGCCCAGGCAGTGCAGGATGAGACACCGTGACACCGTGCAACTGCACACACTCTGTGCGCCTTGCAGCTCCGTATGCTATAAAAGCAACGCCCACGCGGCGGCGCCAAATCATTCAGAGTCCGAGTCATCACTAGACGCCGCTGCCTTCTTCTTCGACCCCCCAGCCGCCTTCTTCTGCGCTCCTGCACCCGCCTTTGCTGGGGCCTTGGCTTTCGCCTTTCCGCCCGTCGCCCCGGCCGCCTTTTTTGTCACCCCACCCGCCTTGACACCCAACGCCTTGCTGCCTGTCCCCGCGGCGCCCTTCTTTGCCCCTGCGCCCTTGCCGTCCCCGACCTTCTTCCGGGGCTTCGCTCCGCCGGCCTTGCCACCGCCACCGCCGCGTGCCGCCGCCGCCTTGCCTGTTGCTTTCTTGCCCTTCTTGACGGGAGCAGCGCCGTCGTCCGCAGCACCCTCACCGGTCTCTGCGCGCAGCGCGACGTGGCAGAAAGGCAGATGCGCTCAGTAAATATCCGTAACAGAGTTGGGATAGTAGGCTTTGGGCGAACCCTTTCCCACTCCCAACCCCGTCCCAGCAATACCCGCATGATGGCGGGGGGCCAGGGACGTTGTGTGAGCAACGGCGCCCAACCGGCTCGCCGGTATCCTGGACACACCCGTGCTTCGCGCTGCCATACATGCGTCACCGGCAACGCGGCAAGCATACCCTCAAAAGCGCCAAGTCCAGCATTGTACCAGCTCACCCAGTTGGTAGTTCTCGTCGTCCCCGTCCAGCAGGTACTCCAGGCCGCCGCCGCCCGCCCCTCCCTCGCCCTCCTCGTCATCGTCGTCGTACAGCGACACAGCCTCCTTCAGCCGCACAAAGTCGTTTAGCACGGACTCCACCTGTGGCACCAGCGCGGCAAAGCGTTACTCCCTAGGCACACGGTACCGGCACCCATCAACTGCATTACTCCTGTTTCATGCAGCGACGTTGCACCGATATTCCGGTGAGTGGTAGGTTTAGTTGTGAACGCCCGACACCTCCTTGGTGCCAAGACAAGTGCCGCACTGGAGGTACACACGCGGCCCCACGACAGCTTGGCGATGTGCGTCAACCATACAGCAAGCGGGCAGCCCCCAGCCACGCCCTTACAACCCTGTGTCGCTGTGCAGAGCCCTCCGCCCCCGCTCCTGCCCCCGCCCCGCCCACCTTGGCCTCCGTGGGTCCGATGTTAAGCACCATGGCCGTTGCGGCCATCGGCAGCACCCACGCGTCGTACACCACGCCCTTGAGGTCCACCTGCAGCCGCGGCCCGGCGGCGGCCGCCGAGCTGCCGCTGGGCCCGTCGCCCCCTGGCGCAGCACGGCAAAGGACCACATGGGTGCCAGCTCATTCACATGCTGCACATGCCTATCAAGTATTACCCAACATCTATCCGTCGCAGTACCACGCCGATAGCTCAAGGGCATGTGGCAAGGGCATAGTAAGGCGTCGCCAGCAGTTCCTCTACGCACCGACGGCACGCCACAAGGCTAGGGAAGGCGCCAGCATGTGCCACTGTCATATTAGCCAAGTTGCACTGCGCCTTTCCAATTTCTGCAGGGCTCAAGGCAGGCACCTGGCTCAGCCGGGCCGGCCCCACCTGCTGCCTGCAGCACGATGATGCGCCCCACCGCCCCTGCGTCGCCGCTGAGGTCGGTGGCGGCACGCACTTCGTCCTTGGTGCCCCCGGCGGGCAGCTCCACAAGCATCTGAGTCCATCCAATCAGCACAAAGAACAGCAACATCAGCAGGAGCAGAAGCCGAAGCGGCATGAGGTTAAGGCATCTGGCATCTTGCACCAAGCCTAAGCGGGGACGACAACAGGTGGTGATTTGGGAGTGAGCTGTGCGTGCACGGCGGTTTGTGTCGTGTGCCCGAGTGTCTGCACATCCTCTCGGGGACAACGCGTCCGGCATTGGTCTCCATCGCACCTTGTTCCGGTATATCTGCTCCGGATTGATCATCAGCGGGATAGTCCCTTTCGGCAACACGCCCATGGCAGGTTGCGACTGCGAGGGGCCTTGCGTCTGGGTCTGCAGCTGCGTCCCGCCGGGCGGCTGCGAGGCAGGCACCGCCTGAGACGGCGGCTCCGTCAACTGTGACATGGTCAAGTCAAGGGTCTCTTCCTGTCTCGTGCGTTGTGCGGCGGGCTTCTGGCGCGTGCCAGCAGGTGCAGGTGCGCCTGCGGTGCCTGACGGGCCAGCGTTGGACCCATCTGCGATTGCGCCCGCGGCTGGCCTGTCAGCAGCTGCCTCCCCCTGCTGCACTGCGGCGCCCATGTCGGTGGCTCCCGCTCCCTGAGCCTGCTGCTGCGTCGGCTGCCCATCCCCTCGCTCCTCTGCGCATGCCAGGGTTTAAGTGAGGTCAAGGCTCAAGGGACGAGCATGACTGTAGGGGTACGTACCAAGGTCGCCTTCTAATGCCATCTCCCTCATGGCAGTAAAGCTGATGAGCTTATGTTAATAACTCATTCGGTGTTGCACGCTTGTTCGGTGTGCAGGGGGGTTCAGTTGCACTCCCGGACACCTTGCTCCTAGTGAGACCGCCTGGAACTGCTGCATTGCCAACAACACGGCCCTACCCGGTGCAGCGCCAGCACGTCGCAGACTGGCTGCTAGCTCCTTATCCTCATCATCGCTAGAAGATACTATGAAAATCCTGGATGGCGCCTGCAGTTACACAGTGTTGAAGCAGTTGGGTGGGTCAGGACTGGTGGGTCAAGAGGGGTGTAGCTGCCCCCTCTACGAGACGACTGTGACAGACTGTACCGTACTTGAGTATGGCTTTTCAGCCATTCTGGTGTATCTCCATCGCTGTCGGACATGAGCGCTGACGACCAAGCCACTGCCAAGCTCGACGGTACTTGTTACCGTTCGCAACGCATTGCTGACGACCTCAGCAACAAATTATGTAACACTTTCATACAATAACAGGATGTCTATGTATAGTTGGCAGGTGGCCTTCTCTATGGCTAGAACTGTTTTGGCGGGTTGCAGTATAATTTACCTAGTGGAGAGCAGTCCTCACGAACTGTGTGGCAATTTGGTGTTTGGCACAGTTGCATGTCCTCGGACATATGCCCCTTACAAGCACTCCGAGTCTCGCCCCCGTTCAGTCCGCAGCAAGGGAGGTCGTCTCGAAGCCACATGGGCCCGCCAAGGGGAGCCGATCAGTGGACAAAAGAGGACTCCCTAGCGCCGGTCACTCCGCCTTTGAAACCCATTCGGACACCCTGTCACGGTTGCCAGCACTGTTTCTCCATCCCTGCCGAGTTGCCCCGGGTAGCCCCCGTGCACGTGCAGTCTTGTGCCCTTGCCATAGTGAAGCATCGTACGCCCACATTGGACACGGCAGGGGTACTCCACCGGGAACCCCTGAGTCTGGTACGACAACCACGTGCGGCTGCAACGGCTCATGGGCCATCCCCACATGGCAGTTCCTGGCAGGCTGACTGTCTCCCCAGCCAAGTGTACAGCGTACGAAATCCGTGTGCTACCGTAGCACGTAGGAAGAGTTTGCCTCGCCTCGTGGGGTCAGCGGCGTCAGCCCAGCTCAGTTGTACTAACCTAGAACAATTCTGGCCTCAAAAGCGCGCCCTACACAAGTCAATTTCCTTCTTGCATCATTGCATGGCAATCGAGCCCGCGTCCTCTTACATTTGCGTCAAGGAGACCTGCCGCCTTACAGCAAGGGATACAACGTATAGCACCTGCCAAAGACTCACACAACAGCCTGCCGTACTTCCCATGCTACTGTGCTCGCTTCACCTTACACTCTACTGCGATCGCCCTACACTCTACTGCGATCGCAACCATACATGTCTACATCATTGCAAACCAGCAGGCTGCCCCCACGCCGAGCAGACATCCATTGGGCGCCCAAGCCGCATGGGTTGTGTGTGCCCTGTTGCTGTAGCTGTCACAACTGCACCGAGCCGTGCTTGACAGCGGCTGGCTTCCAGTCCAACCTGCCCCAAAATACCTCCACGGATGCCCTAAACAGGCCTAAGGCACAACGCGTGGCATCTAGTGCATCAGCGCTCAACATACCGTAGGCCACAGAGTCGTGTCCTGCACCCCGTCTTGCTCGCCACCGCATCCGCAGGAGCGCGCTCAAACCGCCCAGCCTTGCGCTTAAGGTTAGGGCTACCCCTGCTGAGGACTTGACCTCTCGACTAACTCCTGCCAACCCATGTCGCTCCACGTGTACGTGTACGTGTACGTGTACGTGTACGTGTACGTGTAAAAGGGAGGGGTTGGGAGCGGCCGTCAGGCCTCCAGCAGATGCTTCCTACCCAGCCCTGGTGACCCTGTGAACAGCAGCGTGCGTGCAAAAGCAGGCAGTGTGCCCCACACAGGGTCCAGCCTCCCAACCTGCACCAGGATGGACAGCTGCCGCACCACGAGGCGTCTCCCCACTCTGCACTACCTGGCCCCACCCTGCCCTCCCATGGCCATTGTCGGCTGAAGCCAAGTCGACTCTTGGCCCACCTGCTGTGCCAGTGCCCTGGCCGCTCGCCCAATTCCACAGGCGAATGGACTCGTCCCGCGTCCCACTGGCGCCAGCCCGCCGTCAGGGCTCCAGGCAAATCACAAGACCGCGCGCCCCCGGGTGGCTCTGCGCGCAGCGATGCACCGGGAGATTGGCACAGTGACCTTCTGTTACGTAATCCATGGGACAACAACGCAAAGCATGATTTCGCGCTAGCCACGTGCCCCTGCAAGCAGCATACGGTACCCGTACCCAGACCAGGTGGGGTGCACAAGCCATGCCCTCCTGCCCTAAACATTGCCAGGACGCCCCAGCTCCAAGTACCAGCCAATTGCAAGGTTGAAGCCCTGCATGCACCTTAGGTACGGTACTCGGAATCACCCCAGTGTCACGATGGTGTACATCGGCCGTTCGCGGCGACCCAGATGCGGTGCACACAGCGGTGTCATCCGGCCCGCTAGCCGGATGGCGGCCGTCGGGGCTTCACGCCACGCAAGCTGCCATACCGTAAGCGTGCAGCCCTGCGAGGGCAGCAGCATGCGATATTAAAGTGTTGCGTTTGGCCGCACAACTGCAACCAGCCAGACACAGTCCTTCCATGCTACATCGTAAATATGCAGCATGCCCGCCGGAAGAGCGGTGCGCAAGAGTATCACGGCTTGCAGGGCCTGCAGGGTCGCCGTGTGTTAGCACTAGCGCCAAACTGCAAACACGCCCACACCTGCAACAGAGCGTCACGCTTGACGCCAGCTGCCCCACTTTCAAACAAGTGTTGCTGCAGCAATTTCAGTCCATGGTAAGCCGGCATGCATGGCGATAATAGCTGCGCCGCGCTAGGGCCCGCCAACCGAAAGGGCCAACAGAGCCCAGCCGCGCACCCATGCCCTCACCCGCAGTGTGGCGGTGCAGTAGCCGCTGGTGGCACCCCGCAAGCGCACGGTGCAACGTGTGCCTCCGCCTGCCACGAGATGGCTGGTGGGGGTCCATGACACGCCATGCATAAGGCTGCTTTCGCCCTGCAAGCGGGAAAATCGCGTATGGTTCAGCCAGCCCTTGCCGATGGGCAGGTGCCAAAACACATGCTTAACGAGCGCAAACACGCCTGCGCCCACTCAGCGTGCGCCAGCGGCGGGAGTCTGCCATGGCCAACCAGCCGCCGGCCCCCATACATGTCTTCCTCTGCATCCGCCACCTGCCTCCCAACTCGTCAACATCACCCCAGGGGGGCTGGAGCAGGGCCTACTGGACATACTCCAAGGCGCTTGGCTCCACACGCTCATGGGTCATCGCCTAGCAAGCGAGAGCCCCCACAGCTTCATGCCCTCACCTAATAAGTCAGGGTGCACCGCCGGTCGTGGCGTCCCACAGGTGGACGGCGCTGCCTTCACCCCAGAATACCATACGGTAAGGGTACCCAGCGCGAGCAGCCGGTCCCTCTGGTAACCCCCAGGGTACCGAGCTCGCACCCTGAACCCCACATACTGCTCCCGTTGTACAATTTTGTGGGCATTGTTAGGGTAGCAAGTGCATTGGTGGGGTCCCATGTCCGCAAGTAGGCCGCGCTGAGAAGCCCTTGTTCCTAGACTGACCGCAACGGTGCTCTCTCGAACCATACATAATCAAAAGAACCGCCTTCCACAACAGAGTAGTCAAGTTTTTCTGGGACGCTCAATGCATGCGTCCTCCTGGCATGCGCCTCCTGACGTGGCTGGAGGCCCATGCAGGAGATGACTACAAAGCAGCCTCCAGGAAACCCTTATACGCAAAACCCGTCGCAACGAACCCATTATATACATTATACGAGCGCTCAGACTCTTGTCACAGTTATTCGTGGAAGCCTGCTTTCTGCTTTCCTTCTGCCAGGTGGGCCGCGCCGGAAGGAAGGAGGGCCTGACTTGCCTCGAATGCATAACCCATGTAGCTATAGGCTGAGACCCGCCTTGCATCATACTTCCTGAAGCGCTCCTGTGTCGGCGCTACCTTCTGCCGATTCTGGCGTCCCGCAATTGCCAGCTCGCTAACTTGACGTTACCCAAATGCGCACAGGTACCGCACTGTTATCCTATCCTTCATCATGGCCTCTACCACCATGACAACACCGGCTGTGGAGTCTACAGCTACTAGCAAGGACGTGAGCGCACCCCTCCCAGCGACCGCCCTACTGGCGTCGACGCTGGAGGCCCTCACGTGTGTTGGCATGGCCATCATCTCGCCCGTCATCATGCTCGTCCTGCTGGGCCTCGGGGTGTTCAAGACCACCGTGACAGCACTACGCACGTCCGGCGTGTGGTCCGAAAGCAAGGCCAAGCGCTCGTAACGCGCCTCGTCGGCCGTTCCCTTGCTTGTGTTATGCGAAGTAAGGCAAGGTTGTGCACGTCGCCATGGCCGTGCACGTTGCTATGGCCATGCGGCAGCTAGCACAGGAGACCGATCCATGCGGCAGCACGGGGCTGTGCCGCCTTGGTGACCACAGGAGCACAGTTGGGCTGGGTAGATAGGTGTATTATGGCGGGATGGCTCAATCCCAGAGCATTGCATACAGCGGTCGACGCTGTGCCAGTTTGGCAACGTGGCCTCATTCATGGTGCATCGGCACTTGAAGCATACCAGAGCATTGCTATCTTGCACTCCTTCCCATGTTGTTGCATGTGGTGCATGCGGGCTGCATGTTGTCGCCTGGTGTCCTCCCATGCTGTCCCATGGGCCTTGCTTGAGAGTTGGGAGAGTTGGGACACGAATGTGAGCAGTGAGATGACGGCGCAAGGTTGGCTGGGAGGTCTCGCATACTGGCCGTATGATGACCAAAGCATCAGGACTTATGTTATGTGACAGGTTGGCATCCGCACACTGATGTCAGTCCGCTGCATGAAGGGTGGTTTAGATCCGGTGATGAGGCTGCTGTGCTAGTTAGCACTGTTTTGGACGGCGGTTGGACGCTTCATAATTGCCTGCTCTCCTTCTTAGCCCCTTATTCCTACTGGTGGTGGGCTTGACGCACACGCGTTGGCAAGCACTTACACTCACTCACCGCGAGTTGCATACCCGGCTCCCCTGCTTACACTTGTAATGATGGAGAGGATGATACGTACTGGTGCTCGTACAGCCAGCACACTCTGTTCATTCAGCCCTGCAACCACTTGAAGTGAGAGGAACAGTGCTCCTTGCCTCTTGCGCTGTGTCCTCCATGCGGCCAGGCCGCATGTACCGGTAACTGGTGCAGTGATGGGAAGTGTCACGCCAGCACACCGGCCTCGACTGGACAAGCGTCTTTGGTCTGCGCGGCCCGACCCATTACTCCCCAAGGGGTACTCCCCTGTACTTCCCCCTTCCCTCCACGTGTGTTCAGCAGCAGACTGGAGATCACTAGCATTAACCCCTTCATCGTCTCATGTCAGCGTCGTTTCTGTCGCCAGGGGCTGTTCGCCAGTACCGGTACCTGCCGGTATTCTGGATTCCCCTCCCCTGGTTCCCCTTCCGCACATCCGCCAGATCCCACAACCACCTCAAGCCTTTCCAGTGTTTCGTCCCCCGCCCCTGTGACGTAAGGCACTCCTGGGGGGTACGGGCACAGGAACTCCGCACACACGTGCCCTTGGCACGTGTGCGGTGGGGACCCTGGGGGGCGGTGAGGTATGAACACGTGCAGGTGTTCGTGTGTACTCAGGTGTGTACTTGTCGGTGCTGGTATGTCCATTTAGACTCACTTGAGCTTCCATGCCCCAGGCCTCCCGGGGGGCCCTCCGGCACGCGAGGGAAGCTGCTCGTCCCTGGCCGTGCCACGTAGGCAACTGACCTGGGCGGCATCGCTGTTACTAATGGGCGCAGATTGTTGCAAGCGCTTGCACCATGAGCACGCCATTTGCATGGCCAATGCTTGTAGGCAGTGTGCTCTACAGCATATAGTCGGCATCGGCCGCATCTTTCGCAGCGCGGAGAAACCTAACGACTGTCGCGGGCGCGCCGAGTCTAAAACGCACTGACGGAGACCGCGTCAAGGTATCATTGCTGGTGAATTGCCTTCCTTCGGAGAACGCGCGTGAAATGCACTGACCGCAGAGGCCTCAACAACGGCACGATGCTCAACCTTCGTGCGCTCGCATGCAGGCATCTAACAACAACAGCTGACGAGGAATACTTCAGGACACCTACGCGAGAGCAAAATGCTTGCGGCCGCAACAGGGCGCGGTGTTGGCCCTTCCGGCCAGCGGACGCTGGGCAGCGCCAGGAGCTGCGCCCGAACGCCACAACTGACAGCATCACGACCTTGTGCAGCAGGCGCAAGGGCAGCTCCAGTTGTTGCGCCATTCCTTTGCTCTTATCCCCCCACCCGCAGCATGTCCCGCCCCTTCGGCGGTGCGCTCGCTCGCACCCGCCAGCAGCAGCAGCAGGCACGCCTTGTCATCGGTGGTGCAGCAGCAGCAACAGCGGCGGCGGCGTCACCACAAGGCGATGACGGCATCCTCGGCCGCAACAATGGCGGCGGCGCTCCTCAGGACAGCAGCACCCAAGGCTCCGGAGCTGCCGCCTCCGCCTCTGCCAACGCTGACGCTGCCCCCCAGCTCGCCCTGGAGGCCGCGCTGCCCCGCCCTGAAGCCGTGGAGGGGGAGGTGGGGGCCATGGAGGGGCGGATCGTGAAGAGGATGGAGGTGAGGCTGGGGAAGCAACGAAGACGCGGATATGCAGGGGTACGGCTTTCGGGTCTAGGCCAGGAGGCAGGCGGGAGGAATGGCGATGGGGCGGGCGACTGTTTGGAGTAGTCTAGTCCGCACGCGTGGTGCACGTGGTGAAGGAACCAGGGAAGCCACCGCCGTACCGTACACTCGCATGGTCCCGTACACAGCAATACACAACGGCAGGTTGAGACCGCTGCTGTTGCAGACCCCCGCTCACCGACAACCGAATGGCACCTATTGGTAACCCTCTTGCCTACCACGTTGTCTAGCAGGTCGCTTGCGGCGCCCGTCCCACTTCACGTCACAGGGTGCAACAGACCACCATAGTGCCGCTTCCTACCAGGACTCTCACGGTTGCTGGCACCTTGGCTGCCCCCAGTCCGTGCACACCAACATCCAATGCCTTGGCACGCACGTTGGCAGGTCCGTGGATTTTCTTGCACCTTTCCTGTTGTTGCATGCTCGCAGGCGCAGGTGGCGGCGCTGCGCTCCGAGCTGCTGATGGCGCTGTGGGAGAAGGAGGACGCGGCGAGGCAGCAGCCGGCGGCAGCTGCGGTGCGTGGGAACGGGGGTGTTCCACGCACAGAGTCCCCATGCTGCTGCGACTACTGTGCTCTGTCCCTTCCTGTGCCGCCTGACCTCTGGCTTGACTATCCATGCGGCCGTGCACCGGCCTTAGCCTCGGTTTCCCACACCAGCGCCGCATCCTACATGCAGCAATGTCTCCTCAGCCATGCATTGCCCGGTAGCTGCAACTGTGCCCACAGCGCGCGTGTACCAGCCTTGCTGCGTGCGGTGCGTGCAGTGCATTGTGGGTATTCCGTTGCTCAGCCGTGTCGTCTGCTTGCTTGTGTGTTGCCGCACCGCAGGCTGAGGTAGCAGCGCTGCGCTCCGAGCTGCAGTCGGTGGCGCAAAGGCAGAAGGAGGTGGAGGGGCGGGTGGCGGCGGCGGCGGCGGCGGCCGTGTCCGCGGCATCACGGGCAACACTAGCCGCCGTTGACAAGGTGCGGCAGGCTTCCGCCGGCCCCGCAATGTTGGTGTGCCCCGCCTTACCGACCAAGACAGTCATCTGTTTCGCTTTGCGATGCGATGACCGAGATGTATGTATGTGGGCGCTGAGGGTCAGCACTTACGATGGAGCACTGTCTCCGCACGTGCGTGCAAGCGCCTGTATGCCCACTTTGTCGCGCAACCGTCATACTTGCAGGGTGCACACGGAGCAGCAACCCTCCTCGCCGGTCCCCTGTTACCGTATCGGCGGGGACTCATTGGGCAAGGCTGCCAACCTCCCCCATGACTAGTAGCGCGCAACAGGGCATACACCCACGGCCACCGGCACTGCTGCTTCATTTACGTCTACCTACCGTCGGCTAAGCTTCCGGCACTGCCGCACATACATGCCCTGCATACCATACATGCCGTACTCCTTTCCTTCATGCCGCTAAGGTTTCCCCTGTCCCGTCTCACTCCCCTCCTTCGTTCGCAGACTGGTCTTCAGCCCACCGACGGCGAGCCGGCGTGGCTGGGGCGGCTGTGGTGGTTTGTCAAGAACGCGGTCGTCACCACCTGCGTTGCAGTGTACGCAACTCTGTTCCTGGGTATAGCCATCAGGTTCTTCGCTATCTGCGTAAACCCGGCCATGGCAATGGCCGACAAGGTGGAACCTCTATCCGCAGGCGGTTCGATAATACTTTTCATGGGCGTGCTGGGTATGATATTTGATTTCCTTTTCAAGGCCCGGTAAATGCCTCCTGTTGCCTGCACTCCACTCCGTTCCACACCTGCTTCCTGCTGCTTGCCTTGGAAGCGTGGCACTCATATGACGTTGTGCAACCACCGTGCATGCTCGTTCGCTCGGGGGCAGGGTGTGGCGGCATGCGGGTGCGTGAGCACTCAGCTGGCTTGGTTGACGAAGCTATGATAAGGTCCCAGAGGTAGCTAGGGCCCCCCTTACAGCGGGGACGCTTATTTGCATTGGCATCTTGCTGGCGCCAGGGCTCAGTAGCGCACCTTGGGCGAGGGCCGCCATGTTCCGGACATTTCAACTTAGGGTACGACTTGTTGTACGTACATGTGCGTAGCAGCCTTTTACCCTACGTTAACGCATGCATCATGCATGGGCAGCAGGGACAGCGTCAGGCTGCCTGTGTGCGTGCGCCATCTCATTTGATGAAGGGCTCAGGTGTGATCTGTTGATTGCTGCAGCTGTTGCGTGGGTACAAAAATGTCAAGTGGCAAGTAAGGCCTGGGGGTCACTAATATATGGGGCCCTGTGTCCCAGGCGGGGATGTGGCTGGGCTGGCGGTGGTCTGGGAAAGGGTGCGGCTTCCATGCTTGCACGCATACGGTAGCCGGCGCAGGGGCGACCATGTAAACGCACGTGCGGTCAGCTGACATTAGACTACCGGTATGAGGCAGCTGTATGGGGGGCTTTGACAGCAGCAGCGCCCCCGCCCCCGGATGCTGCTTTCGCTCTTCTCCCAACAGAACCACGTGGGCATCCCACCAACACAGGCCCCACTTACCCCATGGACGGGCCCTCAACAGAAGCACCCCTCCGCTCCAGGCGAGCAACCATTGCAGGGCTGGAAATGTACGTTAACTCGTCCTGGGCAGTGTCCGCCCTTGACTCAGTGTTGGGAGCCTCCGGCTAAGTGCGGCGGCCGTGGGCCGTCTCCCACCCGAAGGCAGCGGTGGGCTATGCCGACCTCGTCGGCACACCCAGACTTGCAACCGCCAGCTAGTGCGCCCACATGCAAGCAACCCGCCCTGCGCGGGGCCTGCGATGCCAAGGTAAGGGCTGCCACTGGCTGGGGCACTGCTGCACTGCCACCCAGTCCCCACGTGCTTGCATGCAACAACGGTCTCCCCGCCTCCATGGGCTCCAGAGCCGCCAGGCCCACCACCTCCCACGCACACTGCTGTACCGTACCCCCGAGGGCGCCCTAGCCAGCCACGCCTGCTCCCTCCGGATGCCCTCCCCCGCCAGCTGGCCACCATTCTGCACGCTCTCTACCAACGCCCGCGCCACCGGGCAATCCCAGAAGCGGTACTGCCTGGGTTGCCGGGCCCAGTCTTATCTTCCTGCCCGCCGGAGCCCGCACACCCGCACACCTCGGGTGCTTGCCCCCTAATGTGCGAGCTCCCAAGCAAGGGGACGCCATCAGCCGTTAGCCACCAAAATGCCTCCTTGATTCTCTCATCAAATCCACCACAAAATACATATTGAGCGTGACATGACGGGGATCTTACTTCAGGCCCGCCTCCTTCGCTGGTGTGCGCAGCGGCGCCTCCAGAACGCGGCTTCAACGAGGGCACCGCGCTGCTCGCACCTGGCTCAGTTACCTGTGTCAGCTGAAGCACTGTTGCCCGTCGCTCTGTCAACCGCCTGAGCTACGTCCTACCCAATCCCGGCACTTGCCAGCCCAACCGTGGGAGGCGCACCCTGGAGCACCAGCACCGTGTCCCGCTCCGTTGGTGCTTCCCTCACGCCGCCCTGCTCCTGGCTGCTTCTGAAGGCCTCTGCGGCCTCCCTCCACTCTGTTGGCTGGGATAATCCTACAGTAGCTTCTCGAGCCTTAAGTGGAGGCGTTGTTTCTGCCGCCAGCCACACAGGTCCCGTGCTGCTGGTGTTTGGGGCTGCAACGCCCCTCTGTGTGTTGCCGCCATGGTTGCCTGCTCAGTACTTCATTTGCGGCAGGGGCTGCTGGCCGGTACTCCGAAGTCCCTTTCACATCCCACCAGATCTCATAACCACCTCGAGCGGTTGCAGGGCTTGTCCCCTGTGACGGTGCCCCCCGCCGCCAGGGTGTCCCGCAGCAGCTGCAGCACCAGGGGAGAACCCTTCCCTGTGCAGCGCTGCACCGCTGAGCCGCTCGCCGGGGAACGCCACAGGCACCCGTGGGGGTAGGGGCACAGCACAGGGGACACAAGACTCCACACAGCACAGCAGCTCCGCGCAAGCGCGCCTCGACGCCTGGCCGTGATGGGGCGAAGGGTGATGGGGCGCGCTGGCTGTGGGGACCCTGAGGGATGTGAGGACGGTGAGGTGTACCAGTCTACGGTGTGTTATGCAACGCGAGCAGGTGTTGGTGTGCGTCATTCGGTGCTGGTATGTCTATCCAGTCTCAGTTGGACTTCCCCGCCCTAAGCCTCCTGCGGGGGCCCTCCGGCATATGAGGGAAGCTGCTCGTCCCTGCTCCTGTGCCACTGACCTGGGTGGCATCGCTGTTACTAATGGGCGCCGATTGTTGCAGCCGCTTGCACAAAGGGCATGCCCATCGCACTACGAATGCTTGTAGACAGTGTGCTCTACAGTGAGTAGTCGGCATCGGCCGCAACTTTCGCAGCGCGGAGAAGCCTAACGACTGTCGCGGGCGCGCCGAGACCACACGCCGACAGAGACCGCGTTAAGGTACAATTGATGAAGAAGCACGCTCATCCTCTTCCTTCGGACGATAGTGCGCATGAAGTGCACTGTCCGCATAGGCCTCACCACTACTGGCCTGATGTTCAACCCTTGCTTGTGCGCTCGCGTCCAGGCATCTAAAAGGACTGATTCACGACATCTACGTGAAAAGCGACATGTTGAAAGCCGCAACAGGGCGCGGTGTTGGCCCTTCATTGCGGCCGCTGGGCAGCAGCACCAGGAGCTGCGCCCGAACACCACAGCTGACAACATCCCGACCTTGTGCAGCAGGCGCAAGGGCAGCTCCAGCCGTTGCGCCATACCCCTGCTCTTCTGCCTCCACCCGCAGAATGCCCCACCCCTTCGGCGGTGCGCTCGCTCGCGCCCGCCAGCAGCAGGCACGCCTTGTCATTGGTGGTGCAGCGGCAGCAGCAGCGGCGGCGGCGCCACCACAAGGCGATGACCACATCTTTGGCCTCCGCAGTAGCGACGCTCTTCATGCCAGCACCCACGGCTCCGGAACCGCCAACACCAACGCCTCCGCTGTCGCTGCCGCCCATCTGCTGCGTGCCGCCCTGGAGGCCATGAAGGGGGAGATGGGGGCCATGGAGGGGCGGATCGTGCAGAGGATGGAGGTGAGGTGGGGGAAGCAACGAATACGAGGGTATGCAGGGGTACGGCTTCCGGGTCTGTGCCAGGAGGCAGGCAGGAGGACAGATGTTGGGGCGGGGTAATGTTTGGAGCAGTCCGCGCGTGGTGGTGATTGACCCAGGGAAGCCACCGCTGTACCTTCTCAGGATTCCGCTTGATACAAGGCTCCAGCATGCGACCGTCGCAGTGGCCCACCCCGGCTCGCCGACAACCGAATGGCACCAATTGGTAGCTAGCCCTCTTGCCCATCAGGTTGCCTGCCTTGGTCGCTTGCAGTGCCCGTCCCACTTCACGTCACAGGGCGCAACAGCCCACCTGCATGCCGCTCCCCCACCAGAACTCCCACAGTTGCTAACACCTTGACTGCCCCCAGCCCGTGCACCCCAACGTCCAACGCCGTGGCACGTTGGCAGGTGATTTCCTGTCCTTCCAGGAAATTACCACGGCCCACAATGGGCCTCCCCTGCGACCCCCGCGCTTGAGACCTGTATGTACCGGATACTGCCGTGCAGTATTCGTACATATGTTGCGGAATGCTGATAACGACTGCAGCTAATGAAGCTGACCTCGTCTGCTACAGGTACTTCCTGTGGAGCTTGAGGGGCTATTTAAGTCTTGATCGTACATGATCTGGTTCTTGATGCGATGGCCTACTGATCAATAGCACCTTCGGCATTGTTGCATGTATGCTCGCAGGCGCAGGTGGCGGCGCTGCGCTCCGAGCTGCTGATGGCGCTGTGGGAGAAGGAGGACGCGGCGAGGCAGCAGCAGCCGGCAGCTGCGGTGCGTGGGAGCGGGAAACCCCGAGGGGTGTTCCACAGAGTCCCCATGCTGCTGCGATCGTGCTCTGTCCCAGCTAATGGCGCCTGACCTCCGGCTTGACTCTCGTCTCCCTCACTCTCCTTGCGGCCGTACACTGACCTTAGCCTCGGTTTCCCACGCACACCAGCGCCGCATCCCACACGCAGCAATGCTTTCTTATTAATGTATTTCCCGATAGCTGTACGCACGTAGCCACGTGCTTACAAGCCGTGCTGCGGGTGCATAGTAGCCAGCAGGTCGTACTCCGTTACTTGCTCAGCCTGGCGTCTGCTTGCTTGTATATTGGCCAGTCGCGTCCCAGTAAAAGACATGCCGTATGTTTGCTTGTGTGTTGCCGCATCGCAGGCTGAGGTAGCAGCGCTGCGCTCCGAGCTACAGGCGGTGGCGCAGAGGCAGAAGGAGAGCGAGGGGCGGGTGGCGGCGGCGGCGCCGGTGGCAGCGGCAGCAGGGGCAACCCATGCCGCCGTTCAGCAGGTGCGACGTGCATGCGCCGGCCCAGCAACGCTCGTGTGTCGCCTTGTTTGATCTGTGTCAAGTGTCGATTGGTCAAGACAGGCATCTGTTTCGCTTGGAGAGAGGCTGACACCGCGACATGTCATGTGGGCATTGAGGGTTGAGCACGCACAGAGCACTGCAGCCGCACTTGTAAGCACCTGTATGCCGACTTTGTCGCGCACGGCAGTAAAGATACTTATCAGGTGGACATTGTACCTACGTCATGGCTTCCCGTTTACCCGGCCCCCGACGACCGTACCGGCGATGGAGACCGATTGATTGTGCAACGGTGTCAACCTCCCCTGTGTGCGTGGCGTGGCAGGGTGCAATGGGCCACACACACGCATCCACGGCGATCGGTGCTGCTGCGTCATTCACGTTCATATACATACTACGTTCCACGTTTACATTCATTCCGTCTGCCGCCACGCCCGCCCACAGGGGAGGAAGGTCTCCCCTGCCCGCGCATACATGTCCTGCACACGTGCCGTACTACGTTCCTTCATGCCGCTAAAGACTCCCCTGTGCCGCGTCTTGCACTCCCCTCTTCGTTCGCAGTCTGGCTTTCAGCCCACCAACGTGGAGCCGGCGTGGGTGGGGCGGCTGTGGGGGTTTGCCAAGGTTGCGGCGACCGTCATCTGCGCCGCAGTGTACTCAACCCTTCTCCTCGGTGCGGCCATCACATTCTTCGCTACGCTCACAAACCAGGGCATGGGCATGCAAGAAAGAGTGCATCTTGCAGCTTTCTGCGGTTTGGCTGCATTATCGTTGAGCATACCGCTTATTACGGGCCTCCGGCGGTAGATGTCTCCTGTTGCCTGCACTCCACTCCGCCTTCCACACCTGCTGCCGCCTGCTTCCTGCTGCTTCCCTTGGAAGCGTGGTACTCATATCACGTTGTGCAACCACCGTGCATGCTCGTTCGCTCGGGGGCCGGGTGCGGCGGCATGCGGGTGCGTGATCATGAGCAAGCGAGCTTGATTGCAAAGCTGTGATGAGGTTCCAGAGCTACCTAGGGCCTCCCCATATCGGGGACCAGGGGACGCTCTTGTCCGCGCCGGGGAGAAGCAGGCGCTCCTTGGCCGAATGTTGCCATGTCCCGCTTATTTTGCACATGTGCGCACGAGTATAGCCTCTACCCTGCTCCAACCGCATAATGGGCAGCAGGGCGAGCGCTAGGCCGCTTGTATTTTTTTATGGATGCGTCGTCCAAGTAAGATGGAGCTGCTCATTTGTGCAATCTGTTGTTTGTTGCAGGTGTGTGTGTGTGTGTGTGTGTGTGTGTTCATTGTCACGTGGCACGTACAGCAGTGGCTCAATAGCTAGGTGGCCGTGTGACCCAGGCGGGGAGTGGCTGGGCTGCTGTGGCTGGGAAGGAGTGCGGCTTCCATGCTTGCACGCATAGCCGGCGCGGGACGATCGTTGTAAACACACGTACGGTCAGCCGGCATTGAGACTGCCGGGGTGCGGAAGGTTAGTGCTGTCCTGCTGCTGTCGGGAAGAAAGCAACGGGGCCGTTGTCTGGAGCCGTGGCTGGTACGTGGCGCATGCATGGGAGGCAGAGGCGCAGAGCTGCACTTGGAGTGTGAGACCGACTAGCACTCATCTATCAGCAGTAGGGGCCTGATCAGGAGGTTGCCGTTGCAGGCTGTAAGGCGGCAGGCGGCAGCTCTGCTAGGCCACCTACTGTTACCGTACCTTACGAACTGCCGTACTTTGGCGGGTACGTACAGGCACCGGAGGTGTGTGTCATGGTAGATGGTACCACCTGCCCACACGTGCGTGGTAAGCGCCAGGAAGGTACCACCAGGTACCACCAAGCCTGCAATACGCGGACCCATATCGCGGACAAACGTGACCCCTCAGACCAGAGGGGGAGACTGGATTGATGGATAGGAGGGTAGATGCACGTCTCCTGGTCTCATCAAGCGGCCAACAAGGGGACGGCGGCACTTCGAGGTCGTGTAGCCAAGGAACACAGGAACATAACATGGCTGTCGGCGGTTGCAAAGCAGGGAGCTCCCCTGTTGCAAAGCGTTATGCCGGAAGGGTACAACAGCACACCATTTGGCAGGTACGGGCTACCGCGGCCGAGCGATGGCTCCTGCCAAACTGCCCGTACGTACGGCGAGAGGGGTGGGAAACCCCGGCCGCAACCCCCAAGGCGGGGACCAGCGCTCTGTCCGTGCGGGGACGGGGCTGGGTTCGAAAGAGGACCAAAACTGTAAGAGCATACATACCGGTACATGCCGGGCTAGGCCGGGCTAGGCCGGGCTAGGCAGCCCTCAGCTTTTTATCAATGGGATACCAAAGGTACGTATTCTTCAGGTGAGCAATGGGCGCAATCGCACGAGCTCTGTTTGCTGCTGCTGGAGTCGAAGACGGCCAAGTTCACCACTTCACCAAGACCATGTTCCGTCCAAGACCACTACGGCTTTTGTCATTAGCTTGGCAAAATACCGGTACATGCGTACACCAATTGCACAAGCAACGGCTCGCAGCCGCCACTTGATGTCAAGCGATAGCAAAGGTGCACCTTGCCGCCTGTGCTGTGTCCTCCAGACGCCACCGCACCGCTGAGGTGCTCGCCGGGGTATGCCACAGGCAGCCCTTGGGGGTAGGGGCACAACAGCTCTGCACACACGCGCCCTTGTTCTGTGGAAGGGTGCCCTGGCGCCTGGGCGGGCGGACGGTGAGGTACGCAACACGTGTAGGTGTTCGTATGTATTCCTCGGTACTGGTATGTCCTTCCAGGCTCAATGGAGTTTCCCTGGCCCAAGCCTCCCGCGGGGGCCCCCGGGTTCATGAGGAAAGCTGCTCGTCCCCTGCTGCCTGTGCCACGTAGGCAACTGACCTGGGCGGCATCGCTGTTACTAATTGGGCGCAAACTGTTGAGGCCGCAAAGAGCACGCCCATTGCATCGCGAGTGCTTGTAGTTAGTGTGCGATATAGTAGATAGTTGGTATCAGCCGCATCATTTGCAGCGCAGAGAAACCTAACGACAGTACCGGTAGTCGCGGGCGCGCCGAGTCTTAAACGCGCTGACGGAGACGGCGTCAAGGTAATGTATTTGCTGGTGAAGCGCCCTGATCGCTGTCTCCCAGACAATGCGCGTTAAATGCTCTGTCCGCACAGGCCTCGTCAATGGCATGCTGTTCAATCCTTGTGCGCTCGCGTCCAGGCATGCATTCAACCACAACAGCTGACAAGGACTAATCCAGGACACCTACGCGACAAGCAGAATGCTGAAGGCCGCAACAGGGCGCGGTGTTGGTCCTTCCGGCCAGCGGCCGCTCGGCAGCACCGCCCGAACACGGCAGCTGACAACGTACCGACTCTGTGCAGCAGGCGCAAGGGCAGCTCCAGCTGTTACGCCACACCCCTGCTCTTCTGCCTCCACCCGCAGCAGACTCCACCCCTTCGGCGGCGCGCTTGCTCGCACCCGCCAGCAGCAGCAGGCACGCATTGTCATCGGTGGTGCAGCGACAGCAGCGGCACAAGGCGATGACGATATCCTCGGCCGCAACAGTGGCGGCGCTCCTCAGGACAGCACCCACGGCTCCGAAACCGCTGCCTCCGCGTCCGCCAACGCCAACGCCGCCTCCGCTGTCGCTGCGGCCCACCTGCTGCGTGCCGCCCTGGAGGCAATGAAGGGGGAGATGGGGGCCATGGAGGGGCGGATCGTGAAGAGGATGGAGGTGAGGCTGGGGAAGCAACGAAGGCGAGGGTATGCAGGGGTACGGCCGGGTCTGTGCCGGGAGGCAGGCATGAGGACAGATGTTGGGGCGGGGTAATGTGTGGAGCAGTCCGCGCGTGGTGGTGAGGGATCCAGGGAAGCCACCGCCATACGCTCGCAAGGTCCCGTACACAGCGGTACACGGCGGCAGCTTGAGACCGTTGCTGCTATACCCCCTCCCCCGCTCGCCGACAACCGAATGTCACCTATTGATAACCCTCTTGCCTACCACGTTGCCTGACTTTGTAACTTGGCGGTGCCCGTTCCACGTGCACTTTATGTCACAGGACGCAACAGCCCACAGTCACGCAGCCCCTACCAGAACTCTCACCTTTCCTAGCACCTCAACTCCTCCCAACCCGGCCCACAACGGGTCTCCCCTCCGGCCCCCATGCTAAAGCCCTACACCTTCTGTATGTGTTGCATTGCATTAACTACATACATGTAGTTCATATAATGTACCGGTATTGCGTATGTCTGACGTGAACTGCAGCCAATGGAGCTGACCTCGTCTGTTACAGGTCCCTTCTAAGGAGCTTGCAGGGCTCTTACTGTGTTGATAGGTCAATCACAACCACGGCACTGCTGCATGCTCGCAGGCGCAGGTGGCGGTGCTGCGCTCCGAGCTGCTGATGGCGCTGTGGGAGAAGGAGGACGCGGCGAAGCAGCAGCAGCCGGCGGCAGCTGCGGTGGGTCCTGTGGGTGTTCCACCGAGTCCCCATGCTGCTGCGATCGTGCTCTGCTGTCCCAGCCAGTGCCGCCTGACCTCCGGCTTGACTCTCCCTCACTCTCCTTACGGCCGTGCACTGGCCCCCGCCTCGGTTTCCCACACCAGCGCCGCACCCCACATGCAGCAATGTCTCCTCATCAGCCAGGCATTATTGCCGGATAGTTGTACCGGTGCCCACAGCCGGCCGTGTGTACGTACCGTACATGCCTTGCTGCGGTGCATTTTTGCCAACCAGAGGCACGGTACTCCGTTAGTTGCTCAGCCGTGCCGTCTGCTTGCTTGTGTGTTGCCGCACCGCAGGCTGAGGTAGCAGCGCTGCGGTCAGAGCTCCAGGCGGTGGCGCAGAGGCAGCAGGAGAGCCAGGGGCGGGTGGCGGCAGCGGCGCCGGTGGCAGCGGCAGCAGGGGCGACCCCAGCCGCCGCTCACCAGGTGCGGCAGGCATCCGCCGGCCCAGCGGTGTTCGTGTGCCCCGCCTCGCTTTATGTAGCTCAAGTGCCGACCAACCAAGACAATCATATGTCTCACACTTGGCATATGACCGAGGCGTCGTGTGGGCATTGAGGGTCGGGCATGGAGCGCTGTCGCTCCGCACGTGCAAGCGCCCGTATGGCAACTGTGTCGCGTGACCATCATGCGATACTTACAGGGTGCACACTAAGCAGCAGCTTTCATCGCGGCTTCCCGTTGAGCCGGTCCCCAATCACCGTACCGGCGGGGATGCGCACGGACTGATTGGGCAAGGCTGGCAACCTTCCCCATGCCTAGCAGCGCGCAACGGGGCACACAATCACTGCTACCGGTACTGCTGCGTCACTCATGCCTACCTACCGTCGGCGATAGGCCACCGCCATTGCCGTACATGCCGTACTACCGTACGTTCCTTCATGCAGTTCACCTCCCATGTCCCGCTTCACTCCCTTCTGTCGTTCGCTGCCTGCCTTACAGCCCGCCAACGGCGAGCCGGCGTGGCTGGGGCGGCTGTTCTGGTTCGCCAAGCGCGCGATGGTCGTCATCTGCGCCGCGGTGTACGCAACTCTTTTCCTCGGTGCGGTCATCACGTTCTTCGCCACCTGCGCAAATCCGGCCATGGCAATGGCCGACAAGGTGGACCCTGCAATAACAAGCGGTTTGATGATACTTTGCATGGGCGGGATGTCTCTATTTTTCTCTGCTCTGTTACAGATGCGGTAGATGCCTCCTACTCCGCTCCGTCCCACCCCTGCTGCTCCCTGCTGCTTCCCTTGGGAGCGTGGCGTTCATATGACGTTGTGCAACCACCGCACCATGCGTGTTCGGCCGCTTGGGGGCCGGGTGTGGCGGCATGCGGGTGCGTGAGCATGTGAGCATGACCTGGCTTGGGTTGATTGAAGAGCTCAGATGAGGTCCGAGAGCTAGCTAGGACCCCCCTACAGTGGGGACGCTTATTTGCAGCCTGTTGGTATCTTTCCGGCGCCAGGGCTCAGTAGCGCACCGTTTCCGAAGGCCGCCATGTTCCGGACTTTTCAACTTCGGGTACAACTGGTTGTACATGTGCGTACGAGTGTGTCTGTACCCTGCTTCAACGCATCAGGGGGCAACAGGGATAGCGTCAGGCCGCGCGCCTGTATGAGTTATTTGCTGCACATGGAGCTGCAAAGGTCTCGCAATTGTTGTTGGTTGTTGCAGGTATGTGCAGATGTGTGTGTTCCGTTGCACGTGGCCGTGACTGCCTGGGGTCCGAGGCGGGGCGGGGCTGGGCTGGGCGTGGCCGAGAAAGTGGTCTAAGGTCCAACTTCCATGCATTCACAACCGACCCTCACAGGGACGATCGTTGGTAACGCACGTGTGGTCAGCGGCATTGATGTTACCGGTCTAACGGTGGGTCCTGCTATCGGGAAGACAGTAGCGGGGACGCTGTCCGAACCAGTGGATGGTACAAGGCGCACGTGTATGAGGCCATGAGGGCAGAGCTGCACGTGCAGTGAGCAAATGGACAGCTCGTCTTATCAGCAGCTTACCGCTTACCGGTATAGGCTGTATATGGGGCGGCAGGCTGCAGCTTCGCTAAGCCACCTACTGTTACCGTGCCGTACGTAATGCCGTACCTTGTCTGGTCGTCGGTCGTACCTTGTCTGGTCGGTCTTTCCTAGGCCGCCTGCTGTTACCGTGCAGTACGTACTGCTGTACTTTGGCAGGTACACAGACACCGGCAGATTGACACATGCACGTCACCTGATTCGCCTAGTGGCAAACAGCAAAACAAGGAGAGGACGGAACTTAGCAGTCCTACGTGTACCGGGTAGGTTCGGAACATAGGAATGAGGATGGCTGTGGGCAGTTCGGCTCTGGCCTCAGCCCTCTCGGCTGGGGCCGAGAGCCTCGTCAAACCGGCAAAGCAGAGAGCTCTCATGTTGCAAAACGTCATGCCGGAACGAAGGAAAATCCAGCACACCGTTTTGGCACGTACTGGGGCCGATGGCTCCTGCCCGTACAATGAGAGGAGTATGAACCAGGGGAGAACTCCCCTGGTATGAACCCCGGGACCAGCCCTCTGTCCGTACTGCTGGGACGGGGCTGGGTTCTGGAAGGGGACCTTATATAATACAGGACAGATACATATGCACTCCACCTGCTCCTGCAAGGTCGTTATGTCATGTTCTCCAGGCACAATGGAGCTTCCCTGCCCCAAGCCTACCGCGGGGGCCCCGCCGCTTGTGGGGGAAGCTGCTCGTCCCTGGCCTGTGCCACGTAGGCAATTGACCGCCATCGGCTGTTACTGATGGGCGCAGATTGTTGCAGCCGCTTGCACAACGAGCACGCCCATTGCATGACGAATGCTTGTAGGCACTGTGCAACATAACAAATAGTCGGTATCGGCCGCATCATTCGCAGCGTGGAGAAGCCTAACGATAGAGGTCGAAGGCGCACCCAGACTGTGACACGCTGCCGGAGACCGATTAAGGTAATACCTTTGCTGTGAAGGAATTGTCTTCCTGAGGACAATGCGCATGGCATGCACTGTCCGCATCGGCCTCAACAGCAGCATGCTGTTCTCTCGCGCCCTCGCGTCCAGGCATCCAACAGCAACAACTGACAAGAAGTACTCCAGGATATCAACGCGAACAAGCATAATGCTTAAGGCTGCAACAGGGCGCGGTGTTGGCCAGCGGCCGCTGGGCAGCACCAGGAGCTGCGCCCGAACACCACAACTGAGAGCATCACGACCTTGTGCAGCAGGCGCAAGGGCAGCTCCAGCTGTTGCTCCGCACCCCTGCTCTTCTCCCTACATCCGCAGCAGGCTCCACCCCTTCGGCGGTGCCCTTGCTCGCGCCCGCCAGCAGCAGCAGGCACGCACGAGCAACGGTGGTGCTGCAGCAGCAGCGGCGTCACCACGAGGCGATGACGGTGCCCTCCGCCGCAACAGTGGCGACACTGCTCGGGACAGCACCCAAGCCTCCGAAACAACCGCCGCCGTCAACGCGGCCGCTTTTGCCGCCCAGCTGCTGCCCCGCCTGGAAGGCGTGGAGGGGGAGGCGGGGGCCATGGAGAGGGTGCAACGGGTCGAGGTGAGTCGAGTGGGAAAGCAACTAAGACGCACGAGGCGGGACAGTGGTACGGCTTACGGGGTCTGTGCCGGGAGGCAGGCAGGAGGACAGACGGTGGGGCTGGCACTTGTGCGGAGCAGTCCGCGCGTGGTGGTGAGGCACCAGGGAAGCCACCGCCATGCACTCACAAGGCCCCGTCGGTACACAGCGTTAGCGTGCTTTGAGACCGTTGGTTGCTGTGGCATAACCCCGCTCGCCAACCACCGAACGGCGCCGATGGGTAGCTAGCCCACTTGCCTACCAGCAGGTTGCCTGCCCTGGTTGCTAGCGGTGCCCCTCCCACTTCACGCCATAGGCCCACCATCCTACGGCTCCATGCCAGATCTTGAACCACCGTTGCTAGCACGTCAACTCCCCCCTGTCCGCGACACCAGCATTCAAGGCCTTGGCACGTTGACAGACATGCCTTGCTGCGCTGCATACTGATGCATGGTGCACGGCGCCTCGGCTTGTGTTTTTTGTCTGGTGTAAATTGATGCATGGGGGCCAACTGGAGGTACTCGGTTGACTGCTCAGCCGTGGCGTCTGCTTGCTTGTGTGTTGCCATATCGCAGGCTGAGGTAGCAGCGCTGCGCTCCGAGCTGCAGTCGGTGGCGCAGAGGCAGAAGGAGATGGAGAGGCGGGTGGCGGCGGTGCCGGCGGCATCAGGGAAGCAAGGGGCGACACCAGCCGCCATACTGCAGGTGCGGCAAGCATACCCCGGCCCAGCAACGCTCGTGTGACCTGCGTTGCTTTCGCTGTCTCAAGTGTTGAGCGGTTAAAACGGTCATCTGTTTCGCTTTGCATGTGGCCGAGGCGTCGCGTGGGCATTGGGGGTCGAGCATGGCACGCTGCCTTTCCACACGTGCAAGCACCTGCACGCCCCCTTTGTCGCGTGCCTGGCCATCGTACTCACACGCTGACAAGGTGCACACCGCATTGAGAAGGGACTTTCATCATGGCTTATAGCCCGTTCCCACTCACCGTACCAGCGGGGATGCGCATACATTGTTTGGGCCAGGCTGCCGATCACGCCCATGCCATGCATGCCTAGCACGCAGCGCGCAACGGGGCACACACCCAGCCACGGCTACCGCGGCACGTGCTGCTCGTACGTTTACGTCTGCCCGCCGTCGGTATAGCTACCGGCATTGCCGCACATGCACACATGACCTGCAGACGTACCGTGCCACGTTCCTTCATGCCGCTTCCGTCCCGTGTGCTGCCTCACTCCTCTCCTTCGTTCACAGTCTGTTGTCAAGCTCGCCAACTCGTCCGGCGAGTGGACGGAGCGGCGGCTGTGGCGGCTCGCCAGGCGCGTGGTGCTCGCCATCTGCGCCGCAGCGTACGCAACTGCTTTCCTGGCTGCGGTCATCACGTTTTTCAGTACCTGCACAAACATGAGCATGACACTGGCCGACAAGCTGGCACTAGCATATTTCAGCTTTCCCATGATTCTTTTCACAGGCTTCCTGGCTGGGCTGATCCCTGATAACTCCTTCCGGGACTATTAAATGCCTCCTGCGTGCATTGCGCTCGGCCATCCACACCGGCTGCCTGCTGCTTCCTGCTGCTTCCCAGCTGGGAAGTAAGGCTGGCGTGGACATGACGGTGTGCAACCGCTGGGCATGCTTGGCTGCACGGGGGCCGGGTGTGTGTAGCGGCATATGCATGCGGGTGCTCAAGCACTAGCTAGCGAGCTTGGTTGAAGAGCTAAGATCGATGGGGTCCGAGAGCGAGCTAGGCTCCCCCTAGAGCGAGGACGCGTGTAGGTGCCCTACTGGCACCTTGCCCGCGCCAGGGCTTGGTAGTGCTCCTGGACCAAAGGACGCCATGTTCCAAGTAATTCAACTCCGGGTATCAGTGCTTTGCTTTGCAAGTGCATGTTGTGCAACCTTGAGTACCAGTAGTTGTGTATGTGCGTGCGAGTCATCACCGTTCTGTTACACATCTTGAGCAGCAGGGATACGTAGCGTCAGGCCGCCTGTACGTATGCGGCGTGTACTTCACATGGAGCTGCTCGGGTGTGCAATCTGTTGGTTGTTTCAGGTTTATGGGTACGGTACAGTGCCACGTGGCACGTACGCCCTGGGGGTTCACTAGGTGGCTGTATGTATGTCGCAGGCGGGGATAGATGCCGTGTGGCTGGAAGGGCCGGCTGGCGGTGGCATGAGAAGGGTGCGGCTTCAATGCTTTGCATGCATGCCCTGCGCATGGGTGACCGTGTAAGCGCACGTTCAGCGAGCGAGCCGACAGTGAAAGTATCAGTATGTAGGCTGTATCTTACTGCGTGCAGTTGAGAGAAAGTAGCGGGCGGGGGTGCTGCCTGGGGCCATGGCTGGTATACGTGCGTCCGCGCATGCATGGGAGGCACAACGCAGAGCTGCATGAACAGTGACCAGCGCTCATGTAGCATAGCACGCAGCAGGTTACCGCTTACCGGTACAGGCTTCGACGGGGCAGGCTGCAGCTTGGTCGGCGACCTACGGTGCCCGTACCGTACGCACGTACGTAGTCGCTCGTACAGCACGTAGTGCCGTGGCCGGTACACGCCCTGCTGGAAGTGTCTGTCACAGTATCAGCTAATGTATTCACGTGCGTGTGATCCTTTTCCAGAGCCCAGCCTCCGTCGTCCCAACCGGGAGACAGGGCTGGTCCATCCCGGCGATCAGGGACACGGGGGTTACCACCACCCCCCACACGCACTGCCGTACGCAGCACTGGCAGCAGCGATCTCCACCGCCGACATGCCATCTGGCACGTGTCACCTGCTTGCTCCTGCTCCTTGGCACCCTGTCTTCTATTCCGGCTTGCCTGTCCCTGTATCAGGCTCATAACACCCGCCCGCTTCGCGCATCGCATCCGCTGCACACTCTGCAATAGCCCCGAGGGCGCCGTAGCCAGCCACGCGTGCTCCCTGGTAGGAGCCGCAATAGGTTAACCCGAGTTGCCAGGCATGTACCCCTTCTGGAGTAGGAGGTGTGTTTCCTACTACACTCCCTCCGGATGCCCCCCCCCCCCCGCTGTGGGAGCTGGAGCGGAAGGCGGACCACAACTGCAGTGGGTCGACTTCCGACCGACCGTACTGCTATTACTACTCCTACCACTACCACCAACTCGCGTTACTAGTACTCTGTTCCCCCCCCCCCGCTGGCCAACCATCCTGCACAACCTCCACCAAGGCCCGTGCCACCGGGCAATCCTGACATTGCTGTTGTTTGAGGTGCCGGGCCCTGTCTTCCGGCCCGCCGAACCCCTCAAAGCCGTACCCCTCGCTCGGGTGCTTGGCCTCTACTCTTTTCTTCTTGGTGACAAGCGGTGTCAGCTTTGTTAAAGCTGGGAAAATGGGCTGAGCCCTGTTGC
>VFQN01001240.1_pt1 | contig 43729 bp, 43 predicted proteins | sample 3512371 | NCBI WGS metagenome assembly VFQN01 (sample SAMN10412370, study PRJNA504923) | tailings metagenome | isolation source: Replicate 2 from Balatoc abandoned mine | place: Philippines: Itogon, Benguet | collected 2017-08-28 | reverse complement strand
TCAAGAGTGTTCCAGCCCCCTGGGCGAGGAATATCAACGTCGCTTAGTATGGCGATACGTTTCAGGTCTGGAACGACCTGCTTCAGCAGGGTGAGCTGCTCCACGGAGAGGTCGGGGTCGTAGTTCGTCACTCCCGCCATATTGCGGCTAGGACGGTCAAGCGTGGTAGCGAAGCCCGTCTCCACGGGATCGAGCACGATGGAGTAGACGATTGGAATCTGATCGGTAGCTTGCTGGGCGGCCCGCGCTCCGACGGCGCCAATCGCGACTATGAGGTCGACCTTGCGCGAGACGAGATCCTCGGCAAAGCCGGTCGTTCTCTCCAGTACACCTTCGGCGAAGCGAGGCTCAAGCGTGATGGTCTCGCCGTCCACGTAGCCGTAGTCGGCAAGCGACTGAACAAAAGCATTGAAGAGAGTGTCGCGGCCCCTATGCACGATCACGCCGACACTTGGCAACGATCTTGACATGTGAGCCCTCCTCTGGAGAACACGGTGCCTTATTTGGCTAGCACTGACCCAATGAGCGTTAGCAGGCAGTGATCCGAGGCTCAAGCTTGCTTCGGGAGTCCTATACGCCGAGCGTGATCGTTCACGTTTCTCGACCGGAAGTACGTCTAACGGAAGCTATGAGCCAGCTGTGAACCGTCAACACTCTATGCCACTGTGTTAGTCTTCCTAGTGGGCTGGCAGCACGAGAGCAGCATATGACGGGCTCGTTTCGAGACGCAGAGTTGAAGGGTTGGTCCGCACGCTCCGATAGTTACGACCTGTATCTCGCCCCTATTACCAATCAGGTGGCTGGACCAATTATCGGTGCACTTGGCACTGTTGCCGGCAAGTCTGTGTTGGATGTGTGCTGTGGTCCTGGTCATCTCGCAGGGGCGCTTGCTCAATCGGGCGCCAGCGTGGTCGGCCTCGATTTTGCGACGCCGATGGTCGGTAAAGCCCGCGAGAACTATCCAGGTCTCAACTTCCATCAGGGTGATGCCGAGGCTCTGCCCTTTGATGCCCGAACATTCGATTACGTCGTCTGCGCGTTCGGCGTTATGCATCTGAGCAATGCCGATGCGGCTATCAGCGAGGCATTTCGCGTTCTTCGCCCGACCGGCCGGTACATCTTCACACAATGGGCACAGGACGATGAGTTACTTAGCATTGTGCTTTCAGCCATTGCCGAGCATGGCGACCCTGTTGGAGACCTGCCCGCTGCTCCGCCGCCGATGCGCTTTAGTGACCCGCTCGAATGTCGCAGAGTCCTAGATGCGGTTGGCTTTGATGACATTCGGATTGAACGCGTGGAGACAGCTTGGACTGAACAGCAGCCTGCAAAACTCATTGATCTCGTATACGGTGGGGCGGTACGCGCCGCTATGGTGCTTGAAGCGCAGCCGCCAACGCGTCGGGATCAAATACATCGCGCGTTATTGCGGGCTGCCGATGCTCGAACCTCGGGAGGCGTCGTCACGATCCGCCGTCCAGTAGTCATGGCATCAGGCGTGAAGCCACCTCAAACCTAGAAGTCCGGGGGGGCAGCAGTGAACAGACGCTACATGTCCTTCGCGTCTAACAGGTTGGCGAGGGGTGGAGGCATCGGGGAGGGCTCGAGGGCGAGCGAAGCGACCAAGAGACATTTCGACTCATCATGGCGCCTTCGGTGTCTCGATCCTCTTCCTGCTTCAGCCCTTCATGTTCGTGCATCCGAAACCGGTCACTCCCATCTCTAATCAACAGGTTTGTACGCAGTGCAGATCTTGGAGAGACGCGACTGAGTGGCTCGACCTAGTGCTTCCGAGATGCGCATGATCTTCCAATGTGCCGAGCGAGATGTTCCCGCAACTGTCTCGACCAGAAGTACGCCCTAATGGTAGCTCCAGCCCACAACCATACCAACTCATCGAGGTGCAGGTGCTTGGCTGCCGCTCCCTATCCCAACTAGCCCGACTGCCGTCTCGATGCTCGATCAGACTGGTACTTGAGGATGGAAGATCGCGAGGACTCAGCATGAAAGCTGCCGTCTGCAAGGCTTACGGCGGGCCGGACGTGGTACAGCTTCTCGACATTCCTGATCCAGTCGCGAGTCCGAACGAGGTGCTCATCCGTGTTGTCGCGACCACTGTTTCGTCGGGCGATGCGCGCGTGCGCGGTGCAAGGTTCCCCTCAGGGTTCTCGCTGTTGGCACGTGTGTTCCTTGGCCTTACCGGGCCGCGCAAACAGATCCTCGGCACAGAGCTGGCGGGCGTCATCGAGGCAGTTGGCGCCAACGTTACGCGCTATCGTCCGGGCGACCAGGTGTTCGCCTTCAGCGGCTTGGGCATGGGATGCCATGCGGAACTTAAGGTCATGCCCGAGAACGGCGTCATGGAGTTGATGCCAGCCGGTGTCACTTTCGAGGAGGCCGCCGCGATCTCGTTCGGTGGGACAACAGCGCTTCATTTTCTGCGCGACGTCGGGAAGGTGCAGCGGGGCGAACGCGTTCTGGTCAACGGTGCGTCCGGTGCTGTCGGCTCGGCGGCCGTGCAATTGGCTCGGCATTTCGGGGCGCATGTCACAGGCGTTTGCTCGTCCGCCAATGCAGATCTCGTCCGGGCGCTCGGCGCGGATGCGGTGATCGACTACACGGCGACCGACTTTGCGAGAAGTGGCACGCGTTGGGACATCATCTTCGACACGGTCGGAAACGTGTCCTTCGTGCGCTGCCGAAATGCGCTCAACAAGAATGGACGGTTGTTGCTGGCGGTTGGCGGGCTTGGCGAGCTGCTCAGGGCGCCGTTCCAATCCATGACGAGCGGATTAAAGGTGGCTGGTGGTCCCGCGCCGGAGCGGGTCGAGGATATCATCGAGTTGAAGAGACTGTGCGAGACAGGTGCTTACAAACCCGTCATCGACAGCCGCTTTGCGTTCGACCGCATCTCGGAAGCCTATACTCGTGTCGACTCGGAACGCAAGGTCGGCAACGTGGTCGTGATGATGCGTGACGTCCGCTGAGTGTTCGCAGCTCGCAGACCACATGGCCGGTGGTCGATCTCACCCTATCGAACCTGCTGACCTCGAAACCGTAGTCAATTGAGATCATCCCAACGGCACCTCGAACCGGAACACCGCAGCGGCAACAGCACACGACAACTCACGACGCAGGCACGGAGGGGACCCCACACGGCGTCAGCAGGGTATCGCGCGTAGGTGCATCGGCCGCGGGGGATAGGACGAGCGAAGTGACCAAGAGGCGGAACGCTCACAGTTGCCCCCCGCGATGCATGCCCTCAGAGTCTCAATCTCTTCACCCTTAGCCCCCGGCCGGCACACCACTCGCCATCAGATGCACCTGCGTCCAGAAACCGGCGGTCGCCATCAGACGGCCCGCCGTATGAAGTATACCGCTGTCGCCGCGAACAACAGGACGGTCAAATATGGATGGCGCAATAAGCAGTTTTCCCGACGAACCTCAGGGACCGTCCATCGAGACGATCAGGAATGCGCCCTTACGTTCGATCACGCGACACAATCGAGACAGGCCGTCCACATCAATATCTAGCTTGAAAGCGTCGGGAACCAGGGCCGTACTCTCGACCTGCAAATGCGCGGATGCCTCACCTTGGTGCCGAACCGTGCACTCGATGGCAGAGCGGGCGCCGTGGAAAGAGATTCGGCCGGCTTTGAGAACGCGTCGTCCGGCATCTTGCGCGATTTGATCGGCAGCGACGAGAGTTCGGTTACGACCTGCCGTTTTGGCGCGATAGAGCGCCTCGTCGGCTCTCTTTAGAAGGCAATCCACGTTGTCTTCAGGTCCCATCGCCGCCGAGACGCCTAAGCTGGCGGTGACGCGAATAACCGTGTCGCCAACCGGGCATATCATCGCCTCGATGGCTTGCCGTAGTTGCTCCGCGACTATCGTAGCCTGCGCGCGGTCGGTATGAGGCAGCGCAACGGCGAATTCCTCACCGCCTAGTCGACCGATTGCATCCGTAGCGCGCAACTTCTCCCGACACGCAACCACGGCACGGGATAGCACCTGATCACCCGCTGAATGACCATACGTGTCATTCACCTTCTTGAAATGATCGATGTCGAACACGACCAGACTCACGTCGAACTTGTGGCGTGAACCCAGCAACAGCAATCGACCGAAGTCTTCGCGGAACGCGCGCCGCGTGGACGCACCTGTCAGGCCGTCGACGGTCGCCAGGTTACGAAGCTGCAGTGCAACCTCGGTCATCCGCGCCATGTGGCCGAGCAACTTGACCTGTTCTGACCCGAACTCGCGGGGTTTGTGGTCGATAAGGCAAAGTGTTCCGATATGGGGGCCTCCATCGGGAGCGAGGAGTTCTGTCACGCACTCACCAATCGCTTGAAAGACGCATGCCTTAGCAGTCCCGATCCCGTAACGGCGCGATACTCGACTTGAGCTTTGAGATCCGGCCTCACCCACTTCGTGTCCGGACCGTGGCTAGGTGATACTGAAATGGCGGGCTTCCGCACAGCAAGGGCATTGAGCCTCGTGAGCAATTGCACGCTCAACTCCCTAGAGAACCCCGTGCCCACCTTGCCGACATAACTCCACGACTTCCCCCGGCCCTTCTTGGCGAGATGCAGCGCGGCGATGCGGGATTTCCCCTCGGGCTCAAACCCGACAATCGCGAACTGGTCCGACTGAGAGCACTTGACCTTGATCCACGTCTCGTTGCGCCCGGACCGGTAGGGGGCATCCCGTTGCTTGCTCACGACGCCTTCGAGCTGGAGTTTGCACGCGTGTTCGAACATCACGGCCCCGTCTAGCTCCATGTGCTCCGAGTAGACGATCGGTGGCTTCACTTTATCGAGTAGACCTGCCAGAACACGCTTGCGCTCCAGTAGTGGCGCAGCTCTGAGATCGAAGCCATCGAGGTGCATCACGTCGAAGAGGTAGAATAGCAGTCGGTGCGACTGTCGGCCATTTCCCAGCGCTGCCTCCAAGGCTGAGAAATCTCCTCGTCCCTCAATATCGGGAACGATCACCTCGCCGTCGATCACGAGATGATTTGCGGGAAGCTTCGCCAATGCCTCAGCAACGGCGCTCATGCGGTGGGTCCAGTCGTGACCGCGTCGGGTGAAAAGCGCAGGGACACCGCCGACAAGATGCCCTTGGACACGATAGCCGTCGTGCTTGATTTCGTGGACCCAACGCTCGCCTTCTGGCACGCGCGGCTTGAGCGTCGGCAGACAGGGGTTGATGAATCCGGGGAACGGCGCAGGTTTGGAGCCGGGAAGCGTACGCGCGATGAACCGCGCTGGAGACCGATGGGTGGCCGCCCGCCGCTTGCTCACGACTTGGGCTTGCGATCACCCTTGTCGCCGTGTCCAGGCTTGGTCACCGTCTTGGCCTTCTTGCGCTGATCCGCAGCTAGGGATCGGCCAACGTCGTCGCTTTCCTTGAAGCGTCCCTCGGGGTCACGCCTCACGTAACGCTTGTCACCCTTCGTCGGCTCGATCAACTCGCGTTTCGCGGGCATTGAAATGTCCTCTCGATAAGGATACCCGGCGAGTGTTCGTCTGGAGGGACTGGGGCGCACCCGCCGGGCTTCGATCGCGAAGCGGAGATGCGATCGCCATGCCGTAACTTGATCATGCACAGGTCGGTTCCCGAAACACTAGGCAATCATATCGCGGTATTGAGGGTCGCATTCCATCACGTCCCGCACGAACCAGCAGCGCGGGATGACCCTGAGATTGCGACGCTGAACTTCGGAGAGGGCTCCGCGAACCAACTTCTCCCCCCAACCCTGACCGCGGACGGAAACGGGCACCTCCGTGTGATAGAGGACGAGCGCATCTCCATCCTGTCTGTAGTCCGCTACCGCGAGACCCCCACTTGTCTCCAGCTCGAACCGCTTCTTCTCGGGGTTGTCCCGCACCATTCCCTTCGCCGCTGTGCTCATAAGACACTCCAGTTGATTACCCGCGTTTGACCAACTCAACCGGTCATCGCTTGTTCCACAACGCGCGGTCAGCTCCGTTGCCGGTTCGCATTGCTGGGGGGGCCTTTGAGAACACAAAGGGAACACCAGGGCGGTCGTCAAGGGCGTTTGACCATGCGTCGCAGGGGAAAACTCAGCAAGTCGTCGATTGACGCCGGATGGCCGCACCAAGGGGCTTCGCCCAACAAGCAGATCGCCGCTTAGAGCGCCGCCGTCAGAGCTTCTGCGCTGGTCTCTCGCTGTGGATCTGTGGCCAAACCTTCGTGCGTGAGACACCCAGTACGTAGACGTCTTCTGCTTCCCGACTTGGACCATGTCCAGGGCTTCGCATCGGAGTTCGGCGGAGAGCGAATCGTCCCGACGGACATGCCACGTTGGCCATCCAGTCGGCACCACGCCGCTAAGCAAGCGATGAGCCTCTCGGGGGCTACGGAATGTCAGCGCAAAGCAACTGCAAGTCGGCGTCGAGCGTTTATGCCGTGCAGCTCAAACCCAATGGTGTCTCATGGCAGACAAGTCGTCGTTCTCAGCTGACGAATGGTCCAAGGTCGTTGGCAGTCCATTCCTCGCGGGGATGGCGGTCACGTTGGCAGATCCCAGCGGCCTCTGGGGAACCCTTAAGGAAGGCATGGCGAGTGCCTCTGCCCTCTTGGCGGCCAAGAAGGACACTGGTGCAGCCGGCCTCATTAAAGCGATCGTCGCGGAGTTGGAGACCTCGGAAGGCCGTACGCTGGCACGAGAGTCTTTCAAGGCGCAGCTGACGGCCAAGACCCCAGCTGAGCTGAAGTCTCAGGCGATCGCCGCGCTGACCTCCGTTGCCCAACTCGTGGACACCAAGGCAGGGAGCGATTCTCCCGCGTTTAAGGCGTGGCTCACCGGGATAGCAGAGCGCGTGGCGGCGGCCTCCAAGGAGGGTGGCTTCCTCGGCTTCGGTGGAGTTGCCATCAGTGACGCCGAGAAGGCGACCCTGGAGGAAGTGTCAGGAGCATTGCGAGCCTGATTTGCTGCCTGGGAACAATCTCGGAATCGGCGCTGTTACGGCAGCAGCCCAGCAGGTTCAGGAGAACTCCAATGGCAAAGCCACATGATCCGCGCGAGGCGGAGGAGAACGCAAAGAAGAAGCCCGGCGGCCAGCAGCACCAGAACCCTCCCCGGAAGACAAGCACCGACAATCCCGAGCGCAACCCGCGCGACCAGAAGGGAAGGGGCGGCAGCAAGTAGTCCAGTGCGGCACGAACCTTGGGGAGAGGTTATGTCAGTGGAGAAGCGCGAGACAAAGGTGGCCACCGAAGGTGGAAGAGACGATCCGCGATCCGATCCTCCAATCGAGCGACCACCAGAGCCGATACCGGAGCCCTTGCGCGATCCTGACACGTCAGAGCCTCAGGAAGCTCCGCCATCCGAGAAGCCGCCTGAGCCAGCGCCGGAGAAGCCTCCGCGAGAAGCGCCACCTAGTTGAGCAAATCCCGCTTTTCGTACCCGGTCTGCACGATCCTCATGCGCTCCGGCGGGAATGGCTTCACGGGGGATAGTGCCTCTTCGACGCTCCCGTTCAGCCAAGTCTCGTGATCGTGCTCGGTAGCAAGCAACACGGGCATCCTTTCGTGATTGACCGTAGCCACGAGGTCATTGGGCGTCGTCGTCATGAAAGAGAACACGTCGAGAGAGACCGATGGCCCGTCCTTCTTGACCGGCCCTTGGTGCGTCCTCCAGATGCCCGCGAAGGCGAACAGCGGCCGGGGCTCATTCGGATCAGCGAGAGCGAACCAGTTCCAAGTGGCAGGCTTCACGTCGCCGTTGGGCTCGCAGAAGGACGACGCTGGCACGAGACAACGCCGGAGGCGCACGCTGTCCCGAACGACGACTGTACCTTGTCATCTGGCATGTTCGTAACGCTTCGCGACGCCTTCCCAGGTTGTGGCAGTACGAAGCTGCATGACAGCTCTACCAGCTCTCGCTCGCCGTCCTCTACCTTCCTGATGACGGGTGCACTGTGTCCAGGAAAGATGGCATCGTGAGGCTCAACAGCAGGGCAAAGATGCAGTCCGCAAGCCCTCGGGTTCGTGAAATAGGCATCGCCGATGACGCGCGGGTCGATCGAACCTCGCCGCACAAAACCTATTCGAGCGGGACAATGAACAGTCCATTCTGCAAAGACAGGCGAAAAGGTCCAGGAATGATTGCCTCATCAGCACGCATGGCAAGTGCTGGCCCCCTGAGCGCGCCCCATTCTCGAAACGGCACCGCAACAACGGCATCGGAGATCTGCTTTGCGCCGTCCTCGGCCCCGGCGGAACCTTTAGGGAGCGCATACTCACTGTCGCAACGCTCAAGTATTAAATCGGCGAGGTACGAGGCGGCAATTGGTGTTTTCGCAGCCCGCGCGATATCGACCACTGACATTATGATTGCTAAGAGGACGGATATTCTACTACCGCGCCGTGATACGAATTGGATCAAAGCGTTCGTCGTGGCGCGATCCTCGTGCTGCGAGAGGATACGGAGCAGTTGGGCGTAGTCGCCCTCCCAGATACCGGCATTGAGGAAATCCGCATCTTCGAAGCTCGCCCACACTGCGGGCTCAAAGTGCTCCTTCCCCAAATGGAAGTTGTCATGGGCGGTCAAGTCAGACCTGACGGCGTCCCATTCCGACATCTTGATATGCAGGGTGTCGACGCAACGGCTTCCGAGCCTGTTTTCCCCCGGAAGCATGACGGAGATCTCACTGTCCCCGGTGTGGGGATAGTCCCAGACCGCGACCCATAGCCTGTGGGAGAGGTCGACGATGAACGGCGCTTGTACAGATCCGAACTGCAGCTTGGCCACCTCGTGGAGGGCTTCGGCCGTAGCCTGGGCAATCGCGATAGCGTTAGTGAGCGATAGAGGCCCCGTTTCGTGCTTGGCAGAGTTATAGAGCAAGCGACACGCGTGCAATTGTTTGACGTTATTGTCCGCAAGGCCTTCAACCGCGAGCCTGTCTATGAGGTCCGTCATCCTGTCGCGTCGCGAGCAGTCTGGAAAGGCGGACGCCTTGAGAAAGCCTTCGAGGCGAGACCCCAGCGCTTCGATTACGCTCGCGAGATTGCTGCGCGAATAGGCACTAAAGCCGAGCGAGCGGAGATTGGCGGCAGCCCGTTGCGCGAAAGCGGCGATCTCCTCACCTTGGGTCAAGGCCATGTTCTGCGCCTAAAAGCCTCTGAAGTTAGCGTGACGCAAAACAGAGATCAAACTTAGTCGTCGCCTCGGATCGCTTCGGGTGCCTTCTCCCGCGTGACCGGGTTGACCGTTCGAAGCGCAGCTCTACCTTCAAGTCCGTACATCAGAAGCAGTTCGAGAAATTCCCGATAGCCTTTGGCGGTTCGGATGTCGTCAGGAACCGCGATCTTCTGCGCGTCGAAAGTTGAGCAATCGAAGGGCAACTCAGGCCATGGACGAGGGCCTCCGATTTGCCCGTACGGCGAAAACGGTTGCAACATAAGGCCGGCAAAAAGGAAACGCTTCCAAACCTGGTCGTATGCCGCACGCTCGTCGGCACTAGTTATATTCGAGTATCCGGGTCGTCCGAGCGGTTCGTAATAGGTGTGGAAGCCATCAAGCGCCTCCTCGATGGCCCAGACACGCTTCCCGATCCACTTGTCGAAATAGGCTCGCTGAAATTCCTCAAACGTCACCAACTCAATATTGGTCGCAGCTGCGGCTTCGACGGCGCCCGCTTGAAAGCCGCTAGTCGATATGATGTACCCACGGTGCACTCCCGCTTCCGCCATGACTGTCCTAAAGGAGTGGACGACCGCTTTCGGGACGCTCGCGTGCCAGTGTTTACACTCGCAGATCGTGGGATGAACGATGCCATCCACGGTTTCCTCGGCGTAGACGTCCACGTCAACTGTGCCGCGGGCGAGATTGATCTTTGCTCCCTGCCTCGCGTTCATGCCGCATTCGGCTAGGATTGTGGTCACAACCTTTTCGAGCCCCTGCCAGCTCTCAGGGATCGCACTGGTAATGAGGCGACTACCAACTGCAGTGGGAGATAGGTTCATCGTCTACATATAAAACTAGTACGAGGGGTTAGACGCAACTTTTCGGACAGCTCGCAGATCCGCTCGTCCACACGCTTGTGCGAGTACCTGCTCCCCCAAAATGCTCCCCCAATCAGACCTCAAAACACCGCAATATCAATGGCATCAATAGCTTAACATCCGATCCCTGATAGTCCCACTCTCTCCGCCATAGCAACATTGATTAATAAGACATTATTATTGTTCCCCAAATTTTGCTCTAGCAAGAGCCCTAACCAAGCCTCTGGCGTTGTCAGTACTCTGGAGCCATCGTCGGAATTTTGATCAGACGAAGAGGTCGCCAGGAGCCTCGCCGACGGTGCACAGCGGCATGTCTCGGTTGGTTGTCCGTCCTGCGGCTGAAGATCGCCCAGCAATGCCAGGGGTAGGCTTGACGATGTTAGCGGGGGAAAATTGTCCTTGGAGTTTGAAACTCAACCCCGGCGCCCTGGTGCGCGGCATCAATGGGACCGCGCCAGTTGAGGTCGTGTGGGCCGAGTGGATCGCCCGAGCAGCAGCCTGAGCTCCGCCTCGGTGATGTGACTCACAATACCAACGTGCGGATGTCTGGCCTCGATCGGCTTCAACTTTGTCAGCAGCTCAAAGTCCTTGCCGTCCCACGCCGAACGGAGTGCGCCGTGCACCAAGGATCGACGCTCTCTCAATCGCTCACGCGAATTCCTGGCGGAGAATACGAGCGGCGGCGGCTTCGTTGCGTAGCTTGGTGTAGGCCTCGTCGATGCTGACGACCGCGCCGGAGCCGGGCGCGAATCCGCAGTCGGGATTAAGCACGATGCGCTCGGGCGCGAGGAAGCACGTTGCTTGGCGCACCCGGTCGACAATGGTCTCGACGCTGTCGATCTGGCCGGGGGTGACGCTGACGCAGCCGAGGCCGATCTCGAAGTCCTCGCGCAACGACTTGAAGACGGCCATATCGCCGGCGCCAGGAGTGGTGAACTCCATCGTCAAGTGCTGGACATCGAGCCGGTTGAGCTGTCGCAAGATCGGACCATAGCCGCCCTGGTGCTGGGGTTCGCCGCGTACGCGCGCGCCCGCACGGCGACAAAGATGAAGTGCCAATTTGGCACCGCCACGACCCTCGGCGACGGCATTGACGGTATCAACCGCGAAGTCAGCCGCCTTATCGGCGTTTTCGTATCCTGCGCGCACCTCCGGATCTACGAACAGGCAGAGATGCGGATCGTCGATCTGTACGATGTCAGCGCCTGCCGCACGGATCAGCTCGAGCTCGCGGCGCAGGATCGGCACGCAATCGCGAACGAAATCTTCGCGCTTCGGGTATGCCTTGGCCGACTTCTCCGGGTCCCACATCCGTTCGCCGAGAAGCGCGGGCGCGGGGAGCGTCGCCTTGATCTGCTTCTTAGTGATCTGCTTGAGAAAGGTGATCTCACGCGCGATAAAGCCTGGCTCCTTCGGCGCGAGTTTGTCGACGACGATCGTCCAGGGGCGACCGTCCGCCGGGTTGTAGCCGAGTTCGAATCCGTGTGCGAGTTCGGCAATCACGCCGATGTAGGATTTGCGGCGCCATTCGCCGTCGGTGACGACATCGACGCCGGCATGTTCCTGCACGGCAACGATGTAGCGCACCGCGGCATCCATCGCGGCCTCGTAGGCGGCGGGGTCCAACGGCGGGCGATCGTTGATCAGGTCCTGCACGAACGCCGAGCGCGGCATCGAGCCGACGACGGAGGCGGGAAACAGGGTGCGGCTCATGGGGATGCCTGCCAGTTGCGCCGGGCGAACTCGTAGTCTTCCTGCGTGTCGACTTCGATGTAGTTGCCGGGCGTGTCTGCGTGCGCCATCGGCACGCCGGCTTCGATCATCTCCTGCAGCATCAGGATCAGGTAGGCCTTCTCGAACACCACCGCCTCACGGAACGGCTTGCCCGCATACAGGCTGCGGCAACGCCAGTAATGCTCGAGGAGCTGCGCCGCGCCAGCCTTGGTGAACTTGGCGATTCCGGTGAACTCGCCATAGGCCGCCGCGGGATCGATCTCGCGATGCACGCGCGTCACGCGTCCGCTGGCAACCGTGACTTTCTCGCCATCGCTCGGCGGGTGATTGTGGCGGTGGGCGTAGCGTTCCAGCCACCGCGTATCGACGGACAGCACGATGTCCGAAGGATCGGCAAGCGTGCGGGCGACGACGTCGCTCGTGAACAGCACGTCCGAGTAGGTGCAGATGAACGGCTCACTCATCAGGTCCTCGGCGTACATCAGCGACGCCAGGATATTGTTGTTCTCCCAGTCGGCGTTGTGGCGGAAGGTGAAGTGCGGGTAGTCGGCGCGCACCTTGTCGATCTGATAACCGCCGATGAAGCAGATGTCGCGGACGCCCGCACCTGCAAGCGCCTCTAGGCCCCAGTCGAGCAATCGCTTGCCCTTGACCTCAGCGTAGCACTTCGGTGCATCGGCCGTTCTCGGCATGAGGCGACGGCCGCGACCGGCCGCAATGATGATGGCGCGCATGGAGCGCGCTTGTAGCAAATGCGTCGCCCCCTTCCAATATGCTGTCTCGCACGGCAAGCCATTCCAGCGCAGACGGCGCATTGTGCACCGCAGCGGTGACAGGCGCGTCACAGAGGGCTTGCCGAGCTTTCCCGGTTCGGCCTAGCATTCCGCCGGCGTGGATACGCAGCAACCGGATCGGCACGTATTCGGCACCAAGAAGACGGTAGGGAGCACCAGGGGATGAGCGGAGCCGGGGCGAGCCCTGTCGCCGGAGGCAAAGCGCGGTCCCGTCGCGGGGCGGTGTCGCTGCAGGGTATCTCCAAGAGCTTCGGCGCGCAGAGCGTTCTCAAAAAAATCTCGCTCGACATCGCCCCCGGCGAGTTCCTGACCATTCTCGGGCCGTCGGGGTGCGGGAAATCGACACTGCTGCGCATTATCTCCGGCCTCGAAGTGCAGGATCATGGCTCGGTCGCCATCGACGGTCAGGTCGTCGATCAGTTGCGACCGGCGGCGCGCGTCATCGCCATGGTGTTCCAGTCCTACGCGCTCTATCCGCATCTGTCGGTACTCGACAACATATCGATGCCGTTGCGCTTGAACCGGCTCAACGCCTTCCAGCGGCTGCCCGGCGCGCGCCTCGTCCACGCCGGCACGCGACGCCTCGAAGCAGAGATCCGCGACGCCGCACGGCAGGTCGCCGGAATTCTGCGCATCGAGGAACTACTGGCGCGCAAGCCGCGCCAGCTCTCCGGCGGACAGAAGCAGCGCGTCGCCCTTGGCCGCGCGATGGTGCGCGAGCCGCGCGTCTTCCTGATGGACGAGCCGCTGTCAAACCTCGACGCCGAGCTGCGCGTCCACATGCGCGCGGAGATCGCCCAGCTCCATCGTCGACTCGCGACCACCTTCATTTACGTCACGCACGACCAAGCCGAGGCGATGACGATGTCCGACCGCATCGTCGTCATGATGGACGGCGTGGCGCTGCAAGTGGCCGCGCCGAAGGAAATCTACGAGAACCCGAGCGATCTGCGCGTTGCCCGCTTCGTCGGGAGTCCCGCGATCAACGTGCTGCCGGGTACGGCTGCCCACAGCGGAAGCATCGAGGTTCTGGGCGCGCGCTTGCCGCTGCGGACCAGCCTGTCGGCCGGCATGCGCGTCGACGTCGCGATCAGGCCCCACGCGCTATCGACGATCGTACGCCCCGGCGAGCCAACGATTGCTGGCCGCGTCGTCCATAGCGAGAATCTCGGCGCCGATGTTTTCCTCCATGTCGGCATCGAGGGCGCGGGAGCTCCGGTCGTGGTCCGGCAGGATCCGGCGCTCGGATCGACACCAGCGCTCGGCGATCCCGTTTCAATTGCCGTGCCTGCAGCGCGAGCGCTGGTCTTCGACCAGCAGGGTCGCCGCGTCGCCGTTTCGTCCGACGCGTCCATGGAGAGTCGCGCGCATGCCTAGCGGCGCAGACCGGATCGTCTCCGAACCCGTGCGCGCCCCACCGCGTCGCCATGGTCACGGCGCGGTCGCGGCTGTACTTGCGGGGCCAGCACTGGTCCTGATCTTGCTGTTCCTGATCGGACCGCTCGTGTGCGTCGCGCTGCTATCGCTCACCGATTACCAGCTCGGCGCGTCGACGCTGAAGTACGTGGGCGGCAAGAACTACTCGGAAATGTTCGCCGATCGTGTGTTCCGCAAATCGCTGACGAATACGCTCCTCTACGTCGCCATCACGGTGCCGGGATCGGTGCTGCTCGGGCTCGGCGCGGCATTGCTGATCGAGGCCGACAAAGGGCTCAGAACGTTCTACCGCGCGATCTACTTCCTGCCCGTCATGGCAACGCTGATCGCGATGTCGATCGTGTGGGAATTCATGCTTCATCCGCAGTTCGGCATCGTCAATCAACTCGTGAAGGCGCTCGGCCTCTCCCGGATCGACTGGCTGCAGAACCAGTCGGTCGTGTTGTTCACGCTCAGCGGCATCGGCATCTGGCAAAGCCTCGGGTTCAACATGGTACTGTTCATGGCTGGCCTCACGTCGATTCCCAAAGATCTCTATGAGGCCGCCGCCGTTGATGGTGCCGATTCCGCAATCGATCGCTTCCGCCTCGTCACCTGGCCGATGCTGGGGCCGGTGACGTTGTTCGTCATCGTTATCACGGCGATCCGCTCGTTTCAGGTGTTCGACACGGTGCAGGTGCTGACCAAGGGCGGACCCAACAAGGCGTCGGAAGTGCTGCTCTACACCATGTATTCGGAAGGCTTCGAGTTCTTTCGCAGCGGATACGCGTCGGCGGTGACTGTGGTCTTCCTCGTGTTCGTGCTGGCGCTGTCGGCGCTGAAAGTGTTCGTCCTCGATAAGCGGGTGCACTACGCATGACAGGAAACCGTCTTGGACCTTTCGCGCGCATCCTGCGCCACATCGTCCTGATGACGATGGCGGTGGTGATCGTCGCACCATTCGTGTGGATGGTCGCGTGCTCGTTCAAGACCCAAGGCGAAATCCTGTCCGCCGAGATCAATCTGCTGCCGCACACTTGGGCCGCGATCGAAAACTACACGGCAGCCTGGACGCGCGTGCCGATGCTGCGCTTCCTGCTCAACGGCGTGATCGTCACCGTCGTCATCTTCCTGTTGCAGATCCTGGTCAACTTGCCGGCCGCATATGCCCTCGCCAAGCTGAGGTTCCGCGGACGTTCGGCGTTCCTTGGCCTCGTCCTCCTCTGCCTACTCATCCCCGTGCACGCCACCGCCATCCCGACCTACATCATGTTCTACAAGGCCGGCCTCCTGAACACCTACGGCGCGCTGATCCTGCCGTTCACGATCTCCGTCTTCGGCATTTTCCTGATGCGCCAGTTCTTCATGACGGTGCCGGACGACCTGATCGATGCTGCGCGCGTCGACGGCATGAGCGAGATCGGCATCGTGTGGCGCGTGATGCTGCCCACCGCGGTGCCGGCGCTGGTCGCGTTCGGCATCTTCTCGGTGGTGGCACACTGGAACGACTATTTCTGGCCTTTGATCGTTGTCGCAGACCAAGCGCTCTACACGCCTCCGCTTGGCGTCGCGTTTTTCCGGCTCAACGATCAAGGCACCAGCTACGGACCGCTCATGGCGGCGGCGACGATCTCGATCGCGCCGCTGGTCATCGCGTTCCTGCTGGCGCAGCGCCGGTTCATCGAGGGCATAACCCTCACCGGCATGAAGGCGTGAGTTCAAGGGGAGTAGAACCTTCAGGAGCAGCCAATGCCCAAGTTGTTGCGGTTCGTCCTATCAGCCACGCTGATTCTGCTGCCGGGCATCGCGCTCGCGCAGACCAAGATCAATCTCGAGGTGCAATACCCGCTCGGTTTCATCTTCGACAAGGTTTTCGCCGAGCTCAAGACCGAGTTCGAGAAGGCCAATCCGGACATCACCGTCACCTATCGTCCGGCCTACAAGGAATACGAGGACGCAGCGCAGACGGCTCTTCGTCAGGCGATCACCAAGCAGCTCCCGGACGTGGCGCTACAGGCGATCAACCTGCAGCGGCTGTTCGTCGACCGCGGCATCGCCGTCGACATCGGCCCGTTCATCGCCAAGGAGAGCGACTGGAAGGGTGCGGGCTTCTCCGATTCGATGATGGCGCTCGGCACCTTCAACGGCAAGCCGTACGGCCTCGCGTTCGCGGTCTCCACGCCGATCATCTATTTCAACGAGGATCTCGTCGCTAAGGCCGGTGGCGACCCGAACAACTTCCCCAAGACGTGGGACGGCATCATCCAGCTCGCCAACAAGATCAAGGCGCTCGGCAACGACACCGTCGGCCTCTACCACTCCTGGCAGATCACCGGCAACTGGCTGTGGCAGGCACTGATCTTCTCTCATGGCGGCTCGATGATGAGCCCCGACGAGAAGACGCTTACGCTCAACAGCGAGGCGGGGCAGCGCTCGATCGAGCTGCTCGGGCGACTGGTGCGCGAAGGGAACATGCCCGACCTCGCGCACGAAGCTGCGCGTTCGACGTTCTTCGCCGGCAAGATGGGCATCTGGACGGAATCGACCTCGCTGCTGCGCGTCGCCGATGACAGCGTCGGTGGCCGCTTCAAGTGGCGCACGGCCACGTTCCCGGTGCCGGGGCCCAACGCCAAGCTGCCGACCGGCGGTGCCGCCGCGCTGATGTTTGCCTCGACTCCGGAGCGGCAGGCTGCGGCGTGGCGCTACATGAAGTTCATCACCGGCGCACAGGGCGCGACGATGATGGTGAAAGGCACGGGGTACATGCCGCCCAACTCAGTGCCGGCAAGCGATCCCAACATGCTCAAGCCGTTCTACGAGACACGGCCCAACCATCTGACCTCGCTGGCGCAGCAGCCCTTCATGACCGGTTGGTACGCGTTCCCCGGTGAGAACAATCTGAAGATCATCTCGACGATCAAAGACCGCTTGCAGACCGTCGTCGACAAGTCCGCCGAACCCAAAGCGGCGTTATCCGCCATGGCCGACGACGTGAGCAAGCTGCTGCCGAAGTGAACCTCAGAGCGCCGGGCGGGGCTCACGTGCTCGCCCGGTGCGATCCGCCGAACTCCGCGAGGGCGATCCATCATGAAGTTTCTGCAGATCTCCGACATCCATCTCATTCCTGATGGTGGCGACCTCTATGGGCTCAATCCGCATGAGCGGTTCACCCAGTGCATCGCCGACGTCAACGAGCACCATGCCGACGCGGATTTCGTCGTCTTCACCGGCGATCTCGCGCACACCGGACATCCCGATGCCTATGCGCGGCTGATCTCGCACCTCGCGACGCTGAAACTGCCGTTCCACCTGATGATCGGGAATCACGACAACCGCGAGAACTTCAAGACGGCCTTCCCGTCGCGGCCGCGTGATCCCAACGGCTTCATCCAATTCGGCTTCAGCACGCCGGCCGGGCGCTTCGTCTGCCTCGACAGCAACGAGCCCGGCGTCCCCTATGGATCGTTCTGCGAGAAGCGCGCGGCGTGGCTGTCGGAGGAGTTAGCGCGCGCCGGCGATACGCCCGTCTATCTCTTTGTGCATCACCATCCGTTTCCGGTCGGCCTCAAGCGCATGGATGTGAATCGCCTGCGCGACGGCGAACGGCTCGGGGACGTGCTCAAGGGCCGCACCAACATCAAGCACCTGTTCATGGGCCACCTTCACCGGCCGATCAGCGGTACCTGGATGGGCATTCCTTACTCTGTGCTGCCGGCGACGAATCATCAGGTCGCGCTCGATTTCGTCACCGAGGGCGTCGTACCGGGGAGCCATGAGCCGCCGGCCTATGCTGTGGTCTTCCTCGAGGAAGACCGCTCCGTCATCCACCTGCGCAGCTTCCTCGACCGGACCAATACATTCCGACTCTAGTTCAATTGGTCGGAACAGGCCGGCGTCCGTCACAAGCACTATTGGGCAATCAACCACCCCGGAATTGGATCGCAGGACAGCCAACGCAGATCGTTGATCTAGACCCGATGGCTAGCGCTGCTTGGCTTCGCCCCCGGTCGAGCAGCCTTAACCCGTTGACACCGCCAAGGGATGGTTATAGACAGACTGGTCTAATCAGACCGAACGGTCTAGCTAGGGAGCCAAACATGCGCGTCGCGAAGGAACATGTCGAAGTCAAGATGACGATCCCAGGCGCGACCATCCGGCAACAGACGGATTTCGGCGACGTGACCGGCTACGGCAAGATCAGCGCCGAATACTTCTCTTTAGCTGCGGGCGTCGACACGACTCCGCTGTTTGTCGGGCTCAAAGGCAACCATTGCCACTGCCCGCACTGGGGCTTCGTGCTGAGCGGTCAGATCACAACGTCCGATGCAGTCGGCCAACAGGAAACTGTGACGGCTCACGATCTCTTCTACTGGCCGCCGGGGCACAATGTAAAAGTCGACCGAGATTCAGAGATCATCATGTTCAGCCCTCAGCACGAACACACGCAGGTGATCAACCACATGATCGAAAAGACGAGGAGCTAAGCGCATTCGCAGCCACATGACCACCAATGTCAAAGACATGCACCCGACTAAGCAGCAGCTGATCCGCGAGGGGCTACGGCTGCTCCTGAAGCAGGGTTACAGCGATCTGGGCATCCAGACACTGCTGGCTGCGACGGGGACGCCGAAGGGCTCCTTCTATCATCATTTCAAGGACAAGGAGGACTTTGCGCTTCAGGTCGTCGACGCCTACATGGAGGATGTTCACGCCGGACTCGACGCTTGCCTCAATGATCTCGCCCGCTCTCCCGTCGCTCGCGTGCGGCACTTCTTCGAAATGACCGAGCAGAAGTATCACGAGGAAGGTTATCTCGGCTGCCTCCTGGGGGGCTTAGGGCAAGAGCTATCCGGTGTCAGCGATGTGTTCCGGCTGAAGATCGAGTCCTGTATGGCGATTATCGTGGCGGCCATTGAGAGTTGCCTAGAGGAAGCCCGCAGGCAGGGTGAAATTGCGGCTTCTGCCGACCCTCGCCAACTCGCCAACCTTTGGGTGAATTGCTGGGAAGGCGCGGCGTTGCGAAGTCGACTGACACGGAACCCAACGCCGCTTCACGCCATGCTCGACTTTTACGTCAGTGCGGTCACGAGTCGAAGTACGCTTCGATCAGGACGCAAATTTAAGAAGGACAGGAGTAGACACAATGATCCGTGAATCAAATCGGAGCGAGGCACGGGACGGCGCCAAACTGGCAGCCCACGAGATCATGCGGCTGATAAACTCGCGGCCGCACTCACCCCAGCACGACGAGATTGTCGCGATCATTGAGCGACTTGTGACAAGGCCACTTCAGACGCGGCACAGTGTGCCAAGTGGGCTCGATGAATACGGACCCGATTTGACGACGTTCTCATCCTGATCTCTAGATACGTTGTAAGTCGCGATAATTGAATGGCCCCACTTCACGCAGTGGCACACTGACTCCCCATGGTGCACGATCCGCTGAACGACCCGAATCGCCTGCATTGATATGCGCTAGCTGAACCGGAACACCGCAGCAGCAACGGCGCACGTCCAGAGCCCCGTGCGATCACCCTCTGCGACTGCCGCGGGCTGGAGGCCAGTCGGGCGAGCTTCCATAAGGCACCGTCTTTCGGCAGCCCCCGACTTCCCCGCGCTTCGGTCTCTGATGTTGACCTCCGCGTGCGTTCTGCTGCCGGAAGCGGCACAGGGAACTCTCAACTTCAGCCTACTCGCCCAGCCAGCAACTCGTGGCCTTGGATGTTGTGATCGGTATTGATACCGTCATCAAGTGAACCCCAATGCCGGTCGGGAGATCGTTAGAAATGCTCGAATGGTTGAGCCTTGCCCCTTTCCTTGCTGCAGTCTTCATCGTTGCGTTGAGCGGCGCGAGGTTCATGCCAGGCGCTTGGTACGCGTCACTTGAGAAGCCACCGTGGACGCCACCGAACTGGCTGTTCGCGCCCGCCTGGACAGCGCTGTACTTGGTGATTGCGATTGCCGGCTGGCTCGTTTGGCAGCGGGAAGGCCTCGGCATGGCACTTGGGTTGTGGGGCGCGAACCTCGTGTTCAACGCCGCTTGGTCCTGGCTGATGTTTGGCAGACGCCGAATAGCCGCTGCTCTCGCTGATGCTATCGCGATGCTGTTGACCATCGTCGCCTTCATAGGCACGGCATGGCCGTCCAGCCAAACAGCGGCTCTCCTTTTTCTTCCCTATCTCGCTTGGGTGACCTTCGCCGCGGCGCTCAACTACGAGATTCTGCGGAGGAACCCTCAGGAGGCGTGAGCTCTAGTCGTGTTTCTTCGATGTCCAACGATTAGCGCGTCGACCTTGCATACCAATCACGCAGTCTTGGTCGCAGGGCGTTGACGTAAGCGTTCAAGACTTCGACGATCCATTTTCGCCGCTCGACAGTCCCACCTCTCCGCCATATCAGCAATGCAAGATTGCAGTATCGAGATAATAGATTCTAGATGTTGAGCTGATCCCATCAGCAATCCGACTTCCCGGCTGCTGTTAGGCCTGATGACCCGACGACATGCTGTCGCGGGAGCGAGCGAGCCACGCGCCTGGCGAGCCACCGCTCACTGCATCAAGCTCGGCAGCACCGTGCTGATCCAGGGAAAGGCGATCAGTATGGACAGCGTGATAAGATCGGTCACGACGAACCAGCCGATCCCGCGAAAGATCGTCGAGAGTGACACGAGGTTTCCGACCGCGCCCTTGATCACGTAGACATTCAAACCGACCGGCGGCGTCAGCATCCCGATCTCGAGCAGCTTCACGAGAAGAATGCCGAAGTAGATGAGGTCTATATTGGTCTCTCGGGCCAGAGGCAGAATGATCGGCATCGTCAGAAGCAGGATGCCGATCGAGTCCAGGAAGCATCCGAGCACCAGATAGATCGCTGACACCGCGAGGATCACGGCAAGCTGCGAGTTGCTGATCGACAGAACGGCCTCTGTGACGAAGGCCGGCACACCACTCAGTGCGAGGAAGCGGCCGAGCAGCGCGGTGCCGATGACGACCATGAAGATCGAAGCGGTGCTCGACAGCGTCTGCTCGCCGCTTCGCTTCAACACCGAAAGCGAGAACGTGCCACGCACGAGCGATAGGACGATCGCAAGCGCGGCGCCCACCGCGCCTGCCTCTGTTGGTGTGAACAAACCCCGGAAGATGCCGAATAGGACGAATGTGATGATGGCGACGAGTGGCCAGGTATCTTTGATCGCGTCTATCGTTTCCGCCCGTGTGAAATGCTCCTCGACGGGGGGCGCGAGCGACGGATCGCGCTTGCAGCGGATGATGATCATCCCCGCGAACATGATCGCCGACAGGATGCCCGGCAGGAATCCCGCCATGAAGAGCTTGGCGATCGAGATCTCGGCCACGTAGCCGTAAAGCACCATCAGAATGCTCGGCGGGATCAGTGAGCCGAGCGTGCCTGCTGCTGCGATGACGCCCGTCGCAAGCCCCGGATCGTAGCGATAGCGCAGCATCTCCGGCGTCGCGATGCGGGCAAACGCCGACGCCGTCGCGACGCTCGATCCAGAGGCGGCCGACATCATCGCGCAGGCGCCGACACTGGCCACGGCCATGCCGCCCGGCAGCCATGACAGAAGGATGCGCATTGCGCGAAACAGCCCTGACGACAGCCCCGCCTCCGACGCGTAGTAGCCCATGAGCAGGAACATCGGGATCGCCGTCAGGCTCCAGTCGCCGACGAAATTGAATGGAATGGCCGTCACGATGCCGAGTGCGGCCTGCAGATTGAGCAGGCACGCGATGCCGATGAATGAGACGAGGCCGAGCGCGACGCCGATCTGCACGCGCAGAAGAAGCAGCACGAGCCCCGCGCCGACGCCGATGAAGCCGATCGCGACGTTGCTCATCGCGCGGCCTCCGATGCATTGTTCTCTTCGGCGCCGATCTGCTGCGGTACGATGGGTCGTCCTTGGAATGCCTTCACGGCATGGAGCAGGGAAGTCGCCAGGATGCCCGCAAATCCGACCGGCAGCGCCGTCTTCGCAGGCCAGATCGTCACGTACACCGCCGCCATCGTGACTTCATCGATCTGATAGGACCTCCAGGCATCCTGTCCGGTCCGACAGGTCAATATGGCGAAGAACGCGGCGCTGGCGAGATAGCCAATGACGAGAACGACGCGCTGCAGCCATTCGGGAAGGGTCAGGTAGAAAAGGTCGACGGTGATGTGTTCCTGCCTGAGATCCACGAATGCAAGCGGCAGGAAGACGACGAGCACCATGTGGTAGAAGGAGATGAACTCCAGGTTGCCGGCGATTGGACTACGAAAGAAGTTCGTCGCGAGCACATCCGCCACTGTTTGCAGCATCATGAGAAACAGGCTGATGAGCGCCACGAAGGTCAACGCACTGGCGATCTTCTCAATCGTGCGCTCGATCATGCCTGTTTCCCCCGATGTCTGTGCAGCGCGACGTTACTTCGCGCCGTAGGTAGCGGCGTTGACTTTGCTGTAGATCTCCTTGGAGAAGAGAGCCTTGATCGCCGCGCCGTCCTTCGGATTGACGCCCTTCATGAGCCCCTGCCATTTCGCGTAGGTGGCGAGGAAGCGCTTGCTCAGTCCCGCACCGTCGGCGGCACGGAGCTTCGTCGCAGTTTCTGTGGCCATCTTTTCGACCTCGCTGGCGAGGAAGTCGTCGAGGTTCTTCTGCAGGTCGGCGCTCGGCTCGTGGACCTTGACGCCGTGGGCGCCGCCTTCCGCCAGAGCGGCATCGACGGAGCCCACGTAAGCGAGCGTCAGGTCGACGAGGTTGTCGGAGATCGCGTCGAGGAGCAGGCGCCGCTCGTCGGTCGTGAGCCCCTTCCACGCGGCGCCATTCATCGCATACTCCCAGCCCGCGAAGTACGGTCCGAGGTCGAGCATCGTCACGTGCTTGGCGACATCCCAGAGCGAGCGCGACTTGAGGTCGTTCGCCGCGTTGGCGGCACAGTCGATCTGGCCCTTCTCGAGGCCGCTGAACATTTCCGATGACGGCACGCTGACCGAAGCTGCGCCGACCGCCTTGGCCCAGGCGGTATGGACTGTGCTCGGCATGCGAATCTTCTTGCCCTTGGCTTCGGCGACCGTCGACACCTTCTCGCGGCACATCAGGATGTAGGACGGCGATGAATAGCTGCCGAGGAACACGATGCCGTGCTTCGCGAACATCGCCTGCATGCCGGGATCGTTGATGTAGAAATCGGCGACGGCCGCAGTGACCGTCATCGGATCGCGCAACGTGATGCCGTAGGTCGCGAGCACGTTGTCCTCGGGCAGATCCGAAGGCGTATACGTCCCGGCGTGATAGGTCATCTGCACGACGCCGTCGCGCAGCCCCGACAGATGTCCGGCCGGCGGAAGGATCGCGCTACCCGTATAGACCTTCATCGTGAGCTTGCCGCCGGACTTTTCAGCTAGCGTCTTCGCGAGTGCCAGGTAGCCGTCGCGCGTCAGCGGGTGTGTGTCAGGGAACCAGACGCTCGCGGTGATCTCCTTCGCCGGGGCAGAGGTCGCGAAAGCAGCAGAAGCGAACATCAAGGCGGCGGCGCAGACACTGACTTTGCTTCTCATCGTGTACTCCCTGGTCGCGGATGGCGGATGGTCATGAGGCGAGGCCCAGTCGGTCCCGGGCCCAGTAGTATCGAATGCCGATGTTCATCACCGGGCGCCGGACGGCGTGCCAGGAGATGCTGCGAATGGGCGTGCTCGGGAGGGCGGCCGGCTCCTCGCCCGAGATGTGACGCGCAAGCATGCGCCCGAGCGTTGTTGTGATGGCGATGCCGCGGCCGTTAAAGCCGAGCAGAGCGTACAGGCCCTCCTCGGGGTTGTGGAAATGCGGCAGATGATCGAGCGTCAGCGCCAACTGACCCGACCAGGTCGTTTCGATCGGAACGCCGGCGACCTGCGGGAACAGGCGCGGCAGCCCGTTGATCAGCGCTGTCGTCAGAGACGCGTTCTCGACGTCGCCGACGGAGCCGCGTCCGCCGACCACGAGCCGCCCATCCGGCGAGAGGCGATAGTAGAAAGCGAGCTTGCGGGTTTCGGACACGACGACGTCGGCGGGAAGAATGCTTTCGCGCAGCGTGGCGTCAATCGGGGCGGTCGCGACGAGGACGCTCTGGACCGGAAGGACGCTAGCGGCGAGGCCGGGAAGGAGGCCGCCGCTGTAGGCGTTGGTTGCGACGACGACGTTGTCCGCGCGCACAGTGCCTCGACCCGTCGTGATCTCCCAGGCTTGCGAAGTTCGCTTTAGGCCAAGCGCGATCGAGCTCTCGAAGATGCGCCCGCCCGCCACCTGAAAAGCGCGCGCAAGTCCCCGCGCATAGTCGAGCGGCTGCACTGCACCGGCGCGCGGATACCGCCATCCGCCCGCATAGAGTGTCGTCCCGGTGCGCGCTGCTATCTGTTGCGCGTCGAGGATCTCGACCGGCACGCCGCGCGCCTGCCACTGTTTCGCGCGTGCCAGCACCGTCGGCAGCGCGCGAGCGGAATGAGCACCCTGTATCCACCCGCCGCGAACCGGCGCGCAGTCGATGCGGTGGCGTTCGATGAGATCGAAGACGACATCGGCTGCGCCGCCAGCGAGCGCGACGATGCGTGTGCCGCGCTCCTCGCCGAAATGAGCGATGAGTTCGTCGGGGTCGAGCTTGAGGCCGGGTATAACCTGGCCGCCGTTGCGGCCCGAGGCGCCGAACCCTACGTGGTGGGCTTCCAGCACCACCGTGTCGATGCCTGCTTCGGCGAGATGAAGGCCGGTCGAGAGCCCGGTGAACCCACCACCGATGATCACCACGTCCGCGGCAATGTCGGTAGTCAACTGCGGTGCGGCGACAGCGGGTTCACGCGCCGAGCGCCACCATAAAGCGTCGGAGTATGAATCCGCGCTGAGCCTCACGAAGCCCCTCCCGGTGCCCACTGCGGATAGGCAGATTTCGCTGCCTGCCGTGACAGCAGGCCGTCGGCGATGTCCGCTTCGATGGCGCTGGCGCTGCGCTCGGCTGGCGACCCATAGCCCGCGCCGCCACCCAGACGAAAGACGACGAGATCGCCCCGCTGCAGCTCACGCGTGTCCTTGGTTGTGAGCGATATGACCTTGCCATCGCGCACGATCTCGCACGCGCCTGTCGTCCCAGGCTGACCACCGAACAACGGATCGGCAGGGCGCTTGAAGCGATCCGCGTAGAGCGCCACCGTTGCGCCATCTTCGAGGATGCGGAACGCCTTGACGAAGCCGGCGCCACCGCGATGCTTCCCCGCGCCGCTGCTGTCGGGAATCAGCGCGTACTCGTCGACGCGGAAGAAGTCGTAGTCCTGGTCGACGGCCTCGACCGGCGTATTCGCGCAGTTTGCCATCGGGCTGTCGACCGCGTCGCAGCCGTCCTTGGCGACGGAGGCGCCGTACCCGCCGCCGAAGATCTCGAGATACACCTGATAGCCCGCGGGTCCCAGCCAGGCGAGACAGGCGACCGTCGTCGTGTCGTAGCCGCCCGCGATCACCTTCTCCGGCACGGCCTTCGAGAGTGCCTTCATCGTGGCGTTGAAGGCGCGGTAGCAGATCTCCATGCGCGCACGCACGGGCGCCGGGTAGCGCGGATTGAGGATCGTCCCTTCGGGCACGATCACGGTCACGGGCCGCATGAGACCGGCGTTGAAAGGAATGTCCGGGCTCGTCAGCACGCTTTTCACGCACGACATCGTCGCCGAAATTGTTGCTGCGAGCGGCGCGTTGAAGTTGGTCCTGACCTGCGGATCGGTCCCCGTGTAGTCGACCGTCAGGCTGTCGCCGCTGATCGTCACGCGCGAGCGAACGAACACCGGCTTGTCGGTGATGCCGTCATCGTCGATCGCATCCTCGCCCTCGTAGACGCCGTCCGGCGCGGCAGCGATGCCGGCCCGCGCACGCCGCTCCGAATAGCTCTGGAACTCCGCCATCACAGCGACGACCGTTTCCACACCATAGCGCTCGCACAGCTCTCCGACACGCTGGCAGCCGATGCGGTTCGCGGCGATCTGCGCATCGAAGTCCCCCATCGTCTGGAGCGGCGCTCGCACATTCGCGCGCAGAATCCGCTCGAGCGGACCGCCGTGCCAGTCACGCGACATGCTGAACTTGGTTGGCGGGATGATGATCCCCTCGGAGTGGATGTCGCGCGCGTGGACGCTGAGGCCGGGGCTACCGCCGCCGATGTCCAGATGATGCGCGACCGATGCCGAGAAGCCCACGCGCTTGCCGCCCGCGAAGATTGGGTGGAAGAAGAACACGTCCTGGAGGTGCTGGCCGCCGGAATAGCTGTCGTTGATGACGAAGAACTCGTCCTCCGTCACCTCGTCGAGGTTGTAGGCGCGCGCGCAGGCCTGGAAGACCGAGCCGATGGTCCCGAGCTGCATCGGGATCAACTCGGCCTGTGCCACTGTCAGCCCATCGCGATCGAGTATCGCCGCCGACCCGTCGCGCGCCTCGCGCAGGATCGTGGAATAGGCCGAGCGCACGAGCTTGGAGCCCATCTCGCGCGCCGCGGCGAGAATGGCCTGGCTGATGACCGCGTAGTCGATCGGATCGAGCTTCATCACTTCGCCCTCGTCAGCACGAGATTGTCGTTGGCGTCGCGGCGTGCACGCCAGCCAGCCGGAAGATAGGTGGCCGAGGAATAGCCCTCGAGCAGCGCCGGGCCGTTCACGTCGCGATCAACGGGCAGATCGGGACACGAGTGCACGTCGATCGGGAAGGGGCCGTCGGGACCGGTCATCTGCGCGCGACGTCGCTCCTTGGGCGCGAGCCGCTTCTCGCGGAATGCGGGCAGCGCATCGATGCTCCGCGAAATCTCCAGACGGAAGCCGACCACCTCGATCTTCTGTGTGGGCGCCGCGCCGTGCAGAAAGATCCGATGGTGCGCCTCGACGAAGGCATCGATGAGCTGCTGGCGATCGAGCTTCGCAAGCCGCGCGAGGTCGAGCGGGACCGGCACCTCGAAGGCCTGACCGACGAAGCGCATATCGGCGGTGAACGTGATATCGAGCGCGCCCGTCAGCCCAAAGCCGGCGAAATCCTTGCGGCCCTCCGCATCCATCGCGGCAAACGCAGCGCGCACTTGATCGGCCGCCGCGTCGTCGACGACGAAGCGCCGCGTGGCCGCGTAGATCTTCGAGAAGTCCGACGCGATCAGTCCGTAGGCCGAGAGCACGCCGGGGTTCGGCGGCACGACGACCTTTGCGATCCCCATCTCCTCGGCGATTTCGGCAGCCAGCAACGGACCGGCGCCACCGAACGGTACCAGCGCGTAGTCGCGCGGATCGCGCCCCTTCTCGGTCGAGACGAGCTGCAGCGCTCGCACGATGTTGGCGACGCCGAGGCGCAGCGCGCTCGATGCGGCGGCCGCCACCGACATGCCGAGCTTGCTGGCGACGGCTTCAAACGACGCACGCGCTTTGTCGACATGAAGCTGCATGGAGCCGCCGAGGAAAGCCTCGGGGCGAATGGTGCCGCGAATGATGTGTGCGTCGGTGATCGTCGGCAGCGTGCCGCCCTTGCCGTAGCACGCGGGGCCCGGATCTGCGCCGGCGCTGCGCGGGCCTACGCGCAACATGCCGCCATCGTCGATCCATACGATGCTGCCGCCACCAGCGCCAACGCTCACGATGTCGAGGACGGGCGTGCGCACGGGCAGGCCGTCGAGCTCCGTGTCGGGTGACAATCCGGGGCGGCCATCTGTCACCAGACATACGTCCGTCGATGTCCCGCCCATGTCGAAGGTCACGAGATTGCGGAAGCCGGAGCGCCCGGACTGCCGGATCGCACCGACGACACCGGCAGCGGGACCGCTGAAGAGCGCCGAAATCGCGTTGCGCCGCATGCCCTCGACCGGCAGGCGTCCGCCGTTCGACTGCATGATGCTGAAGCGCTTCTTGAAGCCCCTTTCAGCGAGCGCACGCGACAAGCGCGCGAGGTAGGCGTCGATGACGGGCTGCACGTATGCGGCAAGCGTCGTGGTGGAAGCCCGCTCGTATTCGCGGAACTCGCGGCTCACATCCGACGAGCAGGTCACGAATAGGCCTGGCAACCGCGCGCTCAGCGCCGCCTGCAATTCGCGTTCGTGATCGGGATTGGCGTACGAGGAGAGAAGGCAGATGGCGACCGCATCATACTTGCCGCCCGCAATCGTCGGCACCAGCGCCTCGACCGCAGCCGCGACATCGAGCGGGATGATGACGGCGCCCTTCGAGTCGCAGCGCTCCGCGACCTCGAAACAATCTCTGCGCGCGAGCACCGGCGCCGGCTTGGCGTAGCGCAGGTCGTAGATGTTTCGCCGATCGTGGCGCTGAAGAAAGAGGATGTCGCGAAAGCCGGCGGTGGTGACGAAGGCGACGCGGGCGCCTCTGCGTTCAAGCAGCGCATTCGTCGCCACGGTCGAGCCGTGAACCAGGTCCTCGATGCGCGATAGGTCGAGGCCTGCCTGCGTAAGGGATGCCAGCGCGCCGATATCCGGCGAACGCGGCGTGCTGGGAACTTTGGTAAGCTCGACAGTATCACCGTCGACAGCAACCAGGTCGGTAAACGTCCCCCCGACTTCGACACCGACGCGCATAGGGCACTCCACTCAAGTGAAATTCACGAACAAAATATTTCACTGTTGTTCGCACCATGCAAGTCTTATATTCACTTTTCTCCACATTGAGCCCCTTGGTCGTTCACCCCACAGGAGCTCGGATGTCAGCCGGACGAGGCTAAATTGCAAGAATGAAGTCGAATGCAGATCGCAGCCTTCAACGACCACCGGAATAATGAGCGTTCTCGGTAGATTTTTTCACTTCTCAGAGTATGCTTCCCAAAAAGCGCTTAGGTCCAAGGCGTGGCGATGAGAAGCGATAACCCAAGGAGCGGCTCGCTGTGGGCTCAATAGATACTGCGCATGACCAGGACCAGGAGCGGCGCCTTGCCACAAAGCTTCGCAATCTGCGGAAAAACCACGCGCTGTCATTGCAGGACCTGGCCCAGCGGGCGAGCGTCGCCGTCGGCACATTGAGCCAGATCGAGCGCGGCCTTTCGCAGCCGTCCCTGCGCACACTGCAGAAGATTGGCGCGGCAGTCGGCGTGCCACTCGCCTGGTTCTTCGACGACGTGTCGGAGGAGGACGAGCGCAACGACGGCGTGATCGTCCGCCAGGGCAAGGGTGCCACCTTGAAGGTCTCCGGCCACGGCATTTCCAAGATGTTGCTCACGCCGGAGACGCTGCACGGCCTGCAGCTCATGCTCGTCACCATGGAGCCGTACTCGGTGTCCGGCCACGGCAGCTACGAGCACGAGGGCCATGACGCGGGTCTGGTGCTCGCGGGCAGCCTGAACCTCGAAGTCGACGGCAAGATCTACGTGCTCGGCGTCGGCGACAGCTTCGGCTTCGACAGCCGTCGTCCGCATCGCTTCGAGAACCGCGGCGGAACCCAGGCGCGGATCGTGTGGGTCAACACGCAGCAACGCTCGTTCGCACCCGCCGACCGCAAGCGCGACCAAAAGCCCTCATCGTACTAGCTGCGGCCTTCTAGTTCGCCTTGATCGTCAGCCCCACGGCGAGGCTCTGGACGAGGCACATGGGGGCGACCATCGTCCGCAGCACGGCCTCCGGCATATCGGGGATTTCGAAGACGACGTCCGCGAGGCTCACGATGGGACTGAGCAGGCTATCCGTGATCGCGATGATCGGCACGCCGCGCGCGTGAAATTCCGGGACGAGCCGCACCGTCTCGGAGTTGTAAGGGCGGAAGCTGATCGCAATGACGACATCGCGAGGCGTTGCGGTCAGCACATGGTCGACGAGCACGTTCCCCAATCCTTCGAGGAGAACGACGCGTCGTCCGAGGCGACGTAGCACGTACGTCAAGTGCGCCGCGACCGGAAAGGAGCCGCCGAGGCCCAGTGCGTGAATAGTGTGGGCGCCGTCGGTCAGATCGATCGCACGCGCAAGATCGGCTTCACGCGCACTCTCTTTGAGGTTCTCGAGCGAGGCGATGCCTTCGGATGCAAACCGCGAAAGCAGCTCATGCGGACTGCTACTTTCACGCAGGCTCCCATCACGGCGAAGCCCGTCGATCCGCTCGCGATAGCTCGGCACGGCGCCGGCGACGAGCCGCGAGCGGAAGACCTGCTGCAGCTCCGTAAATCCTCCATAGCCTATGGCGTGCGCGAAGCGAACGATCGCGGACGGCTGCACCTTTGCCCGCGCGGCGACCTCCGCGATCGTACCGAGCGCCATGTCGGTCGGATGATCGAGCGCGAACTCAGCGATCAGCCGGAGGCGATCGGAAAGGCTCGGATAGCGGTGCGCGATCTCCTCGCGCAATGCGTCGTAGGCGCTGAGCGGCCCCGATTTTTCCCGCGATCCCGTGGCCTTGCGCACCTTCCTCACGACAGCTCCCGGAAACTCACCGAAGATACATTTATTTCACTTCACAAGGCGCATGGAATGATTATTCTATGCCCGAAGCAAGAGCTGCCGTCAAACGTGCGAGCAGCCACATTCCATGGAGGAAACGATGAAAAAGCACGGCAAGTCCGGGCTTGGCGTATCCCGGCGTACTGTCCTCAAGGGGAGCCTGATGACGGCGTCACTGGCGGGCGTCGGCACCTTCTACGGTCCCTGGCATCACAACCACGCCTTCGCGCAAGGCAAGAAGCCGCTGAAGCTCGGCCTCACGAACGACTCGAGCGGGCAGTTCGGCAACAGCGGTCAGGACGAGCACCGCGCCATCCGCATGGCCATCGACGAGTGGAACGCCAAGGGCGGCGTGCTCGGGCGCAAGATCGAGTGGGTGACGGCCGATACTGAATCGAGCCCGGCCGCCGGCACGCGCGTCGCCGAGCGCTTCATCACGCGCGAAGACTGCCCCATCCTGATCGGCGCGCTTCACTCGGGCGTCGCCAACGCCATCACCCAGGTTGCCAACAAGTACGGGACGATCTTCTTCAACACGAACTCGTCGGCGCCGAGCGAGGCGGGCGAGAACTGTAGCCGCATCAAGTTCGTCTGGGATGGTAATGGCACCAACTTCTCCAAGGCTGCCGTCGCCAACGCCGTGAAGACGATCGGCAAGAACTGGCTCCTGCTCACGAACGACTACGTGTGGGGACACTCGACCGCAGCGGCGACCAAGGCGCTGATCGAGGCCAACGGCGGCAAGATCATCGACAATCTCCTGGTGCCTCAGAACACGCGCGACTTCACGTCCTATCTGCTCAAGATCCAGCAGATCAAGCCGCAAGTCATCGGCACCGCCATCGCCGGCGACGACAACAAGGCGCTGCGCGAGCAGATCACGCAGCTCAAGCTCGACCAGGCCGGCGGACCTGCCTGGATCAACAATCAGCAGGACTGGCCGGACGTGTGGGGATCACCGCAAAGCCTGTTCGGCGTGTTCGGCACGAGCTGGTATCACAAGCTCAATCTGCCCGGCATTCCCGAGTTCGTGAAAAAGTGGCAAGACGCCAACAAGGGCGGGCCGATCCCCGTGCCGGGCAACGTCTCGTACAACGGCTACATGGCGACGCAGGAGCTGTTCCGCGCCATGGAACGCGCGGGCTCTACGAACAACATCGCCATCATCAAGGCGCTCGAAGGCCACAAGATGTCGGCCAAGGATCGCATGCAGCACTTCGATGCCTATATCGATGCCGACACGCATCAGGTGCAGCAGACAATCTACCTTGCGCGCAAGAACGAGAAGCCCGTCGACAACACGGATCACTTCGAGATCCTGAGCTGGGCCGAGCCGAAGGACGTGATGGACGACGCCGCTCCAGGCAAGTGCAAGCTCATTCCACACGACAAGGTGCCATCGGTCGACGCCTGATCCGCAGCACTCGAGGTGGCGGGACGGCTGAGCCGCTCCGCCATCTCCGTCACAAATATCGCGCGATGCACGGCAACGACGCCGTGCGCTCGGCGCGCAATCCGCCCCGGCTTGGCGCCGATGACAACAAGAGAAGCGGCCACTGCGTGTTCGATCTTCTTCCTCATCTGCTCAACGGTCTCGTGCTGGGACTGCTGCTCGCGCTGATCGCTCTCGGCTTCATGCTGATCATCGGTCTGATGGAGCAGATCAACCTGGCGCACGGATCCTTATTCGCGCTCGGTGCCTATTTCGCGCTGATGCTGACCGGCCCGAAACCACCGCTACCGCCCGACATCGCTGCACTCTGGCTTCAGATCCCGCTCGGATGGCGCTACGCGCTCGCGCTCGTCGTTGCCCCGTGCCTCGCCGGCATCGTCGGCATGGCGGTCGAGGTGTGCATGCGGCGCACGTACGGCAAGGATCCGCTCTACGGTCTGTTGCTGACATTCGGCGTCGCGCTGGTGCTCGAGGAACTCATCCGCCTCACGTGGGGCACGCGCGATCACGTTTTGCCGGTACCCGCAGGCATGAGCGGCGGCTTTATATTCCAGAACCTGATCTGGTCTACGTATCGCTTCTATGCCGCCGGCATGGCCGCGATTGCCATCGGCCTCGTCTGGCTGCTCATCGAGAAGACGCCGTATGGCGCCATGATCAAGGCCGGCGCGCACGACAGCGAGATGGTGCGCGCGCTCGGTATCAACCTGACTAAACTTCGTCTCGGTGTGTTCGCGCTCGGCACGATGCTGGCCGCATTCGCGGGGATCGTCGTCGCGCCCATCTGGGGAATCCGCCCACACATGGGCGTCGATGCGGTCGTGCCAGCATTCCTGATCATCGTGCTCGGCGGCGTCGGCAGTTTCTGGGGCGCGGTGATCGCGAGCCTGCTGGTTGGATTAGTTGTGGGCGTCTCCGGCGCCTATGCCTCGGAATGGTCTTTGCTCTCGATGTACCTGCTGCTGGTTGCGGTCGTCGCTTTCCGGGCGCGCGGCCTCTTCGGCAAGAAGAGCATGCTGGAGGTTTGAGGGGATAATGACCAGCACGTCGAGCGAGGCGCGACTGATCACACCCACCATGCTCGGTGCGTGGCTGGTGCTCGCAACCGTACCTTTGTGGATCACCACGATCGGGCTTTATCCCTATATCGGCGTCGAGATCCTGATCTGGTCGATCTACGCGCTAGCCTTCAATCTGCTGCTCGGCACGTCGGGCCTGCCGTCGTTCGGTCACGGTGCCTTTTTCGGCATCGGCGCCTATGCCTTCGGCATGACGCAATTCAACGTAGCCGCCAATCTCTGGGTCGCGCTTGCAGGCGCTATGGTCGCTGGCGCGCTCGCGGGACTACTCGTCGGTCTCTTCATCGCGCACCGGCGCGGCATCTACTTCGCGCTGCTGACCATCGCTTTCGGCCAGATCTTCTGGACGATCTCCGTCAAGTGGCACAGCGTCACCGGCGGCGAGGATGGCCTGCTCAATATCGTCCGCTTGCCCGTCAATTTCGGCATCGCAAGCTTCGATATCTCCGACAACGATAAGCTCTACTATTTCGTGCTCGCGGCCTTCGCCGTCGTCGTCGTGGTGATGTGGCGGCTCGTGAACTCGCCGTATGGCCGCATACTCTCGGCGATCCGCCAAAGCGAGGTTCGCACGTCGCACCTCGGCTACAACGTATGGGCGTACAAGCTCAGCGCCATCGTTATCTCCGCCGCCTTCTCGGGTCTCGCCGGCGGGCTGTTCGCGATGGCTCAACGTTCCGCCTTCCCCGATGTCATGAACCTCGCGCAATCCGGCCTCGTGGTGATGATGACGCTCATTGGCGGCGGGCTCGTGAGCTTCTGGGGGCCCGTGATCGGCGTCATCGTCTTCCTCATCGCGCGCGACGTGATCGGCGCCATGACCACCGCCTGGATGCTGTACTTCGGCACCATGTTCGTGTTGCTTGTCCTCTTCCGGCCCGAGGGCATCGCGGGTGGATTCAAACTTCTCATCGAGCGCTGGAAGGCACGTGGCGCGACGCCCGAAGCCCTCGGCTCCACGCCCAGGAGCGGCTGATGGGACTCATCGAAGCCGAAGGCGTGCATGTTCGTTTCGGGGATCGCGTCGTCCTCGAGGAGATCAATCTGAGCGTCAACGAAGGCGAGCTGCACGGCATCATGGGGCCGAACGGCGCCGGCAAGACCACGTTCTTCAATACACTGACGGGGCGCGTGAAACCGAACCGCGGCCGCATACGCCTCGATGGCGCGAACATTGCTGGCCTCGAGCCCCACGCCATTGCGCGCAAAGGCGTCGCGCGCTCCTTCCAGATCATGACGCTCTTCAACGACTTCACCGCGCAGGAAAACGTCATGGTCGCCCTGCCGGCCTTTCGCGCGCGCGGCTTCGACATGCGACGCGCGGTGGCGGGCGATACCGGCCTTGCTGAGGAGGCCAATGAGGTTCTCGCCTCGGTAGGTCTCGACGCCAAGTCGAATATCTCGGCCAAGCTGCTCTCGTACGGAGAGCGTCGCGCGCTCGAGATTGCCGTCGCGCTGGCGCAGCGACCGCGTGTGCTCTGCCTCGACGAGCCGACATCGGGCCTCGGTACGGATGGCACACTGCGCCTCGCCGAACTCATCCGCAGCCTCAAGGGCAAGCTCACGATCGTCGCCGTGGAGCACGACATGCGCTTCCTGTTCTCGCTCGCTGACCGCATCTCCGTCATCCACTGGGGACAGGTCGTCGCGCGCGGCACGCCGCGCGAGCTTCAGGAGAATCCTTGGGTGAAGCGCTCGAACCTCGGGAGCTTCGAATGATCCTCGAGATTGAGGGCATCGATACCTTCTACGGCGAGACGCAGGCGCTCTATGGCGTGTCGCTCGGCGTTGCGAAAGGCGAGGTGCTGGCGCTGCTCGGGGCCAACGGCGCCGGCAAGACGACCACCATCCGCTCCATTCTCGGCCTGACGCGCCCGCGCCGCGGCAGCATCCACTTCAACGGCACCGATGTCACGCGCGCACCGACGCACGAGATCGCGCGCGCCGGCGTCTGCTGGGTGCCCGACGACAGGCGTCTCTGTCCGACGCTGACGGTCGCCAAGAACCTCCGCATCGCCATCAAGAAGACGCCCTTCCGCGCCTGGACGATCAACGAGACGTTCTCGATCTTCTCACCCCTCGAATACCTCATGTATCGCGAGGCCGAGAACCTTTCTGGAGGCGAGATGCAGATGGTATCGATCGCGCGCGCGCTGCTCGGATCTCCAGGCCTCGTGCTCTTCGACGAGCCGAGCCAGGGCTTGGCCCCGAAGATCGTCTCGGACGTGCTGGCAACCGTGCGCCGTCTCAAGGCGGAAGGCATTGCCGCCGTCGTCGTGGAGCAGAATGCCGAGATCGCGCTGTCGGTCGCCGATCGCGCCGTCGTGCTCGATCGCGGGACGGTCGCATGGTCGGGCGATGCCGTAACGCTGCGTGACGACGATGCACTTCGCCAACGCCTGTTGGGAGTCTGACCATGGCCGTGGCCTCGGGCGCTCCGCTGATCGCGCTGCAGAACCTCCGCAAGGTCTACACGCGCGGGCTGATCGCGCGCCAGCAGACCTTCAAGCTCGAAGCAGACCTCACGATCGACGGACCGAGCATCGTGGGTGTCGTCGGCCCCAACGGCGCTGGCAAGACGACATTGTTCGAGATGATGACTGGCTCGAATGTCCCGACGAGTGGACGCGTGCTGGTCGCCGGCACCGATATTCATCGCGTGAAGTATGCCGAGCGCGACCGTCTCGCCATCCACTACCACCAATCCTATCAGGTACGGCGCTTCCGCAAGCTCGTGCCCTCGGCCTTCCTCGCGCCGTCCCCGGTCGAGCGTCCGGTGGTGCACTTGTTCGATGAGCCGCAATTCAACACGCAGGACGGCTACATCGGGTTCATGCTCGATTTCTTCCGCAAACTGCGCGCCGAGGGCCGCCTCGTGTTTCTCTGCCTGCACCCCACGGCGAGCTATCACCTGGAGATACTCAACGAGATCGCCGAGAGTTTCCTCTTCGTCGCTGGTGGGACGGTCACGCCTGTCTCGGACTTCGCATCACTCATTACCGACGAGCGCATGCGCTCCTATCTCGGCACAGAAATGACGCGGACCGCGGAGAATCTGAGTGTCCGCGCTCCGTCAAGGCCATAGCGCCTACACGCGCAGGCTGCGCGAGGCTATACCTGGGTGCGCTATTTGGAGATGCCCGAATCCATGGCAGCCCTCGGCCCACGCTCAGGGTGACATTCGGCATTGCGACGACAAGAGTGAGGAGAAGAGCGGATGGACGGGCAAGGTGCGGGCGGCAAGCCCCTGATCAAGTGCCAGGACGACCTACGCGACCACTTCGGCAAGCTCAATCCGCTGGCCGAGAAGAAGGTGCTCGATCATCTCGACACATTCTGCCGCGACTTCATCGCGCTGTCGCCGTTCCTCGTGCTCGCCTCAAGCGACGGCAACGGCAACTGCGACGCGAGCCCGCGCGGTGACGCGCCGGGGTTCGTCGCGGTTATCGACGAGCGCACGCTTCTCATTCCGGACCGCCGTGGCAACAATCGCGTCGACAGCTTCGGCAATATCCTGAGCTCGCCCGGCGTCGGGCTCATATTCATGGTGCCCGGCATCCACGAAACGCTGCGGATCAATGGCAAGGCCGAGATCTCCCAGCAAGCCGAACTGCTGACCCCGCTGGCAGCACAGGGCGTCGTACCGACGATCGGCCTCAAGGTGCGCGTGCAGGAAGCCTACTTCCACTGCGGCAAGGCGCTGATGCGTTCGAAGCTCTGGAGCTCGGATGCCCAGGTCCCTCGCAGCAGCTTCCCAACGCTCGGCCGCATCATCGCACTGCAGACCGAAGCCATCGGTGTCGAGGAGGCCGAGAAGACCATGGAGGAGGCCTACCGCACGAGGCTCTACTGAAGGATCGTTGGACCGCAAGGTGCGCGCCACATGCGCATTGCCGATCCGAACAGCGCTAGCTCGCGGCCAAGCGAAAGCCCCGCCACGTCGAGCGTGAAGCGGGGCCCATCATCACTTCCGATTCTTGCCCAGTCTGAACCGGGCTTATCTACGAGGACAAACCTCGTTCGCGATAGTCGATCGTTTGGATGAGATTGCGGTTTGGTCTGATCAGTGCGCGCTGCCAAACCGTGCCATCGCCCTTCAGCTCCGGCTGAGGTCATTCTGCGGTGGTTCCATGGCACCTCCACTCGCTGTCCTGCCCTACGCGACGGCCCTCGTCCGAGGAGGAGCAGGCATCCACCGCCTCTAAGGCTCAACTCCTCTTGACGACGATCGTCAATGATAAGTGTGGTACCGACCCGCCCGTGAGTCAAGATCCATGGATGTGCGAACCGGAACCGAAGCCCGACGCCGGCGTTCCACTGTTCCGCCCAATGTGGAATTCGAGCAAAGTAGCCCAGATGTCAGAAAGTTCCCTCATCGGCCGCAAAATTCTCGTCGTGGAAGACGAGCCGATGATCGTCATGCTTATAGAAAGCTTGCTCGAGGAACTCGGCTGTGTCGTCGCGGACGTCGCGGCGAGACCGGCGCCTGCCCTCGCGATCATCGACACCACCGAGATTGACGCCGCGATACTCGACGTCAACCTCAACGGCGACGACAGTTTCGGTGTCGCGGCCGTGCTCGCCGAACGGCAGATCCCGTTCGTCTTCGCGTCGGGATACGGCGGTTCGCGGCTGCCGCCCGAATTCGCCAAACGTCCGGTGCTGCAGAAGCCGTACCAGATCGAGGAGCTGGCAGCGGCGCTCGAGGCATTGTTCGGACGCCCTTCGGCGCCGATGTAACCTGCCTCACATTCAGCGCGGCGCAGCCACTAATCATTTGTTAGCCGCCCCACTTACATCTGAAGAAGCCATCCTTAAGAGCTATCGCGTAGAGACCGCTCATTGCGTTGCTGCAGATTGGGGCGATGCCCCGCGGATTGAGCGGAGCTACGATGTCTTTCGGCAAGCGTGGTAAGACTGCGGAGCCACATGTTCTTCGATCGCGCGCGGACGCGCCGCCGGACCAGGACGACATCTCAGACGCTGCCGATCTCGGCACGTCGTCGCCGACCCTTTGGCGCCACCTCGCCCGCATAGGCATCGGCGCGTCGCTCAGCGTGGCTCTGCTCGTCGGTGGCTATGCCGGCATGCGCGCGATGGCGCCGCCACTCGATGCAAACTGGTTCGAGAGCGCCGGACCAGTCGCCTGGAGCCAGTTCATGCTACTCGGACGCGGGAACATGAAGGAGTCGCAAAAACGCCTCGTCGAGGCATGTCTGCCGGACATCTTCACGCGGCGCATAGACCGCACGCGCGGCCCCCGATCCGCATCGCCACCTCCAACCGACATGGTGCCGGGTTTGCCGGGTTCCGAGCTCATGCTCGCCAAGTTCGTCGGTGACTATCTCGCTTGTACGATCCGCAACGTGACGGAGCGCTTCTGCAGCTCCTCGGAGCGCGCTGCGTTGGCAATCGAAGTGCAGACTTATCTCGCAACCCGCTCCGCTGCCATCCGGCGCGTGGAGCAGGAGCGTGCCAACCGGAGCTTCCGCGACGTCGAGAAGGGCTTGATGGAAGCCCATGGCCTCTACGAGTTTACGAACACGGAGTCGGTGCTGCGAGAGATCGCGGACGCTCTGCGCGGCGCCATGGAATCCGGCCATCTGTCGGCCGACGACGTTCGGCCGATGAATACCGGCGCGCTGGCGCCGTACGTCGTACCGCTTCTCGAGATCCGATCTGCCCAGACACCGTGCCAGTGACGGCCCGCCCCCCGGGCCCCCTGCCCGTTGGCTGAAGGCGCCGACAGAAAGCAAAATCGACGTCATAGAACGGCTGGACCCCGGAAGCGCATTCTACGGGTGCCACCAGCGCGAAGACTCGACTGCTCACAAGTCCTCGCCTCGCAGCACGTCCTCACGTTCCTATGGCGCGGTTACGGAGACTTCGATACGCGGGTATGAGTGAAGTCGGGACGCCGGGATGCTATCTGGCGGCGGACAGGACCCACAGGCAGACAAATGCGAGACCGCCGGCGCCAGCCGCGACCGGGCATCGCCGCTAGGTCCCGCGACAGGCCTTCGAGAGGTGATCATGAGCAGATCGCGACAGCTCCGTCTCGGCGCCTTCATGCGCCCGGTCAGCATCCACACGGCCGCGTGGCGCTATCCCGGCGGCACGCCCGATGCCAACTTCAACTTCACCCACCTCAAGCGCTTCGCCCAGAAGCTGGAACACGGCAAGTTCGACGCCTTCTTCATGGCCGACCACCTGGCCGTGCTGAACATGCCGATCGAGGCGCTGAAGCGCAGCGCCACCGTGACCTCGTTCGATCCGCCGACGCTGCTGCCGGCGCTGGCCGTCGTCACCGAACGGCTCGGCCTCATCGCGACCGGTTCGACGACATTCGACGAGCCGTACCATCTCGCGCGCCGCTTCGCCGCACTCGACCACCTGAGCGGCGGCCGCGCCGGATGGAACGTCGTAACGACCTCCAATCCCGATGCGGCGCTCAATTTCGGCCTCGACGAGCATGTAGAACATGGCGAGCGCTACGAACGCGGCCGCGAGTTCGTCGACGTCGTGAAAGGCCTCTGGGATAGCTGGGCCGACGACGCCTTCATCCGCGACGTCGAAAGCGGCATCTACTTCGATCCCGACAAGCTGCACGTGCTCAACCATAAGGGAGAGCACTTCTCGGTGCGCGGGCCGCTCAACGTCGCGCGCCCGATCCAGGGCTGGCCGGTGATCGTGCAGGCGGGGGCCTCCGAGGCGGGCCGCCAGCTTGCCGCCGAGACCGCGGAGGTGATCTTCGCCGCACCGGGCAATCTCGCCGGCGCCAAGAGCTTCTACGCCGACGTCAAAGGCCGCATGGACCGGCTCGGCCGCAATCGCGATCATCTCAAGATCCTGCCCGGCGCGCTTGTCGTCGTCGGCGATACGGTCGAGGAAGCCCGCGCCAAGCGGATGCATCTCGACAGCCTCGTGCATTACGAGAGCGCGATCGCGTCGCTGTCGATCGCACTCGGCCACGATGCCTCGAAGTTCGATCCCGATGGGCCGCTCCCCGACATCCCCGAAACGAACCAAAGCAAGAGCGGCCGTGAACGGGCCATCGCGCTGGCGAAGCGCGAAGGGTTGACCGTTCGCCAGCTCGCGCAGCGCTTCGGCGGCTATGCCGGTCAGGCTTTCGTCGGCACGCCCACTACCATCGCCGACGAGATGGAGCAGTGGCTGATGGAGGACGCGAGCGACGGCTTTAACATCATGTTCCCGTACCTGCCCGCCGGCCTCGACGACTTCGTGGATCGCGTCGTTCCCGAGTTGCAGCGCCGCGGCATCTTCCGTCGCGAATACGAAGGTGTGACGCTGCGCGAGAACCTCGGCCTGCCGCGGCCGAAGAACCGCTTCTTCCCAGATTGAACCTGAAGCGATGCGTCATAAGCATCGCAGAAACACTTCGTTGGCGTTGTCACGCTATCCGCTAGAGTGCAGTTGTCGCGGCTTTCCGGCCGCGTCCGCGGTGATTTCGAATGAGACTTGCGCCGCGTCATCAAACGCTAAGGTTTCGCGACCTGCTCGCGAACTCCTCCTCGAAAGGAGCTCTGAGATGACCATGCAGAACATTGTGACCAATCCATCTGCCATCGTCCCGGCCCGCATGGGCCGCCGCTGCTGTTGTTGTTGCTGAGACGACTGCCCCGCGCTCAACGCGAGGCACGAAACCGCAACTCACCTGAGAATGATCGATCCAGCAGAGGCGCCGCGCATTCGCGGCGGACGGCGAAACCATGTCTGAAGGCTACACAGTGGAGGACGCACACGGCGAGACCATAGGCATCGTCGTGCGGAAGGAAAGCGGTCGCGGTTTCCGCTTCTTCTCGTCGGCCCGCGCATTCGACGCGCTCGACGGCCAGATCTTCGCCAGCGCCGAGGCGGCTCAGCGCGCAGCGCGCGACATCGAGCGTGTCGGCAAGCGCGGCTGGCGCGCCGCTACCGGACCGGACCGCCGCAGAGTGGAGATGGTGACATGAGCAGCCTGCTCGGCGCACTACGTGCAGCCATCGCTTGGTGGCTCGAAGGCTTGACAAGGCTCGGCGCGCACCTGACGCACGTCTACGACTTGCCCCTCACGCCAGTTGCGAACGACGCCGACACGGACGCCGATTGCGAAGCCTGGGACCAAGAGCGCGCACGCCTCGCGCTCTCGCCGTGGTGGCTGTAGTCAGCGGCTGACAACTCCAGCGCCGCCTTCCTGACGATGGGGGAAGGCGGCGCCGCATCTCAATGCTTGTGCCCGCCGGACGTCGGCTCTTCCGCTTTCTGTCCGGGCTTCTGCCCTGCGGATTGGGCGCCGAGCGGCGCGACCACGAACTCTAACGGCACCGTCCCGGCGCGCTCGAATATGAGCGTACCCTTCACCACTTCCTCGGCCTTGAGCGGCCGGGCAAGATCCAAGAACATCAAGTGATAGCTGCTCGGCCGCAGCTCGACGCTCTCACCCGGCTTGATCTCCAATCCTTTCGCGAGCTGACGCATCCGCATAACGTTGTCGGACATCGTCATCTCGTGCACTTCGAGCTTTTTCGCGAGCTCGAACGATCCGCCGATCAGCCGGTCGACCTGAGTTCCTGTGTTCGTGATTTTCAGGAAGCCCGCGGCAACACGCGCCCCCGGCGGTGTGGCGCGCGACCAGGGCGCCTCGACGAACAGATCACCCGCCTTGAAGCCGCGCACCGGCGTGTGCTGCGCGTGTTGCGCGGGCATCCCGTGCTGGTGGTGCTGGTGATCCTGCTGTCCTTGCTGGGCCACCATCGGCGATGGATTGATCTCGATCAGCCGGACCGACGGTGCCGGAAATTTCAGACCGCGCGACGGCTGGCCGGCCGCAGGTATCTCGACCCATGCCTGCTGTCCGCTCTCGCATTCCTGCACGGTAGGGAAGAACAGACGCGAGTTGTCCTTCAGCGTTTTCGCCATGAAGCCGGAAAAGACGAATTCGTCCCAGTGCTCGTCAGCTAAGCGACCGTGCCACACGATCTCGCGCACACCCTCCGTCAGTGTCGCCCCGTGATAGTAGGGATACGATTCCGCATAGGGGCCGCGTTTGGTCTCGATCGTCCATCCGGGCTTCGGCATCGGCTTGACCCCGATGACCCCTTCCGGGATCTGGACCCGTACGCGCAGCGTCGCCGATCCGTCGCAGCCGTGCGGCACGCGCAGGATCGCCTTGTAAGGTGAGCCGATACCGGCTTCCTGGCGCTCGAACGAGACGTGCGCCGAGGCGGTGCATGGCACCACAACGGCAAGGGTCGCTGCGAGCGCAACAGCATGCTTGGTAAGATTCATATCGTTTCCTCTTTCGGCATATTGGCCCGTACCGCTCACCAGCGGTACTTGACGCCCGCGAACACGGCACGTCCGATTCCCTGCTCGAACAGTGCCGACGCGGGATTGGCCACGTTGATGATGCTCGCGCTCGCGATGTAGGCGACATCGGAGAGATTGCGACCTTCGATGTAGGCGGACAGCGGACCGCCGTTGTCGAAGCCGAGCTTCAGGCCCCAGATGGCGTAAGCCTCCGTCTTCAGCGTGTTGGCGCTGTCCACGTAGTACGCCTGCGGCACCCACTCGACATTGGGGCCGAAGAAAACACCGCTCGGATGCTTGTAGAGCAGCTCAGCCCGCAGGAAATGTCGTGGCGCGCCGGGCAGCACATTGTTGCCGAACGTGGGATCGTTGTCGAAGCTGAAGTCGTTGAGTGTGTAGGCGACGTTGAGCCACAAGCGATCCGGCGACGGCCCCGGCGCCATCATCCCCTTCAATACCGCAACGCCGAAACCGATCTCGAGGCCCTGGTGGATCGTCTTGTCGGCATTCGTTACCTGGCAGCTGCCGAAAGCTGCGTACAGGCACTGCAGCTCGTTGTCGATCTCGGCCCGATAGGCGGCGAGGTCCCACGTGAGATCATCGCGTCTCCCGCGCGTGCCGATCTCGATCGTCGTGGCACGTTGGGCTTTGATCTCGGTGAACGGAACTGCTGGATTGGGGAAGGATGTACTTTCGCCGAAGCTGGGTACCTCACCGCTGCGCGATACATTGATGAATGCCTGCCACTTCGGCGCGATGTCCCACAGCAATCCGACCTTTGGACTCCACAGATCGAACGAAGTTCGACCGGATTGATCACCATTCGCGAGAAAGCGATCGGTTCGGTCACGGGTCGCGTGCAAGAACTGCGTCCCTGCGACGAGAGCGACAGTCGGCATGAAGTAGAACGAGTTCTCCATGTAGGCGGCGAGGTTTTCCGACTTGTCGAGAGAACTGGAGAGCAGAGCCCCCTTCACGGCGTTTGGCGTGTTGGCGAACTGCTTGTTGTCGATCGTGCCGTTGTGGATCTGCAGCCCCACCAGAAAGCGATTGCGGTAGCCGCCGATCGAGCGCTCGTCGGTGAAGCGCGCGAAGGCGCCATAGTCCTCATACTGGTAGTCGAGCCACTGGAAGATCGGATGCATGAGGTGGCGGTCGTTGTAGAACGCGCCGAATTCGACAGCGGTACCGGGCGCGAGCCGGATCGTCGTCTTGTTGGAGACGCGCCACGCATCGATGTTGCGCTGCCAGTCGTTGAGGACATTGATCGCCGCGGCGACGGTCGGATCGGTCAGCGCCTGCGCTCGCGTCACGCTGCCTGGGATGCGCTGCATGATGTCGCTGACGCCGAAATAGAAGCGCGTCTCGACATCCGGCGACAGGCGGACGCCGATGTTGCCGCTCGCGCGCGTCGACTCGCCCCAACTGTGATCGCGGTAGCCATCCTGCTCCTGCCACGACGCGGTAAGGAAAGCGTCGAAGGCGCCGCTCGCGCCCGCCGCC
>VFQN01001239.1_pt1 | contig 43732 bp, 45 predicted proteins | sample 3512371 | NCBI WGS metagenome assembly VFQN01 (sample SAMN10412370, study PRJNA504923) | tailings metagenome | isolation source: Replicate 2 from Balatoc abandoned mine | place: Philippines: Itogon, Benguet | collected 2017-08-28 | reverse complement strand
CACCGCGGCGAAGGCGGCCAGCGCCAGCACCAGCATCGCCATGCCGCCGAGCACCGTGGTGGCGCCGGCTTGCACCGCGGCCGGCAGGCTCATGCCGAGCATGGCGGTGAAGTCGCCGACATGCGCCTTCAGGTAGAGCGCGCCGATGGTGCCGAGGATCAGCGCCAGAGCGCAGGCCTTCAGCGCCTCGATCATCTGCTGCTTGGAGAACAGCCGGCCGACGCCGGCGATCGGATCGAGCATCGCGAACTTCGGCTGCAGCGGCTTGAGCGTGAAGTTCCATCCGCCGGCGGCGGCGCTCACGCCCACGGCCACCAGCGTCATCAGCAGGCCCAGCGGCAGCACCATCCACATCATCGAGGCGGTCAGCTCGGCCAGGCGCTCGAGCATCGCGGCCGGGTCGGCCACGGTGCGCGCATCGAAGTGCAGCGCCTGCGCCAGGCGATCCTTCAGCCAGCCGGTGGCCCAGGGCAGGGCCAGCACCAGCACCGCGCCGCCCACCGCGATGGCGGCGAAGTGCCCGAGATCGCGCGAGCGCGGCACCTGGCCCTGCTCGCGCGCTTTCTGCAGCTTGCGGGCTGAGGCTGGGAGGGTGCGGTCCTGTGAATCCTGGTTGGCCATGGCGTGACGCCCCGTTGCGAGGGGGCCAGGCCATTGTTCCGGGCAGGTCCGGAAACTTGAGGCGGAAGAGAACGCAAAAAGGGCCGCTTATCGCGGCCCTCGCTACCGGGTGTGCAGGAGTTGGCTAGAAGCCGAGGCTGGCCAGCAGGTCGTCGACCTCGGCCTGGTCCTTCACCACGTCGGTGCGGCCCTCGGGGTTGACCACCGGGCCGTGCAGCACGGCGGCCTCGACCTTCTGCGCCTGCTCGGGCGGCGCGGCCTGCACCAGCAGCTTCACCAGGCTGTCCTCCAGCTCGGTGGCCAGCGAGACCACCTTGGCCACCACCTGCCCGGTGAGGTCGTGGAAGTCCTGCGCCATCATGATGTCGGTCAGGTGCGCGTCGATGCGCGCCGTGGCGGCCTCGACGTCACCGACGAAGTTCATCACCGCGCCGGAGGCGACGGCCTTGACCGGGTCCTTGACGATCGCCTCGGCGATGCGCCGCGTCTCGCTGGAGATGTGGGCGTGGTCGGCCTTGGCCTGGTCGACCGAGTTGAGCACCTTGTTGGCGGCGTCGCTGGTCTTGTTGGCGATGTAGTTCAGCCGGCTGCGCGCGTCGGGCAGGCCGTCGGCGGCGATCTGCAGCTTCGGCATCACGCCGAGCTGGGTCAGCGTGTCGTGCAGCTGGCGGGTGATCACGCCGAGCTGGTGGAACACCTCGGGCGAGGCGCCGGCGGCCATCTGGGGCGCCAGGTCCGACAGGTCGTCCATCTTCATCTTGTGGTCCCTTGGTTGGCGGCGGCGGCCGTTCAGGCGGTGGCGGCGAGCTTCTGCATGATCTTCTGCACCTTCTCCTCCAGCGTGGCCTTCGTGAAGGGCTTCACGATGTAGCCGGCGGCGCCCTCCTGGGCGGCGCGCACGATGTCTTCCTTGCGCGCCTCGGCGGTGACCATCAGCACCGGCAGGTGCTTGAGCGACTCGTCCTTCTTGATGGCGGTCAGCAGCTCGAAGCCGTTCATGTTCGGCATGTTGATGTCGCTGACCACGAAGTCGAACTTGGCGCTCTTGAGCATGTTCAGCGCCGCGGCGCCGTCCTCGGCCTCCTCGGCGTTGTTGCAGCCCATCTCCTTGAGCAGGCCACGGACGATGCGCCGCATGGTCGAGAAGTCGTCGACGATCAGGAATTTCAGGTCGGTGGGGTTGCTCATGTCGGTCCTCGTTGCGGACGGGGTCGGGTGTTTATCGGGCGGGCGGCACGAAAGTTGAGACCGGCTCGACCACGGTGTGGTTGATCAGCGCGGCGTGTTCCGCGGGCTGCGGCTCGCTCGGCGCGGCGGGCCGCAGGATGCGGTCTTCGGCCTCCCGGTTCATCACGATGATGCTGATGCGGCGATTCGCCGGGCCGGCCGGGTTCTCCGGCTCGAACAGCTGGCTGGAGGCCAGCCCCTGCACGCGCAGCACGTGGGCGTCCGGCATGCCGCCGGCCACCAGCTCGCGCCGCGAGGCATTGGCCCGGTCGCTGGAGAGTTCCCAGTTGCTGTAGCCGCGCTCGCCGGCGGCAAACGGCTGGGCATCGGTATGGCCTTCCAGCGTCAGCCGGTTGGGCACCTCGGCCAGCACCGAGCCGATCTCGCGCAGCAGTTCGCGCATGTGCGGCTGCACCACCGCGCTGCCGCTGTCGAACATCGCTCGGTTGAGCTCGTCGACGATCTGGATGCGCAGTCCGTCGGCCGTCATGTCGAGGCGGATCTGCGACTTCAGTGCCGCCAGCTTCGGGTTGGACGCCAGCACTTCCTCGACCTTTTCCTTGATGGCCTGCAGCCGTGCCATCTCGGCGCGGCGCTGCTCGGCCTTCAGGGCCTGCAGGTTGATGGTGCGCTTCTTGGCGTCGATCTCGCCCTGCTTGACCTGACCGCCGCTGCGCGAGAGGTCGGCGCCGCCGCCCTTGATGATCGACGACGAGTCGCCCGAACCCGAGCCGCCGAACATGGCGATCTTCAGCGGCGAGTTGAAGTAGTCGGCGATGCCCTTCTTGTCGCCCTCGGTGGTCGAGCCGAGCAGCCACATCAGCAGGAAGAAGGCCATCATCGCCGTCACGAAGTCGGCGTAGGCGATCTTCCAGGCGCCGCCGTGGTGTCCGTGCCCGCCCTTCTTGATCTTCTTGACGATGATCGGCTGGAGCTTCTTGGAATCGCCAGCCATTACTTCTTACCCTTGACGTGGCCTTCGAGCTCGCTGAACGTGGGGCGTTCGGTCGAGTACAGCACCTTGCGGCCGAACTCCACCGCCACCTGCGGCGCATAGCCCTGCATGCTGGCCAGCAGCGTGGTCTTGATGCACTGCAGCTCCTTGCTGCCCTCGTCGACCTTCTGCTCCATCAGGCCGGCCAGCGGCTCGGCCACCGCATACGCGAGAAGAATGCCGAGGAAGGTGCCGACCAGCGCCGAGCCGATCATGCCGCCGAGCACCGCCGGCGGCTGGCCGACCGAGCCCATGGTGTTGACCACGCCGAGCACCGCGGCCACGATGCCGAAGGCCGGCAGCGCACCGGCCAGACGGGCCACCGCCGCGGCCGGCGCATGGGCCTCGTGGTGGTGGGTCTCGATCTCGCTGTCCATCAGCGACTCGATCTCGTGGGCGTTGAGGTTGCCCGAGACCATCATGCGCAGGTAATCCGTCACGAACTCGACCACGTGGTGGTCGTTGCCGACGGTGGCGTACTTCTGGAACAGCGCCGAGCTGTGCGGCTCCTCGACGTCCTTCTCGATGGACATCAGGCCTTCCTTGCGCGCCTTCTGCAGGATGTCGTACAGCAGCGCCAGCAGCTCCATGTAGCGCGCCTTGGTGTACTTCGAGCCCTTGAAGGCGCCGGCCATGCCGCCGATGGTGGCCTTGAGCACCTTGGGCTGGTTGTTCACCACGAAGGCGCCGATGGCGCCGCCGAGGATGGCGAGCATCTCCGTGGGCAACGCCTTGAGGATGACCCCCATGTTGCCCCCGTGCACGATGTAGGCGCCGAAGATGCAGCCCATCGCAACGACCCAACCGATGATGACGAACATGACGTGCGCTGTTTCGTGGTGGTGCGCCGCGCCCATCAGCGGGACGGCTTCGACCACTTATCGGCAGCGTTGCGGGGGGTCTTGAGCGGGAGAAGCCGGCAAAACCGGGCCCACCAAGAAAAGAGCGGATCCCGAGGGATCCGCTGATGAAGGCACGAGGGACGTGCCAGGAGGAGACAAGCAAGAAAAGAGAACTTGCGCCCTGTTATCGGCAGGGCGCCCGGAATCCTTAGTGGGCGTCCATCCGGATCGCGCCGGCGGCATGGCCCTTGCCGGCGCGGGCCGGCGGGTTGCACAGGCCGCAGACGTAGTGTTTCGCAATCTCGTGCGGATGGGTCACGTAGTGGCCCCCGCATTTCGAGCACTTCGTCATGGTCAGCATGCCGTTGTCGACGAACTTGACCAGGCGCCAGGCACGGGTGACCGACAGCAGGGCTTCCAGGCCCTGGGCGGTGGTCTGCTCCTGGTAGAGCTGGTAGGCCTTGATCACCGTGTCGATCTCGTCGAGCTCGGCCACCTTGTTCAGGTACTCGTGGATGTTCAGGAACAGGCTGGCGTGGATGTTCGGCTGCCAGGTCATGAACCAGTCGGTCGAGAACGGCAGCTGGCCCTTGCTCGGCGACTTGCCGGAGACTTCCTTGTACAGGCGCAGCAGGCGCTCGTAGGACAGATCCGTCTCGGATTCCAGCACCTGCAGGCGCGCGCCGAGGTGGATCAGCGTGACGGCACGCTCGATCTGCTTGGCCTCGGTCAGGATCGACTTGGTGCGTGCCATGGTCAGGCCGCCTCTTGGTGACGGCCGGCCATCAGGATGGCGGCGTGCAGGCGGCTGGTGGTGTCGTTGGCGGCCGACTTGCCGTGGTTGGTGAGCAGGCCCCAGACCAGCTCGTCGTCCATGCGGAACTTGCACAGCAGCGTGTTGCCGGCGGCGATCTTCATCATCTGCGCCGGGGTCAGCAGCGCGATCATCGAGGCGGTCTCCTCGCTGATGCCGAGGCGGTACAGCGCCTGCTCGCGGTCAGCGCGGATCAGGCTCTGCGCCAGCATCAGGTAGGAGAGGTTGGCTTCGCGGATTTCGGTGAGGATCTGGTCGGCGTTCATTTGCGTTGGCTCCGGGTCGATGGCTCTTCGTTGTTCGTCACTGTCTTCGACAGCCGCCTTTCGTGACGGCATGGAACGAATTGTGAGGATCGCATCTGGGCTGGAACATCAGCCCATCTCCAGGGCTTGAGTCCACTTTCGTCCACAGCGCGTGTCAGGCTTTTTCCTACACGGCCGGCTGCAGGTGTGTCCAGTTGTGCAGCCCGTCACGCAGCGGGCCTTCAGAGCGGCGGCAGCACCGGCGGGCGCAGCACGGCGCCCTGCAGCCCGAGCGCCATCGCCACCGCCCACGCCGCCACGTACAGCGCCACGGCCAGGGAGAAGATCCGAGCGGCGCGCTCGCGCGGCAGGCGCAGCAGCGCCAGGCCGATCAGCGGCACCAGTTGCTGCGCGTGCAGCCCGATGAAGTGGGCCGGTCGCAGGTCGCCCGCCCCGTGCCAGCCCAGCAGCGGCACTCCGGCACCGGATGGCGGCTGGATGGGTCCCAGCATCGCGCCCGCCCCGGCGCCCAGCGCGAAGGTGAGCACCAGCCCGAGCACCACGGCACGGCGCCACAACGGATCGAGGTCGGCACGGGCATGGCGCACGATGTGCCAGGCCAGCAGCGGCTGGGTCAGCGTCATCAGCACCGCGCCGACGCCCATCGCCTGGTACATGGCGATGTGGAAGCGGTCGGCGAAGTTGTAGTGCGAGGCTTCGCCGAGCGCAGCCTGCCAGGTGATGTAGACGTTCTCGAACAGCGCCATGACGATGATGGTGGCGGCCACGGCGCGCACCAGCACGTCGCGCCGCCGCGCCGGCGGCAGCAGGCCGACGAACCAGGCGGTGGTCAGCGCGAACACCCCGGTGGAGGCGAGAAACTTCAGCGGCTTGACCCACACGCCCACGCCGCGCAGCGTGCGCTCGTCGAGCCCGTGCAGCACCAGCAGCGGCAGCATGGCCAGCAGCATTGCCAGGCCGAACATCGTCAGCGCGCGCTCGCGGGCGAGCGATTCGTGCAGCCAGCGTGCCGGGGCCAGGAACGGGCCGGCGGGTCGAACGATCGGCAAGGTGGTCATGCGGCGCTCCCGGAACGGAAGTGGAGGGAGGCGGGCCTCAGCAGCGCGCGCAGCAGCACGAAGGCGAGCAGCCCCGCCGGCCCGAACAGGAAGGTCAGCAGCAGCAGCGGCACCACCACGGCGTGCGGCAGCGAGAGCTCGCCGGCGCGCTCGGCGATCCAGGCGCCGACGAAGAGATCGAAGGCGAGGTAGTGGATCCAGCCCGCCGTGAGCGCGCCGGGCACCTCGAACAGCGCGCGCACCGCGGCCAGCGAGCCGAAGCCACCCTCGCCGCGCCAGTGGGTGGCGATCATCGCCACGTAGAGCGCAGCCAGCGCCAGCGGCAGCACACGGCCGGCGTAACGCCGCGCCCAGGGCGCCCGGCGCGAGCCGGCCGGCGACAGCAGCAGCGCCAGCCAGCCGGTCAGCGCGACGGTGTTGGCCACGGAAAAGACCGTGTCGGGCGGCAGCAGCATGGCAGGACCTCGGCGGAATGGGTGATCGACTAGACAGTGTCTAGTGCCATGCTAGACAGTAGACTAGACACTGTCAAGCCAACCTTGCCGACACCCTTGCCCCGCACCGCCCCGATCGCCCGCGCCGCCGATGCCGGCGCCGACCTGCGCCAGCGCATCCTCGCCACCGCCGAGACGCTGCTGGAGGAGCGCGGCGTGGCCGGCCTGAGCCTGCGCGAGGTGGCGCGGCGTGCCGGCGTCACGCACCAGGCGCCGTACCACCACTTCGCCGACCGCGAGGCCATCCTCGCCGAGCTGGTGGCGCGCGGCTTCACCGAGCTGGCGCGGCGCCTGGCCGAGCCCAACGCGCAGGCCGCCGCGGCCGGCCGGCGCGCCACGCTGGTGGCCTCCGGCGCGGCCTACGTCGGCTTCGCGCTCGACCACCCGGGCATCTTCCGCATCATGTTCCGCCCCGAGCTGTGTGACCCGGCCCGCTTCCCCGAAGCGCAGGCCGCCGGCGAGGCGGCGCACGCCGAACTGCGCCGCATGGTGGCGCTGGTGCACGGCGCGCAGGCCAGCGAAGCGCTGGCCACCGGCTACTGGTCTCTGGTGCACGGGCTGGCCTGCCTGATGGTCGACGGGCCGCTGGGCCAGCAGCTGAGCGGCCAGCGCGCGCGCCGAGCCCATACCATCGAGGCCCTCTCGGCGATGGTCGAGCTGATTCCTCTGGACGACCCGCCATGACCCTCGGCCCCCTGCCTCCCGCCCTCGACGGCGATGCGTTCGACCTCGACGGTGCCGACACCGGCCGTGTCCGTGTCTATGCCGCCGAGCCGGGCGGCGCCGCGGCACGGGCCACGCCGCTGCTGCTGGTGCACAGCGTCAACGCCGCCGGCTCGGCGCGCGAGGTGCGCCCGCTGTTCGACCGTTACCGCGCGGTGCGGCCGGTGTACGCCCTGGACCTGCCCGGCTTCGGCCTGTCGGAGCGCAGCGACCGTGTCTACACGCCGCGGCTGATGACCGACGCGGTGCTCGCCGCCGCCGCCGAGGTGCAGCGCCGCCACGGCGAGCAGCCGATCGACGTGCTCGCCGTCTCGCTGGGCAGCGAGTTCGCTGCGCGCGCCGCCGCCGAGCAGCCGCAGCGCTTTCGCAGCGCGGCCCTGGTCAGCCCGACCGGCTTCAACGGCACCCGCCGGCGCGAAGGTGCGCCCGGCAGCACGCGCGCCGTGCCCGGCCTGCACCTCGCGCTGGCACAGCCGCTGTGGAGCGGCGCGCTGTTCCGCGGCCTGACGCGCCCGGGCGTGATCCGCTTCTTCCTCGAGAAGACCTGGGGCTCGCGCACCATCGACGAGGACCTCTGGCAGTACGACGTGGCCCTCACCCGGCCGCCCGAGGCGAAGTACGCGCCGCTGTACTTCCTGTCCGGCGGCCTGTTCAGCGCCGACATCCACCGCGTGTACGACAGCCTGGCGATGCCGGTGTGGATGGTGCACGGCAATCGCGGCGACTTCGTCGACTACCGCGGCAAGCGCTTCTACGAAGGCCGCCCGAACTGGCGCTTCGACGTGCTGGAAACCGGCGCGCTGCCCTACTTCGAGCAGCCCGACGCCTTCTGCGCGCGCTACGACGCCTTTCTCGCGGCGCTGTAGCGGCAGCTCGCGCCCGCCGGCGGCCGTTCGTCGCCGCCTGCGCGACGCCTCGCGGCGCGGGGCCTAGGCTGCCACCATGAACACACCCGCCCCACGCCCCCGGCCGCGGCTGCTGCGCCACCTCGCCATCACCCTCGCGGTGCTGCTCGCCGTGCTGACGGTGATGGTGCTCTGGCCGATGCGCGCGCCGCCGCCGCTGGCCAGCATCGCGCAGGCCGCCCGCCGCATCGACACGACCGGCCTGCCGCCCCTGCAGACCCTCGCCGCGCGCGACGGCGTCGCCCTCGCCTACCGCCGCTACGGGCCGAGCGAGGCGAGCCGCGTGGCGGTGCTGGTGCACGGCTCGTCGGCCGACGGCCGCAACATGCACCGCGTCGGCCTGGCCCTGGCCGAGGCCGGCGTCGCCGCCTACGCGCTGGACATGCGCGGCCATGGCGCCAGCGGCACCCGCGGCGACGTGCCGAAGGTCGGCCAGCTCGACGAGGACATCGCCGACGTGGTGGCCGAGCTGCAGCGACGCCACCCGGGTGCGGTGCTGACGATGATCGGCTTCTCTTCCGGCGGCGGCTTCGCGCTGCGCACCGCCGGCGGCGCCAACGGCGAGCTTTTCGAGCGCTACGTGATGGTGGCGCCGATGCTGCACCAGCGCGCGCCGACGGCCCGGCCCGACACCGGTGGCTGGGTCGCGGTGAACATGCCCCGTGCCGTTGCACTGACCGTTCTCGACCGCCTCGGCGTGCCGGCCTTCGGGCATCTGCCGGTGCTCGCCTTCGCACTGCCGCCCGAAGCCGCCGCCGAACGCACCACGATGTACTCGTACCGCCTGCAGCTCTCGTTCCGGCCGCACGAGGACTACCTCGGCGACGCCCGCGGCATCCGCCGTCCGGCCACGGTGCTCGTCGGGGCGAACGACGAGCTGTTCCGCGCCGAGGCCTATGCGCCGCTGCTCGAGCCGATCCAGCCGCGGCTGAAGGTGAAGGTGCTGCCCGGCCTGGGCCACATCGACATGGTGGTCGACCCGGCCGCCCTGCGCGAGATCGTCGCCGCGGCGGCCTGACTCAGGGGGCCGGCTCGCGCGTGGCGCGCAGCAGGCCGCGGCCGTCGGCGTCGCGGATCTCGAGCAGGCCGTCGGGCCGCACGCGGGCGGTGACGGCCAGCTCCAGCGCGGTGAGGATGCGGTCTTCCTGCTCGCGCTGCAGTTCCGGGCAGGCCATGCGCGTGGTGGCGATCGGGCCGATGCGGATGCGGTCGCCTTCCAGCGTGAAGCTGCCGTTCATCGCGTTGCAGCTGTTGTGGCCGGAGAGCCTGCCGTCGCGGCCGAGCACCAGGCGCGCGCGGCGCTTGTCGAGGATGGGCTCGGCGCGCGCCTGCTCGATCACCCAGGTGCCGTGGATGTCGGCCGGGGCGGGCGTGGCGGCGCAGCCGGCGGCCAGCACGGCGGACAGCAGAACGGGAGCGGCGAGCTTCATCCGGAGACACCCTTCGTAATGGACGGGAAAGCCGTGGCTGATGCACCGATCGGCCGCGGCGCCGACGGCTAGATTGTGCTCATGTCCGGCCGCGCGCCGGTGACCCGCCCTGTTCACGCCTCCCACGATGACGCCCGCCCCGATCGTCGAAGTCAGCTTTCTCGTCGAGACCGACCCGACCGGTCGCTGCCGCGCCGCGCTGGAGTCCCTCGCGCGCCGGCCACGCGGACGCGTGCACGCCGAGGTCATCGGCGTGAGTGCCGGCGGTGCTGCGCTCGCCGAGGAACTGCGGCCGCTGGTGGACTGGCACCTCGGCACGAGAGCCCACGGGGAGGCCGCGATCGAGCACGCTCTCGGCCGCGCCGCGCGCCTGGCCGCTGGCCGCTGGATCGTGCACTGCGATCCCGCCGCCGAACTGCCCGACGACCTCGCCGAGCGGCTGCTGGCCGAGGGCGCACCCGCCTCGCCGGATGGGCCGTGGCCGGTGATCACCGTGACCGGCGCCGACGACCGTCCCGTCGCGCTGGCCGTCGCGCGCGACGATGCCTGGCGCGTGTTCCAGGCCGGCCACCTCAACCTGCGCCTCGAAGAGGTGGCCTCGCTGCTCGTGCAGGGCGGTGCGGCACACCACCGCATCGCGCTCTGCGCTTGCGCCTCGGCAACGGCGCTCGACTGGCGCGACATCCCGGTGTTCATCGTCAACCGCAACCGCCTCGCGGCCATGCAGCGCCTGGTCGAGTGGCTGCGCGCGGCCGGCACGCGGCGCATCGTCATCCTCGACAACGCGTCGGACTATCCGCCGCTGCTGCGCTACTACGACGCCCTGCCCGAGGGCGTGAAGGTGCTGCGCCTGGCCGAGAACCATGGCCCCTGGGTGCTGTGGCAGCAGGGCGTGCACAAGGTCCTCGAGACACCCTATGTGCTGACGGATTCCGACGTGGTGCCCATGGCCGGCTGCCCGGCCGACCTGATCGGGCGGATGCTCGAGGTGCTGCAGCGCCATCCCGAAGCGAAGAAGGTCGGGCCCGGACTGCGCATCGACGACCTGCCTGCGCACTACGTCGAGGCCGACACGGTGCGCAAGTGGGAGTCGCAGTTCTGGGAGCATCCGGTGGCGCCCGGCCTGTTCCGCGCCCCGATCGACACCACCTTCGCGCTGTACCCCGCCGGTGCGGAGTTCAGCAACGAGCCCTGCAACCTGCGCCTGGGCACGCCCTGCCTGATCGAGCATACGCCCTGGTACGTGGACGAGGCGAACCTCTCCGACGAGGAGCGCCACTACCGCGCCAACACCAGCCTGGCGTACTCCAACTGGAGCGTGGCGAAGCAGGACCACTGGGTGGCGCGCAGCGAGCGCGTGGCGCGCTACGACGCGCGCCCCCGCGTGCTGCACCTGGACGGCGGCCGCCAGCCGATCCCGGGCTGGATCAACGCCGGCCGCGAGATCGACTTCGACCCCGCCGCCTGCCGCGCGGCGCCGCTGCCGCTGGCACCCGACACGCTCGACGGCATCCACCTCAGCCACGTTCTCGAAGGCGTTCGTGACGCCTGGCCGCTGTTCGAGCAGCTCTGGCAGGCCGCCCGCCCCGGCGCCCGCCTGGTGGTGCGCGAGGCGCACGGTGCACGCCCCGGCGCCTGGAGCGACCCGGCGATGCAGCGCGCCTGGACCGAGGGTTCGTTCAGCCATCTGGCGCAGGCGGCCCAGCCCGAGGGCAGCGACTACGCCGCCGACTGGGCGCTCGAATCGGTGACGGTGATCGCCGAACCCGGCAGCGAGGTGCCGCGCGAACTCGTGGCCGTGCTGCGGGCCGTCAAGCCGGCGCGACGCTCGCCGCGACGGCACCCGGCGCCGGCGCCCGTGCCGGTCGTCGTGCACGACGACTGCCTGGACCCCGGCCTCGCCGCCGCCTGAGCCGCGCGCCCCCGCCCACGACATGACGCTCGCCACCGACGCGCTGCTGCGCCACCTGCAGGAGTTCGGCTACCGGCACCGGCCCTTCCTCACCGACCTCTCGGCCGCTCCGCGCGGTGCTGAAAGCTTCGAGGATCAGCTCTACTACGGCGTGCTCGGCTACGAGCGCGAGGCCTTCGGCGAGGCGCGCGCCCTGCTGACGCGCGCGGCGGCGCGGCCCACGCCGGCCGGCGACGCCGCCTGGTTCTACCTGGCGCTGACCCTGCAGCGCGAGGGGCAGGAGCCTGCCGCCCTCGAGGCCTTCGTGCAGGCGTTCCGGCACGGCCAGCGCCTCGGCCCGGCCCTGCTGGAGGCCGCCTGCCTGGCGCAGCGCCTCGGCGACGAGGGCACCGCGGTGGCGCTGTTCCGCCAGTACCTCGCCGCCGCCGGCGACCAGGGGCCGGTGCGCCAGCTGCTCACGCTGGAGCAGCTGCATGCCTACAACCGCGCGCTGGCCGAGGTGTCGCCGCGGGTGGCGCGCCTGCTCGCCCCCTGCGCGCTGGTCGGCAGCGCCCAGGCGCAGCTGCCGCCGCGCACCGAGCGCACGCTGGCCGCACTGCTCGACGCCACCTGGGACGACCTGCTCGCCGGCCGGCTGTCGCGGCCGGAACACGCCGGCCACTGGACGGAGGCGCCGCTGCGCCGCCGCCGCGTGATGCTGGTGTTCGCGCGCCATATCAACTGCAGCGAGGACTTCGTCGAGAGCGACGTGCTGCATCACCTGCTGGCCTCCGCGCGTGCACGCGGTCACGCGGTCGAGGTCTTCCATGCCGACCGGCTGCTCTACGGCGAGGGCGCGCTGCCCAATGCCGTTCGCCGCATCGACGGCGCGCCGTGGCGCCCCGATGCCGCGGCGCTGGCGCCGGAGCAGGCGCGGCTGGCGGCGGCCATCGAGGCCTTCGCGCCCGACCTGGTGCTGCTCGAGGCCAACTTCCTGCCCACCGCGACGACCGTGTCGCCGCAGTTCTTCGCGAGGCTGCCGACGCGGCGGCACTTCTCGCTGGTCGCCGTGGTGCCCGACCTGTACGACCAGGCGCCCGACTTCGGCGGCGCCTGGGCCGGCGAAGCGGATCGCGTGCTCGCCTTCAACGACCAGGGACGCCATGCGCAGGCGTTGCGCGAAGCCGGCAAGCTGCTGTACTTCCCCAACCTGCCGTTCGCGCCCAACCCGCATTCGCGCGGGCCCCGGCACTGGGACTTCGTCTTCGCCGGCAGCCTGCAGCGCGGCCGCGACGCCGTGCTCGCCACGCTGACCCGCCACGTGAGCAGCCACCGCGTCGTGGGCACCGACCGGCGCGCCAGCACCGCCATGCCGCGCGTCGACGACTTCTACCGCCTTCTCGCCGAAGGCCGCGTGACCTTCAACACCGGCTGGCTGCCGCCGCCGCATGCCCCCATCCAGACCGGCCGGGCGGTGGAAGCCATGCAGGCGCGGACCGTGCTGCTCGAGGAGTCGTACGCGGCGCTGGCGCGCAGCTACGTGCCCTTCGTGCACTTCGTGCCGGTGGCGCAGGCCGCGCAGGCGGTCGCCTGGACGCAGTTCTTCGCCCGCCACGAGGCCCATCGCGAGCGCATGGCCGATGCCGCGCTCGCCTTCGTGGAACAGTGCTACTCGCCGCGCCATTTCTGGACGATGCTCGAGACGTCCGCCTGAGGAGGCTGCATGCGCTTCTACATCCACACCGGCAACCACAACAACTCCAACGGCATCGGCGACACGGTGACGCTGCTGAAGCAGTCGCTGCAGGACTGCGGCCACGTGGCCTGCATCTCGCACCGGCTGGAACCCGGGCACGTGAACCTCGTCATCGAGCACTTCGTCGACGAGGCCAGCCTGCGCGGCCTTCTGGAGGCGCGCCAGAAGGGCGCGCGCCTGGTGCTGATCGGCACCGAGCCGATCATCGGCGGCACCTTCAACGGCGGCATCGACGCCAGCCACTGGCACTACAGCAACCGCGCCTACTGGCAGCTTCGCTTCGATGCGTTTCGCGTCGCGGCGCGCATGGCCGATGCGATCTGGGTGCTGGCCGAGAGCATGGTGCCGGCCTATGCCGAGCTGTTCCCGCAGCTGCCGGTGCGCTTCCTGCCGCACGGCTGGGCCGAGGGCTTCGCCACCGTGCGCCAGCGGCCGGAGCACGAGCGCGACATCGACTTCTACTTCTCCGGCTCGCTGACCGAGCATCGCCAGCAGGTGCTTCGGCAGCTGGCACGCGAGCACGTGGTCGTGGTCGACGACCATGCCACCCCGGAGTACCTGCGCCTGGACCACCTGTCGCGCGCCAGGGTCTGCCTGTCGCTGCGCCTGTCGCCGGCCAACCGGATTCCGTCGGTCTCGCGCATGCACTTCCACCTGCAGAACCGCAGCTTCCTGCTGCACGAGGCCTACGAACTGCCCAGCCCGCTGGACCCGTTCGTGCTCACCGCCGCCCCCGAGGACCTGGTGCCCTGGGCGCTGGCCGCGCTGCAGCTGCCGAACCGCCGCCAGCTGGCCGACCAGGCGCACGATCGCTTCCGCGACGCGCTGCCGATGGCGCGGCTGATGCCGCCGCTGGTCGACGAGCTGATCGCCCGCATCGAGCAGACGCCGGCGGGCACGACGGCTCCGCTGGCCCGCGCCGCATGATCACGCCCGCCGACACCGTCTACGTGGCCGGCCACCGCGGCATGGTCGGCTCGGCGCTGGTGCGCGCGCTGCAGCGGCGTGGCCACGACAAGGTGCTGGTGCGCACACGCGCCGAGCTCGACCTGCTCGACCAGCGCGCCGTGGCCGACTTCCTCGCGCGCGAGCGGCCGAAGCACGTGTTCGTGGCGGCGGCACGCGTCGGCGGCATCCAGGCCAACAACGAGCTGCGCGCCGACTTCCTGTACGAGAACCTGCAGATCGCCGCCAACCTGATCCAGGGATCGCACCTCGCCGGCATCCAGCACCTCACCTACTTCGCGAGCAACTGCATCTACCCGCGCGACTGCGCGCAGCCGATGGCGGAGAGCGCGCTGCTGACCGGGCCGCTGGAGCCGACCAACGAGCCCTACGCGATCGCCAAGATCGCCGGGCTCAAGCTGTGCGAGAGCCACCAGCGCCAGCACGGACGCAATTACGTGGCGGTGATGCCGGCCAGCCTGTACGGGCCGAACGACAACTACACCCCCGGCCAGAGCCACGTGCTGCCCGCCCTGCTGCGCCGTGCGCACGAGGCGAAGCTGCGCGGCGACACCGAGCTGGTGGTGTGGGGCAGCGGCACGCCGCGCCGCGAGTTCCTCTACGTGGACGACTGCGCCGAGGCCTGCCTGATGCTCGCCGAGCGCGGCTACGACGGACCGCCGCTGAACATCGGCAGCGGACAGGACCTGAGCATCCGCGAGCTGGCCGAGGCCGTGTGCGAGACGGTCGGCTTCACCGGCCGGCTGGTGTTCGACGCCAGCAAGCCCGACGGCATGCCGCGGAAGCTGCTCGATTCGTCGCGCCTGCTCGCCATCGGCTGGTCGCCGACCGTGCCGCTGCGCGAGGGCCTGCGCCGCGCCTACGAGGTGGCGCCCTGGCGGTAAGGCGCCCCGACGGGCGCCGGGCGCAGAATCGGTGACCTGTCGACTTTCTGCCATCCACCCGGAATACCGGGTGCGCCTTCCGTGCCCAAGTGGCTGCTCCTCGTCACCGTGGCCGTGCCCATCGCCCTGGCGGGCTGGATCGGCCACCGCTACCGCACCGACATGGCGGCGGCCTACGCCCGCATCGAGGGTCGCAGCAGCCTGCTGCGCACGCCCGACGGCGAGATCGAATACAGCGACACCCGGCAGCGCCGCGGCCAGGCGGTGCTGGTGATCCACGGCAGCGGCGGCGGCTTCGACCAGGGCGAGTTCCTCGCGCGGGCCACGCTGAGCGACGAGTGGCGCTGGATCACGCCCTCGCGCTTCGGCTACCTGCGCTCCAGCGTGCGGCCCGGGGCCACCTTCGACGACCAGGCCCATGCCTACGCGCGGCTGCTCGACCACCTCGGCATCGAACGCATCGCCGTGGTGGCCTTCTCGCACGGCGGGCCGTCGGCGCTGCTGTTCGCCGCGCTGTACCCGCAGCGCGTGTCCTCGCTCACGCTGCTGTCGGCGGGCGTGGCCGCATCGGCCGAGGCCTCCCAGCGCCAGGCCGACCGCCAGGGCGACGCGCTGGCCTGGATCTTCCAGCGCGACTGGCGCTACTGGGCGATCACCGAGGCGCTGCGCGGCACCTTCCTGTCCATCATGGGAGTGGATGGCGAGGTGGTGGCGCGCCTCGACCCTGCACAGCGGCAGCTGGCCGACGCGCTGATCGAGGGCATGAACCCGGTATCGCCGCGCGCGGCCGGCGCGGCCTTCGACAACCGCGCCGCGATGCCGAACGAGCGCATCGCCGCGATCCGCGCGCCCACGCTGGTGCTGCACGCGCGCGACGACACGCTGCAGCGCTTCCACAACGCCGAATTCGCCGCCCGCACCATTCCCGGCGCGCGGCTCGTGGCCTTCGACCACGGGGGGCACCTGCTGGTGGCGGTGGAACAGGCGCGCGTGCGCGAGCTGGTCGCGCAGCACGTGCGGGCGAACGTGAACTGACGCCCGGCGCGCCGCGTCAGTCGCCGAGCAGCTTGCGCTTCAGGCGGATCTTCGTCATGTCCTCGACGTTGGCCCGCTGCGGCGCGCCGAAGCGGCGCTCGACCAGTTCGAGGTAGGCGGGATTCGTGAAGTAGGTGTGGAAGGCCTCGTCGCGGAAGCGCAGCACCTCGGCGGCGCTGACGTGCTTGGTCGCCAGCGGCTCGCACTCGTAGGACAGGAAGGCGTAGCCGGCGTAGCTGTCGGGCAGCTTCCAGCCGTTGCGCAGCGCCTGGCGGTAGATCGGGCTGCCGGGCAGCGCCTGGCAGGGGTACATGTTGGCCATCTCGGTATTCAGCTCGAGCGCCAGGTCCAGCGTCTGCTGCATGGTCTCGCGCGTGTCGTCCGGGAAGCCGAAGATGTAGTTGCTGATGACGTTGATGTCCGCGTCGCGCACCGTTCGGCAGATCTCGCGGATGTTCACTTCCTTGAAGCTGCCCTTGGAGACCTCGCTGCGCACCACCTGGCTGCCGGCCTCGATGCCCAGCGCCAGCCAGCCGATGCCGGCGCGGCGGAACAGCTCCAGCGCGCCGGGCCGGACCGTGTCCACGCGCGAGTAGGCCCACATGCGCAGCTTCAGGTCGCGGTCGACGATGTCCTGCAGCAGAGGCTCGTAGTAGCGGCGGTTGAGGAAGAACATCTCGTCGCTGATGCGCACCGTCTCCACGCCCATCCGGGCGAGCTTCTCCAGCTCGCCGGCGATCAGCCTCGGGCTCCAGAAGCGCATGCCCTTCGAGTGCGCCGCATGCACGTCCTCGCCGTTGTCGGCGCGGTTGACGATGTTGATCATGCAGAAGTCGCAGCCGAAGTTGCAGCCCAGCGAGGTGTAGATCGCGGCGAAGGGCGTGCGCTTCGAGTGGTCGAAGCCGGCGTGCCAGAAGTGCGCGCGGTACAGGTCGAGCGGGCGCTCGCGCATGGGCAGCAGGTCCCAGGCGTAGCCGGGCAGGTCTTCGTCCATGCGCTCCTGCGGCACCACCGCCTGCGGCGGGTTGAGCCACAGCACCGGGCGGCCGTCGCGGTCGCGCTTCTTGTAGCCGATGCCGGCCACCTTGGCGACGTCGTCCTTCAGGTTGCCGCGCAGCAGGTTGTGCAGCGCGTAGACGCCCTCGTTGAGGAAGACCACATCGACGAAGGGATGCGCCAGCACCTCGCGCGGCAGCGCGCTGGTGTGCGAACCAACGAAGCCGATCGGGCGCTCGGGGTCGTGCTGCTTGAGCGCCTCGGCCAGGCGCGTCGCGCCGATCATGCTGGTGGTGCCCGAGTTCGGGTTCTGGCCGTAGACCACGAACACCACGAGGCGCGGCTTCAGGTCCTTCACGCGCTGCACCGCCGCCTCGAGCGGGAGCTTCTCGGCGTCGCAGTCCATGATGGCCACGCCGAAACCCTTGGCGCGGCAGCTCTGCGCGAGCAGCAGTGCCCAGGTGGGCGGCTCGATCGCCGAATAGGTGGCCGCCAGCCCCTGGTAGGCGGTGGCCGAGGAGTCGGGGTTGACGAACAGGACGTCGAGGGCGCGTTCGCTCATGGGGGGTTCCTTGTCAGTCCCAGTGGCGCGGCGTGATGCCGCTGGCGATCCACGCCAGGACCTGCGCCACGCGGTGCTCCGAGCTGTGGTGGGTGCGGGCGTTGGCCAGCGCGCGCTCGCCGAGGCGTGCGGCCAGCCCGCTCTCGCGCTGCAGGCGCGCCAGCACGTCGGCCAGGCGCTCGGGATCGTCGCCGTCGAAGAACAGGATGTGCTCGCCCTCGCCGAACAGCCGCGCGGTCTGCGGCCGTCCGGGAATCCGCCACGACACCACCGGCTGGCCGATGGCCATGCTCTCCACCACGCGGCCGGCGTAGGTCTTCACGAAGGACGGCAGGTTGACGGTGGCGACGCTGCCGGTCAGCCCGTCGAGGAAGAGGTCGAACAGCTTGGCGCGCAGCTGCTGCGCCATGTCGACGAAGCGCAGGTAGTCGGCCATGCGCCAGGCCTCGCCGAGCAGCGCCGGGCGCACCGCGTTGTGCAGCTGGTCGAACATCGCCGGCACCTCGGTGGCGTGCTCGCCCGAGGCGCGGAACGCCAGCAGCCCGGCGGCCAGCCGCGGGTTCTGCAGGTACTTGGCGCGGCGCGCATAGGCGCTGCCGATGAAGACGGCCGGGCTGGAGGGGTCCGGCGCACTGTGCCGGAAGAAGCGGCGCGGCACGTGGCAGGGCGTCCACACCGCCTGCGCGCCCCAGTTCTCGACGTGGCGCACGTCGTTCTCGTCGACCACGCAGAAGTGCGTGACGTGCGGCAGCACGGCCTGCTGCATCAGCGGCACGCGCCGGCCCAGCTCGGGCACCTCGGCATAGTCGGCCGCGTCGTAGTGCAGCGTTTCCATCACGATGCCCACGCGCACCGGCGCCAGCGTGGCCAGCCAGGCGAAATCGGCCTCGCCCAGCGGCGCCGGTGCCTCCCAGGCCGGCCGCTGGCCGAGCACGTGGGTGACGTCGTTGATCCACACCTGGTCGAAGCGGTGGTCGCCGACGATCTCGCGCGCGCGGCTCCAGCAGGAGGTGAACAGCACCAGCACCTCGTGCCCGGCGGCGCGCAGGCCCTCCACGTAGGCCATGTGCGTGGTGTACGACCACTGGCGGGCCGAGGCCCACACCAGCATGTCGTGCTGGACGTAGAGGACTTTCATGCCGGGCGGATCACACGTTGCCGTGCACCGTGTTCTTCACCATCGTGAAGCCCTTGATCAGCTCGGTGATGCCGGCGTCCAGCGTGGTGGCGGGCTGGAAGCCGGTGGCCTCCAGCTTGGCGTTGGAGACGATGTAGTTGCGCTGGTCCGGGTCCTTGCCCACCGGCGCGTCGAGGAACACGAAGTCCGGGATCTGCTGCTGGATGCGCTGGCACAGCTCGCGCTTGGAGACGTTGGCCTCGGTCAGGCCGACGTTGTAGATCTGCCCGCGCATGGCCTCGAAGTTCTCGATGCCGTGCAGGAACACGCGCGCCACGTCGCGCACGTGGATGTAGTTGCGCTTGAAGTCGCCCTCGAACAGCACGACGAAGCGGTCGTGCACGGCGCGGTGCACGAAGTCGTTGACCAGCAGGTCGATGCGCATGCGCGGCGACATGCCGAACACCGTGGCCAGGCGGAAGCTGATCGCGTTGTCGCGCTGCATCAGCTCGCCCTCGATGGCCACCTTCTCGCGCGCGTAGATCGAGATCGGGCGCAGCGGCGACTCTTCGGTGCAGAAGTTGTTCGCGTCGCCGGTGCCGTAGGCGCTGTTGGTGGTCGGCATCAGGATGCGCTGGTTCTTCGACAGCAGCCGCAGCATCAGCAGCACGGCGTCGTGGTTGATGGTCTTGGCGCCCACCGGGTCGGCGTTGCACATCGGCGCACCCACCAGGGCCGCCAGCGGGATCACGATGTCGGCCTTCTTCAGCAGCGGCGCGATCGTGCTCTCGACGCGGATGTCGCCCTTGACGACGCTGAACTTCGGGTCGTGGGCGACGTGGTTCAGGCTGGTCTGCCGGAACATGAAGTTGTCCAGCACCGTGACGCGGTGGCCAGCCGCCAGCAGCGCGGGAACGAGCGTGGAGCCGATGTAGCCGGCGCCGCCGGTGACGAGGATGTCGTAGGCCATGGGAGTCTCTCCGTGTTCGGGTTCGTCAGGCGGCGCCGAACAGCGCGGCCTCGACGCTTTCGCACAGCGTGTGCGCCATCACGATGTGCAGTTCCTGGATGGTGCTGGTGGCGATGCCCGGGGCGACCACGCAGAAGTCCGCCAGTGCCTTGGCACGGCCGCCGCTGCGGCCGGTGAAGACGATGCTGGGGATGTTCATGCGACGGCACTGCTCCAGGGCTTGCAGGATGTTGGCCGATTCGCCCGAGGTGGTAATGCCGAGAAAGACGTCCTTTCCCGTGGCTTTCCCGGCCAGCTGGCGGGCGAACACCTGGTCGAAGCCGTAGTCGTTGCCGATCGCGGTGAGGATGGAGGTGTCGGTGGTCAGCGCCTCGGCGGGCAGCGGGGCGCGGTCGCGCGCGAGCTTGCTGACGAACTCCGCCGCCAGGTGCTGGGCATCCGCAGCCGAGCCGCCGTTGCCGGCCACGTACAGGCGCCCGCCGTCGCGGTAGCGGGCCACCACCGCTTCCACCGCCTGCGCGAACACCGCCAGCGTGGCGGTGTCGGACATCAGCTGCTGCTTGGCGCCGATCGAGGCGTCGAGGTTGCGGCGGATGCGCTGGATGGGCGAGTCAGCCGGCGAGTGCATGGTCGGTCTCCGGGTGGTGCGCCGCCGGCAGCACCGCGGCGGCGCGGTGGTAGTCGGCCGGCACGCCGATGTCGATGAAGGCGCCGCGGCTCTCCAGCCCGGCGAAGCGCTGCCCGGCGGCGACGAGGCGGGGGAACAGGTCGTTCTCCAGCGAGGCGGCCTGGCCCGGTGCGAGCCCGGCCACGTCGAGCGCGGCGGGGCGGAACAGGTAGACGCCGCCGTTGGCCAGCGGCGCAGTCGGCGAGCGCAGCGCGGTGATCAGGCCGTCGCGACCCAGGCCCACGCCCATGTAGCGCGCCGCATCGTCGTGGCGGAACAGCGAGAAGCACCAGTCGGCGTCGTGGCTGCGGGCGTGCGCCAGCAGATCGCGCAGCGGCACGTCGAAGTAGGTGTCGCCATTGAGCAGCAGCACGTACTCGCCGCGCGGCAGCCCCGCGGCGGCCAGCGCGAGCGCGCCGCCGGTGCCCAGCGGCGCGGGCTCGACCACGTAGTCCAGCGGCATGCCGCGGTAGCGGCGGCCGAAGTGGCCGCTGATCGCCTCGTGGCGGTAGCCCACGGAGAGCACGAAGCGATTCACGCCCTGCGCGATCCAGTGATCCATCTGGTGGGCCAGGAAAGGGCGGCCGGCGATCGGCGCCATCGGCTTGGGCAGGTCGGGCACGGCGCTGCGCAGCCGCGTGCCCAGGCCGCCGGCAAGGATGATCGCGGTGGTCATGCGGCGCTCAGACGGCGTTCAGGATCCGGCAGATCGCATCGATCTCGTCGTCGCGCAGATCGGGGAAGTTGCCGATGTAGAAGCCGTAGAAGTGCACGTGCTCGGTGTGCGGAAACTCGCGGTGGTGGCCGTCGGGCACGATGCCGCGCAGGTAGGGCTGGCGCAGCTGATTGCCGCCGCCGGCGCTGCCGCGGCGGAACTCGATGCCCGTCTCGCGCATCGTGGCCATCAGCCGCTGCACGTAGTCGGGGTCGGCCGCCTTCATGATCAGGTTGAAGGCGTAGTTGCTGCTGCCCTCGAGCTTGAAGTCGGTCTGGTAGCGCCGGCCGTCGATCTGCCCGAGGAAGCGCTGCAGGTTCTGCGTGCGGCGCTGCACGTTGGCATCGAGGCGGCGGAGCTGGCTGCGGCCGAGGATGGCGCCGAGCTCGTTGTTGCGCACGTTGTAGGCCGGGTAGGCGAAGATGAAGTCGGGGTTCAGCTCCGGGTGGGCGCGCTTCCACTCCTCGCGATACTCGGCGTCGTTGCTCTCGCGCACCATGCCGTGCGAGCGCAGCATGCGGATCTGCTGGTAGACCTCGGGGTCGTTGGTGCACACCATGCCGCCCTCGATGGTCGACATGTGGTGCGCATAGTAGAAGCTGAAGTTCGACATCCAGCCGAGGCTGCCCAGCCGCCGCCCGCCGTGCGTGGCGCCGTGCGACTCGCACACGTCTTCGATCAGCGGGATGCCGCGGCGCTCCAGCTCGGCGATCAATTCGTCGGTCAGCGCGTCGAAGCCCTGCACGTGGGTGAGGAACACCGCGCGGGTGCGCTCGGTCACCTTCGCCAGGATCTGCTGCGGCGCCATGCCCAGCGTGCGCGGGTCGATGTCGGCGAACACCGGCGTGAAGCCGTTCTGCAGCACCGAGGCGACGTCGGAGATCCAGGTCAGCGGCGGCACGATCACCTCGCCGCCCTCCGGATGGCGGAGCTTCAGCAGCGCCATCGACAGCAGGTTGGCCGAGGCGCCCGAGTTGACGAACACGCTGTATTTCACGCCCAGCCACTGCGACCATTCCTGCTCGAAGGCCAGGCACTGCGGGCCGTTGGTGAGGATGGGGTCGTCCTGCTTCAGGTGCTCGATGACCGCATCGAGGTCCTCGCGCAGGATGTTGTTGCGCATCAGCGGGTACTTGGCGGGCATCTCATTTCTCCCCGTAGAAATCGCCCCACTCGACGACGATCGTCGAGCGGCCGTCGTCGCGCAGCAGCGCGCGCTCGTAGGCCGGGAACACCTGCTCGGGTTCGTCGACGCGGATCACCTCGATCGTCGAGCACATGCTCTGGATGGCGGCGGTGAAATCGCCCACGTGCTGGTGCTGCGGGTGCAGCGGGCGCTCCGAGCCGATGCCGGTGCGCACGATGGCCTTGGCCCGGAAGCCGCCGTTGCTCATCACCGATATCTTGTCGAGGTGGTTCACCAGCTGGCTGATGCCGCACAGCAGGAAGTTCCAGCGCGGGAACAGCGACACCGGCACCAGGCCGGCCAGCGCCATGCCGGTGGTCATGCCCATCTGCATCTCCTCGGCCACCGGCAGCTCGATCAGGCGCTTCGGGTCCACGTCCTTGAGCGTATTGCTCATCGCCGTGCCCGGCGCGGCCACCGCCTGGCCCATGAACACCGTGCGCGGGTCGGCGGCAAGGAATTCCATCGAGCGCTTGAGTTCGTCGAAGTACTTCATGCGCCCTCCCCTCAGAACTGCACCCGCACGCCGGCGCCGGCATGCGGCCAGCGCGTCTCGTAGCGGTAGTAGTGGATGTACTCGTCGCGCTGGTTCTCGAAGCTGAGCCTCGCGCTTCCCCAGGCCCCGCGCGTGTCGGTGCACACCGACTTGCCGTTGTCCTCGACGATGAAGCGGATCGGCAGCCGGTGGTTGCGCGCGTACTTGATCGATTCGTGCGCGATGCCGGTCTCGGCGGTCATCTCGCCCATGAAGCAATGCACGCGGGCGTCCTCGCCGCTGCGCGCGATCGCCATCGCCGTGCCCACCGCGATCGGCAGCACGCCGCCGACGATGGCCGAGGAGTAGATGCGCTGCTCGGGGAAGCACAGCGAGATCGAGCGCCCGGCCATGATCTCGTCCATCACCTTCTCGGGCGGCACGCCCTTGAGCAGGCACTGGTAGTGCGAGCGCCAGGAGCAGAACACCCAGTCGTTGCGGCCGATGCCCTTGAACACCTCGATCATCTGGGCCTCGTTGCCCGAGTACAGGTGCACCGGGGCGCGGATCCGGCCGGCGTTGAAGCGTGCCGCCACCTCCTCCTCGAAGGCGATCAGCTCTTGTGCGGTCATCATGGAGAGGGCTCCTCAGGCGAGTCCGTTCGGCTGGTAGAGCACCACCCGGCTGCCGGACTCCTCGAAGTTGAAGGGCACGTGGACGAGGTGCTTGAGCGCCTCGCGCACCCGGGGCTGGTTCTCGGGCTTGACGAACAGCAGCAGGAAGCCGCCGCCGCCGGCGCCGAGGATCTTTCCGCCGATCGCGCCATTCGCGCGGGCGGTCTCGTAGATCTGGTCGATCTCGCTGGTGGACACCTTGTCCGACAGCTGCTTCTTGGCGAGCCAGGCCTGGTGCAGCAGGTCGCCGAACTCCTCGATCGGCCGGCTGCAGGCGTGCAGGATGCGCACCGCCTCCTCGACCATCTCGCGCATGCGCATCAGCTCGGTCTCGCGCTGGCCCAGGTTGGCGATCTTCGACTGCGCCACCTCGGCGGCGATGCGCGAGAAGCCGGTGAAGCACAGCATCAGGTGCTTCTGCAGCTCGTTCAGGCGCTTCTTCTTGACGATCACCGGCGAGACCTGGAAGCCGCCGCTGCGCAGGAACTCGATGCGGTTGAAGCCGCCGTAGGCCGCGGCCACCTGGTCCTGGCTGCCCACGCTCTCGCCGATCACCTGCTGCTCGATGTGGATGGCGTCGCGCGCCAACTGCTCCTTGCTGACCATGTTGCCCTTCAGCGCCGCGATGGCATGAACCAGGCCGACGGTGAACGAGGAGCTGGAGCCCAGGCCGGAGCGCGCCGGCAGGTCGCCGTCGTGGTGGATCTCCAGGCCCTTGTTGCAGTTGGCCCACGACATCACGCCGCGCACCGCCGGGTGCTTGATCTCGTCCCAGTGGCGCACGTTCTCGATCGCCGAGTAGACGATACGGTGCTTGTAGTCGAAGAACGGCGGCAGGTGCCGGCAGGTGATGTAGCAGTACTTGTCGATCGAGGTCGAGAGCACCTCGCCGCCGTGCTTCTGGTACCAGGCCGGATAGTCGGTGCCGCCGCCGAAGAAGGAGATGCGGAACGGCGTGCGCGTGATGATCATCGTGCGCTCCCCTCAGGCGGCCAGCGCCGGCAGCGCAGGCGACGGTGCCGCCGGTCGCCAGGCGAAGGGCTCGGGAACCTCGTCCTCGGGCCAGCGCAGCTCGGCCTGCAGCGTGCGCGCGGCGGTGCGCTCGGCCAGCGTGGTCTCCACCTTGGTCAGCACCAGGCGCATGAAGGCGGCCTGCTCGCGGCCGCATTCCTTCAGCTGCGCGTCCAGCCACGTGGAAGCGGCGATCGCGAAGCGGTGCTCGAACCAGCCGAGGTACCAGAACCAGTCGGTGTAGTAGAGCCAGGAGTTCTCGTTCATCGCCCGCACGTGGGTCGGGTCCTGCCAGGCGGTGGGGGCACGCTCGTAGGGCACCTCGACATGCATCTCGCCGCCTTCGGCCAGCAGTGCGAGGCAGTGGGTCATCAGCGCCGGCAGGTCGGGCACGTGCTCGAGCACGTTGCTCGCGTGGATGCGTTGCACGCTGCCGGCCTCCAGGCGCAGCGGCCCGGCGGTGGGCGAGACGGCCTCGAAGGGCAGCGCGAGCGGCTGCGACAGGTCGAGCAGCAGGTCGGGCTGGGTGCGCTCGACCACGTCGAGGTTGAGCCAGCCGCTCTTGTAGTCGCGCCCCGATCCGAGGTTGATGCGCTCCGGCACCCAGGGCCCGGCGGGCCGGCGCTCGTGGTGGGCGCCGCCGAAGCCGGCCGCGAAGGCGAGCGCATCGGCGTAGGCCTCGATCGGGTCGGCCGCCTCGAAGCGCTGCAGCGCGGAGCGTGCCGCCTCGAAGTAGGCGTCGGTGCCGAAGTCCTCGCCGAAGAACTGCTCCAGCTCCCCGTCCTGCAGCCACAGCACGCAGTCCTCGAAGGCCTCGTGCGGAAGGGTGCGCTCGGTGCGCTCGGAGATCACCGGCGTGCCCAGCGAGAGGCAGTGCGCCACGCGCGGCTGCTCGAAGCGGCCGGTGTCGTAGAAGTGGCAGTTCACCACCGCCTTGGCCTGGGCGATGAACTGGTCGCGCTCGGGGCCGTAGACCGCGGAGTCGAACATGGTCACGTTCAGGCCGAAGGCCTCGATGCGGTCCAGCCAGGCGCGGCGGCGTTCGTTCAGGCTGCCGATGAACAGCAGGTCGATCGGCCGCTCCTCCAGCGGCATCGGCTGCGCGGGCTTCAGGTAGGGCGCGTGCAGCAGCGGCAGCACCGGCACCTCGGACGCGTCGGCGCGGTAGGCGGCCACGTTGCCGGCGTCGTAGTCGACCACGGCGGCCTGGCGCAGCAGGTTCATGTAGGCATCGGACACCTGCGCGCCGCCTTCGCCGAGCTGCTCGAGGTTGACGAAGATGCAGGCGTGGCGGCGGCACAGCTCGGCATCGAAGCCGAGGTGGGCGCCGAACACGAAGTTGACGGCATCGTGGCGCAGCCGGTTCTTGGCCATCGTCACGTTCGCGCCGAGGCGGCGGAACTGCCAGCGGAAGTAGCGCGCGGGGTCGACCAGCCCGAGCGAGTGCACGTAGCCCGCAGGCTGCACCACGCACAGGTGGATGGGAGGGATCGAGCTCATGCGCGGCAGTCCTTTCCAGGCGACGAGGGGCCACATGCCCCGATGACGTCAGGTTAGGTGCCGCTCGCCGCGACTAAAGGCCGATAACGGGCGGCAAACCCGCTCAAATCACGCCGGGTGGTGCGCGGGCGGCAATCCGCCACAGGCCCGCTGCCAGAGGCGCTCGAACAGCGCCTCGATGTCGCGCGCGAAGCGCTCGCCGTCGAACAGGCCGGACGCTTCGCGATGTGCGCCGAGGCGCTGTCGCAGGGCGGCGCGGCGCGACCCGTCGCGGGCGAGTGCCGTGACGGTGTTCACGTAGCCAGCCTCGTCGGCGCAGGCCAGCTCGTCCAGGCCGACCTGATGCAGCAGGCTGGCCGCCACGCGCTGGGCGAAGGTCGCGCCCGTGATCGTGACCACCGGCACGCCCATCCACAGTGCTTCGCCGGCGGTGGTGTGCGCGTTGCAGGGCCAGGCGTCGAGAAAGACCTCGGCACAGGCCAGGCGAGCGAGGTGCTGCTCCAGAGGCAGCAGCGGCGCGAACACCAGCCGCTCGGGGCCGATGCCGCGCTGGCGCGCGGCCTCCAGCAGCGACGCCCGCACGTTGGCATTCCACTCCAGCAGCCACAGCACGGCGCCGGGCACACGCTGCAGGATCTCGCACCAGCGGGAGAACACGCCGTCAGAGATCTTGAACGACTGGTGGAAGCCGCACAGCACCACCGCGCCCTCCGGCACGCCGGCCTCGGCACGGCTGGCCGGTGCGGGGCGGGCGCGCTGCGCATCGTTGGGCTGGTAGCAGCGGGGCAGCTGGGCGATCTTCTCGGTGAAGTGCGCCTCGTGCGCCAGCGGCGTGACGATTGCATCGCCGATCATGTAGTCGATGAAGCGCGCGCCGCTGGTGCCCGGAAACGCCAGCCAGTTCAGCTGCAGCGGCGCCGGCCGCGCCGCCAGCACCGGCAGCAGCGTGCCGTCGGTGGCACCCTTGACGTCGACGAGGATGTCGATGCCCAGCGCGCGGATGCGCCGCGCCATCGCCTCGTGGCTGGCGCCGTGCAGGTCCTCGAAGCGGTGGCACGCGCGCTTCAGGCGCTGGCGCATCGCGCTGCCGTCGTCGGCGCCGGCCGAGACCAGCGTCACCTCGAACCGCTCGCGGTCGTGCGCCTCCAGCATCTGCACCATCAGCTGCGCGGTGGCGTGCTGCTGGAAGTCGGCCGAGAGGTAGGCGATGCGCAGCGGCCCGGCGTGCGCCCGTGCCCGGATCGGTGGCAGCGGCTTGACGAAGCTCTCGAAGAAGCGCGCATAGTGCTCGGCCACGCGCCGGATGCGCAGCGGGTCGTCGCTCAGCACCGCATGCACGAAGGGGTTGACCTGCAGCGGCGCGCCTTCCGGCCGCGCGTCGAGCGCGGCTTCGAGTGCGCGCCACTCGGCGCCGGCCGCGGCCCAGCGGCAGCCTTCGCGCTCCATGTAGGCGAGCAGCCCGCGAGCGAACAGCTCGTCGTCGAAGCGCAGCGCCAGCGCGGTGCGGATGCACTCGGCGGCTTCGAGCTTCATGCCGCAGTCGCGGAACGACACGCCGAGGCGGTAGTGGGTGAAGGCGTCGTCGATCTTCAGGCCGAGCGACTGCATGAAACACTGCACCGCCTCGGCATGGCGGCCGTGCGACTGCAGCTCGACGCCGCGGCGGGTCAGGGTGGCGGCGTCCATCAGGCGGCAGCCGGCAGGTGCTCGGGCGGCGCTCCGGCGACGGCGCGTGCCCACATGCGCTCGTAGAGGGCCTCGATGTCGCGCGCGAAGCGCTCGCCGTCGAACAGGCGACCGCCGCGCTGGCCGACCAGGTGCTCGCGCAGCGCGGCACGTGCGGCGCCGTCGCGGGCGAGTTCGATCGCCTGCCGTTCGTAGCCGGCCACGCTGTCGCTGGCCAGGGCATCGAGGCCGACGGCGTGCAGCAGGCTGGGCGCCACGCGCTGCGCGAAGGTCGGGCCGATCCAGGTGACCACCGGCACGCCGGCCCACAGCGCCTCGCCGGCGGTGGTGTGGGCGTTGCAGGGCCAGGCGTCGAGGTAGAGGTCGGCGCAGGCCAGGCGCGAGAGGTGTTGCGCCAGCGGCAGCATCGGCGCGAAGACCAGGCGGCCGGGGTCGATGCCGCGCTCGCGCGCGGCCGCTTCCAGCGCCGACTGCACGTTGGTGTTCCAGCGCATCAGCCAGAGCACCGCATCGGGCACCGCATGCAGGATGCGGCACCAGCTGTCGAACACCTCGGCCGAGATCTTGTACGACTGGTGGAAGGCCGCCAGCAGCGGCACGCTCTCCGGCACACCCCAGTCGGCACGGCAGCTCGGCGCCGGCAGTGCGCGCTTCGCGTCGTTGGGCTGGTAGCACAGCGGCATCTGCGCCAGCTTCTCGCTGAAGTGCGCGGCGTGCGCCAGCGGCGTGGTGACCGGGTCGCCGATGAAATAGTCGACGTAGTCGGCACCGGTCGTGCCCGGAAAGCCCAGCCAGCTCACCTGCAGCGGCGCGGCGCGCTGCGCCGTCACCGGCATCAGCGTGCCGTAGGTGGCGCCCTTGGCGTCGACGAGGATGTGAATGCCGAGCTCGCGGATGCGCTGCGCCATCGCGGCGTGGTTCAGGCCGCGCAGGTCTTCGAAGCGCTCGCTGGCGGCGCGCAGCCGCGCGCGCATCGCGCTGCCGTCGTCGGGGCCGGCGGACAGCAGCGTCACCTCGAAGCGCTTGCGGTCGTGCGCCTCGAGCATCTGCACCATCAGCTGCGCGGTGGCGTGCTCGTGGAAGTCGGCGGAGAGGTAGCCGATGCGCAGCCTGCCCTCGTGCGCACGCGCCGCGCGGCGCGGCAGCGGCTGCACCCGGCTGGCCACGTGCCGTGCATACAGGCGCGCCACCTTGAGCTGCTCGAGCGGATCGTCGACGAATACCGCATGCGGGAAGGGCATGGTCTCGGCAGCGCGGTCGGCGCTCGCGGCGGCGATGTCGGCACGCAGCGCGGCCAGTTCGGCGGCGGCCGGCGTCCAGCGGCAGGCCTCGCGCTCGAGGAAGACCAGCTGCGCGCGTGCGGCGAGCTGGCTGGTGTCCAGCCCGAGCGTCAATGCCGTGCGCACGCATTCGGCGGCCTCGGCCTTCATGCCGCGGTCCTTGAACGACATGCCGAGGCGGAAGTGCACCGTGGCGTCGTCCATCTTCAGCGCCAGCGCCTGCATGTAGGCGCCGATCGCGTCGTCGTGGCGGCCGCAGCGCTGCAGCGCCGCGCCGAGCGACACCCACCAGGGTTGGTCGCGCACCGCGGCCTCGGGCAGCGCGAGCAGGCATTGCAGCGCCGCCTCGTTGCGGCCGCGCTCCATCAGCGCGTGCGACTCCAGCGTGTAGGCCAGCGTGAGGTTCGGCTCGCGCGCGCGCAGCGACTGCGTGCGCCGCTCGGCGAGGTCGGCGCGACCGGCCTTGATCAGCGCATGCGCGGAAGCCAGGCCATAGGCGCTGCTCTCGTGCGCGGCGAAGGCCTGCTCGAAGCCGAGTGCAGCGTCGCCCCAGTGCTCGCGTTGCGCATGGCTCTGCGCGGCTTGCCATTGGCGCCAGGCGCGCTGTTGCGCGGCCGAAGCGGCATGCGGCGGGGTCGGTGTGGGCAGGACGAGGGCCATGGTGCGGCGAGCGTACGCGCGCCCTGCGCGGCGAAGCGCCGGAAAAGGCCGCGTTCGGCCCGTCTGTTCAGCCGGCTGCCGGCCGCAGCGGCGCTGCTGCCGCGCGCCAGGCCTGCGCGCGCTCGCGCCACTGCGCCGCCTGCTGCGCCTGCCCCAGGCTCTGGTGGAAGGCGGCGAGGTTGTGCGCAGCGAGGAAGCTGCCGCGCCCGCGCACGCTGTCGGGCAGCTCGGGCCGCTCGCCGATGGCTACGGCGCGCAGCCAGCTCGATTCGATCTGCGGCAGCAGCTCGGCCGCGCGCGCGGGCTCGGCCAGCGCCCAGTCGAGCAGCAGGTCGCCGAGGGCGAAGAAGAAGTCGGGCGATTCGCCCCAGTTTGCGATCTCGTGGCCCGCCAGTTCGACAGCTTCGGCAAACCTCTGCAGCTTCTTGAGCGTGAACAGCAGCCGCACCACCAGATCGTGTCGCCAGGCGGCGGCCGCATCGCCGCGCTGGTGCGCCTCCCTATAGAAGGGCAGCGCCTGCGCGAACTGCGAGCGCACCTCGAGGTCCTTGCCGAGCTGGTAGTGAAGATAGGCGTCGTCCGGATGCTCGGCCAGCGCCAGCCGCAGCAGCCGCTCGTTGCGCCCCGCCTTGGCCTGCTGCGCGGCGGCGAGATAGCCGTCGTGGCCGATCACCAGCGGCAATCGCTCGCGCGGCATGGTGCCCGCCGGCTGCTCGTGGATGCGGCCTTCGTAGCGCACGCCGGCCGGCAGCAGCCGCGGGATCCAGCTCGGCGCGAGCTGCACCTCGCCGCCGCTGCCCTCGACCTCGCTGGTGACGCTGACCAGGCCGATGAACGAAGGCGCGCGCGTGCGAAGCCCGGCCAGGCACTTGGCACCGGAGGCGATCCACTCGTCGGCGTCGAGCACCAGCCGCCATGGCGCCTCGGTGTGCGACAGCGCAAGGTTGCGCGCGGCACTGAAGTCGTCGGGCCAGGCTGCCGATAACACGCGGGCCCCGGCCGCCGCGGCGATCTCGCGCGTGGCGTCGGTGCTGCCGGTGTCGAGCACGACCATCTCGTCGACATGCGGCCGCGCACTGGCCAGGCCACGCGCGATGCAGCGTGCCTCGTTGCGCGCAATCATCACCAGGGCGATCGCAGGGGGCATGGCGGCATTGTCGCGCGGCGCGAAGGCGCAACCGGATGCAACCGATGCACGGATGAAGAGGGGTTCCGGCGTGCTATTTCCACGATCGCGCCCTTGACGAACTCCGAAGCCGCTCTTCCACCCCCCTCAAGTTTTTCCGAAGCGGCTCCGATAACCCTCGCAACGGTTCTGGCATCAGCACCGTGTCCGGTTAGCCGGCCAATGGTTGAGCAGCACGACGCACTGCAAGACACAGCGGACGACTGGAGTCTTAACCACTGACAGGAGTCTTCATCATGCCCATGACCATCAACACCAACGTGTCGTCGTTGAACGCCCAGCGCAATGCCACTTCCTCGCAGGCTTCGCTGGCCACCTCGCTGCAGCGCCTGTCCTCCGGCCTGCGCGTGAACTCGGCCAAGGACGACGCCGCCGGCCTCGCCATCGCCGACCGCATGAACGCCCAGATCAAGGGCATCAACGTCGCGATCCGCAACGCCAACGACGGCATCTCGCTGGCGCAGACCGCCGAAGGCGCGCTGTCCACCGTGACCGACGTGCTGCAGCGCATGCGCGAACTGGCGGTTCAGGCCCAGAACGGCACGAACGGCACCAGCGACCGCGCCAACCTGAACACGGAGTATCAGCAGCTGTCGCAGGAAATCACCCGCATCTCGCAGCAGACCAAGTTCAACGGCACGGCCATCGTCGGCTCGGGCGCCGGCGTGAACACCTTCCAGGTGGGCGCCAACAACGGCGACACGCTGACGATCACGACCTCGCAGGTCAGCACCGTCGCCGGCGACCTGACCACGTCCGGCAACGCCTCGACCGCGGTCGCCGCGATCGACAGCGCGCTGGACACGATCACGACCAGCCGCGCCACCTACGGTGCCGCGATGAGCCGCTTCGAGTTCGCGATCAACAACCTGCAGATCACCGGCGAGAACCAGCAAGCCGCCCGCGGCCGCATCATGGACGCCGACTTCGCACAGGAAACCGCGAACCTCTCGCGCGCCCAGATCCTGCAGCAGGCCGGCTCGGCGATGGTGGCCCAGGCCAACCAGCTGCCGCAGAACGTGCTGTCGCTGCTGCGCTGATCCGGCCAGGCGTCACGACGGAGAGCCGCCCCTCGGGGCGGCTTTTCCTTTTGGCGGTCCGCGGCGCGGAACTGCGGGGAAATCGGGCCTCTATTCGTCGGACCCCGCGCCGCGCGGCTGCCGAAGAATCCGTCTGACAGGCCGAACCTCGAGAGGGGCCTGAAGTCGCCGGTCAAGTGATCCGGCAGCAATCGGATCCTTCAGGAGTGCTTTCATGCCGCAGACCATCAATACGAACGTTTCGTCGCTGAACGCGCAACGGAACCTGAACACCTCGCAGAGCTCCCTGGCCACGTCGATGCAGCGCCTGTCCTCGGGCCTGCGCGTCAACTCGGCCAAGGACGACGCCGCCGGCCTCGCCATCGCCGACCGCATGAATGCGCAGATCCGCGGCATCAACGTCGCGATCCGCAACGCCAACGACGGCATCTCGCTGGCGCAGACCGCCGAAGGCGCGCTGGCCACCGTCACCGACGTGCTGCAGCGCATGCGCGAGCTGGCCATCCAGGCGCAGAACGGCTCCAACGGCAGCGGCGACCGCGCCAACCTCGACACCGAGTTCCAGCAGCTGTCGCTGGAGATCACGCGCATCGCGCAGCAGACCAAGTTCAACGGCACCGCCATCGTCGGCTCGGGTGCCGGCGCGCAGACCTTCCAGGTCGGCGCCAACAACGGCGACACGATGACCATCACCACCTCGACGGTGAGCACGGTGACCGGCGACATCCTCACGTCCGGCGCGGCTTCCACCGCGGTGGCCGCCATCGACGCGCAGCTCGATCTGATCACCACCAGCCGCGCCACCTACGGTGCCGCGATGAGCCGCTTCGAGTTTGCGATCAGCAATCTGCAGATCACCGGTGAGAACCAGCAGGCCGCCCGCGGCCGCATCATGGACGCCGACTTCGCCGCGGAGACCGCCAACCTGTCGCGCGCGCAGATCCTGCAGCAGGCCGGCACGTCGATGGTGGCGCAGGCCAACCAGCTGCCTCAGCAGGTGCTGAGCCTGCTGCGCGGCGGCTGATCGCGCACAACACTTCGTCACGCACGGCGGCTCAAGAACGGGCCGCCGCCGCCGAGAACAAGGCGCCGAGCGCACCGAGAGGGTCACGCGCCGGCGCTTTCGCACTTCCTGAAAGGGTCCACGCATGGCCACCATCAGCTCACCCGGCATCGGCAGCGGGCTCGACGTGAGTTCGATCATCACGCAGCTGATGGCCATCGAGCGCCAGCCGCTCAAGCAGCTGGAGACCGCCGAGAGCAAGATCCAGAGCCAGATCTCCGAGGTCGGCAAGATCAAGAGCGCCCTGTCCAAGTTCCGCGACCTGGCGGCCAAGCTGGCCTCGACCGACTTCTGGAAGACCACCACCGGCACCTCGTCGAACAGCGCGGTGAGCATCACCACCAGCAGCACCGCGAGCCCGGCGCAGTTCGAGGTCTCGGTCGGCACGCTGGCCAAGGCGCAGACCATCGCCGCGCCACCGGTGGCCTCGAGCACGGCCACGCTGGGATCGGGCACGCTGACCATCCAGCGCGCCGGCGGCGGCGATCCGTTCGACGTCACGATCGAGGCCACCGACACGCTGGCCGGCATCCGCGACAAGATCAACGCCGCGGGCGCCGGCATCACCGCCAGCATCCTCAACGACGCCAACGGCGCGCGGCTGGTGATGCGTGCCAACGCCACCGGCACCGACAACGCCTTCAGCACCACGGTCAGCGGCACCGGCCTGGACGGGCTGGCCTTCGACCACGTGAGCCAGACCGGCGGCGCCACGCCGGCCCAGGCAGCCACCAACGCGACGGCGACGATCAACAACCTGCCCGTCAGCTCGCAGAGCAACACGCTCACCGACGTGCTCGACGGCGTGACGCTGACCCTCAATGCCGAGACCGCGGCGCCCGTCACCGTCGACGTGAAGTCCGACAAGGACGCGCTGAAGAAGACGCTGACCGACTTCGCCGCGGCCTACACCGACCTGGCCAAGCTGATCGCCACCGGCACCAAGTACGACGCCGCGGCCAAGAAGGCCGGCCCGCTGCAGGGCGACAGCGCCATCGTCGGCCTGCAGACGCAGCTGCGCGCGATGGTGGGCGCCAGCAGCGGCGCCTCCACCGCCTTCTCGCGTCTGTCGGACATCGGCATGGAGATGCAGCAGGACGGCAGCCTCACCGTCAACGGCACCAAGCTCGACAAGGCGCTGTCCAACCTGAGCGAGATCCGCGCGCTGTTCTCCAACTCCAGCCTCACCGACCCGAGCCTCGACGGCTTCGGCAAGCGATTCCGCGTGGTGGCGAGCAACATCCTCGGCATCGACGGCTCGCTGACCTCGCGCACCGACGGCCTGAACGAGAAGCTCAAGCGCAACCAGAAGCAGCAGGACCGCCTCGAGGAGCGCCTGGCGCAGACGCAGAAGCGACTGGAAAAGCAGTACACCGCCCTGGACACGCAGCTGGGCCGCCTCAACGGCCTGAGCAGCTACGTGACCCAGCAGGTCGCGATCTGGAACAAGGCCTGAACAGCGGCATCCGCAGGCGCTTTCCCGGGGCTTTGCACATCTCAAGTCGCCCTGCACGGGGCCGATATTGAGAGCAAGTCAACCAGCACAGAGGCCCCCGATGTTCGCAGCCACCTTCGCACCGCCGCGCGCACTGCACTCTCTGGCCAATGCCTACCAGCAGGTCGGCCTGGAGACGGCGGTCGCCAACGCCTCGCCGCACAAGCTGATCGAGCTGCTGTTCGACGGCTTCGCCGACGCCGTGGCCCGCGCCCGCGGCGCGATGCTGGCCCGCCAGGTCGAGGCCAAGGGTCGTGCGATCAGCCATGCGGCGCGCATCGTCGAGGAAGGGCTGAAGTCCTCGCTGAACCTGAAGGACGGCGGCAAGATCGCCGCCGACCTCGACGCGCTGTATGCCTACATCGGCATGCGGCTCACCTTCGCGAACCTGCACAACGACGCCGAGGCGCTGGACGAATGCACGCGCCTGATGGCACCGGTGCGCAGCGCCTGGGCCGAGATCGGCCCGCAAGTGACGGCCAAGGCGCAGTGAACGGCCAGCCCTCGATGAACCCGACCGGAACGCACGCCATGCCGTCGCAACTGCTCAACTACTACGAGGCCATCGAACAGGCCAGCCAGGACATGCTCGAGGCCGCCCGCAGCGGCAACTGGGACCAGGTGGTCAAGCTCGAGGGCGCCTGCGCGCTGCTGATTTCGCAGCTCAAGCACGCCGCTGCAAAGCAGCCGCTGCCCAGCGAGGAAGCGCAGCTGAAGTCGCGCATCATGCAGCGCATCCTCGTCAACGACGCCGAGATCCGCCACCTGGCCGAGCCGTGGCTGGAGCAGCTCGACGAGCTGCTCGCCGGCCGCACCAAGACCGTCCACTGACCGATCCGCCGACATCGACATGGAAACCTTGCCGATGCCGCTGGAGTCGCTGTCCGCCCAGCATGGCGGACTCGACGAATTCCGCATCTCCGCGCCGCGCGAGATCCTGGCGATGCTCAAGCAGTTCCAGGACGGCAACGTGCTGCTCAACCTCAACGGCAGCAACGGCGCGATGCTCTCCACCACGCTGTGGTCGCTCGACCCCACGCGCGGCCAGCTCAGCTTCAGCGCCGACGCCCATGCGCCGGTGACGCAGCAGCTGGTCGAGTGCGACGAGGCGGTGGCGGTGGGCTACCTCGACAGCATCAAGGTGCAGTTCGACGTGCAGGGCCTGGTGCTGGTGCGCGGCGTCGGCGGCAGCGCGATCAGCGCGCGGCTGCCGCGCGAGCTGTTCCGCTTCCAGCGCCGCAACTCGTTCCGCGTGAGGCCGCTGCTGCGCAGCTCGCCGGTGGCGCGGGTGCGCCACCCGGCCATCGCCGAGATGCAGCTCGCGCTGCGCGTGATCGACGTCTCGATCGGCGGCTGCGCCCTGTTCCTGCCCGACGACGTGCCGCCGATGCAGGCCGGCATGCTGATGAACCAGGTGCAGCTCGACCTCGACGCCGACACCCGGGTGATGGCCAACCTGCGGCTGCAGCACGTCAGCGTGCTCAACCCGGAAGCGCGCGGGGCCCGGCTGGGCTGCGAGTTCGTGCAGCTCGGCGCCGACGGCGAGCGCACCCTGCAGCGCTTCATCGACCAGACGCAGAAGCGGCGCCGCCTCATGTCGCTCGACTAGGCCCCGCCCGGTGGCGGCCTGCCGCCGGACATTGTTCACAGCCTGTTACAGCTTGGGGAAAAACACCCTCAAGTCCGGCTTTGGGATGCCGATTCTCCAGTCGTAGCGACTTTCGCCCCGACAAGGAGCGCATCATGAGCGTGAACAACGTCTCTGGCGTCGGACGCGTCGTGCTGCCGGCGACGACCAGCAGAACGGCCGACCAGGCCAGCGCACAGCCCGAAGCCCAGGCACGCCGAGAAGCGGGCAAGACCGAGGTGTCGCTCGTCGAGTTCGACGAGAAGACCCAGCAGCCCATCCCGCCGCGATTCCCGTGGCTGAGCCGGCTCGCCCGCGAGCTGGAGCCGGCCTCGAAGCAGCCTTCGCCCTACGGCAACGTACCGATCCTCGGCGAGAAGCTCGACAAGCAAGCCTGATGACGGCCCCCCAGTCGCTGCGCTCCTGCCCCCAATGGGCGCCGACCGGCTTGGGGCGGCCCGGCGCCGGCCACTTCGCAGCTGATCCCAAGGATCAGACCTGCATGTTCATGATCTCGCTGTAGGCCGAGACCAGCCGGTTTCGGACCGTCAGCGTGGCCTGGAAGCCGATCTGTGCCTTCTGCATGGCCACCATCGTCTCTTCCAGGCTGACCTCCGGGTTGCCCATCTGCACCTCGCGCTGCAGCCGGCCGGCCTGGTTCTGCGCGTTGCTCACCGAACCCAGCGCCTGGGTCAGCGCGGCCTGGAAGCCGCCGCCGTCCACCCGGCCCGCCGATTTCAGCGGCTGGCCGTTGGGTGACAGGCCGGCCTTGGCGGCCGCCTGGGCGAAATCGAAGGGTTTCAGCGTGACGTTCATGGCATGCCCTCACCATGGGGGGATGGCGTGACTGTAGTCACTGCCCGCGGCGACATGGGCTGGAACTGGCCGCGTTTGCCCGGGCTGTTCTCGGCATTCGCGGCCCTCAAGTTCTCGAACAATCGGTTTCGATCCGGGCGCCTTCGTGCCTGGGGACTGAACCGATCGCCCATGGACAACGCCGTCGTCGCCGCCAGAGCCAACGCCACCGCCCTGCCCCTGGTCGAACCCGCCGGGTTCGGTGCCCGCGTGGCCGCCATGCCCGCCAGAATCAAGCTGATGTTCGGCATCGGCGTGGCCGGCCTCGTTGCGCTGGCCGTCGCGATGACGATGTGGAGCAGCCAGGGCGACTACAAGGTGCTCTACGCCAACCTGTCCGACAAGGACGGCGGCGCCATCATCGCGCAGCTGTCGCAGATGAACGTGCCTTACAAGCACGCCGACGGCGGCGCCGCGATCCTGGTGCCCGCGGCCAAGGTGCACGACGCCCGCCTGAAGCTCGCCGCCGCCGGCCTGCCCAAGGGATCGGTGGTCGGCTACGAGCTGATGGACGGCGCCCGCTTCGGCCAGACGCAGTTCCAGGAACGCCTGACCTTCCAGCGCGGCCTCGAGGGCGAGCTCACCCGCTCGATCACCGCCATGGCCGCGGTGCAGAACGCCCGCGTGCACCTGGCGCTGCCGAACCAGAACGGCTTCTTCCGCGAGCAGCAGAAGCCCAGCGCCTCGGTGCTGCTGACGCTCTACCCTGGCCGCACGCTGGACCGTTCGCAGATCGCCGGCATCGTGCACCTCGTCTCGTCGAGCGTGCCGGAGATGAACCCGAAGGCGGTGAGCGTGCTCGACCAGACCGGCGCGCTGCTCACCGGCGACCAGGCCAACCCGCAGGCCGGGCTGGACGCGCAGCAGCTGCAGTACGTGGCGCAGGTCGAGGCCGGCTACCAGAAGCGCATCTTCGAGCTGCTCGAGCCGCTGGTCGGCCGCGACAACCTGCGCGCCACCGTCACCGCCGACGTCGACTTCTCGCAGACCGAGGCCACGTCGGAGGAGTTCTCGCCCAACCAGGGCGCCGACGCCAGCGTGGCGATCCGCAGCCAGCAGGTCAGCGAGCAGTCCGGCAGCACCGGCGGTGCACCCTCGGGCGTGCCGGGTGCCGCCTCCAACCAGCCGCCGGTGCCCGCAACCGCACCGCTGACCGGCGCCGCGCAGCCGCTGCAGGCTGCGCAGGGCGGCGGCAACAGCAACAGCCGCCGCGACGCCGTCACCAACTACGAGGTCGACAAGACCGTGCGCGTGACGCGCAACGCCACCGGCACCGTCAAGCGCCTGAACGCCGCCGTGGTGGTGAACCACCGCACGAGCACCGACGCCAAGGGCAAGACCACCACCACGCCGCTGACGAACGACGAGATCCAGAAGCTGACCGCCCTGGTGCAGGAGAGCATCGGCTTCAAGCAGGACCGCGGCGACTCGGTGAAGGTGATCAACGCGCCGTTCAAGGTCGAGAAGATCGAGAAGGTCGACATCCCGCTGTGGAAGCAGCCGGAGATCATCGACATGCTGCGCGCCGCCGCCGTGCCGGCGGGCCTGGCGCTGCTTGGCCTCCTCGTCTTCTTCGGGATGATCCGCCCGGCGATGAAGGCCGCGCTCGCGCCGCCGCCCCCGCCGGCGCCGGGCCAGCAGCTCACCGCCGTGGTCGACGACGAGACCGCCCTGCCCGCGCCCGGCGCGCCCGCCGCCCTGCCCGCGCCGAAGAGCAGCGAGCACCTCGACGCCGCGCGTGCCCTGGCCAAGGAGAACCCGGCGGCGGTGGCCAACATCGTGCGCGGCTGGGTCAGCGGCGAAGCCGTCTGACGAGAGAGACGGACCATGGATGACCAGGGCATCGAAGACGCCGCGATCCTGCTGATGTCGCTCGGCGAGGAGGAGGCCGCCGAGGTCTTCAAGCACCTCGCGCCGAAGGAAGTGCAGCGACTCGGCGAGACCATCGCCAAGCTCAAGACCATTCCGCGCGAGCGCGTCGACGGCGTGCTGGAGAAGTTCAGCGAGGTCGCGGGCACGCAGAGCATGCTGGTGACCGACACCGACGAGTACGTCAAGAGCGTGCTGCGCAAGGCGCTCGGCGAGGACAAGGCCAACCTGCTGATCGACCGCATCCTGCAGGGCGCCGACGTCACCGGCATCGAGAGCCTGAAGTGGATGGACCCGGGCTCGGTCGGCGAGCTGCTGCGCAACGAGCACCCGCAGATCGTCGCGGCGATCCTCGTGCATCTCGACTTCGACCAGGCCAGCTCGGTGCTGCGGACCTTCTCCGAACGCCAGCGCAACGAGGTCATGGTGCGAATCGCCACGCTCGACGGCATCCAGCCTTCGGCCCTGAAGGACCTCAACGAGGTGATGAGCAAGGTGCTGGCCGGCGGCGACCGGCTGAAGAAGGCCTCGCTCGGCGGCGTCAAGACCGCCGCCGAGATGATCAACCTGATGGGCTCGAGCGTGGAGACCGCGGTGCTCGACTACATCCGCGAGGTCGACAACGAGCTGGCGCAGAAGATCATGGACAACATGTTCACCTTCGACGACCTGGAGAAGATCGACGACAAGGGCATCCAGGCGCTGCTCAAGGAAGTGCAGAGCGAATCGCTGGTCATCGCGCTCAAGGGCGCCACGCCGGAGATGCGCGAGAAGGTGTTCAAGAACATGTCCACCCGCGCCGCCGAGACGCTGCGCGAGGACCTCGAATCGCGCGGCCCGGTGCGCGTCTCCGAGGTGGAGGCCGAGCAGAAGGAAATGCTCAAGATCGTGCGCCGCCTGGCCGACGAGGGCCAGATCGTGCTCGGCGGCGGCGGTGACGACGAATTCCTGTGATGAGCCACCCGAAGGAACGCATCCGCAACGTGCCCCCGCCCGCCGGCGGCGGCAAGAGCGCCTCGATGTACACGCGCTTCATCCCGCGCGAGGAGCTCTCCGGCTTCGCGGCCTGGACCCCCGGCTCGCTCGGCGGCGAGGAGGAAGCCGCGGCTGCGGCCGCTGCGGCCGAGCCGCCGAAAAGCCCCGAGGAGCTGCAGGCCGAGGCGCTGCGCGCCGCGCGCCAGGGCGGCTACCACGACGGCTACCGCGACGGCCTGGCCGCGCTCGACAGCTTCAAGCAGAGCTTCGCGCAGCAGGCCACCGCGCAGATGGGCGCGCTGATGCAGAGCTACGCCGGCCAGATGGACGCGCTGCAGCAGCAGATGGCCAGCGCGCTGGCCGACGCCGCCGTGTCGCTGGCGCGCCAGGTGGTGCGCGGCGAACTGCAGGCCCACCCGCAGCAGGTGGCGGCGGTGGCGCAGGAGGCCATCGAGGCGCTGCTGCTGTCGGCGCGCCACGTGACCGTGCGCGTGCACCCCGACGACCAGCCGCTGGTGGCGCAAGGCGCCGCCGAGATCCTCGAGGCGCGCGGTGCGCGCCTGGTGGCCGATGCCGCCATCACGCGCGGCGGCTGCGTCGTCGAATCCGACATCGGCATCATCGACGCGAGCATCGAGTCGCGCTGGCGCCGTGCCGCGGCGGCCCTCGGTTCGCAGTCGCCCTGGAGCGAGGAGAGCGGCTCATGATGAGTTCGCCGATCGAGGACCGCGCGCTCGCGACCACGGCCAACTGGGGCCGCTTTCTCGCCGACGTGAGGAACTTCGCCGCCGAGCCGGTGCCGCTGGAGACGGTGGGCCGCCTGGTGCGCGTGGCCGGCCTGGTGCTCGAGGCCACCGGCATCCGCCTGCCCGTGGGCTCGGTGTGCGAGGTGCGCATGGAAGGCAGCGCGCCGGTCACCGCCGAGGTGGTCGGCTTCAACGGCGACCGCGCCTACCTGATGCCCACCGGCGACGTGCACGGCCTGGCCAGCGGCGCCCGTGTGATCCCGCGGCCCACGCCGGTGGTGCCGCTCAAGCTCGGTGCGCTGCGCCACCCCTGGCGGCGCGGCGAGGACCGCACGTTGCACCTGCCGGTGGGCGACGGGCTGCTCGGCCGCGTGGTCGATTCGCACGGCCACCCGATGGACCGCAAGGGACCGATCGAGCAGGTCCACAACGAGCCGCTGATCCGCCGCCCGATCAACGCGATGGACCGCGAGCCGGTGCGCCAGCCGCTGGACACCGGCGTGCGCGCGATCAACGCGATGCTGACCGTCGGCCGCGGCCAGCGCATCGGCCTGTTCGCCGGCACCGGCGTCGGCAAGTCGGTGCTGCTGGGCATGATGGCGCGCTACACGAAGGCCGACGTGATCGTCGTCGGGCTGATCGGCGAGCGCGGCCGCGAGGTGAAGGAGTTCATCGAGGACATCCTCGGCGAGGAGGGCCTCGCGCGCTCGGTGGTGGTGGCCGCGCCGGCCGACGCCCCGCCGCTGGTGCGCATGCAGGGCGCCAACTACGCCACCGCGATCGCCGAGCACTTCCGCGACCGCGGGCTGGACGTGCTCTTGCTGATGGATTCGCTGACGCGCTACGCGATGGCCCAGCGCGAGATCGCGCTGGCCATCGGCGAGCCGCCGGCCACCAAGGGCTATCCGCCGAGCTGCTTCGCGAAACTGCCGCAGCTGGTGGAACGCAGCGGCAACGGCGTCGCCGGCGGCGGCTCGATCACCGCCTTCTACACCGTGCTCAGCGAGGGCGACGACACCAACGACCCGATCGCCGACGCGGCGCGCGGCATCCTTGACGGCCACATCGTGCTGTCGCGCGAGCTGGCCGAATCGGGCCACTATCCGGCGATCGACATCGAGAAGTCGGTGTCGCGGGTGATGACCAGCGTGGCGCCGCAGCCGCACGTCGAGGCCGCGCGGCGGCTGCGCCAGATGCTGTCGAAGTTCAACAAGGCGCGCGACCTGATCCAGCTCGGCGCCTACGCGCCCGGCCACGACGCCGAGCTCGACACCGCGGTGCGCCTGGCCCCGGCCATGCGCGCCTTGCTGCAGCAGGACATGCGCGAGAACGCGCCGCTCGAGGCCAGCGTGCAGCAGCTGCGCGCCACCGTCGGCGGCTGAAGAACACCACGAACAGGCGACCGCACCCCATGAAGGAAATCCAGCCGCTGATGGCCCTGCTCTCGCACGCCGAGCGCGAGCGCGACGAAGCCCTGGCCCATCGCCAGCGCATGCGCGAGACCCTGGATGCGGCAAGCACCCAGGCCGAGCAGCTCGTCGCCTACCGGCGCGACTACGAGCAGCGCTGGGCCGAGCGCTTCGCCCAGGCCGGCCAGGTGCAGCTGCTGCACAGCTACCACGGCTTCGTGACGCGGCTGACGCAGGCCATCGAGCACCAGCAGCGCGTGGTGGCGCAGGCCGAGCGCCAGCTCGAGCGCGCCGCCGAAGCGCTGCAGCAGCAGGAGCTGCGCGTGGCCTCGGTGCTCAAGCTGATCGAGCGCCGCGTGTCCGAGATCGAGAAGACCAGCGCACAGCGCGAGCAACGCGCGCTGGACGAACTCGCCTCGCGTGCGGCCTGGAACCGGCTGGCCGCCGCCACCACCCGCTTCTGAGGCGAACGCCATGAGCATCGCGCCGATCCAGACCGCTCCCCGGCCCGCCGTGCGCCCGCCCGCCGGCGAGCCGCAACCTGCCGGCGATGGCGACTTCGCCCAGCTGATGGCCTTGCAGGCCCCGGCCGACGAGCCGCCGCCGACCGGCCGACCCGACGAGACGCGCCAGGCCCGCACCCGCCAGGCGGCACGGCCGCCGGCCCGCAGCGCGAACAGCGAAGCCGCGCGTGACACGCCCGACGTGACCAAGGCGCCGCGCGAAGCGGCCGAACGGGTGAACCCGGCCGACGACGACACCGCGCCGCTCGACCCGGCGCTGGCGCAGTGGCTTCAATCGCTGCATCGGCCCGAGCCCCCTGCCGAGGCGCCGCCGCAGGATGCGCCGGGTGATGCCGCCGCTGGATTGACGCGCCAGCAGCCCGGCCTGCCGCTGGCGCGGGCGGCTGCGGACGCGGCGGCGCAAGCCGCCGACGCATCGCATGCCCAGGCCACCGCAGGCACCCGCGCCGACCACGGAGCCCACGCCGATCGCAGCGCCGGCAAACACGCCCGCGAGGCCGTGACGCTCACCGAGCCGACGACCGCCCGCACGCCCGACGACACGCCGGCCGCGGCCACGCCGGTGCCGAATGCGCCGGCCCCGGTGGCACCGGCCAGCGGCTTCGCGCTGCCCGCCGGCTTCGAGCCGGTGTCCGCCCCCGCAGCCGGCGCTTCGCCGGTGGCCGCCGAGGCTCCGGTGCTGGCCGTGCCCCTGCCGGTGCCCCTGGAGTCGCCCGACTTCGCTCAGGCCTTCGGCCTGGAGATCAGCACGCTCGCCCGCGACGGCATCCAGCAGGCCGAGTTGCACCTCAACCCGGCCGAGATGGGCCCGGTGTCGGTGCAGATCGCGCTGGACGGCGAGAAGGCGCGCATCGACTTCGGCGCCCAGGCCGCCGCCACGCGCGCGGCCATCGAGGCCAGCCTGCCCGAACTGGCCGCTGCCCTGCGCGACGCCGGCCTGACCCTGGCCGGCGGCGGTGTCTCGCAGCACCCCGGCCAGCGCGGCGACAGCCGCCGCGACGACGACGCCGGCCCGGCACGGCCAGGCACGCGCGATCGCGCCGACACCGTGGCCGCGCCCGCCTCGCGCCCCGTGCTGCGCAGCCGCGCCGGCCCCGGCGGCGTGGACTTGTACGCATAGCGTCGCGCCCCGGCGCAGGCGGTGCCGGACTGACCGGAAAACCGCCCCTTTTCACCGCATCGCCGCCGGTGCCGATCACCAGAATCACCTGCATTGGCCGGCCGGAGTGCCGTGCCCGCTCATCAAGGAGAGCCGATGTCCGCCGCTGCCGCTCCCGCTGCCGAAGCCGCCGCACCGCCGAAGGGCAAGAAGAAGCTGATCATCATCCTCGCCGCCGTGCTGCTGCTGGCCGGCGTGGGCGGTGGTGGCGCCGTGTTCATGATGAAGAAGAAGGCCGCCGAGGCCGCTGCCGCCGCCGAGGAGAGCGAGGACGGCGAACCGGTCAAGCACAAGTCGGCCAAGAAGGACCACGGTGCGCCGCCCGCCTTCCTGCCGCTGGAGCCCTTCATCGTCAACCTGGCCGACAAGGAAGTCGACC